>Ga0210397_10001418_pt1 | contig 15334 bp, 13 predicted proteins | sample IncBWH2OmetaG_FD_160126 | JGI IMG/M metagenome (GOLD analysis project Ga0210397, IMG submission 160126) | Forest soil microbial communities from Barre Woods Harvard Forest LTER site, Petersham, Massachusetts, United States - Inc-BW-H-2-O ...
CCGACGAATTTCAGCTTGCCGACGTCGGCATCGGCGGCGGTGAAGGTCGAATCCAGCAGACCGACGACGACGTTGTTGCTGCCTTGCGTCTGGGCCAGCAGCGGCGACCAGTGCACCGCAGGCATCCACCAGTCGACATGATCGACGCCGGTGAAGTTCATCAGCCCGTCATACCAGTTCAGGAAGAAAAAGGAGCGGGTGGCCGCGTCCGCGTTCGCCAGCGACGCCGGATCGTTGGGATCGATGCCGTATTTCGCCAGCATCTGGTTCGCGAAACCGTCGTCGAAGTCCTTGCCGGTCGCCTTCTGAACGGCGGGGCCCCAAACGCCCGCCGCCTGGCTGAGGAAATCCTTCAACTGGCCCTGCAGACCGGAATAGTCGGTCGCGTTCGCGGCCTGGAGCTGCGACCAGGTGCTGTTGATGGCGCCCCATTGCGGGCCCGCCGCCTGCCAATACGGCCCCACGGTCGCGAAGAACGGGTTGATGCTGCCGTAGAACGGATTGATGTTGCCCCAGAACTGGTCGGTGTTGCCGTAGAACGGGTCGATGCTGCCGTAGAACGGATTGATGTTGCCCCAGAACGGCGTGATGTTGCCCCAGAACGGGCTGATCTGGCCGTAGAAGGGATTGATCGAACCGTAGAACGGGTTGATCGAGCCATAGAACGGGTTGATGGAGCCGTAGAACGGCGTGATCGGCCCATAGGTCGGCGTCGTGTCGGTCGAGAGGCGCTTGTCGTCCGCCGCTGCCGCGTTTGCCGCCAACACACAAGCCAACGCAGCGCTGGCGAAAAGCCTTTTGCGAACCACAATACACCCCACCCGACGGTCGTATTTTTACTTACGTGGGATGTTGCCAGCGGCGTCTTAAGCGGGGGTAAATCCAATGCTACACGGATACCAATTGCAAAGGTGCGATTAATTTTCCGTTGCCGCGCGGCCGGCGCTTAACCGTGTTCAGGACGCCCGTGCGGCCTGGTTCGCCGCCTGTCCACGCCGGACGCGCGCCATCGGCAGATGCACCCGCGCCGTCGTGCCGACGTCGACCTCGCTCGTCATCGTGAAGCGGCCGCCATGCAGCTGGACCAGCGATTTCACGATCGGAAGTCCCAGGCCGACGCCGCCATGCAGGCGCGCATAAGCGCTCTCGGCCTGGCCGAACGGCTCCATGACGACGGCGAGCTTGTCGTCCGGGATGCCGATGCCGTTGTCGGCGACGACGATGTCGATGCCGTCCGCGGCCGGCTCGATGCGAACCTCGATCCGGGCGTCGTCGCCGGTGAACTTCAAGGCGTTCGACAGCAGATTGACCAGGATCTGGCGCAGCCGTTTGTCATCGCCGCGCACGCGGACATAACCACTGCTGCTTTCGAAGCGGATGGCTTTCGCCGCCGAGCGCTTGTCGTTCGCGATCTCGCCGAGCGCGCCGTCCACGACCTCGCCGAGCACAAGATCGTTTTCCGCCAGCGTCACCGCGCCGGCATCGATGCGCGCCATGTCGAGGATGTCGTTGAGAATCGTCAGGAGATTCTGACCGCTGGTGTGGATGTCAGAGGCATATTCCTTGAGCTTGGCACCGGCGACGGCGCCGTGCGCCATGATCTCGGAGAAGCCGATGATCGCGTTCAGCGGCGTACGCAGTTCGTGGCTCATATTCGCCAGGAAGTGGCTCTTGGCGCGGTTGGCCTGCTCGGCGGCCTCCATGGCCACGCGTAGATGCGATTCGACCTCGATCCGGCGCACGATCTCCACGTCGCGCTCGGCAAGCGTCCGGGTCAGCTCGATATTGGCCCTAGTGATCGCGTTGCGGTGGCGGCGGACCAGCAGATGGCGCCAGCCGATCCACAGCATGAACACCAGGCCGCCCAGCAGCAGCGCGGCGAAGATCACCGTCTGGGTGGCGGCGCGCGACTCGCGCAGGCTGATGTCGCGCTTGAGCTGGTCCGACTGCAGATGCTCGATTTCCAGCTGCTGATTGGTGAAGTCGAATTGCGCGCCGATAAGCGCCAGGTTGGCGGAGGCCGCGAGCGACTGGCCCTGGTCGTCCAGCCGCTTGAACGCCTCCAGATGCGCCAGCGCCAGGGCGTAATTGCCCTTGGCCCGATACACCTTGTAGGCGATCTGGTGCATGTCGCGGAACGGCGAGATCGTGGTCGCCAGGTCGACGCCGTGAAAGGCCTTTTCCAGATCGCGCGTCGCCGCGTCGAGCGCGCCGCGCTCATATTCGGTTTCCGCCTTGATGCCCCAGACGAACGGCGCCCAGCCGTTCTCGTCGTTTTTTCCGAGCAGCCTGAGCGCCTGGTCCGCGGCCCGCATCGCCAGCGCGAACTGATGCTGCTTGGCATAGACGGCGGCGATGTTGGTCAGGATGCGCGCTTCGAGAAAGGCGCTCTTGAGCGATCTACCGATCTCCAGTGCCTTTGCGAAATCCTTCAGCGCCGCGTCGTAGCGCCCCAGCTGCAGCAACGCGAAACCGATATTGTTGGAGACGGAGAGCGCGATCGCGGGATCTTCGGAGTAGACCCGGCCGGCCTCGCGATAATAGCGAATCTGGCGGTCGAAATCGCGGGCCTCGCCGTAAATGCTGCCCAGGCCCTGCAGCGCGATCGACTGGCCGCGCGCCTGGCCGAGGCGGGAGAATATGTCGTGCGCCTTCTGGTAGCTCTTGAGAGACAGCGCCACGTCGCCGTCGCTGTCGGCCAGCCGCGCGTTGGAGAGCGCCAGATCGCCGTCGAGCCTGGACAGCTTGCCGTCGGTGGCCGCGATGCGGATGGCGCGGTCCAGGACCGTGCGCGCCTCCAAGGGCTTGTTGGTGCGCGTCAGCGCCTCGGCCTCCAGCCACAGGCTGGTCGCGACGGCCTCGTTCTGGCGCTGCGAGCGCGCGAGCTTTTCGGCGATCGCGGCGGCGGCTTGTGCGGTCCTGAGCGCCGCCTTGGGATCGGCCATCATCGTCTTCTTGGCGTCGGCCACCAGCGCATCCAGCCGCGCCCAGCCGGGCGCCTCGTCGGCGGTGCGCACGGCCGCGGACGCGCCGGCGCCAAAGACGCCGAGCAGGCACAGAGCTAACACTGCGACCGAACGCATACGCATCGGCGCAGAATGCTGGAAAGTTCTTGCTGAACGCTTAGCTGTGAGCGCGCCGGCGCAGGAAGCTCGCCTTGTGTATCAAAACGGCACAAAAGGGGCGTCGCCCCGGCGCCGTGCCGCGTAGCGCCCGAAGAACAGGATATAGGCGTAGGCCGGCACCATGAGGCAGAGGAAGACAAGCTGAAAGCCGAACAGGCCCTTCAGATGCGCGAAGAGTTGCGGCAGCACCGCGCCGCCCGCGATCCCCATGACCATGATCGCCGAGCCGGTCTCGGTGAGGCGGCCAAGGCCCTTGATGCCGAGCGGGAAGATCGCGGGCCACATCATCGCATTGGCGAAGCCGAGCGCCGCGACGAAGCCGACCGAGACATAGCCCGTGCTGAGAAACGCCGCCGTCGCCAGCCCGAGGCCGAGCACGGCGGAAAACGAAAGATAGGTCTTCTGGGCGACGAAGCGCGGGATGACGACGAGCCCCACGCCATAGCCGGCCAGCATGGCGACCAGGGTGAAGGCCGTGAAGAACTTGGTCTGGTCGAGCGGCAGGCCGAAGCCGTTGCCATAAGTGCCGATCGCGTCGCCGGCCAGGACCTCGACGCCGACATAGAAGAAGATGCACAGCACGCCGAGCCAGAGCTGCGGCTGCGCGAAGATGCCTCGCGTCGGCGCGCCACCGGCGTTCGCCCGGTCGCCGATCTCCGGCAGCGGCGACAGCGCGACCAGCAGCGCGAGCAGCGCCAGCAGCGCCGCCATCGCCATGTAGGGACCATAGATCTTGCCGGCGAACGCGTTGAGCAGAGCCTCTTTCGCGGCCGCATCGGGCGCGGCCGCCACCGCGTCGGCGAAACCGCCGATGCCGCGCATCACGAAATAGCCGAACAGCAGCGGTGCCAGGATGCCGGCCGCCTTGTTGCAGATGCCCATGAAGGCGATGCGTTGCGCCGCGCTGTCGATCGGGCCCATGACCGAGACATAGGGGTTGGAGGCGGTCTGCAGCAGCGACAGGCCGGCGCCGATAACGAACAGTCCGGCGAGCGCGCCGGGAAAAATCCGCCAGGTGGCGAAGGCACCGAAGGCGGCGGCGCCCAGCGCCATCGTCAGGAGCCCGAGCGCCATGCCTTTCTTCATGCCGGTCCGGCGCAGCACGCGCGCCGCCGGCAGCGAGAAGACGAAATAGGAGATGTAGAAGGCGAACGGCACGAGGAAGGCGACGCTGTCGTCCACCGTGAAGGCGAGCTTGACGAAGGTGATGAGCGGCCCGTTGAGCCAGGTCACGAAGCCGAAGATGAAGAACATCGCGCCGATGATCGCCATCTGGGCGACGGGCGAGGCCTTCGGCACGGCTGCTGCGACTGTCATCGAACCCCCTCGCCGGACGGCGCCGGCGAATTCAAGAAGGCTGGGCGCCGAAGAGCAAGCGGGAATGCGCGCCGCAGCGGCCGAATCGGCCCGGCGCTGTTGAAGTGAACCCTGGAAAATGCATCAATTCGGGCGCTCGAGGCATTCGTCTTCGCGTGAAATGGGGCAAACCGACATGGAACATTTTCACATACCGCATCCCAGACTGCTGGAGCGCGCCAAGGCCGGAGCGCCCACCACGGAAAACGAGCACATCGGGTTCAATGGCCGTCTGGCCATCCTGATCACGAACAGCGTCGGCACGATGTGGTGTGCCTATGTTTTCGCCTGCATCGCGCTGATCAGCCTGCCGGAGGCCATTCACGGCGGCACCGCGACGCTGGTGGCATGGATCGCCCAGACGTTCCTGCAATTGGTCCTGCTGTCGGTGATCATGGTGGGGCAAAAAGTGGCGGCCCAGGCGTCCGACAAACAGGCGCTGCAAACCTATCAGGACGCCGAAGCGCTTCTGAAGATACAGGACGACGTGCACCGGCTGGTCAAACTGAGCACGGGGCTGACGCAGGAAATCCACGAAATGATCGCCGCCACCGCCAAGGAGCGCGCGGTGGTGCCGCCTGCGTGACTCGAACACGCGACCCCCGCATTACGAATGCGGTGCTCTACCGGCTGAGCTAAGGCGGCTTACCAAAAGCGGGCGGAAACTACGCAGTCCCACGCGCAACTGCAATAAAGGATTTCCCTAAAGGAAACCTGACTTTTTTGCCGTTGCCCCGGCCGGAACGGGGGGCCATGCTGGACAAAACCGCACCAAGAAGCGCCCATGCTGACCAAAGCCGACGATTTCCCGGTGCACCAGCTGCCGGAGCCGATTGCCACGTCCGGGACGGACCGGAACTTCTACGACCGCTACTTCTTCAACGGCTATTCGCCGGACGGCGATGTCTTCTTCGCCGTGGCGCTGGGGGTTTATCCCCATCTCAACGTGATGGACGCCGCGCTGTCGGTGATCGACGGCGGGGTGCAGCACAATCTGCGCGCCTCGCGCCTGCTCCACATGGAGAGGCTGGACACCACGGTCGGGCCCATCGCCGTCGAGGTGGTCGAGCCCCTGAAGACCCTGCGCATCCGCGTCGGCGACAATCCGCATGGCATGAAATGCGACATCACCTTTCATGCCCGCGCCCTGCCGGTCGAGGAGCCGCGCTTCACCTACCGCCAGGGCCCGCGCACGGTGATGGATTACACCCGCCTGACGCAGAACGGCTCCTATGACGGCTGGATCGAGGTCGCGGGCAGGCGCATCGCATTGAGCCGCGCGCGCATCGTCGGCACGCGCGACCGCTCCTGGGGCGTGCGGCCCATCGGGCTCGGCGATCCGCAGGGCGTGGCGCCGCCACGCGCGCCGCAATTCTACTGGCTGTGGTCGCCGCTGAACTTCCCCGACCGTTTCATGCTCTACCATAACAACGCCAATGCCGACGGCACGCCGTGGAACACCGCCTCGGTGATCGGCGGGACCGGCGCGGCGAAGGCCGAGCACATGGCGAGCTGCCGTTCGACCATCGCCTACAAGCAGGGCACGCGGCACGCCCAGCGCGCCACGATCGAGACCAAGGATGCCGACGGCGGCGAATGGCACGCCGAACTGACGCCGAAATTTCATTTCTACATGTCGGGCATCGGCTACGGCCATCCCGAATGGGGCCATGGCCACTACAAGGGCGAGAACGCGCTCGGCTACGATTCCTACCGCATCGACGACGTCAACGAGAACGAGCCGCGCTTCCAGCACATCCAGGCCTTCGTCACCGCGAGACTGACAGGCCCGGGCGGCGTCGTGGCGGACGGCGTCGGCGTCTTGGAGCAGCTGGTGGTCGGTGCCTTCGCCCCGCACGGCTTGACGGGCGTGTTCGATCCCGCGCCATGAGCGAATTGTCCCAGAAGCTTCAGGCCTATCTGCGCACCAAGCTCGCGGCGCCCGATCTCGCCGTGAGCGGCCTGGCGCGCATTCCGGGCGGCGCATCGCGCGAGACCTATCGTTTTCGCGCGCATTATGACGGAAGCGAGCGCGGACTGATCCTGCGCCGCGATCCGCCGGCCAGCCTGATCGAGACTGAACGCGCGGCCGAATACCGCGCCTATGAGGCGTTCCACGGCCTCGGCCTGCCGGTACCGGCGCCGGTGGTGCTGGAGCTCGACGCCGCGCCGCTGGAGCGGCCGTTCTTCATCATGGAGGAGATCGAGAACTGCCAGACCGGCTCGATCATGTCGCCCGATCCTTATGGGCCGCATCGCGACAGCGTCGGCCGGCAGTTCTACACGGTGCTCGGCCGGATCGCCGCGGTCGACCCGCGCGACGTCGGCCTCGGCGATTTCGAGGGCGAGACCGACATCCACAACGTCGCGATGCACGAAGTGGCGCGCTGGGAAAAAGTCGTCGAAGAGGACGAGCGCGAGCCGCAACCCATCGCGCGTGCCGCGATCCGCTGGCTGAAGCGCAATCCGCCGCCGCCGGCGCAGAAGATATCGGTGGTGCATGGCGATTATCGCACCGGAAATTTCCTGTTCGACGACGGCGGCACGATCCGCGCCATCCTCGACTGGGAGATGTCGCATCTGGGCGATCCACTCGAAGACCTGGGCTGGGCCATCGATCCGTTGTGGGCCGGCGGCAATGCCGCGTTTCCCGGCGGCATGATCGCGCGCGCCGAGGCCATCCGCATCTGGGAGGAGACCAGCGGGCTGAAGGCCGATCCCGAGGCGCTGCAGTGGTGGGAGATCTTCGCCAGCCTGAAGGGCGCGGCGATCTGGATCTCGGCGGCGTGCGAATACGCCGAAGGGCGCAACATCGATCCGATCAACGCCTTCTCGGGCTGGTTCTGCCTCTCCTTCCACAACAAGGTGCTGGCCGATCGGCTGGCAGCGCTGTCATGAGCCCCGAAGTCGGCACCATCCTCGGCCTCACCACGCAGAAGATCGCCAGCGGCTTCGGCGCCGACGGCGCGGCGTTCGCCGCCGGCACGGCCGGCCTCTTGGCCATGGTGCTGTCGCTGTCCGCCAAGGAATACGACCGCGCCGCCGACATCCGCTGCGCCGAGAACAACGACCTGCGCGCGCTGTTCGCGGCGCTGGCGCCCGGCGTGCGCGATGCGGCGCTGAAGGCGAAGCTCGAGGACGCCGCGGCGGCGAAGGACGCATCGCTGCGGATCTCGGCGCTCAACGAGAGCAATTACGCGCTGCGGCGCCTGCTGACGGCGCTGCAGATCGACGCCGAGGACAATGGCGCGCGCGACGCGGAACGGCGTATATGGGCCGTCCTCAAAGCGATGGCCGACCGCCGCCTTGTCCAACTTGGCCCCTGAACAGACCGCCGCCTCGCCGATCGCACTGCGTCTGTCCGCCGCCTGGGGCGCCTGGGGGCTGAGCGGCGGCATCTACACGCCGTTCTTCGGCGCCTGGCTGGCCTGGAAAGGGATGAATCCGGCCGAGATCGGCACGCTGCTGTCGGCCGGCATGCTGCTGCGCGTGATCGTGCCGCCCGTCACCGGCATCATCGCCGATGCGCGCGGCGACCGGCGCGGCGTCATGATCGTGCTGATCGCCCTGCAATTCCTGGGCTATCTCGGACTCAACTGGGCGCTGGCGCCGGCCGCGATCTTCCTGTTCGCGGTGACCGCCAACGTCACCGGCAGCGCCGCCGGGCCGTTGCTGGACAGCGTCAGCACGCGGCTGGCGGAGCGCTTCGGCTTCGATTACGGCCATGTGAAGCGGTGGAATTCGATCACCTTCGCGGTCGCCAACGTGCTTTCCGGCCTTGCGGTGACGCGCTGGGGCCTCGTGGTGCTGGCGCCGTGGCTGGCGGCGTCGCTGGCGCTGGCGTTCGCCGGGATCTGCTTTCTTCCCGCGCCGCCGCGGGCGCGCGCGCCGGGGCAGTTCGGCATCAAGCTGCGCGCGACGCTGGCCGAAGCGCGCGAGCTGATCGGCTCGGCGTCGTTCGCGCTGTTCCTGCTGGCGGCGAGCTTCGACCAGGGCAGCCATGCCTTCTATTACGGCTATGGCGGGCTGCATTGGCAGCAGCTGGGCTATAGCGGCACGGTGATCGGGCTGATCTGGCCGCTCGGCGTGGTCGCCGAGGCGATGCTGTTCTCGGTCTCGCTGCAACTGTTCCGCGCCATCGGCGCGACGCGGCTGTTGCTGCTGGGCGGGCTCGGCTGCGTCCTGCGCTGGACGGTGCTCGCCTTCGATCCGCCGTTCGGCTTCGTCGTGCTGGTGCAGTTCCTGCACGGCGCGACCTATGCGCTGGCGCATCTGGGCGCGATGTATTTCATCCTGAAAGCCGTGCCGCCGCGCCTGTCGGCTACGGCGCAGAGCCTCTATGCGGTGATGTCCAACGGCGTCGTGATGGGCGCGGCAACCTTCGCGTCGGGACCGCTCTACGCCGCCTATGGCGGGCGGACCTATCTCCTGATGGCAGCGATGGGCGCGGTGGCGATGCTGTTCGCCTGGGGGCTGGGCCGGGCCTGGCATGGCGGACGCATCACGCAAGGCGGCGATGACGAGGCGAGCGACGCGATCTGAGCATATGTGACGGTCGCGCGATCTGGCGCGAACCGCTCACACTTCGCGGGATCGCGCTGCAGATTTGTCGGTCGCGCGATCTGGCGCGAACCGCTCACACTTCGCGGGATCGCGCTGCAGATTTGTCGGTCGCGCGATCTGGCGCGAACCGCTCACACTTCACGGGATCGCGCTCCGTGCGGGTGCGCCTTTTCGTAGACTTCCATCAGCTTGCTGGTGTCGATCGCGGTGTAGGTCTGCGTCGTCGACAGCGAGGCGTGACCGAGCAGTTCCTGCACGCTGCGCAGATCGCCGCCATTGGCCAGCAGGTGCGTGGCGAAGGAGTGGCGCATGGCGTGCGGCGTGGCGCGTTCGCCGAGGCCCAGCGCACCGCGCAGCCTTTGCATGAGCAATTGCGCCTCGCGCGGGCTCATCGGCTTGCCGCGGCGCGAGAGGAACAGCGGCGCGTCCTTGGCGCCGGCGAAGGGGATCAGCGCCGCATAGGCCGCGATGGCATCGCGCACCTGTGCCAGCACCGGCACGACGCGTTCCTTGTTGCCCTTGCCGAGGATGGTCAGCGACGGCGGCAGCGGCACGTCGCGGCGTCTGAGGCTCAACGCTTCGGAGATGCGCAGGCCCGCGCCGTAGAGCAGCGTCAGCAGAGCCGCGTCGCGCGCTCCCAGCCATTCGATATCGTGCTCGCCGGCCACGTCGATGGCGCGCACCGCGTCATTTTCGCTGAGCGGCCGCGGCAGGCCGCGGCGGACGCGCGGCGTGCGCACGGCGCGCGCGGCGGGGCTGTCCAGGATGTCCTCGCGCGCCAGGTAGCGGAAGAAGCCGCGCACCGCGGCGAGCGCGCGCTGCACGCCCTTGGGGCCCAGGCCTTCGGAGCGGCGCACGGTGACGAAGGCGCGGATATCGGCGGGGCTGAGCCTCGCCAGCGCGCGTGTGGTCGGCGCGCCGCCGAGATGGCCGTGTAGGAAAGCCAGGAAACGCGCCAGGTCGTCGCCATAAGCGCGCAGCGTGTGCGGACTGGCGCGCCGCTCATGGGCGAGTGAGGCCAGCCACGCTTTCTTCAGATCTTCGGCAGATCGAGCCATGCCCGTATCGCCCGCTCGAGCGCGCGCGCGGCGAAGCGCAGATCGGTCGCCTTGCCCTCGTCCTCGAAGGCATGCTCGGCCACCGCGCCGAGCACGAAGAGAGCCGCCGGCGCCTCGCGGCCGATCTTGACGCGGAAGGCGGCGAGGCTGCGGAACTCCGCGCCGCCGGCACCGAGCAGCAATTCGCCGCCGCCGGAGAGGATGGCGCCGGTGCCGTCGCGGCCGAGCACCGCTTCGGTGGTGCCGACGGGGATCAGGCGCACGCCTTCGGTGCGGGTGCGCGCGACGCCGCCATCGCCCTCGACGCAGATCGCGGCGCGGTCGGCGCCGAAGGACGGCGCGGCGGCGATCACCACGGCAATGGCCTCGGCGAAGCTGCGCGCGTCGATCAGGTCGAGCACGAAGCGGCGCACGCCCTCACCCATGCGGACCGATGAGCTCTGCGCCCCGAGCAGGCCGTCGCGTTCGGCCTTGAGGGTCGCGATCTCGGCGCTGAGCTTGTCGATCACGAAGCGCTGGAAATCGCGCACCTCGCCGATGTCGGCGCGCTCCGGCAGCAGCAGCGCCAGGAGTTCGCCGTCCGCGGCAAGCTTGCCGCGGTTCATCCTGATATAGGCCTTTACCGCCTCCGCCGCCGCTTGCGCCGGTGGGGCGGCTTTCGCCTGTTCGGTCATTCGTCCCTGATTCTGACGCCGGCCTTCTTGGCATCCGCCAGGAAAGCCGCCAGCCCCTTGTCGGTCAGCGGGTGATTGAGAAGCGACTTGAAGACGTCGACCGGAACGGTCGCGATGTCGGCGCCGGCGAGCGCGCAATTGCGGATATGCGGCACGCCGCGGATCGAGGCCGCGAGCACCTGCGTCTCGTAGCCGTAATTGTCGTAGATGGCGCGAATCTCGCGGATCAGGTCCATGCCGTCCTGCCCGGCATCGTCGAGCCGGCCGATGAACGGCGAGATGAAGCTGGCGCCCGCCTTGGCCGCCATCATCGCCTGCACCGGCGAGAAGCACAGCGTGACGTTGACCATCAGCCCATCGCCGCGCAGGGCGCGGCAGGCGGCGAGCCCATCCCAGGTCAGCGGCACCTTGATGGCGATGTTCTTGGCGATCTTGGCGAAGACCTTGGCCTCGGCGAGCATGCCCTTGGTGTCGGTCGCCAGCACTTCGGCGCTGACCGGACCCGCGACCGACGCGCAGATCTCCTTCAGCGACTCGACGTAGTCCATGCCGTTCTTGGCGGCAAGCGACGGATTGGTGGTGACGCCGTCAACCAGGCCGGTTTCGGCCCACTTGGCGATTTCTTTCGGGTCGGCGGTGTCGAGGAAGAGTTTCATGGGACCACTATGGGGTTGACCCGGCAGAATCACCATACGAATTGTATCGCATGAAACACGCGGCGCCACGACCGGCCGGGGATTTGTTGTTGCAGCCCGCGCCGCGCGCCGGGGTTCTGCTGCCTTTGCCGTTGTCCGGCGCCTACGACTACAAGCTGCCTAAGGGTACAAACGCGGCGCGCGGCCTGTTGGTTTCGGCGCCGATCGGCCCACGCGAGGCGCTGGGCGCGGTTTGGGGCGCGGCAGAAGGAAGCGTCGGCGACAACCGCCTGAAAGAGGCCGTGCCGCTCGCAGGGTTGCCCGCGCTTTCGCACAAGCTCTGCGATTTCGTCGATTGGGTGGCGAGCTACACGCTGTCGCCGCCGGGCATGATCCTCGCCATGGTGCTGCGCAGCGCAAAAGCCTTCGCGCCGGAGACGATGCGCACGGCTTATGTCCGCGGCGGTGCGACGCCGAAGCGCCTGACGCCGGCGCGGGCGCGTGTCCTTGCCGTCGCCGAAGACGGTCTGGCCCGCAGCGTGCCGAGCCTGGCCGAGGAGGCCGGCGCCAGCCCGGCCGTGGTGCGCGGCCTGATCGAGAGCGGCGCGCTGGCGGCGACGCAATTGCCAGAGTTCGCGGCTTTCGCGGTGCCGGATCCGGCGCTGGCGGCGGCCGCGCTCAACGGCGACCAGCGCCGCGCGGCCGACGCGCTCAAGGCCGATGTCGCGGCGCAGCGTTTCGCGGTCAGCCTGCTCGACGGCGTCACCGGCTCGGGCAAGACCGAGGTCTATTTCGAGGCCATCGCCGAGGCGTTGCGCCGCGAGCGGCAGGTGCTGATCCTGCTGCCGGAGATCGCGCTGACGGTGCAGTTCCTCGAACGCTTCGCCGAGCGCTTCGGCTGCCGGCCGGCGGAATGGCATTCCGACCTGTCCTCAAAGGAGCGCACGCGGACCTATCGCGCCGTCATGAACGGCGATGCACGGGTCGTGGTCGGGGCGCGCTCGTCGCTGTTCCTGCCGTTCCGCGCGCTCGGGCTCATCGTCATCGACGAGGAGCACGAGCAGGCCTTCAAGCAGGAAGACGGCGTCATCTATCACGCGCGCGACATGGCGGTGGTGCGGGCGCGGTTCGAGCAATGCCCAGTGGTGCTGGCCAGCGCCACACCGTCGCTGGAGACCTATGTCAACGCGCTCAGCGGGCGCTATGCGCATCGCCGGCTATACGGGCGGCATGGCGCGGCGACGCTGCCGGTGACGCGGCTGATCGATCTGCGCCACGAAAAGACGGAAGCCGGCTCGTGGCTGTCGCCGCCCCTGCGCGATGCGGTCAGCGCGACGCTGGCGGCGGGCGAGCAGGCCATGCTGTTCCTCAACCGCCGCGGCTATGCGCCGCTGACGCTGTGCGCCGGCTGCGGCCACAAGATGACGTGCCGCGACTGCTCGTCCTGGCTGGTCGAGCATCGCTACCGCAAGCGGCTCGCCTGTCATCAGTGCGGCTATGAGACCGCGACGCCGCCCAGATGTCCCGCCTGCAATGCGCAAGGCACGCTGATCGCCTGCGGCCCGGGCGTCGAGCGCGTGGCGGAGGAATTCGGCGTGCTGTTTCCGCAGGCGCGCGTGGCCATCGCCTCGTCGGACACGATGCACGGGCCGCTCCAAACCCAGGCCGCCATCCGCGCCATGGCCCGGCGCGAGATCGACGTCCTGATCGGCACGCAGATCGTCGCCAAGGGGCATCATTTTCCGCAGCTGACGCTGGTCGGCGTGATCGATGCCGATCTCGGCGGCTCGGATGGCGATCTCAGGGCGCGCGAGCGGACCTTTCAGCTTCTGCACCAGGTGGCGGGCCGCGCCGGACGCGCCGAGAAGCCGGGCCTGGTGCTGATGCAGACGCGCAACCCCGCGGACCTCGTCATGGCGGCGCTCGCCGCCGGCGACCGCGACGCCTTTTACGAGCAGGAGCGGGTGTTCCGCGAGCGCGCCGGCGCGCCGCCGTTCGGCCGGCTGGCGGCGATCATCCTGTCCAGCCACGACAGCGTCGCGGTGCAGGAGGCCGGGCGGACGATGGCCCGGGCCGCACCGGCGGCGAAGGGCGTGAAGGTGTGGGGGCCGACGCCGGCCTTCTATCACCTGCTGCGCGGCCAGACGCGCGAGCGCCTGCTGGTGCAGGCCGAGCGCAATGTCGACGTGCAGGCCTATCTGCGCGCCTGGCTGGCGGCGGTGAAAGTGCCCAACAAGGTGCGCGTCGCCGTCGACGTCGATCCGGTGAGTTTTTTCTGACCGCGCGGCGCGCTCGCCTCGCCTATTGCGCGTGCGAGCAGCTGTTCGTCGCCTTGACGAGGACCGGGATCGCGGCGGCGATGTCGTTGTCGGTGGCACTGACCAGCGGCGTGCGGTGCGACAGGGCGGCATGCACGGCGGGGACCGTGATCTGGCCTTTGCCGGCGAGGGTGAAATCCTGCTCCATCGCGGTCAGCAGGTCGAGGTTCAGGCCGCGGCCGCCATCGCCGAGCTGCCGGGCGAAGCACAGGCACTGGGCCTCGGCGAAGTCGGCGTCGTCGCAGACCTTGAAGAACGGCGTGGCGCGCAGAGCGGCGGCGTCCTCGGCGCGCGCGGCGAACGGCAGGGCGGCCAGAAGGAGGCAGACGACGAAGCCATAGCGTGCCAGCGATCCGGTCATCGCTTTGCGATCGCACGTTTGCGCGCCTTGATCTGGTTGCGTTTCAGGCTCGCCTTGACGAGTGCCTTGACCAGCGCGACAGGCAGCCGATCTTCGAGCGAAAGGCGCACTGTGCCGTTGGCCGTGCTGTAGCCCGCGAGCTCGGCCTTGAAGTCGGCGACGGCGGCGCCGGGATAGAAGCCGATATGGTCCTTGTAGGCCGCGAACCCGATGCGGGCCCCCTCGTATGTATAGAACGGCATGCCGTAGCGGATGGTCTCCTCCGCGCCCGGCGCCGCGGCTTTTACGATCGCACGCAGCTGCGCGAGCTTGGGCCGCGCCACGGCGGAGGCCGTCTTCAGATAGGCATCGACGTCCTTCGCGACCGGGCCGCTTTTCATTGATATCTCCGCACGTCCGCGAGGTGTCCTGCGATGGCCGCCGCGGCCGCCATGGCGGGCGACATCAGATGGGTGCGGCCGCCGCGGCCCTGGCGACCTTCGAAGTTGCGGTTCGAGGTCGAGGCGCAGCGCTCCTGCGGCGCCAATTTGTCGGCGTTCATGGCGAGACACATCGAACAGCCCGGCTCGCGCCATTCGAAGCCGGCGGCGAGGAAAATCTCGTCGAGGCCTTCGTCTTCGGCCTGCGCCTTCACCAGGCCCGAGCCCGGCACCACCATGGCGCCGACATGGGCGGCGACTTTCCTGCCGCGCGCGATGGCAGCGGCAGCGCGCAGGTCTTCGATGCGTCCATTGGTGCAGGAGCCGATGAAGACGCGGTCGATCTTCACACCGTCCAGGGCTTCGCCTGGCACCAGACCCATATAGGCAAGCGCGCGCGCGACGCCGGCGCGCTGCTGCTCGTCGGCGATCGCGGCGGGATCGGGCACGCGTCCGGTCACCGGCAGCGCCTGCTCCGGCGAGGTGCCCCAGGTCACCATCGGCACGATGTCGGCGGCGTCGAGCGCGATCTCGGCGTCGAATTTCGCGTCGGGGTCCGAGTGCAGCGTCTTCCAGTGCATCACTGCGTTCTCGAAGGCGGCCGCCTTGGGCGCGCGCGGCTTGCCGGCGACATAGGCGAAGGTCGTCTCGTCGGCGGCGATCAGACCGGCGCGGGCGCCTGCTTCGATCGTCATGTTGCACAGGGTCATGCGGCCCTCCATCGACAGGGCGCGGATCGCGTCGCCGGCATATTCGATGACATAGCCGGTGCCGCCGGCGGTGCCGATGCGGGCGATGATCGCGAGCGCGACGTCCTTGGCGGTG
>Ga0210397_10001420_pt1 | contig 15314 bp, 13 predicted proteins | sample IncBWH2OmetaG_FD_160126 | JGI IMG/M metagenome (GOLD analysis project Ga0210397, IMG submission 160126) | Forest soil microbial communities from Barre Woods Harvard Forest LTER site, Petersham, Massachusetts, United States - Inc-BW-H-2-O ...
CAACGTCATCTCGGTGGTCGACGGCATCAAGGCCCTGCTGCCGCAATTGCAGGCCACGCTGCCGGCCGCGATCGACCTGGCGATCCTGACCGACCGGACCATCACGATTCGCGCTTCCGTGCGTGACGTCGAATATGAATTGTCGCTCGCCGTCATCCTGGTCGTGCTGGTGATCTTCGTGTTCCTGCGCTCGACGCGCGCGACCTTGATCCCGAGCCTGTCCGTGCCGCTGTCGCTGGTCGGCACGCTGGGTGCGATGTACCTGTTCGGCTTCAGCCTCAACAACCTCTCCCTGATGGCGCTGACGATCGCCACCGGCTTCGTGGTTGACGATGCCATCGTGGTGATCGAGAACATCTCCCGCTATATCGAGGAAGGCCTGTCGCCGCTGCAGGCGGCGTTGCGCGGCTCCGAACAGATCGGCTTCACCATCATCTCGCTCACCGTGTCGCTGATCGCGGTGCTGATCCCGCTGTTGTTCATGGGCGACGTGGTCGGTCGCCTGTTTCGCGAATTCGCGATCACGCTGTCGGTCACCATCCTGATCTCGGCCGTGGTGTCGCTGACCCTGGTGCCGATGGCCTGCGCAAAACTCTTGAAGCCCGAATCGGAAGCGCACGAGAACGCGTTCCAGCGCTGGAGCCGGGTGGGTTTCGACCACGTCATCGACATCTACGCCGCCATGCTGCGCTGGGTGCTCGATCGCCAGACCTTTGTGCTGCTGATCGCGCTCGCAACCTTCGGCCTCACCGCCTATCTGTACGTCGCGATTCCAAAGGGATTCTTTCCCCTGCAGGACTCTGGCGTGATCCAGGCGATTTCCGAAGCGCCGCAGTCGGTGTCCTACGCTGCCATGGCGGAACGTCAGCAACAGCTCGCCAGCCTCATCCTGAAGGACCCCGAGGTCGACAGTCTCTCGTCCTTCATCGGCGTTGACGGCACCAACACCACGCTGAACAACGGCCGCATCCTGATCAACCTGAAGCCGCATGACGCGCGGAAATCCGACATTGCCACCGTCATGCAGCGGATCAAGGCCGCGACCGCCTCGCTGACCGGCATCACGCTCTACATGCAGCCGGTGCAGGACCTGACCATCGAGGGCACCGTCAGCAAGACGCAATACCAGTTCATCCTGATGGATGCCGATCCGGCGCAGCTCGCCGAATGGACTCCGAAACTGGTCGATAAGCTCAGGACCCTGCCGCAATTCGCCGAGGTGGCAAGCGACATCTCGGCGCAGGGGTTGTCCGTCTTCGTCGCGATCGATCGCGACCAGGCTGCCCGCTTCGGCATCACGCCCGCCACGATCGACAACGCGCTCTACGATTCCTACGGCCAGCGCATCGTCTCGACCATCTTCACCAACTCCAACCAGTATCGCGTCATCCTGGAGGCCGACCCGGCGCTGCAAAACTCGCTGCAATCGCTCAACGACATCTATCTGCCCTCCTCGGTGGGCTCGACACCGGTTCCACTTGCCGCAATGGCCAAGATGCGGGAGGAAACCGCACCGCTGCAGGTGTCGCATCTCGGCCAGTTCCCCTCCGCCACCGTATCGTTCAACCTGGCGCCGGGCGCTTCGCTCGGCGAAGCGGTCGCCGCCGTCAAGCAGGCGCAGATCGACATCGGCCAGCCGCTCGGAGTGATCACAAGCTTCCAGGGCGCTGCGTTGGCCTTCGAGTCTTCGCTGTCCAACCAGCTGTTCCTGATCCTGGCTGCGATCGTCACGGTCTACATCGTGCTCGGCGTGCTCTATGAGAGCTTCATCCATCCCCTGACCATCCTGTCGACGCTGCCGTCGGCGGGCATCGGCGCGCTGCTGGCGCTGATGGCCGCGGGCCAGGACCTGACCATCGTTGCGATCATCGGCATCATTCTCCTGATCGGCATCGTGAAGAAGAACGCGATCATGATGATCGACTTCGCGCTCGATGCCGAGCGCAACGAGCGCAGGTCGCCGCGCGACGCGATCTATCAGGCCTGCCTGCTGCGCTTCAGGCCGATCATCATGACGACCATGGCCGCGGTGCTTGGCGCCCTGCCCCTGATGGTCGGAACCGGCGCCGGTTCGGAGTTGCGGCATCCGCTCGGCATTTCCATCGTCGGCGGCCTCCTGGTCAGCCAGCTCCTGACCCTGTTCACGACGCCGGTGATCTATCTCTGGTTCGATCGGCTGGCGAACCGGTTCTCCGGTGGCGCGGAAAACGCCGGCCAGCCAAGCGGGTCGCACTAGCCATGGACCCGTCGACACCCTTCATTCGCCGGCCGGTCGCCACCACGCTGCTGACGTTCGGGCTCGCGGCCGCGGGCGCGGTCGCGTTCTTCAAGCTGCCGGTCTCGCCGCTGCCGCAAGTGGATTTTCCGACCATTTCAGTGCAGGCGACGTTGCCGGGAGCCAGTCCCCAGGACGTCGCCACCACGGTCGCAAGCCCGCTCGAGCGCCATCTCGGCCAGATCGCCGACGTCACCGAGATGACCTCGCAAAGCGCGGTCGGCTCGGCGCGCATCACCCTGCAATTCGGACTGAACCGCGACATCAACGGCGCCGCGCGGGACGTGCAGGCCGCGATCAATGCGGCCCGCGCCGACCTGCCGACGAGTCTCAGGAGCAATCCGACCTACCGCAAGGTCAACCCGGCCGACGCGCCGATCCTGATCCTGACGCTGACCTCCGATACGGCGACCCGCGGCGATCTCTACGACGCCGCCTCGACCGTGCTCGCGCAAAAACTCTCGCAGGTCGAAGGCATCGGCGAGGTCGTGGTCGGCGGCAGTTCGCTGCCCGCGGTGCGCGTGGATATGACCCCGTCCGCGCTCTACAAATACGGCATTGGCCTGGAGGATGTCCGCGCCGCGCTGTCCAGCGCCAACGCTCACAGCCCCAAGGGCGGCATCGACGTCGGCGACCAGCGTTATCAGATCTATGCCAACGACCAGGCCAACAAGGCCGACGACTACAAATCGCTGATCGTCGCCTATCGAAATGGCGCGCCGGTGCACCTGTCCGACGTCGGCGAGGTCACCGATGGCGTCGAAAATCTGAGGAACGCCGGGCTTGCCAACGGCAAGCCTGCCGTCCTCATCATCCTGTACCGCCAGCCCGGCGCGAACATCATCTCGACGGTCGATGCCGTGAAGGCGCTGATGCCGTTCCTCAGGGCGTCGATTTCGCCGGCCATCGACATCGCGCTCGGGGTCGACCGCTCGACCACCATCCGTACCTCGCTGCAGGACGTCGAGCGGACGCTCGTTCTTTCCGTGATGCTCGTGATCCTCGTGGTGTTCGCGTTCCTGCGGAACCTGCGCGCGACCTTCATCCCCGTGGTCGCGGTCTCGGTCTCGCTGGTCGCGACGTTCGGTGTGATGTACCTGGTCGGCTACAGCCTCGACAATCTGTCGCTGATGGCACTGACGGTGGCGACCGGTTTCGTCGTCGATGACGCCATCGTGGTGCTGGAAAACATCACCCGCTACATCGAGCAGGGGTTATCGCCGCTGCAGGCGGCGCTGAAGGGCGCCAACGAGGTCGGCTTCACGGTGCTGTCGATGAGCATCTCGCTGATCGCGGTGTTCATCCCGATCCTGCTGATGGGCGGCATCGTCGGCCGCCTGTTCCGCGAGTTCGCGATGGTGATCTCGATCTCGATCATGATCTCGCTCGCGATCTCGCTGTCGACCACGCCGATGATGTGCGCGGTGCTGCTGCGCCAGGAAGCCGGCGGCCATGGCCGGCTCTATCGCACGAGCGAACGCGTATTCGAGGCGATGCTCGGCTTCTATCGCCGGACGCTGACGTCAGCGCTCGAACATCCGCGCACCGTGATGATGATCCTGGCGGCGGTGCTCGGCCTCAATTTCTACCTCTATAGCGTGATTCCGAAGGGCTTCTTCCCGCAGCAGGACACCGGCCGGATCGTCGGCAGCATCCAGGCCGACCAGAGCATCTCGTTTCAGCTGATGCAGCAGAAGCTCACCCAGTTCGTCTCGATCGTGAAGAAAGACCCCGCGGTCGAGACCGTGGTCGGCTTTACCGGCGGCGGCCAGACCAATTCCGGCTTCATGTTCGTCTCGCTCACGCCCATGAGCGAGCGCAAGATCAGCGCGGACGCCGTGATCGCGCGGTTGCGGCGCCAGATGGCGGTGGTTCCCGGCGCGACCCTGTTCCTGCAGGCGGTGCAGGACATCCGCGTCGGCGGCCGCGCCAGCAATGCGCAATATCAGTACACGCTGCAGGGAGCCTCGCTGGAGGAGCTCAACGAATGGTCGCCGAAAATCGCGGCGGCCTTGCAACGGGAACCGTTGCTGACCGACGTCAATAGCGACCAGCAGAACAAGGGGCTGGAATCCGACGTCACGATCGACCGCGATGCCGCGGCCCGGCTCGGCGTCACCGTGAGCCAGATCGACAACACGCTCTACGATGCGTTCGGTCAGCGCCAGGTTTCGACGATCTATGTCGCCCGCAACCAGTACCACGTCATCATGGAGGTGGCGCCGCGCTACTGGCAGTCGCCGGAGACGCTGGAGGACGTCTATGTCTCCACCTCGGGCGGGTCCGTCGGCGGCTCGCAGGCGACCAATGCGGTGGCAGGCACCGTGGTCTCGGCCGCCTCATCGACGGCCGCGGCCGCCGCCAATGCGCAGGCTGCGCGCAATCTCGCCACCAACTCGATCGGACAGACCGGCAAGGGCGTGGCTTCGACCGGCTCGGCCGTCTCGACCAGGCAGGAAACGATGATTCCACTCTCGGCGGTCGCCCATTTCAGCCAGGGCGCGACACCGCTCGCGGTCAATCATCAGGGCCTCCTGGTTGCCAACACCATTTCCTTCAATCTGGCGCCGAACGTCTCGCTGAGCACGGCGGTCGCCACCATCGAGGCGACGATGAACAGAATCGGGGTGCCGGCGACGATCCGCGGCACATTCCAGGGAACCGCCAAGGCGTTCCAGGACTCCCTGAGCAACCAGCCGTTTCTCGTTCTCGCTGCGCTGGTCACGATCTACATCGTGCTCGGCGTCCTCTATGAGAGCTACATCCATCCCCTGACCATCCTCTCGACGCTGCCGTCCGCGGGCGTCGGCGCGCTGCTGGCGCTGATCGCGTTCAAGACCGAGTTCAGCATCATGGCGCTGATCGGCGTCATACTGCTGATCGGCATCGTCAAGAAGAACGCCATCATGATGATCGACTTCGCGCTCGATGCAGAGCGCAGGCGGGACCTCAGTCCGCTCGACGCGATCCGCGAAGCCTGCCTGCTCCGCTTCCGGCCGATCATGATGACGACCATGGCCGCCCTGCTCGGCGCCCTGCCGCTAGCCATCGGCTTCGGCGAAGGCGGCGAACTGCGGCAGCCGCTCGGCATTTCGATCGTCGGGGGACTGATCCTGAGCCAGGCGCTGACGCTTTATTCCACACCTGTGATCTATTTGTATCTGGACAGGTTCCGCCTCTGGAGCCAACGTCTGAGGGGCGATGCGGCGACTCGTGGGCCCGGGCCTTCCCTGCAACCGGGCGAGTAGATGCACGCACCACCTCCAGCCCAGTTTCTCAGGCGAGCCTTGCGCCGTGTCCGGATCACGACGCCGCGCGGCAGCAGCCGGCTGCGTGGGGCTTTCGCCCTGTTCGCGCTCGCCGCAAGCCCGACGCTGTCGGGCTGCATCATCGGAACCGAGAGGCCCGACCTCAGTCTCGAAATCTCCGACAGCTACCGCGCGGCCCCCAGGGGCGGCGCCGACGCGGCCGTGCCGGCCGTGGACTGGTGGCATGGCTTCCGCTCCAGCGAGCTGAGCGCGCTGATGGACGCGGCCCAGCTGCACAATCTCGACATCGCCGTCGCAATGGCCGAGATCGTCCAGGCCGACGCCCAGGTCGGGGTGTCCGGCGCGCCGCTATTGCCGACTCTGACCGGCAATGCCAGCGCCGAGCGTCAGAAGCAGAGCGGCGCCAATAATATCGCCAGCGGCCAGGGCTTCGGCGGTACAACCTTCAATACCTTCCAGACCGGATTGACCGCGAGCTACCTGCTCGATTTCTGGGGCAAGAACCGCGCCGCGCTTTACGCCGCTGAGGAGAACGCCAGTTCCGCGAGATACAATCGCGAAGTGGTGACGCTGACGACGATCGTCACCGTCGCCAATACCTATTTCCAGGTGCTGGCCGCGCAGGACCAGTTGCGTGTCACACGGGAGAATCTGGCAGCCGCCCAGCGGATCCTTGATCTGATCAAGAAGCAGTTCAACGGCGGAACGGCCTCGCAGCTCGATGTATCGCAACAGGAGGCGCTCGCGGCGACGCAGCGCGCCGCCATCCCTCCGCTCGAGGTGACGGTTGGACAGAATATCGCCGCGCTCGCGCTGCTGGTCGGCCGCGCGGCGGAAAAGTTCACGGTCCGCGGCGGCTCGACGCGCAATATCGTGGTGCCGCGGGTCACGCCCGGCCTGCCCTCGGAATTGCTCTATCAGCGGCCCGACATTCGCCAGGCCGAAGCGCAGCTGGCCGCCTCCAATTTCAGTGTCGAGTCCGCGCGCGCCGCGTTCTTCCCGCAAATCCAGCTGACCGGTACGACTGGCCTCCAGAGTGCAGCGCTGGCGTCGCTGTTCACGCCGGGCGCCTGGTTCTACACGCTCACCGCGAGCCTCACCCAGCCCATCTTCGACGGTTTTCTGCTCGAGAGCCAGCTCAAGCAGGCCAAGGGCGTCCAGCTGCAGAACCTGCAGGCCTATCGCAAGGCCGTGCTGTCCGCGTTCGCCGATGTCGAGAAGGCGCTCATCGCCCTGCAAAAATTCACACTGCAGGAGCGCCTGCAGACGGACGTCGTGAACGCATCCCGGCAGGCGTTTGATGTGGCGGAGAAGCAGTTGAACGGCGGCACCGTCAACCTCATCACCGTGCTGCAGGCCGAACAGACACTGTTCACCGCGGAGAACACACTGGTGCAGGTTCGCTTGAACAAGCTGCTGGCGGCGAGCAGCCTGTTCCAGGCGCTCGGTGGTGGCTGGACGCCGGGCGGTACGCTGGCATCGCTGGAGTGACCTGAATGCGCGGGGCTGGGACCTTCGATCGCCTGATAGGAAAACTGACGTTGATCGCGGCGGCGCTGATCCTGAGCGGTGCGGCTGCGCATGCGCAGCAGGTTCTGACACCGCCGAACATCGCCTTGAGCTTCGGCATGAAGGCGGACGAGGTCTCGCGGGCTTTGGGCGTTCAATTGCAATATGTCCGTGGTCGCCCCGGCGATGAACTGTTGCTCGCGCGTCCCGACGTCAAAGGCGCCGCGCTGGCGAGCCGCAGCGACGGGCTCTATCTGCAGTTCCGGCGCGGACGGCTGTCGGGATGGAAAGGCGATTGGGGAACGATCCGGCCATGACACTCTCGGATGGTCCACTCTCGGATGGTCGTATGACGACGTTTTGGCGCGCATTCATCAGCGCGGCGCTTCTTGCCGCCTCGAGCGCCAGCGCGGCGCACGCGCAGGACCTCGGCGTCCGCCCACTCCGCTACGGCAACACCTCCGGCTGGTCATACGACAATCGCGATGACAGCCGCGACTTCACGACCAACGGCTTCTTCCCGGGAAATTACACCGCCGATCCGTCAAGTGCGTGGCTCGGCGCCGCCGGCGTTTTCGCCGGCAATTCCTATCGCTCGCCTCTGCCCTATCCTTCACAGGTCGTGATCGGACCAAGACCTTGTGCGCGACGTGAAGGCTCCCGCCATCGCACCTTCGTCGGACCGGATGGAATCGAGCATCGCTGCTGACCGGCCCCCCCGCCGCGCGACTTCTCCCGCATGCTTATTTGAGCAGCGCTTCATGCGGGTGACGCCGGTCACCACGCATGTTCGACTTGCGAACATAGTTGATGTGCGCCTCGGGGTTCTCAAGCTTGATCTTGAGCGCCGCGACCAGGGCGTCCTCGGCTTCGATTGTGATTGCCCTGGTGCGCGCCCGGAGCTTTAGCCCGACCGTGTATATCGTCATGGCCCGTGTCCTCGGAGGTCTGTGCTCGCGAGCGTAGCACAGATTCATCCTCCGACGACCGCAGATCTCCGCAGAGTTTCCTTGGCCACGCCGCCTTTTCGCCAGCCTGCTGCAAGACCGTATACACTGTCATGGCTCCGCGATCTCCCTACGTTTCGAGGAGGCAAGGCATGGCAAACGATCCTGATCCGCGGCAAGCGCCCATCGTCCCACCCGGCGGAGGTCGCCCAACCGCCGAAGCGGCGGTGGCGCGCGGTTCGCGCGGGCTTGCCATCCGCGGCCTGCTCGGGATCCTGCTTGGCATTGTCCTCGTCTCGACGCCCGCGGTGCCGATGCTACCATTCGCGATGCTCGCCTCGGCCTTCATGCTGCTGGAGGGCGTGTTCGTGGTGGCGCTGATCGTGCTGCGCATCGCGCATGCAAGCGAACGCCGTGGCCCGCTGTCATGGGGAGGCGGGCTCGTGCTCGGGGGCCTCGTCGTCGTCTGCTATGGCGCGCTCTTGATCCGCTCCACGACCATCGCACCCGTGGTGTTCACCTCATCGCTGGGCGCCTTCACGATCCTGTTCGGCGTCGCCCTGCTCGGGCTCGCGTTCCGGCTGCGGCCACGCCGCAACGCGCCTCCGGGTACGACGATGCTGGCCGGACCGATGCTGTGAGACGCGTCGGCCCGAAGGCTGCGTCCGCTTACGTCATCGTGCCCGGCATGAAGCAGCGGATTTCGACCCGCAGCGAGGTGTCGACCGAGCGATAATAGACCGGCCAGACCATGGTGCGGCCCGCCCGGTTCGGCTCCGTGATCACGGCGTCGTCAGGCACGTCCCACCACTGCCCCTCGATGCGCACCCGATAATGGCCGTCCTTCGCCTCCCAGTCGACGTCCGATAACGCCGTTCCATCCGCATCCGAGCAGCACGGGCCCTTGCCGGAGTGCAGGCTCTCGAACCAGCTGTGAAGCGGCGAGTTGGCATAGCGGCCATCGGCATCGCGGGCCGCCGCGCCATGGGGTTTTAGAACATGACCGCCGACAACAATTGCGAAAACAAGCGTCATCCGAAAGATTTGATCTCGCCTTCCTGCCTTTGATTTCACCGTGATGCCTCTCCAAATCCGTCAAGCCAAAGAGCGTGACGTCGCCGTCACACTCGATTTTGTGCAGTGCAAAACCAATGCCAGATGGGGGCGAAACGCCGGCAAAACATGTGGAGGAACCGCGGGTTCCTGGTCCGTAGAAACGCGGAAGGGCACCTCGAGCCGAGCCGCCAAGCCCCGGCCGGCCCTTGTCTCGCAAGGCTGCCTTGGGCCTTATGCGAAGGGTGACATCTCGCTGAAAAGGAGCGTGCCTTGACTGACGCGAAACAGGCCAAGCTGCGGGTCGCGATCGCGGGCCTCGGATCGATAGGTGCGAGAGTCGCGCGCGAACTCGATCGCGGCATCGACGGCATGGTGCTCACAGCAGTCGCCGTGCGCGACAAGGACAAGCACCACGCCTTTCTGGACAGCCTGCGCGCCCGGCCCGTGATCCTGCCGCTCGAAAATCTCTGGGAGGCCGCCGACATCGTGGTGGAGTGCGCGCCGAGCCAGAACCTGCGTGCAACGGTCGAGCCCGTGGTGAGGCGTGGCAAGACCGCAATCGTGCTCAGCGCGGGCGCCCTGCTCGATCATGAGGACCTGATCGCGCTTGCCAAGGCGCATGGCGGCCGGATCATGGTGCCGACCGGCGCGCTGATCGGGCTCGACGCGGTGAACGCCGCGGCCTGTGGCGTCATCCATTCCGTCCGCATGGTCACGCGCAAGCCGGTCGACGGCTTGAGGGGCGCGCCCTTCATCGTCGAGAACAACATCGCCATCGACGGATTGCGCGAGCCGCTAAAACTGTTCGAGGGCAGCGCCCGGCAGGCGGCGAAGGGATTTCCGGCCAACCTGAACGTCGCGGTCGCCCTGTCGCTCGCGGGCATCGGGCCGGACCGGACCATGATCGAGATCTGGGCGGACCCGACGGTCGAGCGCAACACGCATCGGATCGAAGTCGCTTCCGACTCGGCGCGGTTTTCGATGGGAATCGAGAACATCCCCTCTGAAAATCCGCGGACCGGCGTCATCACGGCACTGTCCGTCATCTCGCTATTGCGCAAGCAGCGCGCCTCGCTTTGCGTCGGTACCTGATGCAGAACGGCCCTTCGTCTTTCGGCTAATGACGCGCCGCACCTTGCGCGGGGCGCGCGTGTTGACTTTCCGACCCGTCCTCTCAATACTTCGAAAAAACAAAAACAGTCGCATGACGACAATTCAGTGGGGAGGAACGCGATGCCGACGTCACGCAGAGCGCTGCTGAAGACGACCGCAGCCGCCGCCGTCATGGGTCTCGATTGGACGCGCGCGCGGGCCGAAGCCGAGACCGTCCGCATCGGTGTGATCTACGACCTGTCAGGTCCGTTCGCGGCCGGAGGCTCGGTGGCGTCCTCGATCGGCACGCAAATCGCGATCGATCTCGTCAATGAAAAGGGCGGCATCGCCGGCAAGTACAAGGTCGCGCCGGTGACCGCGGACTCGCAGAGCAAGGCGGACGCCGCCATCAACGAGGTCGAACGCCTGATCAATCAGGAAAAGGTCGACATCATCGACGGCGTCTTCTCCAGCGCGCATGCGGTGCCGCTCGCGGCCAAGATCGAACAGCAAAAGAAGATCCTCTGGATCACGACCGCGGTCTCAACAGCCGTGTTCAAGGACAAGAACCTGCAATACGTTTTTCGCGCGCAGATCCATTCCGACCAGTATGGCCAGGCTTTTGCAGGCTTCCTGAGCGAACACGCCAAGGACAAGCTCGGCATGGAGCCCAAGGAGGTCAAGGTCGCGCTGATCCACGAGGACGGCCCCTACGGCGTCGGCGTCGCCGCCGCCGACGAGGCCTATTCCAAACAGGCCGGCCTGCAGGTCGTGCTCAAGGAAGGCTATTCGGCCGCCGCCCCCGATCTCTCGGCGCTGGTGACCAAGATCAAGCGCGCCGGCGCCGACGTGATCTCGCATGCCGGCTACAATCCCGATATCACGCTGTTCCTGCGCCAGTCCCGCGAGAACGGCCTGCACTTCAAGATGCTGTTCGGAGCCGGCGCCGGCTACAGCCAGCTCGACAAGCTGCGTACCACGTTCGGCCCGGATATCGATAATTTCTGCAACATCGACCCGGTGCCGGCGCAGCTGCTCGATCCGGCAAAACTCGCGCCCGGGCTCGGCGACCTCATCAAGACCATGGTCGAGCGCTACAAGCAGAAGACCAGCGCGACCGACGTGCCGCCGCACTGTTCGATGGGTTTCAACCAGACCTGGGTCCTGCTCAACAACGTGCTGCCGGTCGCCAAGGAGAAATATGGCGGCTTCGATCCCGAGGCGATCCGCAAGGCGGCGCTCGACGTCGACATCCCGCCCGGCGGCACCATCCAGGGCTACGGCGTGAAATTCTTTCCACCGGGTACACCGCTCTCCGGCCAGAACGAACGCTCGACGCCGGTCGTGATGCAAAACGCCGGCGAACATATCTCGGTGGTTTGGCCGACCAACATCCGCACTCAGGACCCGGTGTTTCCGTTGCCGAAATCCTCGATCTACGCGGCGTAATGCGTGACGAATCTTGTGCTCCCCAGCCGAGCCAAGGAAGATGTTCACCTCTCCCCGCTTGCGGGGAGAGCGATAGGCCGCCTTCGGCGGCCGTTCTTAAGTACGCCGAAGCGAAGCTTCGGCTATGGCACTCTTGCGCGGCGGGTGAGGGGGACTCTCCGCGAGCTCGGTCCCTTGAGACTCCCCCTCACCCCAACCCTCACAGCGCGAGCCCTTGCTCGCGTGGCCCCGCAAGCGGGGAGAAGGAGCCGACCACCGATGCCGCGACAGTTTCAATCCGATTTCATCATGGTGTAGTCGCTGATGCTCGCCGTCGAAGGTCTATGCAAGCGGTTCGGCGGATTTTCGGCCGTCAATCAGGTCTCCTTCGACGTGCGTGTCGGCGAAATTCTCGGGCTGATCGGCCCGAACGGGTCCGGCAAGAGCACGACCTTCAACCTGATCGCCGGCAACCTGCGCCCCTCCAGTGGCTCGATCCGCCTCGACGGCGCAGAGATCGGCGGCCTGTCAGCGCATATGATCTGCCATCATGGCATCGGGCGAACGTTCCAGATCCCGCGGCCGTTCCGAAAACTCTCGCTGGTCGAGAATGTCACGCTGGCAGCCTATTACGGCGACGCCGGCAGGCTTTCGCGCGCACAAGCCGAGCATCGCGCCAGAGAGGTGCTCGACCTGGTCGGCCTGCCGAGCGATCCCCAGGCGACCACGCTTGGCCTCGGTGCGGCGGCCCTGAAGAAGCTCGAACTGGCGCGCGCGCTCGCAACCAAGCCAAAACTGCTGCTCGCCGACGAAAGCCTCGGCGGGCTCGATCGCGCCGAGATGGAGCGCGCCGCCGATCTGCTCGGCGATATCCGAAAGCGCCTCGGCATCACCATCATCTGGGTCGAGCACATCATGGGCGTGCTGATGCGGGTGGTCGACCGCGTCATCGTGCTCGATCACGGCGAAAAGATCTTTGAGGGCAAGCCGACGCAGGCAGTGGTCGATGCCCGGGTCACCGAGGTCTATCTCGGCAAATCGCACGCTCAGACAGTACCGGCGTGACCAGCATGCTCACGCTCTCCGCAGTCTCCGCCGGCTACGGATCGTTCCATGCGCTGTTCGGCGTGTCGCTGGAAGTCGCGCGCGGCGAAGCGGTCGGCGTCATCGGTCCGAACGGCGCCGGCAAAACCACCCTGATGCGGGTCATTTCAGGCCTGATCCCGGCGCGCGAAGGCGCCATGACGCTGGAAGGCCGCACCATCACGGGCCTGCCGGCGCATCACGTGGTCGAACAGGGCATCGCCCATGTGCCGGAAAACCGGCGCCTGTTCCCTGCCCTGTCGGTTGAGGAAAATTTGCGGATCGGCGCTTTCATCCCCTCGGCACGCGCGCGCTTTTCCGAACAGCTCGACCGGGTCTACAGTCTGTTTCCACGGCTCAAGGAGCGCCGCACCCAGCTTGCCGGAACCATGTCGGGCGGCGAACAGCAGATGTGCGCGATTGCGCGCGCGCTGATGTCGAGGCCAAAGGTGCTGTTGATGGACGAGCCGTCGGCGGGGCTGGCGCCGCTCGTCGTGGCCCAGGTGTTCGAGCTGGTGCACAAAATTCGCGCCGAGGGCCTCACGGTGCTGATCGTCGAGCAGAACGTGCAGCAGGTCCTCGACGTGGTCGATCGCGCCTATCTGCTGGAGGTCGGCGCCATCAAGCTTGCGGGAAGCGCGGCCGAGCTGAAACAGAACAGCATCATTCGCGAAGCGTATCTGGGGCTCTGACGATGGATATCTATCTGCTGGAAGCCATCATCAACGGCATCCTGCTCGGCGGCGTGCTGGCGCTGCTTGCGCTCGGGTTGAACCTGATCTTCGGCGTCATCGACGTGGTATGGATCTGCTACGCCGACATCGTCATGTGCGGCATGTATGCGATCTATTTCCTCGCCCAGTATGGCGTGCCGCTTCCACTGGCCTGTGTCATCGCAATCATAGGCATCGCTGGCCTCGGCGTGCTCGTCCATCTGCTGATCATCGCACCGGTGCTGCATTCGCCGCCGCTCAACCAGCTGCTGGCGACGGGCGGGCTGCTGTTCTTCCTGCAGAGCCTTGCGACGCTGTTGTTCGGCACCGATTTCCGCAACATCGGCGTGCGCCTGCCGGTGCTGGAAGTGGCCACCATGTATCTGAGCTTCGCCCGGCTGATCGCCTTCGCGGTCAGCCTGATTGGCGCGGTGGCGCTCTATCTCTTCCTGAAGCGGACCTATATCGGCACCGCGATCCGCGCCATCGCCCAGGACCGCGAGATCGTCGGACTGATGGGCATTGACGACCGCCGCATCTATCTGGTGGTCTCGGCTGTCGGTGGCGCATTGGCGGGATTGGCGGCCTGCCTGCTGGCGTTGCAATATGACGTGCATCCGTTCATCGGCAACACGTTCGGTCCCGTCATCTTCATGATCTGCGTGCTGGGCGGGCTCGGCAACATGATCGGCGGCTTCGTCGCCTCCTTCGTCATCAGCCAGATCATCGCGATCGGCGGTTATTATGGCAGCACCGAGCTCTCCTATGTGTTCGCCTTCACCTTCTTCATCGTGCTGATGCTGATCCGGCCGCGGGGGCTGTTTGCGCCATGAGCGGCAGCCGCCTCCTTGCAGCCATCATCCTGATCGCGATTCTGATCGCGGTCCCTGCGATCCTGCCGCCCTATTTCCTGCACCTTGCGATCCAGATCCTGATCTGGTCCTTCATCTACACCGCCTGGGCCTTGATGGGCCGTTTCGGTTTCGTTTCGTTCGGTCACGGCGCCTTCCTGTGTCGGCGCCTACGTGCCGGCGCTGCTGTGGAACTTTTACGGCCTGACACCCTGGATCGGCATTCCGCTCGGCGTCGCCGCCGCCGTGCTGCTCGCCGCGCTCGTCGGCTATCCCTGCTTTCGGCGCCGGGTGGTCGGACATTATTTCGCGTTGGTGACGCTGGCGCTCAGCCAGGTCGTGCTGCTTTCGCTGGTCGCGGCCCGCGACGTCACCGGCGGCTCCCTCGGCTTTACGCAGAAAGCGGTCGGACATTCCTGGTATGCCCTGCAATTCCCGGAGAAAGGCTACTTCTACGCCATCTCCGTGCTGCTCTGGCTGGCCGGGCTGGCGATCTGGCGATGGATCGATCGCGGCATCGGCCGCGAGGCCCTTGACGCGATCTCTGAAGACGAGGACGCGGCAGCTTCCATCGGCATCGACGTGATGCGGGCGAAGATGCGGGTCACGATCATCAGCGCAGGCTTGACCGCGCTCGGCGGCGCGATCTACGGACAATATGTGATGTATCTCAATCCGGAGACCGTCGCGGGGATCGCGGTGTCGCTGCAAATCGTGTTCGCCGCGATTGCCGGCGGCGTCTATTCGCTGCTGGGCCCGAGTGTCGGCGCGCTGCTCACGCTGTCGCTGACCGAAAGCCTTCGCGTGTGGTTCGGCACCAATTTCATCGGCGCCGCCAACACGATCTACGGCATCCTGCTCGTGCTCTGCATCATCTTCATGCCCCAGGGCATCGTCGGCGCATTGCAGCGCCTGAGGTTGCCGCGTCGCGGGCCGATCAAGCCGGCCGTGGCGGAGCCTCACAGCGCAACGCGGCGGCCTTCTTCGGCAGCCCAATAGCCGGCATAGCAGACCTTGATGGTCTCGAAGGCGAGCGCAAGATCCGAGAGCGGCTCACGTCCGGTCGCGACGCACTGCATGAAATCCTGGAT
>Ga0210397_10001422_pt1 | contig 15303 bp, 12 predicted proteins | sample IncBWH2OmetaG_FD_160126 | JGI IMG/M metagenome (GOLD analysis project Ga0210397, IMG submission 160126) | Forest soil microbial communities from Barre Woods Harvard Forest LTER site, Petersham, Massachusetts, United States - Inc-BW-H-2-O ...
GATGTTGGTTCGTGACTGATGATCTTCACCCCAGGATGACCAAGCAGACGAGGCCATGGATCCCCTTGACGGCACCAATTCCAAGGCAAACGCTCGTCTGACCGCGCGGTCATCATCGCAAGGAATTGCGGCCGATCTTATTGCCGTACTGGTGGCGGTCACCTCCGGCGAGCCTCGTGTTTTAACGATCCAGGATCAGCGCGCCCTGCCCTCCGGGCCTTTCGAACTGGCGCATCGTTCGCTGCAATCGGGACTACGTGCATGGGTCGAACGGCAGACGCAATTGCCACTGGGTTATGTCGAACAACTCTACACCTTTGCCGATCGTGATCGCGCCGGTGCTGCCGCCCAGCACACCATCTCGATAAGCTATCTTGGCCTGACGCGAGAACAACCGGCATTCGGTGCGCACGAGGTAAAGTGGCGCTGCTGGTATGATTATTTCCCCTGGGAAGATCATCGCGCCGGCCTGCCGCCGCTTATTCGAGAAACCCTGCAGCCAGGACTCAAGGCGTGGGTTTCCACAGCATCCGATCGAGCGATACAACGCACTCGCCGACAGCGCGCGGCGATGCTTTTCGGCTTCGAAGAGCACGATTGGAACGAAGAATTGGTATTGCAGCGCTACGAACTATTATACGAGGCAAGACTGATCCCCGAGGCGCTAGGCGGAAACGCCTCGACATCGAAGCCGGCCAGCGCGACGTCAGACCTGCTTGGGCAATCCATGATCCTGGATCATCGCCGGATTCTGGCTACGGCGATTGCTCGGCTCAGGGCCAAGATCAAATACCATCCGGTGGTGTTCGAATTGCTGCCGGACACATTCACCCTGCTGCAATTGCAACGCTGTGTTGAGGCGCTGGCAGGACGACAGGTGCACAAACCCAATTTTCGTCGCCTGATCGAACAACAGGAACTCGTTGAGGAGACTGGCGAAACCAGTCAGGACACCGGCGGACGTCCGGCCAAACTGTTCCGTTTCCGCCGCGCTGTATTTGCCGAACGCGCCATCGCTGGAACCAAACTTCCGATTTCCGGGGCTTGAATCTACTTATACTCGATCGTAGCATAACATATGCTCGTTAGGAGTATAATAGATGACGCCGACATCTGAACTGCTGCCTTCGCAACATCTCTATGAGAAAGTACGGCACGCGATCCCCGCGATCGAGTGGCCGATGCTGTCAAACGACATCGAGGCGATCGCGGCGCTGAAGAAATCGCGCAATGCGGTCATCCTCGCCCATAACTATCAGACACCGGAAATATTCCACTGCGTGGCGGACATTGTCGGCGACAGCCTCGCTCTGGCCCGCGAGGCGATGCAGGTAGATGCCGACGTGATCGTTCTCGCCGGCGTTCACTTCATGGCCGAAACCGCCAAATTACTGAACCCGTCGAAGACCGTGCTGATCCCCGATCGCGCGGCCGGCTGTTCGCTTGCCGATTCGATCACGCCAGAGGACGTGCGGCTTTTGCGGCGAAGCTATCCCGGCGTCCCGATCGTCACTTACGTGAATACGTCGGCTGCGGTGAAGGCCGAGTCTGATATCTGCTGCACCTCCGGCAATGCCAAGGCGATCGTCGAGTCGCTCGGCGTTGAACGCGTGATCATGCTGCCGGACGAATATCTGGCGAAGAACATTGCCGCCGAGACCAAGGTCAAGATCATCACCTGGACCGGCCATTGCGAGGTGCACGAACGCTTCAGCGCCGACGAAGTGCGGCAATTGCGCGAGAACCATCCGGGTGTCGTCGTGCTGGCGCATCCGGAATGCCCGCCGGACGTCGTGGCGGAGGCCGATTTCGCGGGCTCGACCGCCGCGATGTCTTCCTACGTCGCCACCAAACGACCACCGCGCGTCGTGCTTCTGACTGAATGCTCGATGAGCGACAACGTCGCCATCCAATACCCGGATCTGGAATTCATCCGTCCCTGCAATCTCTGCCCGCACATGAAGACGATCACGCTCGGCAAGATTCGCCGCGCGCTGGAGACGATGCAGCACCAGGTCACGATCGACGAAACTGTCGCCGCGCGCGCACGCCTCGCGGTCGAGCGAATGCTGGCGGTAAAATGACCGCGGTCGCCGCGGAACCGGTAGCCCAACCCAAGGAAACGCCATGACGCCCTCTTCACTCCCAACCATCATGATTGAGCCTTTGGTCCGCATGGCGCTGCTCGAGGACCTCGGCCGTGCCGGCGATCTGACGACTGACGCGATAGTGCCGATCGATCGCCGTACCACGACGCTTCTGGTGGCCCGCCAACCCGGCGTGGTCGCCGGCATCGATCTGGCTCGGCTTGCCTTCCAACTGATCGATCCGGCTATCGAGATGCGGACCGAGCGTGTCGATGGCGCGGCTGTGGCGCCTGGCGCGGTGATCGCCACCATCACTGGCCCAGCGCGGGGTATTTTGACCGCCGAACGGGTCGCGCTGAATTTCCTGTGCCGCCTTAGTGGAATCGCCACGGCGACAGCATCGGTGGTTGCGGCTGTCCGGGACTTCAAGACGAAGATTGTCTGCACTCGCAAGACGACGCCTGGCCTGCGCGTGATCGAAAAATACGCTGTCCGTGTCGGCGGGGGCAGCAACCATCGCTTCGGCCTCGACGATGCCGTGCTCATCAAAGACAATCATGTCGCCATCGCCGGCAGCATCACCGAGGCATTAAAGCGGGCGCGAGACGGCGTCGGCCATCTGGTCAAGATCGAAATCGAGGTTGATACGCTCGATCAGTTGCGCGAGGCGCTGGATTGCGGCGTCGACGCCGTGCTGCTCGACAATATGGATCCAGCTACCCTCACCAAAGGCGTCGCAATGGTCGCGGGCCGCGCGGTCACCGAAGCTTCCGGCCGCATCACGCCTGCGACCGCGCCGCAGATTGCCGCCACCGGCGTCAACCTGATCTCGATCGGCTGGCTTACCCATAGCGTCGGCGTTCTCGACATCGGACTCGATTTCAGGACCTGAGCGGAAACTCGGCTAGTCCAGGTTTTCAGGCTCGCGCAGACGGCTTCACGCAGGCCGGGCTACCGAGTGCAACTCGTCGACAAGCACGCGCATGTTTTCGCTGTAGTCGACGGGCGCCACAACGAGATGCACGCCGCCTTCCCTGAAAGCTGCTTCCAGCATCATCGAGAGTTCAGAGACCTTGCCGACCCGGGCGCCCTTGGCGCCGTATGACTTCGCATAGGCGACGAAATCAGGATTACCGAAGTCGAGTCCGAACTCGGAAAACCCGTCGACTTCCTGTTTCCATCGGATCATGCCATAGGCGCGATCCTCCAGTATCAGCACGACGAGGTTCAGCTTGAGCCGCACGGCCGTCTCGAGCTCCTGCGAGTTCATCATGAAGCCACCGTCGCCACAGACGGCGAGCACGCGTTTGTCAGGATGGATCAGCGACGCCGCGATTGCCGAAGGAAGACCCGCGCCCATGGTCGCCAGCGCATTGTCGAGCAGCAGCGTATTGGCGACGCTGGTGCGATAGTTGCGGGCGAACCAGATCTTGTACATGCCGTTGTCGAGGGCAACGATGCCGTCCGGCGGGATGACCTGACGAACGTCGTGCACGATGCGCTGAGGTGTCAGCGGAAATCGATCCTCGGTCGAACGCTCGGCAAGGCGGACAAGAATCCCCTCGCGCAGACCCAGCAATGCCGAGGCATTGGGAAGTTTGCCTTCCAGGCGATCGGCCAGGCCGGCAAGGCTGGCGCCAACGTCTCCGACGATCTCCGCCTGCGGGAAGTAGACCTGCTCCACCGTGGCCGGCGTGGCGCCGACATGGATCACCTGCGGTCCATCATGGCCCATCAGAAAAGGCGGCTTTTCGACGGTGTCATGGCCGATCGAAATAATCAGATCGGCCTGGTCGATTGCCTCGTGAACCCAATCCCGCTCCGACAGCGCGGCGGTGCCCATATAGAGATTGGAGCCCGCATTGACGCTCCCCTTCCCCATCTGGGTATTGAAGAATGGAATCTTGCATCGCCGCACGAACGCCGATAACGGCTCGGCGAGCCGCGGGCGGCTTGCCGCGGCGCCCAGCATGACGAGAGGTCTGCTGGCGCCCAGGATCATGGTTGCGGCGCGCTCGATCGCATCCGCCGGTGCAACCGGAAGCTCGACGACATGCGGCGGAATGATCTCCGCAGCGGCTTCATCGGCCGCAATATCCTCGGGGAGTTCGAGATGCACCGGTCCCGGCCGCTCCTGCTGTGCGACCCGAAAGGCGTCGCGAACCAGCGTCGGAATACTCTGTGCGGAGACGATCTGCGTCGCCATCTTGGTGAGCGGTCGCATGGTTGCGACGATGTCGACGATCTGGAAGCGCGCCTGACGGCTGCTCCGGATCGCCTTCTGTCCGGTGATCATGACCATCGGCATCGCACCCAAATGCGCGTAAGCCGCAGCCGTCGTCAGATTGAGCGCACCGGGACCCAGTGTTGTTAGGCAAACGCCGGCACGTCCGGTGAGACGCCCGTAGGTGGCCGCCATGAAACCGGCGGCCTGCTCGTGTCGTGTCAGTACAAGCTTGATCTTCGAGCGCCGCAACGAATCCAGCACGTCGAGATTCTCCTCGCCCGGAATGGCGAAGATATATTCGACGCCCTCGTTCTCGAGGGCGGCCACCAAGAGATCGGAGCCTTTCGTCACGCTGCCGAAACTCCGCTCGCCCTAGACTCGGCCTTCTCCGCCCGGCGGGGTAGCACCCAGTCCGGCCGAACGAAGTGACAGGTGTAGCCGTCCGGATATTTCTCCAGATAATCCTGATGCTCGGGCTCGGCCTCCCAGAACGGTCCGGCGGGCGCGACCTCGGTGACGACCTTGCCCGGCCAAAGGCCGGAAGCATCGACATCGGCGATGGTGTCTTCCGCGATCCGCTTCTGCTCGTCGCTGGTATAGAAGATGGCTGATCGGTAGCTCGCTCCCCGGTCGTTACCCTGGCGGTTCAACGTCGAGGGATCATGGATCTGGAAAAAGAATTCCAGCAGCTTTCGATAGCTGATGGTCTGCGGATCGAAGGTGATCTCGATGGCTTCCGCATGGTTGCCATGGTTGCGGTAGGTGGCATTCGGCACCTCACCGCCGGTGTACCCCACCCTCGTTGAAATCACGCCTGGATATCGGCGCACCAGATCCTGCACACCCCAAAAGCAGCCGCCGGCAAGGATTGCTCGTTCCGCCGAAACTGTCATGCCTGTCCTCCTTCGGTTCGCCGCGGGCATCGTTCCCGAAGCTCTATCAAGATAGATAGTGAGGCTGGACGGTGGCTGCCAGACCGCCTGGTTTCGTCGTTTCACGATATACCAACACCTGACGGAATGGTGTCCAGTAGATCGTGATTTGATGTTCCGGTTGCAGCGCAAGATTGCCATTTGGTCCCGGCGGGAGGATGCTGGTCGCACGCGGGCACCATGGAGAGCAGCATGAGCAAGGCCGGTCTCGACAATCGCCACCGCAACCACGACGGCGAAATCAGCCACAAGCACGGCAACACCCTTATTGGCAGTTTGCGCAAGATTTACGGACAAAGTTTTGCCGCCGGTTATCCCGCGACCGAGAAGCTCAGCGATGTCCTGCATCAGCTGAACGAGACGTCGCTGAGCCAGCTCCGCCGCGATCATGAGACCGGCCATTTGGAGCACAAGATCGCCAAGGCTTCAAAGTAAGGCTTCGCAATAAAGCTCAAACGGCGCTCGTCGTTCACGGCAGAACGTCTTCGCATCTTCCGCGGCTGCCGGCTTTGCGGCGCAAAACGGGTTCATGTCGGACGTCCCGCAGAACACCTATAGACACCATCAGCCCGACTATCCTATTTCTCGACCTCCAGCTAATATGAAGTAGCCACCTTAGGCCTTCATAAAAATAGCAAGCGCGCGAGAGGCCGGCCGTGATCGTAGACATTTACACCCACATCTTGCCGCATCGCTTCTTCCAGGAGTTGGAGCGTGGCTCGCCCAAACTTGGCAGCATCGGTATGCGACTGCGGACCGTGAAAAAGCTGTTCGATCTCGATCTGCGTTTTCGGGACATGGACGAGATCGGCGACTACCGGCAGATCATCTCTCTACCCAATCCACCGATCGAGGACATCGCCGAAGGCGAGGTGGCGAAGAACCTAGCCAGTGTCGCCAATGACGCCATGGCGGAGCTATGCACCAAGTACCCTGACCGCTTCCCGGGGTTTGCCGCCGCGGTCTCGATGCACGATGTCGATGCCGCCATCGCCGAGGTCGACCGCGCCATCAAGATGGGCGCGCGCGGGGTCCAGACCTTCACCAACATTGCCGGCCATCCGCTGGACGAGCCGCGCTTCCGTCCGTTTTTTGCCGCGATGGCCGCCCACGATTTGCCGATATGGCTGCACCCGGCGCGCACGTCGAGCATGCCCGACTATGCCTCCGAGCCGCGATCCCGCTTTGAGATGTGGTGGTGCTTCGGCTGGCCTTATGAGACCACGGTGGCGATGGCACGGCTCGTGTTCGACGGCCTGTACGATCGCCATCCCAAGCTCAAGATCATCACGCACCACCTCGGCGGCGGTATGATTCCTTTCTTCGACGGTCGCATCGGCCCGGGCATGGATGTGCTGGGCGCCCGGACGATCGAGGAGGACCACACCAAGGTGTTATCCTCGCTGAAGCGACCGCATTTGGAATATTTCAAAGAATTCTACGCCGACACCGCGATGTTTGGAGGCCGTTACGGCTTGCCGTGTGGCATTGAGTTCTTCGGTGCGGACCGCGTCGTATTTGCAACCGATGCGCCATTGGCGCCGATCCCCGCGCATATCAAGGCTCTCGATGAACTCGGTCTCGATCCCGAAGTGCGGCGCAAGATCATGGTTGGCAACGCCGAGCGATTGATGAAGATGCGGTTCAATTAGAGTTGAGTACGACGTGTACCTTCACCCGATCGCTCGCAGTTCAAGCTCGTTGGAAACGTCACGATGATCGGTGGGTGGATAGCGATAAGGGCCCAAAATCAAGGTAAACCCCGTGGCGACGGCCAACAGCACGCTATAGGCGACCAGCGTCGCGGAATAGCTGTGGGTCAACTGAAACGCCCACCCGAGAATCGATGATCCCACGGCATTGCCGGCCAACGCAGCGGTGAAAATCCAGCCGTAAATCGTGCCGAATTTGGCCAATCCGAAATAGCGAGAAACCATATACGACAGCAGGTCCGTTTCGCCGCCGATGCCGAGACCGAGCAAGAGAACGCCGACAAGAGGCGACACAGCGCCAGGTTCGAGTGCCAGAATGAGAAGCCCCACCAACGGACAGACCAGAAAGAAAATCGCAACGTAAGGCGCGAATATTCGGTCGATAATCCATCCCGCGAGCAGCCGGCCGACAATGAGCGCGGCACCAGACGAGGAGATGATCTTGACGGCGTCCGACAACGACATTCCGCGATCAGTCAGCATCGGAACGACATGCACCAGACTGCCATTGATCGCTACCACCGCCAGGAAGAAGGAAATCAGCAGATACCAAAAGCGCGGGTCGCGCGCGGCCTCCTTCATGGAAACACCGGGAAGCACAGCGCCCGGCGGTAGATCGCCGACAGGCGTTCCAGCATTGGCTCTGGTCGGCTCTCTGACAAAAGCCAACACCGGCAGCAATGCCAACAGAATGATCACGCCGGTCAGACCAAGATAGGCCTCGCGCCAACCGAATGTTCCTATCAAGGCGTTGCAGATCATCGGTATGACGACTGTCCCCATTCCAACCCCGGCCAGCACGACGCCGAGAGCCAAACCGCGCTGACGGTCGAACCAGGCCGCAACGACTTTCGAGTAAGAACCCGGCGTCTGACCGATCGCCACCAGACCCGTCAACGCGAACATCGCGTAGAGGGCGAACACCGAGCGCGGCAGCAGTGACAATGCTGCCGTCGCAAGGGCGAAGAGGACGATGGATATGGCGAGTGGGGTCCGCACCCCGAAGCGATCGATCATGCGGCCAAAAAACGGCGATGCGACAGCCGTCATGACGCTGGATATGCCGATGGCGGTGGCGATGTCGCCGCGACCGAAGCCAAGCTCCTGAGAGATTGGTTTGATAAATGTGCCAGTTGCGAAAACATTGATCGGCCCCTGGCTCGCGACGAGCGCCAACGAGGAGGCCGCGACGATTGACCAACGCTTGCTGCCCATTTTTCTTCCCTGGTTCGGCCTCGCTCTTCGTGGCTAAGGCTCGTCGACGCCGCACACGCGGCGATTATTGAATTTGCCGCCGCGCCGCCGCCTCACGCTCACTGCGAAGGGGCGCGGCGTTCTCATTCAGGTTCTTGTCGCCTTTCCTGCTATTCATCGCGCCGCCAAGAGCGTGCGCGATGACCCTGGCCGGATCAACGATGGAACCCGCAACGTGCCGCCATGCCACGATCTGATCGGGACGGATCAGCGCGAGATCGCTTTCATAGAGGTCGCGCGCTTCTTCATCGTCAACACTGACCACCTTGAGATCCAATCCGGCGTCAACAGCCGCCGACAAAAATGCACTAGCCTGGCGCTGATCGTCACCAAGGCAAAGCAACGTCCATTCAAAACCAAAGCTATCGAACAACGAACGGCCATCCGGTAGCCAGACATGCGGCGCACGGCCACCGGGTTTACCGGTCGGCACATAGGCGGTGGGTGTATCGGGCGGAGACGGCGCCGGATCGCTAGCAATAATGGGGGAGCCATCATATCGCGCGCCGAACGTAAAACCGGGAATGTTGAATTCAGCTCTCGCATGGTTGGCGAGATATTCACCCGCGCGCCGGCGCGACGTTTCGCCGGCCCTTCCCCCCGCCTCAAGCGCGGGCGAAGGCCGGTACAGACCTATGGAATCGGCAAAGCTCTGGGCAAACCCGGTATTGCGAAGCGCGACGGGCCGGCGTTCGGCCTCGTAACTGTCCAGTAGCGATTCGGGCGCCTGTCGTTTCAGGACAGCGGAAAGTTTCCAGCCAAGATTGACCGCATCTTCGATCGCCGTGTTGTAGCCCATACCGCCGGTCGGCGTGAACAGATGGACCGCATCGCCGCCGAGGAATATACGTCCGGAGCGGAAGCTATCGGCCACCAGCGCGCGCCCTGCGATCCAGAAATCGCGCGACAGGATCTCAACCGGTATCGTCGCGCCGACCGCCTGCCGGAACATGTCCAGGGCCTTGCTATCATCCACCGAGTTTGGATCTTCATCGGGACGCACCTGCGTATGGAAGACGAACTCGCCTTTACCATCGACCGCGATCAGCAACGCCCGCCGCTCGGCGTTGAAGCTGCAGTACATCCACGATCTGGCATAAGGGCAGACCTCGTAAAACATAGGCGACCTCAGATAGAGCGCCAGCATGCGCCCGCCCATGAAGTCGCGATTGACATCACTGTTGCCGGAATATTCGATACCGAGATGACGGCGCACCAGACTGCGTGGCCCATCGGCGCCGATCAGATATTCCGCATGAATCTGCCGCTTGGGCCCGCCGTCAACGCCCTCTATCTCCGCCGTGACGCCATCCACCGTCTGGTCGATCGCGACCACGCGCGAGGAAAAAGCCAGATCGATCGACGGACAGGCCTTGGCATGCCGATAGAGCACCGCTTCGACGAATTTCTGGCCCACCCGGTGCGGCAGTTCTGCCGCACTCCAGGAACCGCTCATCGTCTTGATCAGTTTTTGGGCTTCACGCGCTGACGGCAGGCTGACCCGTCCCAATTCATGCGTACTGAACCGCGTAAAATAGGCAATGTCGGTGGGATAATCCTCCGGCATGCCCATGGCGCGGATTTCATCGGCAAAACCCAGCCGCCGGAAATGCTCCATGGTCCGCGCCTGCGTGGCGTTGGCCTGTGGGTTGAACGCCGTCGAAGCCTTCTGATCGATCAAGATCGCGTTGATGCCACGTCTTCCGAGTTCATTTGCCAGCATCAGGCCGCAGGGTCCGCCGCCGACGATCAAAACCTGCGTCGTTTCCTGGCGCATGCTGCCACTCACTCGTCTCGGTACTCCCTGCGAAAATCTTTTGTTGAATTTCAAACAGACTAGTTGGCGACAATCGCTTCCGCAATCCCCGCGCCGCATCATGCTCACTGTCCAGCCGCAGTCCGGCTCGCACCTGCGAGAGAAAGCTCGACTCCCTTCAACCGCTGGGGCTTGATATTAGATCACGGTGGCGGCGTAATGAGCGTAGTTAAAAGCAGGCGCCAGCGTCACGTCTAAAAGCCGACACCAGATCGGAATTGCGGGAGGATGACGATGAAGGAGCTCATTAGGCAATACCTGAACAATGGGATTTCACGACGCGATCTCATGCGCGGCCTCGGTGCCGCTGGGCTGACCGCCTCCGCGGCCAAGACAATCGTCGAGTCGATAACGCCAAGCCCCGCGATGGCTGAACCAGCCGGCGGCGGGACGATCCGCAAGGTTACCGGCACCGGCGGCAAGCTCTATATCGAGCAGCTCAAAGCCGCCGGCACGGAATTCATCTTTTTCAATCCATCAACTGGTGACGCGCCGATCTATGATGCGCTGGTTGACACGCCGGAAATCCAGCTCATCAAAGGCGTTCACGAAGGCGCCGTTGTTGCCATGGCCGACGGCTATGCCCGGCTCTCCGGCAAGATCGGTGTTGCCCAGATCGCCAATGTAGGTCTGCCCAGCGGCATGACCATGCTGGTCAACAGCTGGAAAGATCGCATCCCCGTCCTGCTCACCGTCGCGGCATTCAGCACTGAAACCACCGGGCGCGACTATCCGCAGGACTACGACCACCAGGAGCCGATGGTCGCGCCCATCACCAAATCGTTCTGGGTAGCCGAGAGCACGACCGGCATCGCCGACGTGACCCGGCGAACCCTCAAATTCGGCACCACCCCGCCGGTCGGCCCGGTATTTCTCTCGATTCCCGACGACCTGCTGCGGGCGACCGCCACCGCCGATATTTACGACGGCCGATTATTCAACGTGGCGATGAAAATCCGTCCCGACCGCGACGATGTCGAGGCGATCGCCAAGCTGCTGGTCGAGGCGCGCAACCCGCTGATTACGGCCGGGGACGAAGTCACCCTGTGCCAGGCGGAAGCGGAAGTGGTCGAACTCGCCAACCTGCTCGGGATTCCCGTAACTACTATCGGCGGCTCGCTCGGCAACTGGTCCAAGCCCTATCCGACCCGCGACCCGCAATTCGTCGGCGCCTTCGTCCCCGCTGGGCCCTTCTCCAGTCCCGTCGACGTTCACTTCAACGTCGGCAGTCAGGTCGGCGAACAGCGCATGCCGAACGCCGTTACCATTTCCATGCGAAACGACCCGACGGGACTTGCGCGTTCGTGGCCGATCGACATGCCCATCGTCGCACACATCAAGCTCGGTCTTGCCGACATCATCGCTGCCGTCAAAAGCATGGCGACCGCCGACCGCCTGAAGCAGATCGCCGACGCACGCTCCGTCCGGACACGCGCCTACACCGCCGGCATGGCCAAGATGCGCGCCGAGACCGTCAAAAATCTCGACAATGGCTCGTCCATCACCATGGAACGCCTGGGCATCGAACTCGAGAGCGCACTCGACAAGGAGACCATCTTCGTGACGGATTGCGAGTCCGGCCGCATCATGGATTCCATGATGAATTTTGGCGGCACCGACAAAACCTTCGTCTCCACCAGCGCCAATATTCTCGGCTGGGCGCAGGCCGCCGCCACGGGCGCGCAACTCGCCCGCCCCAATCGCCCGGTGGTCTCCGCCATGGGAGACGGCAGCGCGATGTTCGGCGGCCCGCAACCGCTATGGAGCCAGGCGCGCTACAAGGCGCCGATCACCAACATTGTCGTCAACAACCGCAGCTACAACAACGAGCGCAATCGCATCTGGAGTTTTACCGGCCCGCAGCAGTTCAATTCCGGCAAGGACATGACCTGCTACAATGGCAGCCCCGATGTGGATTTTGCCAAAGCCGCCGCCGCCTACGGAGTCGAGGGCGAGACGGTCAGCGATCCGGCCAAGATCCAGGAGCACCTCGCCCGGGCCAAGCGCGCCAACATCGAGGGTCGCCCCTATTTGCTCGATATTCTCGTCGACCGCGCCGGCGTCGGCGCAGCCTCGGAATGGTACCCGCCATATTCGATCGCCGCCAAACGCACGAAGAAGGCTTGATCATGCGAAGGTTCATTCTGGCGGCCGCAAGTGTTCTCCTGCTGGGCTTTCCTTCGGAAGCCCAACAGACTGGCCCATTCCCGGACGGAGCGAGCCGTGACCTCATCGCCGTCGCCTGCACCCAGTGCCACAGGGCGGGGCCGATCACTCAATTGCGCATGGGCGAGGCCGGCTGGCGCCGGCAGGTCTACAACATGGTCTTGCGCGGCGCACAGATCGGGCCGGACGAAATCGACGATGTGGTCAAATATCTCGCCACCAACTTCGGACCCGGCGTGCCGGTCCCCGGCGTAACACCTGCTCCCGTAAAATTGCCCGACGGTGCCGGGGCGGACCTTGTCGCCGGCGCCTGTGGGACCTGCCACGGCGTGGACCGTGTGGTCGCCGTCGCGCGTCCCGGCCGGCAGTGGGAGGCGATCGTGCATCGCATGGTTGCCATCGGCGCACCGATCGATCCCGACCAGACCAGGCAGATCATCTCCTACCTGGAAACGAATTACGGCGCGGCCCCGTCCAGAGCGCCGTAGCAAGCCCAGTACGCGACAGAGATCAGCCAACCATTTCCGCAATTTGCGAAGCAGGGATTTCTGCGCCACCAGCGACCCAACAGCCGCAACTATCGAAGGTTTTTCAACGTTAGGTTAACCGGAAAGGAATACCATTCGATTCGCAAATGCGACGAAGGACCCATGATGCGACATCTTAGTGTCTACCAACGATTTGGCTTGATTATCGCCGTTCTAACCATCGTCTTCGTCGCCGCACTTTTTGCCCAAGTGATGGTTCTTCGCGATACGGTATTCGACGAACGTCGAACCAAGGTGTTCGACATGGTCGAGGCCGCGAAGAAGGTTCTCCTGAACTATGACGAGAAAGCCAAAGCCGGCAAGATTTCGCCGGAGGACGCACGGCGTCTTGCCTTTGATGCGATCGGCGCCATGCGCTGGGGCCAATCCGGCGACTATCTTGGAATCTACGATGCCGGGAGGACGAATGCCGGTGTTACCTACGTGCATGCCAACCCCAAATACATCAATGTCAATCGCTGGGATTACAGGGATCATAAGGGTCAGCTGCTGATACAAGGTATCGTTGGCAAAGCCCGTGCCGGCGGTGGCTTCCTCGAATACGAGGTGCCGAAAGCGACGGGTGGGCCCGAGCTACCGAAACTCACCTATGCCGGGGGGTATGGTGAGGGCGATCAGATGCTGGCTATCCAGGCAGGCGTCTATACGGATGACGTCGACGCGGTGGTTTTCGCTCGGGCTGTCTGGATTGCGCTGGGGGGATTGGGCGGTTTGCTCATTGCGGGAATGGCCGCATTCGTCCTTGGTCGGGGTCTGGTTCGTCCGCTCGGCAAGATATGTGGCACCATGGATGACTTGGCCAAAGGCGACTTGAACGTTGAGGTCCCTTTCGTTGAGCACCGGAACGAGATCGGCCACATTGCACGCAGCCTTTCCGTCTTCAAAGATCGGCTGATTGACGCCGAACGCCTCCGTGCCGAGCGGGAGGAAGCGACGGCTGTCGCCGTCGCCGAGCGTAAGTCGGCCATGAACCGGATCGCGAGCGTATTCGAGAAGAGCGTCGGCGCGATTGTCTCCGGGGCCGCCGATGCGGCCGCCGAAATGCAGAGCTCGGCGCAATCGCTGTCGGCAATTGCAAAGGAGACGACGCGACAGAGCGCGACCGTCGCCTCAGCCGCACAGCAGACCACTGGAAATGTGCAGACCGTGGCTGCCGCGGCCGAGGAACTTTCGAAATCCAGTCAAGAAATCTCCCGTCAGATTGACCACTCGGCATCGATCGCGCAAAGCGCGGTTGCTCAGGCCGATCGCACGAATACAATGGTGGAAGGGCTGCTGGAGGCGACACAGAAAATTGGCGAGGTGATGGGTCTCATTCAAAACATCGCCGCTCAGACCAATCTCCTGGCCTTAAACGCGACCATCGAAGCCGCGCGAGCCGGCGATGCAGGCAGGGGCTTTGCCGTAGTCGCTAACGAAGTAAAGGCGCTCTCAACACAGACCGCCAAGGCGACTGAAGAGATCGCCGATCAAATCGATTCGATCCGCAACGCTACCGGAACGACCGCCGAGGCCATTCGCGAGATTGGTTCCACCATCGGCCAGATCAACGATATCGCGACAAAAATTGCTGCAGCAGTCGAGCAGCAGCGTGGATCGACCAAGGAAATAACCCACAGCGTGCAAGAGGCCGCTCAGGGTACGCAAGGGGTCATGCAGAACATTGCCGGAGTGACCAAGGCGTCAGGCCAGGTCGGAACCGCTGCCGAACTGGTCCTCAGTTCGGCCGGCGAACTCGGAAAACAATCCGACCGCTTGAAGCAAGAGGTTGAGAGTTTTCTGACGACAGTCCGCGCGGCGTAGCATGCATCTTGAGTGCAGCTGAGCTGCACTCACCGGCTCATTGCAGATCATGGGCTGCGCGAGGCGTTGCAGTGCCTTGTCACCTCGAACGTCGCGCGTCAGTGAACCTTCGGCTCTTACGCCGACTTGGGGAAAAAGCGCTGCTCGTTCGTCCATTCCTCGATGCGGTTGCTCTTGATCCACTGTGCCAGTTCATCGTGACGCACAAACCAGGCGCCCGGAAAGCCCCGAATATATCGCAAAATTCGGTCGACTTGAGCCGCCATGAGAGGCCGGCCGCCGAAGTGGCAGTGCACGGTGATGTTGAGGTACGATGTCGGCTCATTCGCATAAAGATAATCGAACGTGTCCTTGTATACGTCGTACCAATCTCGCGGATTACCGCGCAACACGCGGTGATCGGCAAAATCCGAATGCGGCAACGCCACTACGGTGCCTTTTTGGGTTTTGACGCAGAACGGGAGATCGATGTTGTTGTAGTCGCCGTACCAGAGGAAACCCGTCTCGGCGATGATCTCTTCCGTGTGGGCGGTCGGCGCCAGCACCGGGCTAAGCCATCCTTTCGGGGGCGCGCCGGTCAGCTTTTCAAACACTCCGATGCACTTCTCGATCAGGGCTCGCTCCTCAACGGGATCGAGATAGGCCAATAGCGCGTCCTGCGTGTAAGAGTGGGCGGCGACTTCATGCCCGGATTTCAAAATGCATTCGACCGCATTTGGTGCAATTTCCATCGAGTGCGCGTTTGCAACAAACGTCGC
>Ga0210397_10001424_pt1 | contig 15298 bp, 10 predicted proteins | sample IncBWH2OmetaG_FD_160126 | JGI IMG/M metagenome (GOLD analysis project Ga0210397, IMG submission 160126) | Forest soil microbial communities from Barre Woods Harvard Forest LTER site, Petersham, Massachusetts, United States - Inc-BW-H-2-O ...
CGGACATCGCGACCGAGATGTCTATCTGGTCGACCGGCTGCTGGCCCATCCACGGGTGACGGTGCGGTGCCGGAGCGAGGTCACCCGGCTGGATGGCGGTGACTTCCTCGAGGAAGTCAGCATCACCGACCGGACGGCGGACACCACGCAAGCTCAGCCCTGTGCGGGCTTGTTCTGCTTCATCGGCGCCGAACCCGCCACGGACTGGCTGACCGGGATCGCTACCGGAGACGACGGGTTCATCCGGACCGACGTCCAGCTGACCGACGACGACCTCGGGCCGGTCTGGGCCAGCCTGGGACGGCGGCCGCTTCCGTTCGAGACCAGCGTTCCCGGCGTGTTCGCGGTCGGCGACGTCCACTCCGGATCGATGAAGCGGGTCGCCGCGGCGACCGGCGAAGGCGCAAGCGCCATCGCCTCGGTACACAAGGCCATCGCCACGCTGGCCTAGGGGATCAGGCGATGCGGGCTGAAGTCTCGGCAGTGAAATAAAGAAAATGCATTTGTCATCGCTTTCCGGATTGACGGGATTGACTTGTTGTCGGCGGCCCGGCATCCAGGAACCTCATTAGGCCAGCCAGGAGCGCGCGGTCGTCCGGCGCGATCCACTCGCTCTGCCGCAGCAGCATCGGGGTCAGCCGCGAGTGTCTCCTGGCGCTACACCGCGGTAGGCGGTCCGAACCAGGTCGTGAGCGTGTCAGGGAGCCCCGGGTGGGTCAGGTCCCCGGCCCAGGCCACATATCCGTCGGGCCGGATCAGCACGGCAGCAGGAGCAGTGACCGCGCCAAGTACCGGAAGCTCCCACCTGCCAGCATGTTTGGCGTCGGTCAGCTCTACCCGGCCCGCCCATGGCGTGATGTCGAAGCCACCGGGCTCGCCGAGGTTGAGCAGCACCGGCCGGGCGTGCTGCAGCAGGGTGAATACCCGCTCCGGGCCGTCGGCGGTGACCAGGTCCAGATCGGGCATGCGGCGCCCGAGCAGCGGGTGCCCGTCGCCGACGTCGTAGCGGATGTCCAGGCCGCTGATCATCGCGGCGTACCGCTTGCGTGGCTCGTCCATGCCCAGCAGCTCGGACATAGTCTCGCGCAGAGCGTCGTTCCGCGCGTCGGAGCGGGTGAGCGCGGTTTGCGCCAGGGTGTTGCGCAGCACGCGGGCAGCGACCGGGTGCCGCTCGGCTTGGTAGGTATCGAGCAGGCTTTCCGCCGATGTGCCGTTGACCACCTGGGCCAGCTTCCAGCCTAGGTTCACCGCGTCCTGCACACCGGTGTTAAGGCCCTGCCCGCCGACCGGGTAGTGCACATGCGCGGCGTCGCCTGCCAGTAGCACGCGTCCCGTGCGGTAGGACGCCGCTTGCCTGGTCATATCGGTGAACCGGGAGATCCAGGTCGGGCTGTGCACCCGGTAGTCCGTTCCCCAGACGCCGATGAGCGCGCGACTGAGATCATGCAGGGTTGGCTCACCGGTCTGCCCGGCGTACCGCTCGCTCACCACCACCCGGGCCCGGTTCCCGTCCCCGAGCCTGCCGATGGCCTGAGTGCCGTTGCCGTCGTAGCGAATGCCCCACTCCGGCTCCTCGCTCACCTCGACCTCGGCGACCAGGGAGCTGACAGACGGGTCCCAGCCGGGAAACTCAACGCCGGCTGCCTTCCTGATCAGGCTTCGACCTCCGTCGCACCCGATGAGGTAGTCCGCGCGTAGCGACTGGCCGTCGGATAGCCCGACGTCGACGCCGGTGTCGTCCTGCGTGAAGCCCGTCACCTCACGCTCGCGGGCGATCGGCACGCCCAGCTCGCCAATCCAGCCGGCCAGGATGCGCTCGAATTGGCTCTGCCACAGCGCGAGCCCGTGGTTGTACCGGGTAGGAAAGTCGCTAATGTCCAGCGGGATCCCGGCGAATGCCTGGATCTGCATCGCCTGCCCCTCCGCAAGGAAACGGTCGGCGATACCACGCTGATCGAGGACCTCGATGGTGCGCGCATGCAGGCCGCCGGAGCGCGAGCCGTCGAGCTCCGGGCTGGCGCGCCGCTCGACAATGGCCACATCCACGCCCGCCAGCGCCAGCTCGCCTGCCAGCATCAGCCCGGTCGGACCTCCCCCGGCGATCACCACCGCATGCATCGCGGGTGGTGTGACGGGATAGGTGAGTTCGTTCGGGATGAATATGCTCATTGATGCCTCCGATGACTGGTGCAGGTGGATGGTGAGGTTGTCACGCGTTCCGTTGACCGGGGGTAGAGGCGGGCTGCGCGCTGGCCGGCTGCTTCGGGGCGCCCGCAGCCAGGTTGGTGAGGTCCTCGCGCCGGATCCCGGTGGCGACGGCCGTGGTGACCAGGGCGGCCAGCGCGATCCCCGAGGCGGCCAGCAACCCGCGGGTGATCCCCGCCGCGAGGGCGTGGTGGTACACCGAAGCCCGCGCCTGGGTGCTGGTGAGGGAACGGCCGGACCGGGCCGCGGCGGCCGCGATCTGGCTGCGGGCGCTATTCGCAACCGCTGTCCAGGCCACGGTGCCGAGTGCGGCCAGGCCGATCGCGCCGCCGACCTGCTGGCCGGCGTTGAGCAGGCTAGAGGCCAGGCCCGAGTCGTCGTCACGGACCCCGGTGAGTGCGACCAGCGACAGCGGCACGAACAGCAGGCCCAGCCCTGCGGCAGTGACCAGGCTCGGGCCGAGCAAGCCGCTGACGTAGGTGGTGTGCACGCTGATGTGGGAGAACCAGTACATGCCGCCGCTGGTCGCCGCCGCGCCGGTGATCATCAGCGGCCGGGCGCCGGCCCGGGCGACCAGGTGGCCGGCGAACCCCGAGATCACGACGAGCGTGCCGGCGAACGGAAGGAAGGCTACGCCGGAGCGCATCGGACTGTAGCCGAGCACGTCCTGCACGAAGATGGTCAGGAAGAAGAAGAACCCGGACATGGCGGTCGCGATGAGGAGCATGATGACGTATGCGCCGGAGCGGCTGCGGCTGGCGAAGATGCGCAGCGGCATCAGCGCGTGCCGGCTCCGTGACTCGATGACCACGAAGACGACCAGCAGCGCCAGGGCCGCCGTGAGCGAGGCGGCGACCTTCGGGTCGGCCCAGTGAGAGACGCCGCGCGGGTCGGTGCCCGCGTTGGACAGGCCGTACACCAGAAGCGCTACCCCGCCCGTGCCGGCCGCCGCCCCGGGCAGGTCGAACCGGCCGCGGCAGCGGGCCGACCGGGTCAGCACGAACGGTGCGGCGGCGGCCACCAGCAGGCCGATCGGCACGTTTACGAACAGCACCCACCGCCAGGACAGGTAGGTGGTCAGCAGGCCGCCGGCGACCATGCCCGCCGCCGCGCCGCCGCCGCTCATCGCCGCGTACACTCCCATCGCCCGGTTACGCGCCGGGCCCTCGGCGAAGGTCGTGACGATCAGCGCGAGCGCGGTCGGCGCGACCAGCGCGCCGCCGGCGCCCTGGACCGCCCGGGCGGCCAGCAGCCACGCCTGGGAGGCGGCGAACCCGCCGGCCAGCGAGGCGGCCGAGAACAGCACCAGCCCAGTGATGAACACGCGGCGCCGACCGAGCAGGTCACCCGCGCGGCCGCCGAGCAGCAGCAGCCCGCCGAAAGTGACTGCATAGGCGTTGACCACCCACTCCAGGCCGGTCCCGGAGAACCCGAGCGCATGCTGGATGTGCGGCAGCGCTACGTTCACGATCGTCGCGTCCAGCACCACCATCAACTGGGCGGCCGCGATGACGACTAGGGCCAGGCCGGGTTTACGGCGGCCACCAGCGGGCGCGTCGCCCGCCCGGGCCGTGCGGGTAGCCAACGGCTGGGTATCGGACATGACATCCTCCTGGATTTCACGGGTGCAGGGGACGGGCCCGGCGCCTTCCTGGGCACCGGTGCCGTGTGGGTCTTTGGGTCGTTCCACCGTCAGGGCGCGGCGGCTGGCCGAACCTTGGGCTACCGGGTCTTCGCTGCATCTGCTCGACCGAGCCCGCCCCTCGGGCCAGTGGGGCGCATGGCTGAGCCCGGACCGCTGTGACTGCGGACCGGCGGGCCGGTCAGGCTAGCGGACGTCATAGGGCCGAGTGGTGATCTCGATGTTGTGCCCGTCGGGGTCGTCGAAGTAGACGCTCCGGCCGCCGCGCAGGTAGTTGATCTCACCGGGCTGCTGGCGATGCGGCCCGGCGTAGTACGTGATCCCGGTGCTGCGGATGCGCGTGTACGCCGCGTCGAACTCTGCCTCGCTGGCCAGGAAGGCACAGTGGTGGGGGTCGAACCGCTCCGCGTCTACGTAGTCCAGGGTGACCCCGTTGCTGACCTTGACGGGGACGAATAGTTCCCGCTGCGGCCCGGCCGGCAAGTCGAGGATGCTGGCGAGGAAGGTGGCTGAGGCCCATTTGCTGCGGGCGGGGATGATGATGTGGTTCAACTCGATGCTCATGACTGCAGCGTCGGGCTAAGGCCGTCCCGGCGCATTGGGCGGCGCCTTATATGACGCCTTAGATCGAGTGAGCCTGGTCGCCGAGGCCGAGCCGGTAGGCGAGGGCGGCGGCTTCGACGCGGCTGGCAACGCCGAGCTTGGACATGATGTGGGACACGTGCACGCTGGCGGTCTTGGCCGAGATGAACAGTTCGGTGGCGATTTGGCGGTTGGTGCGGCCGATGGCGAGGAGGCGTAGCACCTCTAGTTCGCGTGTGGTCAGGCCGTACTGGTGCCGCGCGTGCTCGCCCGGGTCGGCGGCCTGCGTCGCTGGGTCACCGGCCAGAGTGAGGCGGGCCCGGCGCGCGAGCCATTCGGCTTGTTCCCGCAGCGGGCGGGCGCCGAGCCGGTCGGCGATTTCCGCGGCGCGGCGAACCTGCATGGTCGCGGCGGGCCGGTCGCCGCCGGCAGCGGCCGCCTCGGCCGCGCCGATGAGGGCGTGCCCGAGCTGGTACTGGTCCCCGACCTCTTCCCAGGCCGCGACCGTCTCGTCGCACCGTGCGCGGGTCACTGTTCCGGCGGCACGGTCCGCCTCCGCGGCGAAGGTCAGCGCCAGCGCGCGCAGCACCGGGTCGGTCGCAGGCGTCTCGGCCGCCCGGCGGCGGAGCCCGTCGAGCAGCCCGGGCGCACCTGCGGCGGCTACCCGAGCCCCGATGACCAGCAGCGGCCAGGTGAACCGCTCGGACCGGCGCACGTCGGCGTCGGCTAGGCCGCGCTCAACGAGCGTGGCCGCCTCGGCCACGCGACCCTGGGCCAGCCGCAGCTCTGCCTCTAGCCGGAGGGGCAACCATGGATCCACCGCTGGCCTGACCCCCGGGGCCAGCGCCTCACGGGTGAAGGCCAGCGCCTTCTCCGTGGGTGCCGCGTCACCCCGGGCCAGCGCGATCATGGCGCGCTGGCAGACCAGCGGAACTTGCAGCATCGGGGCGGGCGTGTGATCGAGGGCGTGCTCCAGCGCGGCCGTCGCCTCGTCCCATCGCCCCTGCCCGATCAGGGCATTGGCGAGATGGCTGCTGCCGACGGCGCCGTAGGTGCGGGCCAGGCCGATAGATTCGGCCACCGCGATGCCATGCCGGGCACGCTCGGCAGCCCGCTCGTACTCACCGAACACTACGAGGACCATGGCGTCCGCGAATACGGCCTGCAATCGCACGCCGTGCGCGCCGAGCCGGACGGCGGCTTCCTCCGCCTCGGCCAGGCGCGGCAGCTCGGCAGCGAGATCGCCCCGCCGCACGCGGCGAGTGGCGAGCACGATGAGCGCCAGCGCCTCGGTACGGGCGTCACCGGCCGCACGCGCGGTATCGAGCGCTTCGGCCGCGGCCTCCTCCGCCTCGTCGCTGCGCGAGACCGTCAGCAAGCGGTTCGCCAGCGCGCAGAGCACGACCGCCCGCACGGGATGGCCGGGCGGTGCGATGCGCACCGCCGTGTTGAGGTCATCGAGACCGACGCGGCCCAGCCCACCGAGCATGGTCGCGCGCTGCCAGAGAAGCCAGGCGGTCCGCACCGGATCGCCCTCCGCCTCGGCCAGCGCCGCTGTGGCGAGCGCCACCCCGCGTTCGGGCTCGCCGGCGTCGTCGGCCGCAGCAACCGCGACATCGAGGACCGCGTGCCGGTCGCATCCGATGCAGCGGCCTGCATCGGGGACCCGCGCCCACAGCTCAAGGACCCGCTCGAGCATCTCTAGCCGTTCGGCGTAGGCCAGCCGGACTCCGGCATCGCCGGCCGCCTGCCATGCCGCCTCGAGCGCCCGGCTCGCATCCCCGGCCGCATGCCAGTGAAACGCCAGTTCGGCGGACCTGCGGCCATCCGCCGCCAGCACGCGATCGGCGGCCAGCGCCTGCGCAAACTGACGGTGCGCGACAGCGCGCTCACCCGGTAGCTGGTCGTCCCGGACCGCCTCGCGGATCAGCGCGTGCCGGAACCGGTAGCCGTCCCCGTCGACCACCAGCACACCGGCCGCCACCGCGGGACGCAACGCTGCCGAGAGCGCACTATCCTCCAGCCCGCTGGCGGCCGCCAGCAACTCATGGCTGACCCGGTCGACCCCGGCTGCCGCCATCCGCAGCACCGCCTGCGTCGGTTCCGGCAGCCGTGCCACCCTAGCCAGCAGCAGGTCTCGCAACGACTCGGGAAGCCCGGGCTGATCCTGCCGATCCAGCAGAACCTCGGCGAAGAACGGATTGCCCTCGCTGCGCCGGTAGATCTCCGCCACCAGGCTCGCCGCAGGCTCCGCGCCCCCTATGGCCCCGACCAGCGAACCGACCGCCCGCCGCGTGAGCCGGGGCAACTCCATGCGCCGGGTCCAGGCGACCCGGTCCAGTTCCGCCAGCGACCTGCGCAGCGGATGCGCACGCTCGAGCTCATCGGACCGGTACGTCACCACGCACAACAGGGCTCCGGCCGCCTGCTGGTTATGCACCAGAAACGACAGCAGGTCCAGGCTAGACCGATCAATCCAGTGGATGTCCTCGATCACGAGCACCACGGGCCGCCGCGCGCACAACCCGGCGAGCCGTGTGAGCATCTCTTCGAACAGCCGGGCACGGGCTGTGTCGCTATCCGCCTGCACGTCCCCCGGCAAGGGTTCCGCGAGAGTATCCGCGTGCCCGCGCAGCGCCGCCGTGAACGGCGCGAATGGCAGGCCGCTGCCGCTGAGATCCACGCACCCGCCGGACAGCACCTCGGCCTCGATGTCGGCGGTGAAGTGCCTGACCAACCTAGTCTTGCCGATCCCAGCCTCACCGCCGATCAGCACCGTGGCCGGTGAGCGGCCCAGCGCCAGCGCCCACGACTCAGCTAGCACGGCGAGTTCGGCGGCGCGGCCCACTATCACCGGACTGACGGTGACCATCCCCCCAGCATGCCCGGTGCCAGGGCGCCATGTCACCGGCACCGTCGGCGTCACCGTCTCCCTGACCGCCAAGGATCTCCCGGCCCTGCTTCTGAATGGCCTAGCGCGAACCTCGGGTGTCGCGGCCTTCCCGATCCGGTTGTCCCCCTCCGGGGTCAGGGAATGATGCCGTCGTGGATTTCCTGATCGTCGGCAACGGGATGTTCGGCGCGGCGATTGCCCGGCACCTGGCGCCGTCTGCGAAGGTCATGGTGGCCGGACCCGAGGCGCGCTCGGACGGCTCCGGGGGATACGGCGCGCATCATGATGAGGGGCGGATCATCGGGGACCTCAGCCGGGACCCAGTGTGGTCCGAGCTGAACCGGCGTGCCCGCGACAGCATGACCGAGCTGGACCCGACGCTGATCACGTCGTGCGGGGCGCTGACGGCAACGACCCGCGACGGCCCCGGCTACCTCGGCGTCGCCGCCCAGCTCCGCGAGCACAGCGGCGCGGATATCCGGATCCTGACCGCGGACGCGGCACGCGCCGACTTTCCCATGGTCCGGTTCGGTCCGGACGAGACGATGCTGTACCAGCCGGCCGCTGGCCACTTCAGCCCGCGCCGTTACGTCGCCCTTGCCATGCAGTCGGCGCAGGGCAACGGCGCTGCGATCGCCTCGGGCACCGTCCGGGCCCTGCACACCTCCGCCACTGGGACGGAAGCCGAACTCGACGACGGCCGCCGACTCCGCGCCGAGGCGGCCATCGTGGCCAGCGGCGCGTTCGCCGCCGGGTCGGACCTGCTCCCGGTGCCGACGGCGCTGCGAGCCAAGTCCGAGGTCTACGTCATGGCCGAGCTCGACGACCAGCAGGCAGCCGGACTGGACGCGATGCCGTGCATCAACCGCATGATCGGCCACCCGATGCTGTCAGACCTGTATGTGCTGCCGCCCATCCGCTACCCGGATGGACGCACCTACCTCAAGTTCGGCGCCAACACCATGATCGACCACTGGCTGCCGGATCCCTCCGCCGTACGCGCCTGGTACGACCACGGCGACGATGACGGGCCGCTGCCCGCCTTGCGCGAGACCCTGACGGACCTGCTGCCTGATGTCCGCATCCGCTCCTGGCACACCCGCCGCTGCGCCGACGCCTACACCGCCCATCGCCATCCTTACATCGATATCCTCGAACCTGGGCGCCTCATCATCGCCCTGGGCGGCAACGGCCGTGGCGCCCAGGCCGCCGACGCCGTCGGCTATCTGACCGCCCACCTCGCCCTGACCGGTCAATGGCAAACCGGTCTCCCCCGCGACGCCTTCCGCCGCGTCCCCGCCGACGGCCCCTGGAACGGCATGACCCTGCTCCGCGACCAGGCCGAGTAACGCAAGACTGCTGATCCCGATGAGCAGGCCCCGGGTGGCAGCACCGCTGGATCTTGTCCACCGGGCTGCTCGCTTACTAGGAGCAGCTTGCGCTGTCGCTCGTCGAAGGAGTGCTGGTAGATCAGCGCGGCGCGCGTGTTGCTACGGCCCCACCAGGCCCTCGACGAACGCACACCACGCGCGTCTTACCTCGCCGCCGGACACTGCGATTAGCGTGTGACCTCTGACGGACCCGCTACTTGACTGGAAGGTCCCGACATGACCAGTAAGTTCACCGAGCTTGCGATCGACTGCGCCGATCCCAACGGCCTCGCCCGGTTCTGGTGCTCGGTCCTTGACTACGAGGTGCGAGACGAAGACGACGGAACCGTCACGATTGGCTCACCTTTGGCGCCTGACGGCAAGAACCACCTGGGCCCGGTGCCACCGACGTTGACATTCGCGCACGTGCCCGAGGGCAAGACCGTCAAGAACAGGCTCCACCTCGACGTCAACCCAACCGACAGGGAGCAAGACGAAGAGGTCCGTCGCCTGCTCGACCTAGGTGCCCGGCACGCCGACGTCGGCCAGACCGGCGATGAGAGCTGGGTCGTACTTGCCGACCCGGAGGGGAACGAGTTCTGCGTCCTTGCGGGCCGCCGCCCCTGATCGGAGGCCGCACATCTACGTCGCCATCCCGCGAGACGGATGGATCACCGGAGCCCACGCTGACCGGACCTCCAGGGACGGAGCGGCGGGTTGCATGTCACACCCGGGGGTTCTGGCGGAGCGGGCCTACTCTTGGCGGGTGAATACGCGCAGGGCTGAGGGCGTCTTGCTCACCGGGGTTTACGGATCGGGCAAGAGCTCGGTCGCCGAGGAGATCGCCTGCCTGCTCGAGCAGCGGGGCGAATCCTACGCACTGCTCGACCTGGACTACCTGAGCTGGGCGGGTACCGGCACCGATGATCAAGCGGCCGAAGCCGGGTTGATGCTGCGGAACCTCGCCGCGGTGGCGGCTAACTACCGGCAGGCCGGAATCCGGATGTTCGTGCTTGCCTACTTTGCCCGCAACGCCGGCGACGTGCAGAAGATACGAGAGGCGCTGGGACTGCCGCTGCGGGTGGTGCGCCTGACGGTTCCGATCGCGGACATCGAGCAGCGGCTGGCCGGCGATGTCACCAGCGGCCGTCGCGACGACCTGCGCCAGGCAGCGTCATCGATCGTGGCCGCCGAGGGTGCCGGGGTCGAGGATGTGGCCATCGGAAACGACCGGCCCATCGGCGTCGTCGCGCGCAATGTGATGAGTTTCCTCGAATGGCTCTAGTTAGGCGCGAAGGAAGGCCAGCACGGCGAGGACGCGGCGATCATCCTCCGGCGTGTCGGTCAGGCCGAGTTTGTCGAAGATCCGGCGGACATTGCCCTCAACGGTCTTCTCGCTGAGGTAGAGCCGCTGGCCGATGGCTGAGTTCGTCCGTCCCTCGGCCATGAGACCCAGCACGTCACGTTCACGGGGGGTGAGCACGCCGAGCGGTCCTGCCGGCCCGGTGCGGCTGACCAGGCGGCTCACGATGCTCGGGTCCACCACGCATTCGCCCGCCACCACGCGCTCGACCGCGTCGATGAGCACCGCGACCTGCGACACCCTGTCCTTGAGCAGGTAGCCGACCCCGCTGGGAAAGGATTCGAGCAGCCGGAGCGCATAGCCGGCGTCGAGGTACTGCGACAGGACCAGGGCCGCGGTGCCGGGGTGGCGGGTTCGCAGCAGGTCGGCGGCGCGCAGGCCTTCGTCGGTGAACGTGGGCGGCAGGCGGATGTCGATGATCGCGACGTCGGGATGTGATGCATCGACGGCGCCGAGGAAGCTGTCGACGTCGCCTTCGGAAGCGACGACGCGCATGCCCGCCTCGGCGAGCAGCCGGGCCAGGCCCTCGCGCAGCAGGACCTGGTCATCCACGATCGCTACTCGCATGGCAGCACCGCGATCAGTCGCTGGTGGCCGTGGTCGGCCGTGCGCTGGAGCTGTCCGCCGACGGCGGCAACCCGATCGCCGAGATATGCAGGCCACTCGCCGCCCGGGGCGCGATCGCACGTTAGCTCGACGATGAGGTCGTCGCCCGCTCGCCGGACAGCAATGGACAGGCCGGAGGCAGGCGCCCGGGCCATCTCGCGCAGGGAGTCGGCTATCAGCCGGTAGGCCGCCCGCTCGACCCGCTCCGGAAGCCGCTCGGCGGGCAGTTCCACGATGGTGACCGGGCCCGGCGCGCGTTCTGCCGCGCTGCGCACAGCGTCTGCGAGCCCTTCGACATCCAAAGCGGCGGCGCTGATCCCGTGGGCCAGTTCTCGCAGATCCGCGAGTGCCTGCTCGGCGGCACGGTCGGCATCGGTCAGCCTGGCCGAAAGAGCGCTTTCGGATCGGCGCGCCGCACGAATCCCCGCCAGGCCGAGCGCATAGCGCAGGGCGACCAGGCGCTGCTGCGCACCGTCATGCAGATCGCGTTCCAGGCCGGCCCGGGCTGCGTCGGCGGCCTCGGCCACCTGCTGCCGCGCCGCCCGCAGGTCATTGACTCGTGCCAGCGCACCGGCTTCGAGGCGCTCGGTATCGAGCAGCAGCCGGGCCGCCGAGATCGCCCCGGTCAGCGAGGCGTAGTCGATCCGGGCCAGGCGGCCGTGAACCACAGCGGCCACGATCTCCCCCTCGTCGGTGACCATGGTCACGTTCCGCTCCGGAAGCACGACCGGCTGGCCACGGTGATCATGCCAGGTCCCGTCGCGAGCCGGGTACGCCACGTGCAGGCCCGGGTCCCCCAGCGCGGCAGCGAGCGCATCCGCGGCTCCCCCGGCCGGATCATCCGCCACGGCCACCGCGGCCCTGGCCACCATGCGCCGGGCCCGGGCTGTGCGCAGCGCAAACCCGGCCAGAACCGCGGAGAGGACGAGAAGCGCGCAATCGGCCGCCGCGCGCGAGTCATAAGCCAGCGTGTCGGCGGGCCCGCTGCGCAGCAGCACCGCCGCGCCGCACGCGCTGGCTGCGGCGAACGTAGCGGCCGCGACATCGGCCGCGAGATCGTAGGACGGCGTTAGCGACCGATGACGCCGGGCCCTGACCATGCTGCCGGCGAGCCAGGCGACCGCCAGCAGCCCGGCGACGACAACGAACTGCTCGCCCAGCCGGGCCAGCAGCGTATTGAGCCTGATGTCGTGGGCGATGCCGATCAAATCCCGTGCGCAGTCGGTGCACCCGCCATCTCGCGGGCTGGCCGCCGCCGACGCCAGCGGACCGCTGACAACCGCCCCGGCCAGCGCGAGCAGCACCGCCAGCGCGAGCAGCCCCGACAGAGCTCGGGTAACCGGGGAATGCCGCCAGCGGCTCGCCAGCACGAGCGGGAGCGCCACCAGGACCGCGACCAGGCCCGCGGTAAAGGCAGCCGCATCGGGAGCGGCCGGACTGGCCCACTCGGTTATCAGCCAGCCGACTCCCGCGGCCGGTAGCAGCCACCGGCCCGGGCCACGGCCTGCGGCACCGCCCGCGACGATCAGCGCGGCACCGGCGCCGATCTCGAGAGCCTGCGCGGCGACGGACGGGCCGGCGAAGGAGACCTCAGCGCGCAAGCGCAGCACGTTGGCCGTCACGCCGGCTAGTACCGCCGCGACGACTGCCCACGGCACCAGGCGCGCCACACCCCAAACGATGGCAGGGATAACACCGGGCGGAAAGAGGGCTAACCCGCTAGAGGCGGGCACGACACTGGCCCATAGTCGCTTGTGAGTCCACCATAGGGACAGAGGCCATAGGGATAGAGGGGGGTGTGGTCGTGAGCGCTTTGCGAGTACCCGCGATCATCCGTGGCCAGGCGGTGCCGCCGGTGGCGGCGCTCGCTGTTATCAGCGCGCTGCTGGTGGCCGGCTGCACCGGCCCTGGCGCCGGCAAAGCCGGCGGCGCTCCGGCGGCGGCGCCGGCCGGCCCTGCCACGCTGACGTTTGCCAGCGCCGACCTGCTCCCGGTCGACGCTATGTTCGCGAACCTGGTCAACCAGGACTCCGGCGGACATCTCAAGCTCCGCACGGTGCAGTATGACTACAACTCGCCCAGCGTCGACCAGACGATCGCCGCCGACCTGCATAAAGGGAAGCTGGATGTCGGCGACGTCGGCTCGCGGGCCTGGGAGAGCCTCGGGGTCAGCGCCTTCCGCGCGTACCAGGATCCGTTCGTCATCACCAGCCGCGAACTGCTCGATGCGGCCGCCACCGGGACGGTGGCTACCGGGCTGCTCGCCACGCTCAAACCCGCCGGGATCACCGGGCTGGCGATCGCGCCGGACAGCGTCCGGTACCTGTACTCGACCCGGCCCCTGACCACACCGGCCCAATTCAATGGCGCCAAGATACGGATCAACGATTCCGCTACCACCAGCGAGATCCTCACCGCGCTGGGGGCGACCCCGGTAACCAGCCTGGCGTCCGGCCCGCCAACCGTGCAGGCGCTACGCGACGGCACGCTGACCGCGATCGAATCCAATCCGGTGAACGCGATGATGAACGGTTACCTGAAGGTCGCGCCGTACGTGGTGGTCAACGCGCCGCTGTTCGCCAAGACCACCACGTTCGCTATCAACGCCGCGAAGCTAGCCCGGCTGCCCGCCCGCGATGCTGGCTGGCTGCGACAGGCCGCCCAGCAGGCGGCCGCCTCCGAGGCGACCAGTGCCGCTGACCGCACGATGTGGGGAACGCTGTGCGGCCAGGGACTGAAGCCGCTGGTGCTCACGGGACAGCAGTTCACCGCCTGGCAGGATGCCGAGGCGCCCACCTACGCAAATATCGCGGCCGACGACCAGACCACGCTAGCGATCGACCGGATCGGGGCCCTGGCCACCACCCAACCGCGGATGGATGCCTGGGCGACCTGCCACGGCGTCGGGAACGCTGCCTCAACGACGAAGGTCCTGGACGGCTCCTACAGCAACACGGTTAGCCAGGCTGACGTGGTGGCCTCGGGGGACTGCACTACCTGCGGCAACGCCGGCGTCTTCCGCCTGGCTATCCGGGACGGGCGGTACGCGCTCGACCATTCAATACGCGTCAACAACGCCGATGCGGGATCGCAGCCGGGATGGGGCCCCCGGGACCCGGTGGAAGTCGGGACCATCTCAATCAGCGGTAACCATGCGACCTTCGTGCCCCAGACCAGCCAGCAGAGCGGGGCAGGGACCACGCGTTACACCTTCGAGCTGTTCCACGGCCTGCTCACCTGGCACCGGCTGTCGGGTCTGCAATGGGACAGCACGAGCCCGTGGCGGAAGCTGAGCTGAGCCACCCCGGCCGCTTCCCGGCCAGCCGTCTTTCGTAGATCTCGCCGCGTCTCTCGCTCGCCGTGAGTTCTCTTCGCCATGCCCTTCATCCGTACACCCAGGGAGGAACACATGAGATTTCAAGGACCCGGCCGGTTGTGGACCTGGCGTCTGGGGCTCACCATCGGTGTGCTGGCGCTCGCAACCGCCTGTTCGTCGGGAGCTGGCCACACCCCGTCGACCGCGACCCTGGACGGCCAGAGGACCGCTATCGGGGCGGTTGTGCTCGACGGCAGCCCGGGCACGCCGGCGGCAGATACCCGTACCGGGACGCTCTACGTTCCGATCCAGTGCCCGGACAGCTTCTGCAGCACTGATAAGCCCGCTCGTGTGGTGGACGTGATCAACGCGGCCACGTGCAACGCCAAGGTGCGATCGGGGTGCCACGTGGTGGCCCGGGCCACGGTGGGCACCAGCCCCACCGCGGCGGTCGTGGACGAAAAGACGGACACGATCTACGTGACGAACAGCGTGACTGACGGCAACGACGGCACCGTATCGGTCGTGAACGGGGCCCGGTGCAATGCCCGGGTGACCCTGGGCTGCGGTACGCCAGTGGCGACGATCAAGCTCGGCGGGTTCGTCGTCGCCGCGGCGCTCAACCCGGCCACGCACACGCTGTATGTGGCCGACTTGAAGGGCAGCGTGGACGTGATCGACGTCGCCGCCTGCAACGCCGTGACGACGAACGGATGCACCAGGCCCGTTCGGAAAATAAGTGACAGCCAGGGTCCGGCTGCGCTCGATATCGATCCGGTGACCAATACCGTCTATGCGGTCAACAACGGCGACTCGGACAACGGCGACACCGTGTCGGTGATCAACGGGGCCACCTGCAACGGGACGGACGGCAGCGGCTGCGGCCAGGTCCCGCCCAGCACCAAGGTCGGCAGCGGCGCCTTCTGGGCCGCCGTGGACCAGGCCCACCACACCGTCTACGTCACCAACGACAACGACGGGACGGTCTCGGTCATCAACGGCGCCCGCTGCAATGCCCGCGTCGCCTCGGGCTGCGGACAGGCGTGGCCGACGGTGACGACCGGGGCGAACCCCGAATTCGTGGCCCTCGATCCGTCCTCAGGCACGGCCTTCGTGGTCAACCATGTCGACGACACGCTATCCGCCATCAACACCGGGACGTGCAACGGCACGACCACATCCGGCTGCGCGGCCCGGGCCAGGAACGTGCAGGCCACACGACACCAGAACCCCGGATTTAACTCATTCCCGAACGAGCTCGCGCTGGTCCCGGCCACCGGCTCGGCGTACGTGGTGAACGTGGGAGGCGCCGATGTCGTCT
>Ga0210397_10001443_pt1 | contig 15227 bp, 13 predicted proteins | sample IncBWH2OmetaG_FD_160126 | JGI IMG/M metagenome (GOLD analysis project Ga0210397, IMG submission 160126) | Forest soil microbial communities from Barre Woods Harvard Forest LTER site, Petersham, Massachusetts, United States - Inc-BW-H-2-O ...
GTGCGCACCGGCCTGGAGGCCGCGACCGCCGCGCGGCGGGACGGACGCAGCGTCGAGGTCGTCGACCTGCGCTCGCTGTCCCCGCTCGACATGGACACGATCACCGCCTCGGTACGCAAGACGGGCCGCTGCGTCGTCGCGCACGAGGCGCCGGTGTTCGCCGGGCTCGGCGCCGAGATCGTCGCCCGGGTCACCGAGCGGTGCTTCTATCACCTCGAGGCGCCGGTGCTGCGGGTCGGCGGCTTCGCCACCCCCTACCCGCCGTCCCGGCTCGAAGAGCACTACCTGCCCGACCTGGACCGGATCCTGGACGCCGTCGACCGCACGTTCGGCTACTGAGGAGGCGGGACGGATGGTCAAGGAGTTCAAGCTTCCCGACGTCGGCGAGGGCCTGACCGAGGCCGACATCGTCGCCTGGCACGTCAAGCCGGGCGACCTGGTCGAGGACGGCCAGATCATCGTGGAGATCGAGACGGCCAAGGCGGTGGTCGAGCTGCCCTGCCCGTGGGACGGCACGGTGGCCCGGCTGCTGGCCGAGGAGGGCCAGACCGTCGAGGTCGGCGTCCCGATCATCGCGGTAGAGGTGGGGACGTCCGATAGTGCCGAACGGGCCGAGGTAGCCGCCCCCGCGTCCGCCGAGAGCGCCTCCGACGATGAGGCCGGCGCGCACTCGATCCTGGTGGGCTACGGAGTCAAGGCCTCCGCTACCACCCGGCGGGCCCGCCGGACCGCGGCCGGGCGCCCGGAGACGGCCGAGGTCCCCACCGCACCGGAGGAGCCCGTCGAACCGCCGGAGGTGCCCGCGGAGCCGGGCGTTCCCGCGGCCCGCGTGCTAGCGAAACCGCCGGTGCGCAAGCTGGCCAAGGACCTCGGCATCAGCCTGGCCGCGCTGGCGGGCAGCGGCCCGGACGGCTCGATCACCCGGGACGACGTGCAGCGGGCGGCGGGGGCGGGCACTCCGGCCCGTTCGGCCGAATCGGGGAACGGGTCCCGGACGGCCACCTCCGCTCCGGCCCTCGGCGGTGAGGAGCGCATCGCGGTCCGCGGCGTGCGCAAGCACATGGCCGCGGCCATGGTGGCGAGCGCGTTCACCGCGCCGCACGTTACCGAGTTCCTTCAGGTCGACGTGACCGAGACGATGGCGGCGGTGCGCCGGGTCAGGGAGCTGCCCGAGTTCGCCGAGCTGCGGGTCTCGCCGCTGCTGTTCGTGGCCCGGGCGCTGCTCGTCGCGGTGGCCAGGCATCCGCTCGTCAACTCGTCCTGGGACGCCGCCGCCGAGGAGATCGTGGTGAAGCACTACGTGAACCTCGGCATCGCGGTAGCGGCCGAGCGCGGCCTCATCGTGCCGAACGTCAAGCACGCGGACGCGCTGACGCTGCCGGAACTGGCCCGCGCCCTGCAGGTGCTGACCGAGACCGGCCGGGCCGGCAAGGCCACCCCGGCCGACCTGGCGGGCGGCACGATCACGATCACCAACGTCGGGGTGTTCGGGGTCGACGCCGGCACCCCCATCCTCACCCCCGGCGAGACGGCCATCCTCGCGTTCGGCCAGGTCAAGGACACGCCCTGGGTGGTCGACGGGGAGCTCGCGGTGCGCAAGGCGTGTACCTTGTCGCTGTCTTTCGACCACCGCATCGTGGACGGGGAGCTCGGCTCGGCCGTGCTGCGCGACGTCGGCTCGATGCTCACCGACCCACTGCGAATACTGGCCTGGAGCTGAAACGCATGGGGCTGACGCGATAACGTCAGCCCCATGATCAGGCATATGGTGATGTTCCGGTGGACTCCGGAAGCGACGCGGGAGCAGAAAGAGCGCGTCAAGGAGGAGCTCGGGCGGCTGCCCGGGCTGATCCCGCAGGTACGGGCCTATCACATCGGCGAGGACCTTGGCCTGGCCGGCGACATCAACTTCGACTTCGCCGTCGCGGCCGACTTCGACGACCTCTCGGGCTACCTGGCCTACCGGGAAAACGCGGAACACCAGAAGATCGTGGAGACCTTCATCCAGCCGATCGTCGGCGCCCGCGGCGCGGTCCAGTACGAGATCTGAGCCCAGATCACAGGCAGCGCTTAGAAGGCGCCCTCAGGCAGCTCCATCAGGTCCAGCGTGGTCTCCTCGGCGATCGTGCGCTCGACGGCCAGCCGGGGCAGGACGGTGGCGGCGAAGAACCGGCCCGCGCTCAGCTTGCCCGCGTAGAAGTCGCGGTCGGGATGGCCGGCGCCGATCTCGTCCAGCCTGTGCAGGGCGATGTCCGCGTGGGTCAGCAGCTGCCAGCCGATGACCAGGTCGCCGAGCGCCATCAGCAGCCGGGTGGTGTTCAGGCCCACCTTATAGACCTGTTCGGGCTGGTCCGCCGAACCCATCAGGAAGCCGGCCATGGCACCCGCCATGGCCTCGACGTGCCCGGCCGCTTCGGCCAGCGCGGCCCGTTCGGCCTTGAGCCTGCCGTTGCCGCCCTCGGCGGCGGCGAAGTCCCTGATCCGGCCGAGCAGCGCCCCGAACGCCTGGCCGTTGTCCCGGACGATCTTCCGGAAGAACAGGTCCAGGCTCTGGATCCCGGTCGTCCCCTCGTACAGGCTGTCGATCTTCGCGTCCCTGATGTACTGCTCGACCGGGTAGTCCTGGAGGAACCCGGAGCCGCCGAGCGTCTGCAGGGCCAGGGTGAGCATCTCGTAGGACCGTTCGGAGCCGACCCCCTTGACCACCGGCAGCAGCAGGTCGTTCAGGCCCGCGGCGACCTCGTCGCTCCGCCCCTGCGCCGCGGCGAGCTGGATGGCGTCCTGGATCGAGGCCGTGTACAGCACCAGCGCCCGCATGCCCTCGGCGTACGCCTTCTGCAGCATCAGCATCCGGCGCACGTCGGGGTGGTGGATGATCGTCACCCGCGGCGCGGTCTTGTCCGTCATCTGGGTGAGGTCCGCGCCCTGGACCCGGTTCCTGGCGAAGTCCAGCGCGTTCAGGTAGCCGGTGGACAAGGTGGCGATGGCCTTGGTGCCGACCATCATCCGGGCGTCCTCGATGACCATGAACATCTGCCTGATGCCGTCGTGCACGCCGCCGACCAGGGTGCCCACCGCGGGCCGATCGGCGCCGAAGGTGACCTCGCAGGTGGTGGAGGCCTTGAGGCCCATCTTGTGCTCGACGTTGGTGATGTAGACGCCGTTGCGCTCGCCGAGGGACCCGTCCTCGCCGACCAGGTACTTGGGCACCAGGAACATCGACAGGCCCTTAGTGCCGGGTCCGGCGCCTTCCGGCCGGGCCAGAACGAGATGGAAGATGTTGTCCGCTAGGTCGTGTTCGGCGCTGGTGATGAAGCGCTTGACCCCTTCGATGTGCCAGGTCCCGTCCTGCTGCTCGATCGCCCGGGTCCGGCCCGCGCCGACGTCGGAGCCGGCGTCGGGCTCGGTCAGCACCATGGTGGCGCCCCACTCGCGCTCGATGGCCTGCTCGGCGAACCGCTTCTGCTCGGGCGTGCCGAGATCCCACAGGACCCGGGCCATGGTGTGGCCGCTGGCGTACATCCAGATCGCCGGGTTGGAGCCCAGGATCAGCTCGGCCATGGCCCAGTTCAGCGACCTCGGCGCCCCGGCCCCGCCCAGTTCGGCGGGCAGCGAGAGCCGGTACCACTCGGCGTCCATGAAGGCGCGGTAGGACGTGCGCAGCGACTCGGGAATCCGCACCGAGTGCGTGGCCGGGTCGAACACCGGCGGGTTCCGGTCGGCGTCGGCAAAGGACTCGGCCAGCGGGCCGGTCGCCTGCCGCTCTAGCTCGCCGAGGATGCCACGGACCGTCTCCTCGTCGAGCTCGTCGTACGGCGGCTGGCCGAGCAGGTCCTGGCGCCGCAGCACCTCGAACAGGTTGAACTGGATGTCCCGCAGGTTGCTCTTGTAGTGGCTCATCGCTGCTCCGCCGTCACTGGGCCGTACTGGGCCGTGTCACCTGGCCCTTCGCCTGAACACAGTCTATGCTACCGGCTAGTAACAAATCTGGCGAGGGCGGCCCGGCGCGGGCGCCCGGCGCGGGCGGGACCGGACAGGATAGGACGGGGCAGGACACAAGTGGGCGTGCGCGTCACCATTGGCCGCATGTCCCATTTTTTATGGGTTTTCACAAATTGTTGATCACCGGCGACTACGCTTCCGCTATGTGACAGACGTTCGCGACTCCTCGCCGGGCCTGCCCGGGCGGCGCCAGGGGCCGAACGTACCGTCGGAACTGCCGTCCCAGCAGGGGACGGGACGGGGAGCGATGCCGGGGCAAGGTCAATTCTCCACCGGATCAGGATCCCAGGGAGCCGAATTCCCTGAATACGGCCAGCCGGACAACGAGGCGCTCGCCCGCAGGCAACCAGGACCGGGTTCCCATCCGCGCCAGCCCGGTTCACCGCCCGCCCGGACAGCCAGGCTAGTCGCACCCGGCGGCCGTCACCGGCGCGCCATGCCCGCCAGCCTGCCCGAGAGCGCGCCCGCCCTGGTCCTCGCGGTTCCCGACGCCGGCACGGACGGCCTGGCTGGCGTGACCGCGGAGATCGCGACCGTGCTCCGGGTGGACAACCCGGCCCTGGACGTGCGCACGGCGCGGATCGACCAAGGCGGCCGCGGCGACCCGGCCGGGATCCGCGCGGTGCTAGCCGACGCGGCAGCCAGGCGGCCGGCCGGCTCCCCCTCGGCCGTGGTGATACCGCAGGTCGTGACGCCGCATCCGGCCAGCTTCCGGGCGGTACGAGAGGCCATCACGACCAGCGGGGCCAACGCGCACATCGGCGAGGTGTACAACACCAACGCGCTGCTGGCCGAGGCGCTGCACCACCGGCTGGCCGACGCCGGGCTGGCCCGGGCCGACCGGGTGCGCATGTTCAGCATCACGACCTCGGCCGACGGCATCATCCTGGCCACCGTCGGCGGGCAGGACGCGGTCGGCACCGCCAGCGTCACCGCCTTCCTGCTCGCGGCGCGGCTCGCGCTCCCGGTGGTGGCTGCCTCGCTGGACGCCAAGCCCTCCATCGAGGACGCGGCGGTCCAGCTCGACAGCATGGGCGTGACCAGGATCGCTCTCGCCCCGTGCGTCATCGGCCCGGAGGCCGACCCGGCGGCCATCGAGGAAGCCGCCATGGTGATCGGCGCCAAGTGCTGCGCGCCGCTCGGCGCGCACGGCAACGTGACCAAGCTCATCTCGCTCGCCTACGGCCAGGTGCTCAACCAGCTCAAGCCGTCGGGCCCCGATGCCTCGGTCAGCCCGCCGGGCGGACGGCACCGATAAGCCCGCCGGGCTGGTACATGCTGTGCCCCGGCCCTCCGTGCCTTGCCCCTAGACCCCCGTGCACACCACAATCCCCAGCCACCCCCGGATTCCGACCCGTCACGCTCCCCCATGTTTCCGACTACTAAGCGTAGCTATCTTCCTGCGCGATGTGATGTTAGTCTCGTCGCTATTGCCGCCCAGGCGTGGCTGGAATGTGATCCCGAGCACATCTGTTCGTGCGAATGGTTCACTTAGAGGGCACGGCCAAGACGGTCGCTGGCCCGGCCCGCTGGCGGCGGCCAGCGGCGGAGATGCCGGCAAGGAGGATTCGGTGGAGGACGCCGAAGTTGTGCTCAGGCGGGCACCGCTGTTCGAAGGGCTTGACGAGGATAGCGCGCGGACGATCCGGCGGCAGATGCCCGACGTCAAGCTGTCCCGGGGCGAGCATCTCTTCCTGGAGGGTCAGGAGGGCGACCGGCTGTACATCGTGCTGGAAGGCAAGATCAAGCTCACGAGGGCGGCGGCCGACGGCCGGGAGAACCTGATCAGCGTGATCGGGCCGGGCGAGATGTTCGGCGAGCTATCAATGTTCGACCCGCGGCCGCGCACGTCGTCGGCCAGTGCGGTCACCGACGCGACGCTCGCGGCGCTCCCCCATGACGCGCTGCGCGGCTGGCTGCTCGAGCGCCCGGACGTTTCCATGCACATGCTGCAGGCGCTGGCCCGGCGGCTGCGCCGGGCCAACGACGTCGTGGCCGATCTGGTCTTCACCGACGTCCCCGGGCGCGTGGCGAAGAACCTGCTCGACCTGGCGGCCCGGTTCGGCGAGCAGGAACGCGACGGGCTGCACGTCCATCACGACCTGACCCAGGAGGAACTGGCTCAGCTGGTCGGAGCCTCGCGGGAGACGGTCAACAAGGCACTGGCGGACTTCGCCGCCCGTGGCTGGCTGCAGATCTCCGCCCGTTCGGTACTCATCCTGGACACCGAACGCCTCCGCAAACGCGCCCGCTAGCTCGCCCGCCCCGGGCTCGGGGGCTGCCCAAGGCCCCGTTTCATGATCGTGAGCGGCTTTGGGCGCTATTTGTCGCAAACCGCTCATGATCATGGTTGGGCGTCGGCGAGGTAGTCGAGCTGGGCACGGACGGACCACTCGGCGGCCGGCCAGACCGACGGGTCGACGTCGGTGTAGATCATGGCCACGATCTCGGCGGGGGTCTTCGCGCCCGCGGCCAGGGCCGACCGGACCTGGTCCAGCCGCTCCCGCCGGTGCGACAGGTAGTAGTCGAGCGTCCCCAGCGGGTCGGTGAGCATCGGCCCGTGCCCGGGCAGCAGCAGGCCGACCTCCCGGGCCCCGGCCAGGTCACGCAGCTGGGCCAGGCTGCGCAGGTAATCACTGAGGTTCCCGTCGCCGGCGATGACCGTGGTGCCACGGCCGAGCACCGTGTCGCCGGTGAACAGCGCGCCGTCCGCAGGCAGCAGCAGGCACACGGAGTCGGCGGAATGGCCCGGGCTGGCCACCACCCGGAGCTCGCATCCGGCGGCGGTCACCACGTCACCGTCCGCGAGCCCTTCGGGTCCTCCGGGCCCCAGCCGGTGCGCCGGGTCGGCCGCCCGCACCGGCGCTCCGGTCAGCCCGGCGAACCGCGCCGCCCCCGCGGAATGATCCGGGTGACCGTGCGTCAGCAGGATCGTCGCCACCCGGCGCTCGCCGTCGACAGCCGCGGCGTGCACCCGGCGCAGATGGGCCTCGTCGTCAGGGCCGGGGTCCACGACTACGACGGAGGACGAGCCGGGCTCGGCGATCAGCCAGGTGTTGGTGCCGTCCAGCGTCATCGGCGAGGGGTTCGGCGCCAGCAGGCAGGTTGCCCGCGGCGTGCGGAACCCGTCGATGCCCGGCGTCGGCGCGGTCACGCCTGCTCCGCACCGGCCGGCGGTCCGGGCTGGGGCCCGGACTCGGGTCCGGGCTGGGGCAGCGCCAGCCGCACCCGCCCGTCCTCGACGATCAGCTTGGGCAGCCGCGGCGTGATGACCTGGCGGCGAGCCAGGATGGCCGATACGTCGGGATGCCCGGCGAGCTCGCCCAGGGTCACCGCGGTCGGAGGCAGCAGCGTCATCTGGCCGGCCCGGGCGGCCTCCAGCGCCGACGCGGGGCTCAGCCAGGCCCCCGACTCGGATTCGCCGGGGTCGGCATGATCCCCGAAACCCTCCGGCGCCGCCGTGGCGTCCTGGCCAGAAGGCAGGGCGGCGGCGAAGAACCAGGTGTCGAAGCGGCGCGGCGAGGCCTCCGGCGTGATCCAGCGGGCCCACGGGGTGAGCAGGTCGGTGCGGAGCACCAGGCCCCGGCGGGCGAGCACCTCGGTGAGCGAGGCGGACCCGGCCAGCAGGGCGTGCCGGTCCGCGGCCAGCGCGGCGCTGTCCCGGACCAGGTCGTCGTGCGACGCCCCCGCCAGCAGCACGCCGGACTCCTCGAACGTCTCCCGGACCGCGGCGCACACCAGGGCCCGGGCCCGGTCCGGCGGCACGTCGAGCGCCGCGGCGAAATCGTCCGGCCCTGGCCCGGCCCACCCGACACCGGGATCGGCGTCGCGCGCGTCCACCGAACCACCGGGAAACACGTACGCTCCCGGCGCGAACTCGAGCTCGGCGGTGCGGCGCAGCAGGAAGGCCTCAACACCGCCTCCGTCACCAGCAGATGCGTCCTGGCGGAGCAGGATCACCGTGGCGGCGTCGCGCGGGACGGCGGGCTCGAGCCGGCCATCGGCGATCTGGAGGGCCCGTTCGGCCAGCCCGCGCGGCACTACCGGACCCGAACCCGTCATCCGGGTTTCGTTCATCGATGCGGCCCCACCGGCGGCTCAGTCGCGCACTTCGACGATCATCTCGACTTCCACCGGCGCGTTCAGCGGCAGCTCGGCCACGCCGATCGCGCTGCGAGCGTGCTTGCCGTCCTCGCCGAACACCTCGATGAGCAGCTCGCTCGCCCCGTTGATCACCTGCGGCTGGCCGCTGAAGCCGGGCGCGCTGGCCACGAAGCCGACGATCTTGACGATCCGGCGGATTCCGCCGAGGCCGCCGGCCACGGACGCCGCGGCGGCGAGCCCGTTCAGCGCGCAGGTACGGGCCATCTGGGCCGCTTCCTCGGTGCTGACCTCGGCGCCCACCTTGCCGGTGCCGGCCAGCTTCCCGTCCGCCACCGGCACCTGGCCGGAGACGTACACGTACGCTCCGGTTCGCAGGGCCGGCACGTAGGCGGCCACCGGGGCCGTCACCGGCGGCAGCGTCAGCCCGAGCGCGGCCAGCCGGTCGGCCGGGCCGGTCATGGCTTCTCCCGCTTCATGTAGGCGACGAGCTGCTCGGAGTTGGGGCCGGGAATGACCGCCACCAGCTCCCAGCCGTCGTCACCCCAGTTGTCCAGGATCTGCTTGGTCGCGTGCACGAGCAGCGGCACCGTCGAGTACTCCCACTTTGGCATGGACCGACCTTACGCCTTGTCCTTGCCGGCCAGATCGGGGGCGGCCAGATCGGAGGGGGCCGGATCGGGGGCGACAGCCAGATCGGGGGCCGTCACCTCAGGCACCTCCGGGGTCGCGACGGTTTCCACCTCGGGCGCCGGCGGGATGGACGACTCCTCGAGCTCGGGCACGTGGACGTTCGAGATGGCTGCTTCGGCCGCCGCCACCTCGGCGTCACCGTAGTCCTCGATCTCCCGGGGCGCCGTGTGCTCGGGATCGGCCGGGCCGGGCGCCATCTTCTCGAAGAACCTGAGCAGCTCGACCGGGACCGGCATGACCAGCGTGCTGTTCTTCTCGCCTGCCACCTCGACCACGGTCTGCAGCAGCCGCAGCTGCAGCGCGGCCGGGTCGCGGGCCATCACGTTGGCCGCGGCGGCCAGCCGCTTGGACGCCTGGTACTCACCGTCGGCGGTGATGATCCTGGCCCGCCGCTCTCGTTCGGCCTCGGCCTGCCGTGACATCGACCGCTTCATGCCCTCGGGCAGCGACACGTCCTTGATCTCGACCCGCTCGACCCGGATGCCCCACGGGCCCTCGGTCGGCTCGTCGATGATCCGGCGCAGTTCCCTGTTCACGGATTCCCGCTCGGCCAGCAGCTGGTCCATTTCGGACTGGCCGATGATCGAGCGCAGCGAGGTCTGCGCCTGCTGGGAGATGGCGAACATGTAATTCTGCACGTTCACGGTGGCCTTGATCGGGTCCACCACGCGGAAGTACACCACCGCGTCCACCCGGACGGTCACGTTGTCCCTGGTGATGCCGTCCTGGGCGGGCACGGCCATGGCGACGATCTGCATGTTGACCTTGGCCATCCGGTCGCCGATCGGCCGGATGGTGTGGAGCCCGGGGCCGCGCAGCTCGGGCAGGACCTGCCCGAACCGGTAGATGACGCCCTTCTCGTACTGCTGCACAACTTTGAGCGAGCGCCCCACCGCGATTATCCCGAGTATGACCAGGATCACGATGACGGCGAAAATTGCACCCACCGGGATCACCTCTCTTCCTAGACCCCAGCGTAGTGACAAAAAGGTCTCAGGTTAGCAGCCGCCCGCCGAACCATAAGGTATCGGAGCGGAGATAGCCTCCGTGGGAGGAAACAACCCGGAGGCAGCAAGGGCATGACCACGAGGGATACCGATTGGGACGGCGTCCGCCTGCACGTCGTTACGGGCAAGGGCGGCACCGGCAAGACCACGGTGGCGGCGGCCCTGGCGCTCGCGCTGGCCAGCGCCGGGCGCCGGGTCCTGCTGATCGAGGTCGAGGGCAGGCAGGGCCTCGCCCGGCTCTTCGACTGCCCGCCGCTCCCCTACGAGGAGCGCAAGGTGGCGATCGGGCTCGGCGGCCAGGGGTCCGGGCAGAGCGGTGACGTGTACGCGCTCGCCGTCGACCCGGAGGGCGCGCTGCTCGATTACATGGAGATGTTCTACAACCTGCGCCGCACCGGGAAGGCCCTGACCAGGCTGGGCGTGGTCGACTTCGCCACCACCATCGCCCCGGGCCTGTCCGACGTGCTGGTCACCGGCAAGGCCACCGAGGCGGCCCGGCGGCGGGCAAGCCGGCGCGACGACAGCCACGTGTACCACGCCGTGGTGATGGACGCGCCGCCGACCGGCCGGATCAGCCGTTTCCTCGACGTCAGCACCGAGGTCTCCGGCCTGGCCAAGGTGGGGCCGATAAAGACGCACTCGGACACGGTGGCCCGGGTGATCAGGTCGCCGCAGACCGTGGTGCACTTCGTCACGACGCTAGAGGAGATGCCCGTACAGGAAACCCTGGACGGCCTCGCCGACCTGCACGAGCTGACCGGCGGCGCGATCCGGCCCGGCGGCATCTTCATCAACATGGCCCGCCCGGCCATGCTCGGCGAGGCCGACCTGGCCGCGGCCGCCAGCGGGTCCCTGGACGTGGGTGAACTGGCCCTCAGCCTGAAGGCGGCCGGGATCAGCGACAACCACGGGCTGGCCGCCGACCTGATGACCGAACTGAAGGAGCACGCGCTGCAGGTGGCGCTGCAGAACAGGGAGCGGGACGAGCTGCTCACCTCCGGCCGCCCGCATTACGAGCTGCCGATGATCCCCGAAGGGATCGACCTGGCCAGCCTGTATCAGCTGGCCGCCGAACTCAGGGACCAGGGGGCAGCGTGACTGCTCCGAAGCTGGACATGGACCGGCTCATCGACGACCGGAGGACCAGGATCATCGTCTGCTGCGGGTCCGGTGGCGTGGGCAAGACCACGGCCGCGGCCGCCATCGGCCTGCGCGCTGCCGAACGGGGCCGGCAGGCGTGCGTGCTCACCGTCGACCCGGCCCGGCGGCTGGCCCAGTCCATGGGCCTGACCTCGCTGGACAACACCCCGCGCCAGGTCGACGGGGTGGAAACGGTTGACGGTGGCAGCCTGCACGCGATGATGCTCGACATGAAGCGGACGTTCGACGAGATCGTGGAGGCGCACGCCGACCCCGACCGGGCCGCGCAGATCCTGGCCAACCCGTTCTACCAGTCGCTGTCGTCCAGCTTCGCGGGGACGCAGGAGTACATGGCCATGGAAAAGCTCGGCCAGCTCAGGCACGCCGACGAATGGGACCTCATCGTCGTCGACACCCCGCCGAGCCGGTCCGCGCTCGACTTCCTCGACGCGCCGCAGCGGCTCGGCCGGTTCCTCGACGGCCGGCTGATCCGGCTGCTGACCGCCCCGGCCAAGACCGGCATGTCCGCCATGCGGGTGCTGAACGCCGGGTTCGCCATGATGACCGGCGCGCTGACCAAGATCCTCGGCGCGCAGGTGCTCAAGGACGCGCAGACGTTCGTCACCGCCTTTGACACCATGTTCGGCGGCTTCCGCGAGCGCGCCGAGGCGACGTACCGGCTGCTGCAGGCGCCGGGTACCGCGTTTCTCGTGGTGGCCGCGCCCGAGCCGGACGCGCTGCGCGAGGCGTCCTACTTCGTCGAGCGGCTCGATTCCGAGCGCATGCCGCTCGCCGGGCTGATCCTCAACCGGGTGCACACCTCGGCCGCCGGGCGGCTGAGCGCCGCACGGAGCCTGGCCGCCGCCGAGACCCTGGAAATGCAGGATAAGCCGAACGGGTCGGGCTCGGACGCCCCCCGGTACGCGATCGCCGTGGCGGCGCTGCGCATGCACGCGGAGCGGATGCACCTGAGCAAGCGGGAGCGGCGCCTAGCCGAGCACTTCACCTCGGCGCACCCGGCCATCCCGGTCGCCGAGGTGATCGCCCAGCCCGAGGATGTGCACGACCTCGACGGGCTGAGGGTGATCGGCACGATACTGTCCCGGCAGGAGCCGTAGCCCTGCCGGGACAGTATCGTGAGCTCTCGATCAGTGTGATCGTGATGGATCCGGCCTGGCCACGCTGCCTAGGCCGTCGCTGAGCGACCCTGCTATCTAGCTCGGCTATTTAGCTGGCGACGAGCTCGTCGAGGCTCTGCCGCTCGTACTCGTCACGGGCGCGCTCGAGCAGGTCGCGCCACGAGGTGACGTCCGGGCGCCGGCGGAGCAGCGCCCGGCGCTCCCGCTCGGTCATACCACCCCAGACACCGAACTCGATTCCGTTGTCGAGCGCATCCGCAAGGCACTCCGTGCGAACCGGGCATCCCCGGCAGATCAGCTTGGCTCGATTCTGCGCTGCTCCCTGGACGAACAGTTCGTCAGGGTCGGTTCCCTTACATGCGGCGCGTGTGGTCCAGTCAGTGATCCACATGTGCCCACTCCTCTTGATCGCCGAGCACGAATACCCGGCGGTCGTCTCGATGGGGTTGCGATCCCGGGGCGAGTGCGTGCGGCCGCTCTGCCACGGTTATCTGTTCGTGATCCAGCAACTTACGGAAGTCCGGCCGGGATGCCAAGACCCCGGCATGGCCATTTACCAAATAGTTCTCACGGGCTATATGCACGTCGGAAAATAGTCACTCTCTGGATGTGATCATGTTCTCGCGGTCACATGAGGGCCCTTTTACCGCCCCAGAAGGTAACTTAAGACAATACTGCCGGGTTTTCAGTGGTTTGCCGGGATTCGTGAGCTGCGATGGGTCTGGGCCACGATGCCCCCTGCGAAGGCTCTGGTTACTTGCCATCGCGGCGTACGCTAAGTCGCGTGCAGCGCGTAGAGACGATTTTCACCCGGACGAGCGTACTCGGGCGCCTCGTCGCGTTCGCCATCGCCGGCGGAGTGCTGGCGGCGGCCATGGTGATCCCGGTGGTGGCCGCGACCGGGGTCCTGGTCAGGAACGAAGCGGACAAGTTCACCACGCTCTCGCTGAACGACGCGGGCCTGCCGCAGCGGTCGCAGATCCTGGACCGGAACGGCCACCTCCTCGCCTATGTCTACAGCGTCGACGCGCCCTATAACGGCGACAACCTGCACTACTTCGGCTGGGACCGGCAGCCGGTCGGCTACGATCAGATCTCGCCCAACATGGTGAACGCGGCCGTAGCCATCGAAGACTCCAGGTACTGGGAGCACGGCGCGATCGACCTGCGCGGCACCATCCGGGCCGCGATGAACGACTTCCAGCACAAGCCCGTCCAGGGCGGTTCCACCATTGCGCAGCAGTACGTGAAGAACGTGCTCCTGCTCGAGGCGGAGAAGGCGGAAAACAGCCAGGCCCTGCAGGCCGCGAACGACAAGACGCTGAGCCGCAAGCTGAACGAGCTGCGGATGGCGGTGGCCGCCGAGCACAAGCAGTCCAAGCAGCAGATCCTGGCCGGCTACCTGAACAACGCCTACTTCGGCAACTTCGCCTACGGGATCGAGGCCGCCGCCTATACCTACTTCGGCATCTCCGCGGCGAAGCTGTCGGTGACCCAGGCCGCCGCCCTGGCCGGCATCGTGGAGAACCCGCATAAATACGATCCCGTCCAGAATCCAGCGGTGGCCCTCGAGCGGCGCAACACCGTGCTGGCGAGAATGGCCCAGACCAACAACGGGCTCACCGCCGCGGAGGCCGCGGCCGACGAGGCCAAGCCGCTCGGCCTGAAGGTCGCCATCCCCGAGAGCGGCTGCCAGTCCAGCTCGGTGGGCACGGCCGGCTTCTTCTGCCAGTACGTGGAGGAGGTCTTCCTGCACAACCCGGCCTACGGCAAGACCCCGATGGACCGGGCCAAGCTGCTCGCGACTGGCGGCCTGAAGATCTACACCACGCTGAACCCCCAGGACCAGCAGGCCGCCAACAGCGCCGTGAACTACGTGGAGCCCGCCAACAGCAAGTTCTACAACCCGGGCCGCAACGCGGACACCGAGGCCGTGGTGCAGCCCGGCACCGGCCAGATCATGGCGATCGCCGAGAACCGGCCGTACGGCACGGACCACGGCGAAACCGAGATCAACTACGCGGTGAACACCGCGTACGGCGGCAGTTCCGGGGTCCAGACCGGTTCCTCGTCCAAGCTGTTCACCCTGATCACCGCGCTCAAGCAAGGGACACCCTTCGGCGCCACCATGCACGCACCCGGCAGCACCACCGTGACCGGCTACACCAACTGCCAGGGCGGCCCGGCCGGCTACTACCAGGGCCAGCCGGGAGCGTTCAACGTGACGAACGCGGAAGGCCCGCAGTCCGACTCCAACCAGTCCCTGTACACCGGCACCGTCCAGTCCGTCAACGTGTACTTCGCCCTGCTCGAAAAGCAGGTCGGCCTCTGCAACGTGGTGAAAACCGCGGACAGCATGGGGCTGACCAGGGCCGACGGCACGTCCTTGCTCAAGCGCGACCACCACCAGGACTCGGCCGACAACATTCCCTCGTTCACGCTGGGGTCGGTCAACGTCGCACCGCTGTCCATGGCGGCCGCGTACGCCACGGTCGCGGCGCGCGGCACGTACTGCGCGCCCGTCGCCATCGGCAAGATCACCGACAACACCGGCAAGAGCCTGCCCGTGCCGTCGGCCAACTGCCACCGGGTCTTCCCCACGGTGGTCGCCGACGCCGTGAACTACATCCTGCAGGGCGTCCTGACCAGCGGTACGGCGGCACCGCCGGCCGGCCCGGGCGGCCTGTTCGGTCGCCAGGCGGCGGGCAAGACCGGTACCTCCAACGTGGAGGGCGGCGGCGGCACGCCGTACGCCGCCTTCGCCGGCTACATCCCAGGCCTAGTGGGGTACGTGTCGGTGTTCAACCCAATCTCCCCGACCGGCAGGACGATGGCCGGCTACACCGCCTGCTACCGGCTGGAGAGCGGCAGCCAGTCGTGCCCGAGCCAGATGTTCGGGGCGAACGCGCCCGGGTCGACCTGGCACATGACGTTCGACCACGCCGCCCTCGGCAAGGTCACCTACTTCCAGCCGGTCCCGCTGGACAGTGGGTTCTGGAGCAAGGGCAACGGCCAGACCGTCGCCCAGCCGAAGAAGCCGACGAAGGGCCATGGTCACGGCCACGGCGGCGGTGGTGGCGGCGGCGGTGGCGGCGGGGGTAACGGCGGAGGCGGCGGCGGTAACGGTAACGGCGGGGGTAACGGC
>Ga0210397_10001444_pt1 | contig 15223 bp, 11 predicted proteins | sample IncBWH2OmetaG_FD_160126 | JGI IMG/M metagenome (GOLD analysis project Ga0210397, IMG submission 160126) | Forest soil microbial communities from Barre Woods Harvard Forest LTER site, Petersham, Massachusetts, United States - Inc-BW-H-2-O ...
GCCATCCGCCTGCGCCCGGCCAGCCACGCGCCCCGCGTCGACCGCATCGCGCACGGTGCCGCGACACGCTCGTAAAGCTCCCGCATCACCGCCGCTCCCAGACGCTGCCTGGCCTGGCACAACGCGCCAGGTCCGGGCATTTCCCACTGCCGCCGCCACGTTCCCAGGTACTGCAGGCCGCCCGCCAGCTTCCGCATTACTTCTTCGTATGCATCTCCGTAGAAGAGAGCCATTGCCATAACGAAATAGACCATGACCCGCGCAGGAAGCTTATTTTTCCGCAGCTCTTTACGACCGAGGGAGGCTATGACTTCATCTACCAGCTCCCTCGGAATCAGCCGGGTCAGCGTCCCGATACCAATGACGTCAGTCAGGGAAGAAGTTCCGCTGTTACCACTCTCGGCTTCCGGCATTAGGCCAACATATGGCAAGTGACCGGTCACGGCAACCGTCAGGACAATATCCACAGATCTCGGCGTGTCTAACCGGTGGATATGTGGAAATCAGGGGCGGGAATCCTTAATTGAACGGCATTGGGCCAGGGTGTTTTCGTCGCAGCGGCAATTGCTACACAAACTTTTCATGTAGAAGCATAGAGCCAGATCGCCGAATCTTTGCGCCTAGTGGGGCAGTCTGGAGGATAGATGATCGCAATCAGATTGACCGTTTATGGGTGTCATGGACGCGATCGGCGGCTGGGGCGGCACCGTGGCCGGGGTGTGCCGTGGCGGGTGGTGCCGGTGGTTATGGTAATGACGTGGGGATGTCTGCGGCGGCTGCCCCGGAGGGTGGCGTGCACGGCTTCCCGGCCGCGCTGACGAGTTTCATCGGCCGGGCCGGGCCCGTGCGCAAGGTCGCGGGGTTGCTGGGTGAGGGCCGGCTGGTGACGGTGACCGGACCGGGCGGTGCGGGCAAGACCCGGCTGGCCGGGGAGGTGGCCCGGCAGGTGGCGGCCCGGTTCGCCGATGGGGTGTGGCTGGCGGAACTGGGTCCGGTAACTGATCTGGCGCTGGTGCCCGGGGTGGTGGCTGCGGCGCTAGGGGTGCAGGATCTGCCTGGGACGTCACAGGTGGAGGCGCTGGCGCGGGTGCTGGCCCGGCAGCAGCTGCTGCTGGTGCTGGATAACTGCGAGCATGTAATCGGCGCGGCTGCGGAGTTGTGCGCGGGTCTGCTGCTGGCTTGTGACGATGTGCGGGTGCTGGCGACCAGCCGGGAGCCGCTGGCCGTGGCCGGGGAGAACCGGTACCGGCTGGCGCCGCTGTCTCTGCCTGAACCGGATGATCGGTCTGATTCCGGCGGATCCGAGGCGGTGGCGCTGTTCGCGGACCGGGCCCGCCGGGTGGATGCGGGTTTCGAGCTGGATAGCCAGACCGGGCCGGCGGTGGAACGGCTGGTGGCCCGGCTGGATGGGATGCCGCTGGCGATCGAGCTGGCTGCGGCGCGGGTGGAGGCGCTGGGGGTGGCCCAGCTGCTGGATCGGATTGATGACCGGTTCACGCTGCTGGCCGGCGGGGACCGGCTGGCCGCGGGCCGCCACCGGTCGCTGGCCGCCACTGTGCAGTGGAGCTACCAGCTGCTCGATGAGCAGGAGCAGCGGGCGTTCCGCGCAGTGTCGGTATTCCCGGGGCCGTTCACGCTGGAGGCCGCCGGGGCGGTGGCGGGGTCGGGCATCTCCGCGGCGGTGCTGCGGCTGGTGGACTGCTCGATGCTGGTCGCGCCGCGCACAGATCCAGATGGCCAGGCCCGGTATGTGATGCTGGAGACGCTGCGCGCTTACGGGGCCGGTCTGCTGGCCGGGGCCGGGGAGCAGGACGGAGCCGCCGCCGCGCTGGCCGGGTGGGCGCTTCAGGTGGCGGAGGAGGCTGCTGCGGGGCTGCAGACTAGCACCGGGGAGCTGGCCGCGGCCCGGCGGCTGGATGCCGAAGACGCCACCATGCGCGAGGTGCTGGCCTGGGCCATGGACCACGACGCGGCGGTCGCGCTGCGGCTGGCGGTCGCGCTGGCGCCGTGGTGGCTGCTGCGGGGCCGGGCGCCTGGCGGGTACCCGCTGCTGCGCGCGGCAGCCGCGCACGCCGAGCCGGGCAGCGACGGGTGGTGCGCCGCGCATTACTGGCTCGGCGAGATCGCGTTCTCCGCACCTGATCTGGCCGGGGCGGTGGGTCATTTCACTGCGGTCCGGGACGCGATCGGGAACCGGGGACCGTCCCGGGCGCTGGCCGCCTGCCTGGGCGGCCGGGCGCACGCCCTGTCGAACTTGGGCCGGATAGCCGATGCGGTCCGGGACGGCCGCCGTTCGCTGGCCCTGGCCCGGGAGATTGGCGACCCGGCCGGGGAGGTGCTGGCCCTGGCATACCTCAGCAACGCCGCCGATTACGCCGGCGACATCGACGATGCCGTGGAGCTGGCCCGGCAGGCGCAGCAGATCTCGGCCGACGTGCCCGGCTGGATCGCCGGGTTCCGGTCTGCCGTGTTGACCAAGACGCTGCGCAAGGCAGGGGACCTGGCCGCCGCCGGGCGGGTCTGCGCAGACGGGCTGGCCCGGTCCCGGGAGGTAGGCGACCAGCGGAACCAGGCAGCCCTGCTAACCCAGACGGTCGAACTGGAGCTGCAGGCGGGCCGCGTCGAGGACGCCGCCGCCCACCTGCGCGAGGCACTGCAGGCCGTCGCGCGGTCCGGCGGGCGGTTTGAGCTGATGAACATCTTGTCCGACTGCGGGGACCTGTGCGCCGCTACCGGGCGCCGCGCCGAGGCCGTCACCGCCTGGTCCGCGTGCACCGCGCTGTCCCGGCGCGAGGGATTCACGATGGACACGGCCTGGGATGCGCGCCGCCAGGAAGCCCTGCGGGCGGCCGGGCAGGCGCTCGGCCCCGCCGGAACCAGCGCGGCCAAGGAGCGCGGCGCGGCGATGACAGCCGCCACGGCGGTGGAGTTCGCGGCCGTGCTCACCGCGGCCAGGACACCGGAACCGGCGGGAGCGGGGCCGCTCAGTCCCCGCGAACGGGAACTGGTCACGCTCGTGGCCCGGGGACGCACCAACGCCCAGATCGCGGCGCAGCTCTACATCAGCGTGCGGACCGTCGGCTCCCACCTGGACCGCATCCGCGACAAGACCGGATGCCGGCGCCGCGCCGACCTGACCCGGCTGGCTCTTGAGGCAGGCCTGGTCTAGCCAGCCAGAGGTCATCCGGCTCCGGCAACAGATGGGGTCATTCGACCTCTGCCGAACCGGCCGGGCCGGCAGGCAGCCTGTCAAACAGCGGCCGGATTTCGCCGGCCTCAATCCACAGACAGGAGTACGGCCATGTTCACGACCCGAGCTCGCCAGGGAACGCATCCGCAGATGCCGGCGCGCAACGCCAGCGCGCGCCTGCGCCGTCCCGTCGCCGTGCTGGCCGCCCTCGTCGCCGGCTTGCTGGCCTCCGCCGCCAGCATCCCCGCTGCCTTCGCAATGGTCCCGGACCCGGGAGGCGCAGGCGGCACCGCCGGCGTCACGCCGGTCCCGGCGCCCGCCGTCCGCGTAGTCGTCACGGGCGGCATGGCGGGCTGGCAGATCACCTCGATCGCTCTCGGATCCGCGCTCCTAGCCGCCGCCGCAGCCGCACTGCTCTACCGGGCCCTGGCCGTCCGCAAGGCAGCCTCCCCAGCCAGCGCCTGATACGTACGCAACGCAGGCGCGGGAAATGACATGGGCATCCCCACACAGAATCGCAATAGGCGCCTCGCAACGCCATCCTGGGCCCGGACGGGGGTCTGTCCGGGCCTGAGGCGCGAACTCCGACTGAGCCTGGCGGCGGCACGAGGGCAGAGAACGGCGGCCGGCACGGATCCCGGACGGCACGGTCACCGGCCTCCTGGCCAGCGCCGGCACCAGCGGTCTGACCCCGTGGTCGTTCCGGACCTGACCGGGGCACCCGGCGAGACCGTGCAAGCGGTGCCCGGCGCCCGGACCGCCAGACAGGTGCTGGCCGCGGTCAGCGGTTTCTTCATGTTCCTTCACCTGAACCGCTACCGGATTATCGTGATCATCCCGCAGCGGGTGCTGATCCTGGATGCGGGCCCGGACAGCATGCGGACAGCCCGCGGGGTGGCGGCCGGGCTGCCGCGATCGACCCGGCTCGGTCCGCCATCGGGCCTGTGGCACGTGATCCCGGCGGCCGGGAGAACCTCCGGGTCCACCGCCGCTTTTCAACGACATCCGGGCCGCCGACGCGGCCGCCTGACCCGGCTCCGGCAATCACGGTGGCCGGCGGCAATTGTCTGGGACGCGATCAGATCTGGCTCAGGTATCAAAGCCTTCGCTGGCGTGCTCCGTCTGAGCGAAGCGGCCTTGAGCCGGTTCGCACGAGGGGAATTTCATGTGAGCGCGGTACAGGTCAGCGAGCGGCATGGCCCGGCCGGCCTCACGTCGGCCGCCCGGCTGTCCGCTGCGGCTAGCGCGGAGCTGCCGACGCCGTTTCCCGTCTTCAGCCTTGTTGTGGCCGGGGCGCGGCGGTTCCGCCGCGGGCTGGTCCGCTGACATGGCCCGCGCTGTGCTGCCGGGTACCCGGCACTGGCCGCTCCCGGCTCTGGTCGTGGCGTCAGCGTTGTGGGGCGGCGCCGTCGCAGGCACGAAATACGCCCTGCGGGCCTTCGACCCGTTGACCTTGCTGAGCGTCGAGCTGGTCGCCGCGACCGCCGCCTTGTGGGCTGTCCTGGTAATCCGGGGCTACCGGCCGCCGCCGTCCTGGCCGGTCGCCATGCTGCTCGGCCTCCTCGAGCCGGCACTGGCCTACCTCGGGGACACCTTCGGCCTGTCCCTGACCAGCGCCGCCGACGGCGCCATCATCTCCGGCCTGGAATCAGCGCTGGTGGTCATCCTCGCCGCCCTCGTGCTCGGCGAGGCCATCAGCCGTGCCGCAGCCATCGCCATCGCGCTCAGCCTTGGCGGGCTCGTCGTGATGACCAGCGGGGGCGGCCACAGCACGGCCGCCGGCGACCTGTGCGTGGCCGGCGGCGTTCTCGCCGCCAGCCTCTACAGCGTGGTGGCCAAGCGATTCGTCGGCGACAGCGAAGCGCTGTCGCTGACGACCTGGCAGTTCACCGCGGCCACAGCCGTGGCGCTGGCGGTGGCCGCGGCGCGCTGGGCCGCCGGCCCCGGCGACCTGCCGGCCGCCGTGGCTCCCCGGTACTGGCTGGCCGCTGCGGCCGTCGGAACGGGCGGTTTCGGGTTGAGCTTCCTCATCTACAACACCGTGATCTCCGCGGTGGACGCCGGCTGGGCGGCCATCGTGCTCAACCTCATCCCTGCGTTCGGGCTGGCCAGCTCGGTGATCTTCCTCCGCGAAGATCCGGCCCGCACCAGCGTCATCGGAGCGTGCCTCATCGGCGGCTCGGTGGCCTGCTTCGCGGTCTGCGACAGCCGTGACAGCCACACCAGCCAGCCGGCGGCGGACGGCCCGGCGACACAGCTCGATGACGCACATAGCCACGATGCACAGAATCTGCCCCTGCTGCCGGCCAGCCGGTACGCTGACCGGCTCATGCTGGCGGGCTCAGTTAAAGGCCGGCCGCACGACGCCAGCACACCCCGAACCGGCACGAACGCTGCTGACCGTGGCCGCAGCCAGTGACGAGATGCACGCCAGCGCAACAATACGCGGGAACACAACACACGCTCATCGGCTACGTGCGTCACGGTCACGCCGCCCGTCGCCCTTTCCACACCAGATCGGCGGCAGTGTGCGCGTTCTCCGTGACGTCCCGTATCACTCAGCGTGACGGCAGTGCAGGGCGCGGACAGGCTCGGAAGCCGCACCTTGCTGCGCCCCGGCGACCGGGAACGCACTGGCGGTCTCCGCCGTGGGGTTCCGGGGCCTGACCACCTGCCAAAGCCTGGCCTGCTGGATGATTCCCGGGCTGGCACCCTTCCGTCCGCCCAAATCACCCCGGTCTCCAAGCATCTGGTCGGCAGCCCGGCCATCCAGGAGCCGTCCTCGAGTTCCTGCAGCATCAGTGCGTCCTGGCCGGGGCTCCCACTCACCCCTGCGCCGTAACCCACGATCAGCCTTACCGCGAGGGCGACGGGCCCCGTGCGGCATGCACGGCGGACGGGGATGTCAGCGCCACGGCAATCCAGGAAGACCCTGTCGGCGGCAGATGCAGATGACTGCCAACATGCGCACTTGGCTAATCTTCGACCTCCCTCATCCCACGCCCGTACAGCCAGCGGGTGTGGACAACGCACCTCAACACATGCAATTCGCCCGCCTGTCAGGACGCAGAAGAAGCACCGGACCTTGGCGGCTAGAACTTGCTGCCGGAACACCACTTTGACATCAGTGTCAGTCCCGGCCAGCCCGTGAAGTACAGCCACAAGTTGCTCTTCGCGCTGTTCGAAGCCGTCGATGCCGTCCTCACCCGTGAGGATGGCCTCCGGCGAATCCGACTGCTTACTGGCAAATAATGACTGCCCTCCCGAACGACGCGGGCTATGGCCGGAACTGAGACGTCGAGCATTCCTCTCCCCATGTCAACGAACGGGCAGCTCACCGCTAGGTCTGACCAGGTCGGCCACGTCGGCCAGGTAACGATGGATGCGGTTCATCGCGGTTTCTCGGGGGCGGGTTTGCCTTCCGTCAACTGCCAGTATGCGCAAGCCGGCGACCGGACCGCCATATGACGTTCTGCATATGCCCACTTCTCAGCATCGGAGTAGCGTGGAAGCAGCTTTGAGGGAAGGAGCGCATGGTGACGGCTCCGGTAACGGCCAGCGAACGGGATCTGCGCGCGCTGGCGGCCGTCGTCACCGAGGACCGGCCCGATCTGCCAGCCGGGGAGGGACTGCCACCCTCGCTGCTCGATGACCTCCTGGGCTTGATCCCCGGCGATTGCCTGACGGTTATGGGCCTTGACAGCGGTCGGCAGGAGAACTGGTTCGGATACGACGTCCCGGTGGAGGATGACTTTGACATCGTCGGGGACGTCAGTCCGGAGGAGTTCTGGGACAACTACTGGGCCAGCGACTCCTGCTGCTATCCCGACCGCACCGGCGACCTGCGCAGCGTCACGAAGATCTCGGACTTCTACTCGGCCAGGCAGTGGCATTCCACCGGCATGTACCGCGACACTCTCCGTCCGGCGGGATTCGAGCATCAGCTCGCGCTGTGCCTGCCCCCTGGCCCCCGGAGAATCGCCGGGCCCGGGCAGACCGTGCGGCTGCTCTTCAGTCGCGGGCCCGGGCTGGACTTTTCCGAGCGTGACCGGGCGGTGCTCACGCTGCTGCGCCCTCACCTGCACCAGGCATACCTTGATGCCGAACGGCGCCGCCGGGGCATGCCTCAGCTGACCCGGCGCCAGCGGGAGGTGCTGCGCCTGGTCGCCGACGGGTACACCAACGCCAAGATCGCCCACCGGCTTGGCGTGTCCGAGGGAACCGTGCGCATCCACCTGCAGAACATCTACGTCAGGCTGCAGGTATCGAGCCGCACCGCCGCAGTCACCTGCGCATTCCCAGACCTCACCACTATGTGAGTCGAAGCCAATGCGGCAGTGCGCCTGACCAGTACAGCCGCAGGTCCTCCAGTCGGGCCACTCCCTTACAACGCGCGACAGTATGATCATCCAGAACCGGAACGAGATCGCCGCCGTCCGGGAGAACAAGGCAAAGATAGTGGCCCTCAACCAGCGGGACGCGCAGACGAAATGGGGTCAGCTCGAAGTGTTCCTGACCCAGTGGCGACGCATCGAGGCTGTGACATCAGAACCCGGCCCGTTCATCTGGCGCGTGTCGCGCACCGCGATGACCTTGACCGCCCTCGATAAGCATGCTCTTGCCAAGGCCCACTACGCATACCTAGCTAGCGATGGCAGCGGCACGGTATGACTCAGTGTGATCATTAGACGAGTCGCCGACATCCATATAACGCCGATTCGGAATGGCTGATCCTTTGGTTCCATGTGTGGGTTAGTGCCGCGCATATCAGTCGTTCATGCTTCCCTTTTCTTGTGGGTTCTGTGTCGTGGTTGGGGCCTTCGCGGGGCTGGTCTGGGCCGGGCTGTACGCTTTGGCTGTTCGCGGTTATGGTACGGGCGTGGGGGTGTCCGCGGCGGTCACCGCGTCTGGTGGCGTGCATGGGCTTCCCGGCCGAGCTGACCAGCTTTGTCGGCCGGGCCGGGCCGGCGCGCGAGGTGGCGGGCCTGCTGGAGGAGTATCGGCTGGTGACGGTGACCGGGCCGGGCGGGGCGGGCAAGACGCGGCTGGCCGGCCGGGTGGCCCGGGCGGTGGCGGGCCGGTTCGCGGACGGGGCGTGGCTGGCTGAGCTGGCCCCGGTGGGCGAGGCGGCGCAGGTGCCGGGGGCGGTGGCGGCGGCACTGGGGGTGCGGGAGCAGCCGGGTGTCCCGGCCGCCGGGGTGCTGGCGCGGATGCTGGCCCGGCAGCAGTTGCTGCTGGTGCTGGATAACTGCGAGCACCTGATCGGCGCGGCCGCGGAGCTGTGCGCGGGGCTGCTGGCGGCCTGTGATGATATCCGGGTGCTGGCGACCAGCCGGGAGCCGCTGGCCGTGGCCGGGGAGGCGCGGTACCGGCTGGGACCGCTTTCCGTACCGGGAGCCGGTACCCCGGCGGACGCGGGCGGGTCAGAGGCGATAGCGCTGTTTACCGACCGGGCCCGCCAGGTGGATGCGGGGTTCACCCTGGATGGGCCGGCCGGGCCGGCGGTGGCGCGGCTGGACGGGATGCCGCTGGCGATCGAGCTGGCGGCGGCGCGGGTGGAGGCGCTGGGCGCGGTGCAGCTGGCGGACCAGCTCGATGACCGGTTCGGGTGGCTGGTCGGCGGGGACCGGCTGGCGCCGGGGCGGCACCGGTCGCTGGCGGCGGCGGTGGAGTGGAGCTACCGGCTGCTGGGCGGGGACGAGCAGCGGGTGTTCCGGCAGCTGTCGGTGTTCCCGGGGCCGTTCACGCTGGAAGCCGCCGGGGCTGTCGCCGGGCCCGGCGCCGGGCTGGTGGTGGCGCGGCTGGTGGATTGCTCGCTGCTGGTGCCGCCGCGGGAAGGGCCCGACGGCCGGTGGCGGTATGCGATGCTGCAGACGCTGCGGGCGTACGGGGCCGGGCTGCTGGCCGGACACCAGGAGCAGGACGCGTCCGAGATCGCCTTGGCCCGGTACGCGGTGGAGGTGGCCGGGCAGGCCGCCGCGGGGCTGCGGACCGTCGAGGGCGAGGCGGCCGCGGCCCGGTGGCTGGATGCCGAGGACGTCACCACCCGTCAGGTGCTGGCCTGGGCCATGGAGCATGATGCCAGCCTGGCGCTCCAGCTGGTGGCCGGGCCGGGCTGGGCTGGTGGTGGTTCCTGCGGGGCCGGCTGGCGGTCCAGTTCCCGCTGCTGCGCGAGGCCGCCCGGCGCGGCGTGCTGGGCAGCGACGGGTGGTGCGCCGCGCAGTTCTTCGCAGGTTACGCGGCGTGGTTTTTCTGATGAGATGGCCGCGTCGCTGGGTCATTTCACCGCGCTGCGGGACGCGGCCGCGGCGCGGGGGCCGTGCCCGGTACTGGCCGACGGCCTGGCCGGCCGGGCGGCAGCCCTGGCCCTCATCGGCCGGCACGCCGAGGCGGCCGGGGAGGCACGCCGTGCCCTCGCGGTGGCCCGCGAGATCGCCTACCCGCTAGGGCAGGTGCTGGCCCTGCACGGGCTGGCCATCGCCGCTGGATCTGCCGGCGATCTAGACGGCGGGGTCCGACTGGCCCGGCAGGCCGGGCAGATCACCGCCGGAGTCCCCGGCTCGGTTGCCCGGTGGTCCGGCTACCACCTGACATATGGGCTGATCGAGGTCGGCGACCTGGCCGCCGCCGAGGCCGCCTGCACGGCGGTCCTGGCCCAGGCCCGGGACGCGGACGACCTACAGCACCAGGCCATCTTGCTGTCCAGGGCGGTGATCTTGGACCTGGCCGCGGGCCGCTTCCCGGACGCCGCGGCGCACCTGCGGGAAGCGATCCAGCTCGACACCCGCCTGGCTAAGTGGGGAGAGTTCGCCAATGCCCTGGACTGCCGCGGGCTACTGTGCGCGGCGACCGGGAGGCCGGCCGAGGCGGTCACCGTGTGGGCCGCGCTCGCCGCGCTCTTGCAGCGCCGAGGTGCCGAGGACGCGCCCGAGGATGTACGCCGCCGGGAAGAGCCGCTGCGCCGGGCCCGGCAGACGCTCGGACCCGCCCGGACCCGGGCCGCCGAACAGCGCGGCGCGGCGATGACCCAGGAGACTGCGGCGGAGTACGCCCTGATGCTCACCGATCCCGGCCCGCCGCAGCCGGCCGCGCCGGCCCCGGGGACGCTCAGCGCCCGGGAACGGGAACTGGTCACCCTGGTCGCGCAGGGCCGGACCGACGCGCAGATCGCCGCCGAGCTGTACATCAGCATCCGCACCGTCCGCTCCTACCTGGACCGGATCGGGGACAAGACCGGCTGCCGCCGCCGGGTCGACCTGACCCGCCTGGCCCTCAGCACCGGACTGGTCTAACCCTGCCGCAGCCCGGCCGCGCCGGCTCCGGGCAGGGCTACCCCGGCCGCCCGCGCCGGCCGAAAAGGGGTAACGCTACCCCTGCCGTGCGCTGGCCCGGGCAGGCGAGGCTGCCTGTGAGGCCGCGATGGGCGGCCAGTCCCGAACAGGCAGGAGGCCATCATGTTCACACCTCGTCCCCGCGGGGGAGCACGCCTGCACACGGCCGCGCGGCTGGCGGCCGCGCGGCTGGGCCGGCTCGCCGTGGCCCTGGCCGCGATCACCTGCGCCGGCCTGGTATCGGCGGCCAGCGCCTGGGCCGCTCCGGTCGTGATCCCGATTCCGCCCGGCGGCCCCGCGGTCCCGGCGCCGGCCGTCCGCGTGGTCACCGTGGGCGGCATGGCGGGCTGGCAGATTACCGTGATCGCGGTCGGCGCCGCCCTGGTCGCCGCCATCGCAGCCGTCGCGCTGGACCGGGCGCGGGCCGCCCGCAAGGCGGCCCCGGCCACCGCCGTGACGCGTCCGGTCTGGCCGTGAGCATGGTGCCGCCAGGCAGCCCGCGGCGGCAAGGGGCCACCCTCACTTTCATGCGCCTTCGCCGTGTCAGGCAGGACAGCTGCTGTCAGGCCGGCCTCACGCATGTCGCCAGCCCGGACGGCTGCCGCCGGGATGAGCGCGGGCACGGCAGCCAGTGATCCGCTGCCAGGCACCAGGCGCACAAGCTCCTGCATCCGCGCATCCGCGCATCCGCGCATCCGGCCAGCGCCACGGGTGCCAGATCAGGTTTGCCGCGTCCTGATGGCTGCGGACACCTCGGTGCACGAGAAGAATGCCGCCCGCATCGGTGCTGCCGGGATGAGCGCTCAGGTTGTGGTGCCACAGGTCCTGGGCCCGGGCGTTCGCTCCGGTGTATAGATGATTGTCATGGACAGACGCGCGCTTGTTCTGGGCGGCGGCGGTGTCACCGGCATCGCCTGGGAGACGGGCCTGATCGCCGGGCTGGCCGGGCTGGACATCGACCTGGCCGCGGCCGACGTGATCATCGGGACATCGGCCGGGTCGGTGGTCGGCACGGACATCGCCTCCGGGCAGGACCTCGAGGCGCTGTACCAGGCTCAGCTCGCGCCGCCGGCTCCCGAGCCCGCCGCCCGGATCGGCTGGGGCTTCATCGGCAGGCTGCTGTGGGACGTGCACACCAGCCGGGACCCGAAGCGGGCCCGGGCGCGGATCGGCAGGTGGGCGCTGGCCGTGCCATCCATGCCCGAGGCCGACCGGCGGAAGGTCTTCGAGGCCCGGCTGCCGGCCAGCGCCTGGCCCTCCCGTGCCCTCAAGGTGACCGCGGTGGACGCGCGGACCGGCGAACTCGCGGTGTTTGATTCCGCCGGGGACGCCAGCCTGGTCGATGCGGTGGGCGCCAGCTGCGCGGTGCCCGGAATCTGGCCGCCGGTCACCATCGGAGAACGCCGTTTCATGGACGGCGGCATGCGCACCGTCGTCAACGCCGACCTGGCGCACGGATACGAGCGGGTGGTCATCGTCGCGCCGGTGGCCGCGAGCATAGGCTTCATGGCCAGCCCGCGGCGTCAGGCGGCCGCGCTGACTGCAGCCGGGGCCCGCGTCGTGCTGGTCCGGCCGGACCGGGCGGCCGTGCGCGCCATCGGGCGCAACGTGCTCGACGTATCGCGGCGGGCCGCGGCGGCGAGAGCCGGGCGGGCCCAGGCCGCGGCCGAAGCGCCGGCCGTCCGGGCCGTCTGGCAGCCCTGACCCGGGCCAGCCACGGGCGGCCCGACGACGATCCCTGCGGTCCCAGCCCTGCAACAGCCGATCGCCGCCACGCGCCGCCTGTAACCGCCCAGAACGCCCAGCTCGGTGTGGCACCACCCAACACGGCCGGTGACCCAAGCGCCACGCATATCAGCGGCACTGTGCGCGGCCGCCGCTGGCGAGTCGGCTACGGTTTGGGTTTTGTGTCTGTCCGGTCAGCGCGATGGGCGCTCCCGGGTCAGGGAGATGCGATGGCGGCGGCTACTTGGTCGGCCCATCGGTAGTCCAGCGGCCCGGTACGGAAGATCAGGCGGTACCACAGGGAGCCGTAGATGAGGTCTAGGGCCAGGGCGGCGTTGTCGTGGTCGATCTCGCCTCGGGCCGCACCCCGCCGCAGTATCTGGCCGAGGTCGGCGCGCCGGGTTGCCAGGAACTGGTCCCGGACCTGACGTGCCGCGTTTTCGTCGGAGGCGGCTGCGGCGGCGATGCTGTGAAGCAGGCGGCCGGTGGCCGGATCGGCCGAATCGACGGTGGCGCGCAGGAAATCTCGCAGGTCCCCGCGCAGTGTTCCGGTGTCGGGGAGCGGGATGGTTTGCTGTCCTCGCTCGGCGAGGGTGTCGAGGATGACTTCGGTCTTGGAGTGCCACCAGCGGTAGAGGGTCTCTTTGCTGACGTTGGCTCGCTTGGCGATCGCTTCCATGTGCAGGTCGGCGGGTTCCTGTTCGGCGGCCAGCGCCAGGGTTGCCGCCAGGACGGCCTGGCGGGCTCGTTCGCTGCGCGGCCGGCCGGGCCTGCGGGCCTGTTGTGCTGTCACGGAGGCATATTACCGAACGGAGCGTTCGGAAACGGAGGGTTCTGCAGATGGATGACAGGGAAATGGGCAGCCGTCATGTGGCAGTGCTCGGCGGCAGCGCGGGCATCGGGCTGGAAACGGCCCGGCTGCTGGCCGGACGGGGTGCCCGGGTCACGATCGGCGGGCGTAATCACGACCGGCTGGACGCCGCCGTCAAACAGCTCGGCGACCGGGCCCAGGCGGTGGCCGTAGATGCCGGGCAGGCGGACTCGCTGAGGCAGTTCTTCGCTCAGGCCGGGCCGATCAGCGACCTGGTGATCACCGTCACCCGGCGCGGCGGGGCTGGCCCTGCCTCGCAGCTGGCCGAGGCCGACCTGCCCGGAGCATTCGCCGGCAAGACCATCGCCCACCTCCGCGCGGTCGCGCTGGCGCTCGCCACGTTGGCCGGCGATGGCTCGATCACCTTGGTGACCGCCGGTTCGGCTCAATCCGCGCTGCCCGGCACCGCGGGGCTGGCGGCAGTCAACGGCGCCCTCGAAGCAGCCGTAGCACCGCTGGCATCCGAACTCGCGCCACGCCGGGTCAACGCCGTCTCACCCGGTGTGATCGAGACCGGATGGTGGGATGAGCTGCCCGAAGAGGCTAAGGAGGAAGCGTTCACGACCTTCGCCCGGCGAGCCCTGGTCCGCCGCAACGGCCGCCCGGAAGATGTGGCACAGGCGATAGTTGCTCTGGTCGAGAACGGCTTCATCACCGGGGTCGTACTGCCGTGCGACGGCGGACTGCGCCTCACCTGAGGTTATCCCAAACGCCACCGATCGTCACACAGCGCGACTGGTGTCCCAAACGCGAGCGTCCTGATTGCCGACTACGTGCGCGCTTCGATGCGGACGTCGAGGCGCATTACCGTACACAGATCAGCCGTTTCCGTGCCGATCTCCGCGCGGCCGGTGGGTGATGGTTTCGTCGAACCAGACCTTCTCGGCGAAGCCGCGTGCTTGGCCAGGCCGAGGAGCGTGGTCCGGGACGGCACCAGCGACCGGCGTGCTTGCTCGTCGGTCGGCCCGTCCAGGCAATGGCTGAGATCGCTGGCGGTGCTCGCCGGGGAACGCCTCGGACTGTGTCCGTTCAGGGATGAGGTCGGCGATCAGCACGGATGCTGCAGCGGGACCAGGGGCAGGCAGCCGGCGGGCCGCTGGTCCCAGACCGGATGCGGCCGGTCAGGGGGCGGTCAGGGGCACGTTCTGCAGGCAGGCGTCCGGAGCCAGGGAATGCCGGTCTCCGACGGTCAGGCTGCTGTCCATTCCGGCGCGTGCCGCAGCGTCGGCTTGGGCCAGAACCGACCTGGGGCACGTGTTGAGTCCGCGGGATCGAAAGCGGGGCCGGTGGATGTGTCGGCTCTCATGCCTGGTCTGCCGCATTCCGCTGAACCGCAGTGGCATATCCGCCACGGCGTGTTTTCGCGGCTGCTCACTTTCACTGCTCGAAGGCCGGCTACCGGCTCGGGAGTGATCGCGGCAGCCCAAACCACGGCAGCACGCTGGCCTCGAAGCGGGTGATGGCGCAGATCTGGTCGCCGGCCAGGGTGAGCACGTAGAAGGCGGTCGCGTGGCGGATGCCGGCCGGGGAGCGCAGGTAGGCTCCGAATGCGGGCTGGCCGTTGGCTCGCGCCGGGACGAGGTCGAAGCTGCGGCCCGCGGCGAACAGGCTGGCGCAGTAGCGGGTCACGTCGTCCCGGCCCTCGTATCCGAAGGGCACCGGCGGCATCGCGATGAAGACGTCGCCGGTCAGCAGAGCCACCAGCGCGTCGAGGTCGGCCGACTCCCACGCGCGGGCGAACCTGGCCACGATCGCGTCCTCGGCGGGTGAGCCAGCGGCCGGCGGCGGCTGGTGGCCGGCGGCCGGCTGCTGCCGGCGCTGGAGGCTGGCGCGGGCTCGTTTGAGGGCGCTGTTGGCCGATTCGACGGTCACCTCCAGCATGCCAGCCACCTCGCTGGCGTGGAAGCCGAGGACGTCGCGCAAGATCAGGACGGCGACCTGGCGTGGCGGCAGCAGCTGCAGGGCGGTCACGAAGGCCAGCGAGATGGCTTCGGTCTGCTCGTAGCGGGCCTCCGGCCCGGGCGGCACGCCGGCGGCACCCTCGAGGAGGGCGTCAGGAAACGGCTGCAGCCAGACGGCCTCGTCGCGCGGGGTCGGCACGAGCGG
>Ga0210397_10001447_pt1 | contig 15200 bp, 15 predicted proteins | sample IncBWH2OmetaG_FD_160126 | JGI IMG/M metagenome (GOLD analysis project Ga0210397, IMG submission 160126) | Forest soil microbial communities from Barre Woods Harvard Forest LTER site, Petersham, Massachusetts, United States - Inc-BW-H-2-O ...
CAGACGAGCGACCAGACGAGCGGCCAGACGGGCGACGGCGACCGGACTCGTGAGCAGATGCCAGCGAACCCCGAGCTAGCCGGGGGACCGGAGGACATGATCGACGAAGAGGCCATCGAGCGTTTCGGCCGGGACCTGGACGACGCGGATCTCGCCGTGCGGGTCCTCACCGAAGACCCGGACGCCCAGGATGAGGGTGACGAGGAAGACGGGGAAGCAGCCGACACCGCCGCCTCAGCGGTCCCCGCGACACCCTACTAATCCCCGTCAGCACGCCACCCGTGAGCCCGTGCCTCGCGAACCCCGTTATTCGTGCAGCTCAACGGCTTGCTGAGCCTCAGCTCCAGATAACGTCTCGCATATGGTCCACACTCCCCTGGGTCGGACTCCGGGTCTGTCAGGTGCCGCACGGAGCGGATGCGCTCGACACCATAGCGTAGCCATCCGTGCGGCGCCACGACACGCGCCGCCACGACCGACATATCTGTTTGTAATAATGGTATATCTGTCCGTAGCGAGATGACGTCTTCATCTCTAAGCTGGTGCCCCGAAAACCACACTGAGCAACATACCGGTTTCGCAGCGCGCTGGCACGGATCGCTTCTATTATGTTACCTAACGTGATGAGCGGCCCTCGGCCGCGTCGTCCTGGCTCGTGATGGGCAGGGGCATGTCAGCAGTACAAGAGGCGATAGGGCAACGGGAGCGGGGTCAAGGGCCCCTGCGGCGGCTGTTCAGGTGGCCGTCGGGCTGGCCGCTGCTTGCCATGCCTACGTCACTCATTGTGTACGTGCTGGTCGTACTGGCCTGCGACATGGCCCTGATCGGCTGGGAGCTGGCCGCCACCCCGCCGCGGCCGGGTGACTTGCTGCTCTTCTGCGCTCTGCTCGCGGCCGCGGTGATCTGCATCGAGGCGATGCGGCGGCTCGGTCAGCCGTCCGGCGTGTCGCGGGACCTCCTGTCTGCCTGGTGGCTGCCGATCGCGCTGCTGCTGCCGCCGCTGTACGCGCTGCTCGCGCCGTTCGCTGTCGGCGCCGTCCTCCACGCGCGAGCCCGGCGCATCCCGGTCTACAGAAGAGTGTTCAGCTCGGCCGCGCTCGGACTGGCCGGCGCCGCTACATCGGCCACCTTCCACCTGGCCATTCCGAACGCGGTGTTCGCCACGCTGACCGCCTCACGGGTCTGGCTGATCCGTCCCTCGGTGGTGCTGACCGCGGTTGCCTGCACCGTCGTGTTCGCCGTGGTGAACTCGTTCACCGTCGCCGTCGCCGCGCACCTGGCCGAGCCCGACGAGCCGGTCAAGAAGATGGTCCGGGACCGGGAGACCCTGCTGCTCGCTCTGACCGAAACCTGCGTCGGCATCCTCGTCGCGGTCACCTGCGCGCTCAGCTACCTGCTTCTGCTCGTGGCTCTGCCGCCGGTCATCCTGCTGCAGCGGAGCCTGATGCACCAGCAGTTGGCCGCCGCCGCCCGCACCGACCCGAAGACCGGGCTGCTGAACGCCACCGCCTGGCAGCGCGAGGCCGACGCGGAGGTCGCCCGGGCCCAGCGCACCGGCTCACCGCTGGCCCTGCTCCTGGTCGACGTCGATCACTTCAAGCGAGTCAACGACAGTCACGGCCACCTGATCGGCGACGAGGTGCTGCGCGCGCTGGCGGCCGAGCTCAGGCAGCAGGTCCGCGAGTCGGACGTGGTGGGCCGGTTCGGCGGCGAGGAGTTCACCGTGCTGTTGCCGCGCACCGACGGCGCCGGCGCGTACGGGATCGCCGAACGGCTGCGCTCCAACGCGGCCACGCTGAGCGTGGCCGCGGCTGACGCGCGCATCAACGTCACGGTCTCGATCGGGGTCGCGGTGCTCGGCCAGCACGGCAACGACCTGTTCGAGTTGCTCGCGGCCGCCGACGTGGCGCTGTACCGGGCCAAGGACGCCGGCCGCGATCAGGTTCGGATATGCGCCCACGCCACCGGGAACGCTACAGAAAACAAGGACGAGGCAACGGACGCGTGCCCGTAGGCTTGAGTCCATGCCTGAGTTCATCTACCAGATGCGCGGCGTGCGCAAGGCGCACGGCGACAAGGTCATCTTCGATAACGTCACGCTGGCCTTCCTGCCGGGCGCCAAGATCGGCGTCGTCGGCCCGAACGGTACCGGCAAGTCGACCTTGCTCAGGATGATGGCGGGCGTGGAGCAGCCGTCTAACGGCGACGCGCGCCTGCTGCCCGGCTTCACCGTGGGCTTGCTCGCCCAGGAGCCCGAGCTGGACGAGACCAAGACCGTCCTTGGCAACGTCGAGGACGGCGTGGCCGAGACCAAGCGGCTGCTCGCCGAGTACAACGAGATCGCCGAGAAGATGGCGACCGACTACTCCGACCAGCTGCTCGAGCAGATGGGCCAGTTGCAGGAGCAGCTCGACCACCGGAATGCCTGGGACCTGGACAGCCAGATCGAGCAGGCCATGGACGCGCTGCGCTGCCCGCCGCCGGATTCCGACGTCACCAGCCTGTCCGGCGGCGAACGCCGAAGGGTGGCGCTGTGCCGGCTGCTGCTGGTCCAGCCTGACCTGCTGCTCCTCGACGAGCCCACCAACCACCTGGACGCGGAGAGCGTGCAGTGGCTGGAGCAGCACCTGGAGAACTACCCAGGCACCGTCGTCGCGGTCACCCACGACCGGTACTTCCTGGACGACGTGGCCCAGTGGATCCTCGAGCTGGACCGCGGCCGCGCCTACCCCTACGAGGGCAACTACTCCACCTACCTGGAGACCAAGGCGGCCCGGATCAAGGTCGAGGGGGCCAAGGACGCCAAGCGCCGCAAGCGCCTGGAGGACGAGCTGGAGTGGGTGCGGTCCAGCCCCCGGGCCCGCCAGACCAAGAGCCGGGCCCGGCTGGATCGTTACGAGGAGATGGCCGCCGAGGCGGACAGGAACCGCAAGCTCGACTTCGAGGAGATCCAGATCCCGCCGGGTCCCCGCCTGGGCAGCGTGGTGGTCGAGGTCAGCAACCTGGTCAAGGGCTTCGGCGACCGGTGCCTGTTCGAGAACCTCTCCTTCAGCCTGCCCCGCAACGGCATCGTCGGCGTCCTCGGGCCGAACGGGGTCGGCAAGACCACCCTGTTCAAGATGATCGTGGGCGAGGAAAAGCCGGACGAGGGCACGATCAGGGTCGGCGAGACGGTCACGATCTCCTACGTGGACCAGTCCCGTGAGCGCATCGACCCGAAGAAGAACGTGTGGCAGGCGATCTCCGACGGCGAGGCGCACATCCGCGTCGGCAACGTCGAGATCCCGAGCCGCGCATACGTGGCCGCGTTCGGGTTCAAGGGCTCGGACCAGCAGAAGCCGGCTGGGGTCATGTCCGGCGGCGAGCGCAACCGGATGAACCTGGCGCTCACCCTTAAGCAGGGCGGCAACCTGCTGCTGCTGGACGAGCCGACCAACGACCTGGATGTAGAAACGCTGGCGAGCCTGGAGAACGCGCTGCTCGAGTTCCCCGGCTGCGCGGTCATCACCAGCCACGACCGGTGGTTCCTGGACCGGGTGGCCACGCACATCCTGGCCTGGGAAGGCGGCGCGAACTGGTTCTGGTACGAGGGCAACTTCGAGGCCTACGAGAAGAACAAGATCGAACGCCTCGGCGCCGAAGCCGCCCGCCCGCACCGCGTCACCTACCGCAGGCTGACCCGCGGCTAACCGGACCAGCCGGAAGAAGGACCGCAGCTCCCGCGCGAACAACTGAGGCTGCTCGAACGCGGCGAAGTGCCCGCCGCGTTCGGGCTCGCCCCAGTACCTGATGTCGGTGAAGCGCTTCTCCGCCCACCGCCGCGACGGCCGCTGCAGCTCGCGCGGGAACACCGAGCAGCCCACCGGGATGTCGACCGTGGCGTCAGCCGGCCCCGCGATCCACTCGTTCACCTGCCGGATGCTCTCCCAGTACAGCCGCGCGGCCGAGGCACCGGTACCGGGCAGCCAGTACAGCATCAGGTTGTCCAGCAGGTCATCCCGGCTGAGCACGGCGTCCAGGGGGCCGTCATGGTCCGTCCAGGACCAGAACTTCTCCACGATCCAGGCGGCCAGGAAGGCGGGCGAGTCGATCAGCCCGTACCCGACCGTCTGGGGCCGGGTAGCGTGCTCGCGCGAGTAGCCCGAGTCCCACTCGGCGGCGTACTCGAGCGACTCGAGCGCCGCCCGTTCGGCGTCAGTCAGGTCCTCAAAGGCCGCCGGATCCGGCCCGGCCAGCCGCGCCATCAGCTCCGCCCACGCCCGGGCGATCCGCTCCACGCCCCAGCCGGCCTGGCCCGGCTTGCCGCTGAACCCGTAGCCGGGCAGCGGATGACCTTCAAGAACTCCACCACCGAACCGGGCCAACCATGGGTCAGGATCAGCGGCAGCGCGTCCGGCCGCGCCTCGGCCGGCCGCCAGTCGCAGCCGTCCGCCCAGTACCCGCACAGGTCCCGCAGGTAGGCCAGCGGCACCCCCTGGGACCAGTCGGAGACGGTCTCGGGTTCCGGCCAGCGCGTCTGGAGCAGCCGCCGCCGCAGGTCGGAAAGCACGGCCTCGGGCACCTCGAGCAGAAACGGCTGGATCTAGGTCCCATGATTCGAACCTTATGCATGGGTAGCATGCGGGCATGACGATCACCCCGGACACGAAGGACTGGACCTGGGTTCTCGAGCGGCCGTGCCCCGAGTGCGGCTTCGACACCCAGGGCTTTCCCGTCGAAGCCGTCCCCGGCATGATCATGGCGAACACCGCGGCCTGGCAGGCCGCGCTGGACGGCGCGAGCGACGCCCGGGCCCGCCCGGAACCGTCCACGTGGTCCCCGCTGGAGTACGCCTGCCACGTCCGCGACGTGTTCCGCCTGTACGACCAGCGGCTCGAGCTGATGCTCAGCCAGGACGGCCCGCTGTTCCCGAACTGGGACCAGGACGAGACCGCCGTCACCGACCGCTACGGCGAGCAGGACCCCGCCGAGGTCGCGGCGGAGCTGCGCCAGGCGGCCTTCGCCATCGCGGGCCGGTTCGAGGGCGTGACCGGCGACCAGTGGCAGCGCACCGGCGCCCGCAGCGACGGCGCCCGCTTCACCGTGGAGACCTTCGCCCGCTACTTCGTGCACGACCCGGTGCACCACCTCTACGACGTCACCGGCCAGCGCGCCGTAGGTTAACCCACTCCGGTAACGGTGCCGTCGGGGCCGGTCTGGAAGGTGCCCTTGGACAGGTCAAGGAGCACAAGCGGATTACCGAACGGGTCGGCCACCACCGTCACCCTGCCGACCGGGATGTCTTCCGGGGCGGACAGCACCGTACCGCCCGCCGCCTCGACCCGGCGGACCGCCTCCTCGGCCGAGTCGACCAGGAAGTCCACCTCGGGTCCGGGCCGTTCGGTCTGCAGCACGAGCTCGGTGTCGCCGAGCCGAAGCCCAGCCTGGGTGACGTGCCGCCACTTCAGCTCGAGCCCGAGCCCGTCCCGGTAGAAACGCAGTCCCGCGTCCAGGTCAGGCACTGGGATTTGTACGCAGTCGACCTTCCGCAGCAGCGGGCCCATTGTCAGGCGGGCTTCAGCCCGAGGTCAGCGCGCCCGTGCGCAGGATCGACGTTGACCAGGCTGTGCGCGGCCATGACCAGGTAGTCCCACAGCTGGATGTCGAGGGCCTCGGGCAGGTCGGCCTCGTCCAGGGCCACCCGCATGTGGTGCAGCCAGGCGTCCCGCTCGGCCTCGCCGATAGTGAACCGGGCGTGCCGCATCCGGAGCCGGGGATGCCCGCGCAGCTCGTCGTAGGTGCGCGGCCCGCCCCAGTACTGCATGAGGAACAGCCGCAGGTGCTCCTCGGCCGGGCCGAGGTCCTTGGCCGGGTAGACCGGACGCAGCACGGGGTCTTCCGCCACGCCCTGGTAGAACCGGTGGACCAGGCGGGTGAAGAACTCCTCCCCGCCCACCGCCTCGTAGAAGCTGACCGGCTGGCTCATGCCAGAAAGCTTACGGGTCCCGCGCCGCTGACGTGGTCCGTGACCGGGTCGATGTGCCGTTGGGCAGGTTAGAGCAGTACCAACGGCACAGCGACCCAAACCCGCCTCCCGGTGGCGCCGCCGGGGTCAGTGCGTCGTGTCCGGGGGTATGCCATCGTTCGGCGGTGCGATCGCGGGCGGCGCGGAAATCACGATGGTGTCCGGGCCGGCCGGCTGGACGCCGGCCGCGTCCAGGGTGGATTTCACCCGCGCGCGCAGCTCGCGGGCCACCTCCAGCTGCCGCATCGGAGCGGTCTTGGCCACCAGCCGCATCGTCACTTCTCGGCCGGACAATCCCTGAGCCCCCCATACCTCGGGTTTCTCCAGTATCAGCTTCTTCCAGCCGCGCTCGCGGTACAGGCTTTCCGCGGCCTGCTCCATCAGCGCCCGGATCTTGGCCAGGTCCTCCTCGTAGGGGACCGGGTAGTCGATGACGGCACGGGACCAGCCCTGCGACTCGTTGCCCACGCTGTCGATGGTGCCGTTCCTGATGTGCCACACCACCCCGTTGACATCCCGCAGCGTGGTGGTGAGCAGCGACATCGCCTCGACCGTGCCGGTGGCGACCCCGGCGTTGATCGTGTCACCGACCCCGTAGTGGTCCTCGACCAGCATGAGCAGGCCCGCCAGATAGTCCCGGACCAGGTTCTGCGCCCCGAACCCGAGGGCCACGCCGAGCACCGCCGTGCTGGCCAGCAGCGGGGCCACGTTGAAGCCGAGGATGGACAAGATGGTGAGCGCCGCGATGCCGAACACGATGACCGAGATCGCGCTGCGCAGGATCGAGCCGAGGGCCCGGGCGCGCTGCTCGCGGCGTTCCGTGCCGGCCATCTGAATGGTCGCGGCCGCCTTGCTCGCCCGGCCGTTCGGGGTCACCGCGAGGGTGGCCGTGGCGGCCCGCTCCGTCACCTTGTTGATCAGCCGGTGGAAGATGAACCGAACCAGCAGCGCCAGCACCAGCACGAACGCGATCCGGCCGGCCTGGCTGACCGGACCGGCCAGGTAGACCCTGACCACCTGAGTCGCGGTCGGGCTGTGCGTGATGTCCCAGGCGAGCCGGCAGGCTATGCCCGGGCTGTTGCCGCAGTTTCCGGTCAGCGTGTCCGGCAGGTCGGCTACGCGAAAGCCGGTGGCGTGGGACACAGAACTCCTCTCGACGGGTGCCACTCCACGCGAGGCTACCGGCGGCTTCGCCGTCAGGGGCTGTCTTCAGCCTTGCGGGCGGTGAAGACCAGGTTGTGCGAGACGTGCAGGGTGATCGCGGCGAAGCCGGTCGTCTGCAGCCGGGTGAGGAACGCGGCTGGCTCGACCGGGTTATAGGTGTCACCCTCGTGGAACTGGTGCAGGTCGTCGCTGGGCAGGCTGTCCGACCCGAGGAAGGTGCCGCCGGGACGCAGCACCCGGAACGCCTCGGCCAGCACCTTGTCCTGCAGCGCGCGGGTGGGCACGTGGTGCAGCATCGTGCAGGTGGCGACGGTGTCGAAGGTCGCATCCGTGTAGCCGAGTGCAGCCGCGTCGCCGCTTACCACCTCGACGTTGGTTCCGGCGAACCGGGCGATCAGCCGGGCGGCCGCCTCCTCCTCCTGTTCGACCGCGACCAGCCGGGCGACCCGGTGCCGCAGCCACTCGGTGGCCGCGCCCGGGCCCGGCCCCAGTTCGAGCAGGTCGGGGCCGAGCTCGACACCCGCGGTCGCCTGCGGCAGTACCTCGTCCTGGATGTGCGCGGCCCACTCCGGGCTCGGCATCAGCTTGGCGTGGTTCTCGTTCATGAGACCGACGCTAGGCCGCGGGACCGCCGGGAGATAGCGCGTAAGCTGCCATGTTGTGTCGCGAGCCGGACAAGCTCCGGACTGTCGCGAAGACCCGGGCACTGCCGTCTTCGTGGCGGACTTCCCCATGCCCCCGGGCACCCGCTTCGACTGGCACACCCACGAGGACCACCAACTGGCCTGGGCGACGAGCGGGGTACTCAGCGTCCGGACCGCCGAGGCAACCTGGGTGCTGCCGACGACCAGGGCGCTGTGGATCCCGGCCGGGCTGCCGCACGAGACCGCCTCCGACGGCGGCCGAGCCATCATGCGCTCGCTATACATCAGCCCCGGGCTGTTCCCGGTTAGCTGGGCCGAGACCGGTCGGCCCACCCCAGTCGCGGCCAGCCCGCTGATGGCTGAGCTCATCGGGTACCTCGGCGAGCCGGACCTGGACGCCAGCCGCCGCGGGCGCGCCGAGGCGCTGCTCGCCGACCTGCTCACGCCGGTGCCGGTGACCACGATCCAGGTCAGGCTGCCGGATGCGGTCACCGCCCGGCGCGTCGCCGAGGCGTTGCGGGCCAACCCGGCGGACCGGCGCACGCTGCACGAATGGGGCCGCGAGATGGGCGCCAGCGAGCGGACGCTGGCCCGCGCGTTCGCCGCCGAGGCGGGCGTGCCGTTCGGCCGCTGGCGCACCCTGCTGCGACTGCAGGCCGCGCTGTCCATGCTCGCCGCGGGGGAGCCGGTCAGCCGGGTGGCCGGGCGTGTCGGCTACGACACCCCGAGCGCGTTCGTAGCCGCATTCCGCCGCGAGACCGGCCAGACTCCCGGGGCCCTGTTCAAGGACAAAGCCTTTACACCGTGAGCCCGGTGTACCGCGCGGCGAACGACAGCGTGTCGCCGGACAGCTCCGCCGTCCGGCTCACCGCCCTGGCCCCGTGTCCCACCTGGGCCTCGGCCCGCAGCAGAACCGGCCGTTCCGGTCCGGACGAGGTGGCGTCCTGCAGCGCGGCGCACATCTTGTACGCGTGCACCGGATCCACCCTGGTGTCGTTGGTGAACACGGTGAACAGCACGGCCGGGTAGCGCGTTCCCTGCGTCACGTGGTGGTACGGCGAGTAGGCCAGCAGCCAGCCGAGCTGCTCGGCGTCCGACGCGGTGCCGTATTCCACGTTCCAGGTCTGCCCCAGCCCGAACCGTTCGTACCGCACCATGTCCAGCAGCGGCGCGGAGCAGACCACGGCAGCGTACAGGTCGGGCCGCTGGGTCAGCGCCGCGCCGACCAGCAGGCCGCCGTTGGACCCGCCGGAGACGGCCAGCTGCTCCGCGGTGGTCCACCCGTCCCGGATCAGCGCCTCGGCCGCGGCGTGGAAGTCGTCGAACACGTTCTGCTTGCGGTCGAGCATCCCGGCCCGGTGCCATTCCTCGCCCTCCTCGTTGCCGCCACGCAGGCCGGCGACCGCGTAGACGCCGCCTGCCGACACCCAGGCCAGGATGTTCGGCGAGTAGGCCGGGGTGAGGCTGATGTCGAAGCCGCCGTACCCGTACAGGATCGTCGGCCGCGGGCTCGCGGGCGCCTCGCCGGAGCCGGAGCCGGAGCTGATGATAAGCATCCGCACCGTGGTCCCGTCCTTGGACCGGTACGTCCCCTGCCGCGCCGTCACGTCGGGGACCTCGACGCTGCCCGGCGCGGCGGCCCACGTGGTCACGGAGGCATCCCGCGCGTCGAACCGCAGCACCACCGAGGACGTCGTGTAGTCGGTGTAGACGAACCATGCCTCGTGCCCGCCCTCGGGCCGCTCGCTGGCCCCGCCCACGGTGCCGAGGCCAGGCAGCGGCACCTGGCCCGTCCGCTCGCCTGTGGCCAGGTCGTGCACGGTGATCTCGCTGACCGCATGCCTGGTCCACTCGGCCAGCAGGACCGGCCGGTCCAGCTCGGCCCCGTCCAGGATGGCGTATCCGCTCAGCACCGCCTCGGGATCCTCGCCGATCAGGTCGCGCCAGTTAGCGGGGGTGGGGCCCTCCGACTGCGCGGGGTCCGTCACCGCGATCCGGCCCCGCGGCGCGCCGAGGTCGGTGAACACGTAGAGCCGCCCGTCCCGGCCGACCCGGACGCCGGTCTGCGCGTCGATTCCCTCCTGGATCACTCGCAGCTCGGGCGTTGCGGGATCGGATTCGGACAGGTCGGCGATCCACAGGTCGTTACGCGGCGCGGTGCCCCGCGACGCCGAGATGACCAGCCACCGCCCGTCCCGGCTGACCGAGACGCCGTAGTAGTCGGTCTTGTCCCGGCCCTCGCCGAACACGAGCGCATCGTCGTCGGTCGCCGCGCCGACCTGGTGCAGGTAGACCCGCCGGTGGTACTGGCTCTCCCCGTCCGGCACGGCCTCCGGCGGCAGCCTGCGGGTGTAGTAGAAGGCCTTGCCGCCCGGCAGCCAGGCCACGTTCGAGTAGCGGCAGCGGTCGATCGGCCCGTCGACCAGCGAACCCGTGGTGACGTCGATCACCCGCAGCAGCGACTCCTCGTCGCCGCCTTCGGACATCTGGTAGGCCAGCAGGCGCCCCTCCTTGTCTGGCTGCCAGGCGTCCAGCGTCGTCAGCCCGGACGAGTCGATGGCCATCGGGTCGACGAGCACCTGCTCCGGGTCCTCGCCCGCCGCCGTACCCACCCGGGTGCACAGCACGCCGTGCTCGGCGCCGGGGTCGCGCCTGGTGTAAAAGCACCGCTCGCCCCGCCAGGCCGGCGTGCCGACATAGCCGGTGCCCAGCAACTCGCGCACCCGTGCGGCCAGCCGCTCCCGGCCCGGCAGTTCTTCCCGGTAGGAGGCGAACAGGTCCGCTTGCGCCGCGAGCCACCCGGCCCGTTCGGCGCTCGTGTCGTCCTCCAGCCATCGGTAGGGGTCGCTGACGCGATGTCCCAAGATGTCCTCGGTCAGGTCGAGCCGGCTGGCTTCCGGATAACGGAACTCGTTCATGCTGTGCTCCCGCTCGCTCACCCTCGCACTCTACGGTCTCCGGCAACTTGTACTCTTATGTGGTGGCGAATGCGCGTACCAGGCGACACACTGGGAGCATGAGGTTCAGATAGACGGTCGGCGCCAGCGGGAGGTGCGGTGCGACGAGTGCTGTTGCTCAACGTGACGTATGAGCCGCTGACGACCGTGGGCCTGCGCAGAGCCGTGTGTCTCGTGCTCTGCGGCAAGGCCGAGATCGTCCACGACGACGCGGCGGGCGCGATACTCCATGCGGCCACGGTGTCCCTGGCGACGCCGTCGGTGATCCGGCTGAGCCGTTACGTCCGCGTTCCATACCGCAACCGGGTGCCGCTGACCCGCGCCGCGCTGATGCGCCGGGACAACTACAAGTGCGCCTACTGCGGCCGCAAGGCCGAGACCATCGACCACGTGATCCCGCGCAGCCGCGGCGGGCAGCACGCCTGGGAGAACTGCGTCGCGTCCTGCACCATCTGCAACCACCGCAAGGCCGATCGCCTGCTCTCCGAACTCGGCTGGACGCTGGCGGTGCCGCCAGTGGTACCACGCGGCGCCCACTGGAGACTGGTGGGCGCACATCACGACGGCGACCCCCAGTGGGCCGCTTATTTGCGTGAGCCCTCTGCCGCGTAGGGCACCGCTGGCGCCGGGTTACCATGCCGGGGGAGGTCCACAGCATGCGGCGACAGATTTTCACCGAGGAGCACGACGCGTTCCGTGACATGGTGCGGGCCTTCATCGCGAAGGAGATCGCGCCGTACCACGAGCAGTGGGAGCGGGACGGGATCGTGTCCCGGGACGTGTGGCTGGCCGCGGGCCGGGCCGGCCTGCTCGGCATCCACCTGGACGAGAAGTACGGCGGAGGCGGCCAGCCCGACTACCGGTTCTACGTGATCCTGAACGAGGAACTGGCCCGCGCCGGCGCCAGCGGCCCGATGTTCCAGCTGCACAACGACATGATCGGGCCGTACCTGGACCGGCTGTGCTCGCCGGAGCAGCGGGACCGCTGGTTCCCCGGTTACTGCTCGGGCGAGCTGATCGCGGCGATCGCGATGACCGAGCCCGGCGCAGGCAGTGACCTGCAGGGAATCCGCACGACCGCGGTCCGCCACGGAGATCGCTATGTGCTGAACGGCCAGAAGACCTTCATCTCCAACGGCCAGCTGGCCGACATCGTGGTCGTGGTGGCGCGTACCGACCCGGACGCCGGGCACCGGGGCATCAGCCTGCTCATGGTGGAGCGGGGCATGCCCGGCTTCACCCGCGGCCGGAACCTGGACAAGCTCGGCATGCACGCGCAGGACACCTCCGAGCTGTTCTTCACCGACGTCGAGGTGCCGGCCGCGAACGTGCTGGGGGAGGAGGGCGGCGGGTTCGTCGCGCTGATGCAGAACCTGCCGCGGGAACGGGTCACCATCGGCGTCACCGCGCTGGCCATCGCCGAGCAGGCCCTCGCCGACACGCTGGCCTACAGCAAGCAGCGCAGCGCGTTCGGCCAGCCGGTGGGCAAGTTCCAGCACAACAGGTTCACCCTGGCCGAGATGGCGACCGAGATCGCGGTCGCGCGCGAGTTCACCGACCGCGCCATCACCGAGCACTGCGCCGGGCGGCTGAGCAACGACGAGGCCGCCATGGTCAAGTGGTGGAACACCGAGCTGTGCAACCGGGTCACCGACCGCTGCGTCCAGCTGCACGGCGGCTACGGCTACATGCGCGAGTACGCCGTGGGCCGGGCCTGGACCGACTCCCGGGTGCAGTCGATTTTCGGCGGCACCACCGAGATCATGAAAGAAATCATCGGCCGCGGTCTCGGCCTGTAGATCTGACCTGGAGATGCGCTACCTCGGGTGGCAGCGCAGGAGCAGCCCTCTATGCCTTCCTACCGACCCCGCCGAACGCGTCCACCTCAGCAGGCGGATCCCCCGCCGGATCTTCAGGCCGCCACCGCGGGCAGGAGACCACGCCGGGTTCTACGAGCTCGAGGCCGTCGAAGAAGCTGGCAATCTCCCCGGGGGTACGCTGCACGTACGGGATCGCGCCAGTTTCGTTGTAATCCTGTGTGGCCTGCTCTAGCTGATCCCCGCCAACGACGCTGGTGCCGTCGTTAAGGGACAGGTAGCTCCCGGAGGGCAGATAACCCATCAGGTTGCGCACGATCGAGCGAGCCTGGGCGGTGTCGGTGACGTGTCCCATGACGCCACTGAGAATCAGCCCGATGGGCTTGGCGAAGTCCAGTGTCTTGCCGGCCTCGGCCATGATCTTGTCCGTCTCGCCCAGGTCGGCGTTAATATACGCGGTGACGCCCTCCTTAGCGCTGGTCAGCAGCGCGCGGGCATGGGCCAGCACCATAGGGTCGTTGTCGACATACACGACGCGGGCCTCGGGCGCTATCCGCTGCGCGACCTGATGGGTGTTATCCGCCGTCGGCAGCCCGGTCCCGATATCGAGGAACTGCCGGATTCCCGCATCTTCGGCCAGGTAGCGGATGCTGCGGGTCAGGAAGCCCCGGGAAGCGCGGGCGATATCACGCACACCCGGGAACGTCGCGGCCCACGCGTCGCCGGCCTCCCGGTCGACGGCAAAGTTGTCCTTGCCGCCGAGCCAGTAATTCCAGATCCGGGCCGAGTGCGGCACGGTGGTGTCAATCCCGGTCGCGGTAGTGTCCAGTTCTTCCGGTCCGCCTGGGACTGCCGAACGGTCATCGGTCATCTTGGATCCTTGGAGGAGTATGTGGATCTGCCTGATACGGGCGAGCATCACCTTATCCGGTTTGTCTTCCTCCCTCTCCTTCCGGGAGGTTAGCGTCGCGCGGATTCTGTGGGACTGCTGTGGCTGGCGCGTTAGATCTCACGGGTTATCTCGGCGATGAATTGTGTAGTGCGATCTGGGGTCAGAGCCTCGGTGCTCAGATCGTTCATTACCTCCAGGTAGTGGTCGATGTCCTGGCGATCGTCCAGGTACAGCGCGCTGGTGAGCTGCTCGATATACACGACGTCGGGCAGTTCCGGCTCGGCGAAACGCAAGAGAGTGAACGAGCCGCCCGCGGCGGCGTGACCGCCGCCGCCGAATGGGATCACCTGAATGGTGACCTGAGGCACGCGGGCCATCTCGGCCAGGCGGTCCAGCTGGGCGCGCATCACCGCGCGGCCACCCACCGGCCGCCGCAGCACCGACTCATCCATCACCGACCACACCTGCGGCGGCTCGGGACTCGCCAGGATGTCCTGGCGCTTGATCCGCAGGCTCACCCGGCGGTCGATCTCCTCGGCCGGGGCGGTCTTGTGGCCGAGCAATGTGACGGCGCGGGCATAGGCCTCGGTCTGGAACAGCCCGTGTACGAACTGCAGCTCGAACGCGCGGATGACCGAGGCCGCCCCCTCTAGCCCCAGGTACTCCTCGAACCAGTCGGGCAGCAGGTCACCGTACTTAGACCACCAGCCCGGAGCATTCGCATCCTGGGCAGATGCCAGCATCCTGGCTCGCAGCCTCTCGTCGGTGATGCCGTATAGGGTGAGCAGGTCGGCCACATCCCGGTCCTTGAACCTCACCCGGCCATGTTCCATGCGGCTTATCTTCGAGCGCGACGCCCGGAGCTCCCATGCGGCCTGATCGGGTGTCACGCCCGCGGCCTCCCGCAAACGATGCAGCTGGCTGCCGAGAATCATGCGCAGAACCGTCGGGCCCCGCAGCTCATCCGCGTTGCCGGGCTGCTGCTCGCCCGGCGGACCGTAGCTCATCCTGGCTCCCGGATGGGACGGGCCAGCGCCGGCCGCCTGCCCGCCTAGACGCTCATGCTAGCCCTTGCGACAAAGGCAGCGCAGGAACCCAGAGCAGACATTCCGGTATGCAGCCGCCTGTGGCGTGCGGCGTCGGCCAATTCGGATGCACTTGCATCGAGCTCTTGCAAACGCCTTGTGCAATTGTCCGTGCTAACGCCCATTGCAGCCCTGGAGTGGGTGCGAGAGGATATCTATATCCCGCCTGACACAACGCGATACTTCCGGACCGCTATGACATCACGCCCAGGCTTCACCAGTAGTCCCTCCGGCGTGCACGGCTTCGACCCCCGAACTCCGTCGATTGCGCGGGTTTATGACTACCTTCTGGGCGGCAAGGACAATTTCGCCGCGGATCGGGCGGTCGCGCATAAGCTGCTTGCGGTCTACCCGCCGATCATCGAGACCGTCCCGGAGGGCAGGCGGTTCGTGGAGCGGGCGGTCACCTGGGTGGCGGGACAGGGCATCACCCAGTTCATCGATCTCGGCGCGGGGTTGCCTACTGACCCCAACACGCACGCGACCGCGCAGGCGGCCAGCCCGGCGGCCGCGATCGCCTATGTCGACAACGACCCAATCGTGATCTCGCACCTGACGGCACTGCTCGCCCACCACGGCGACCGCATCGCGGTCATCGCCGGTGACCTGCATGACTGCAACGCGATCCTGAGTGACG
>Ga0210397_10001450_pt1 | contig 15190 bp, 12 predicted proteins | sample IncBWH2OmetaG_FD_160126 | JGI IMG/M metagenome (GOLD analysis project Ga0210397, IMG submission 160126) | Forest soil microbial communities from Barre Woods Harvard Forest LTER site, Petersham, Massachusetts, United States - Inc-BW-H-2-O ...
GGGTGACGCTCGTGCCGATGGCCTGGCTGGTCGCAGTGACGATGACGGCGAGCTATCAGAAAATTGTTGATGCCAATCCGAATCTCGGCTTTCTTTCGAAAGCGAATTCGCTCGCCGTGCAAATTGCTGCCGGACAAATTCCAGCGGCAAAAATTGCCGAGACGCACCGGCTGATTTTCAACCAGCGGCTGGACGCCGCGGTTACGGGTGTGCTTGCGCTGATGATTCTCGTACTGCTTGTGGAGGCGCTTGCGCAGTGGTATGCGATTTTGAGCGGTCGTCGTGTGGCGGTGCTGCACGAAGCGCCGTATGTCCCGACGAAGTGGGGCGAAGGCTTTACCGGTTCGGCTCACGGAGACGATTGATGCAGAGGCAGCGAGTGGCTAAATTCGCTAAGCGATCGCTTCGCAGCTTGTGGCGCGGCTTGCGGGAATGGTGCGGCGATGCCGCGTACGAGCGCTATCTGCGCGCAAAAGGCAGGCAGGGGGCGGAGCAACGCACGCAAACCGCCGAAGAGTTTTACGTCGAGCAGATCAACCGCCGCTATTCCCGGCCCAACCGCTGCTGCTGACGGCTCTTGCCTTTCGCGGCTTGGAGGGCCTAAGATTTGCATCAATTTCCCAGCCGACCTACTTTCCACCTTACGGAGGAATAGATGGCTATCGATATGGATAAGCTTCACGAATTTCTTGGAAGAGCGCTGGTTGATTTTGGCGCCACGTTTAATGCGGCGCTGGTTCGCATCGGCGACAAGCTCGGCTTGTACAAAGGTCTAGCGGCGGGCGGTCCGCAAACGTCCGCGGAGCTTGCAAAACGCACGGGGACTGCCGAACGCTACATTCGCGAGTGGCTGAGCGCTCAGGCTGCCGGCGGTTACGTGACGTACGATCCGGCGGCAGGAAAATTTCACCTGAGCGAAGAGCAGGCATTCGCGATGGCGGACGACAACAGCCCCGCGTTCATGCCTGGAGCGTTTCAAGCCGCGCTCGCCGCGATCAAAGCAGAGGAAGCGCTCACCGAGCGATTCAAGACGGGCGAGGGACTTGGTTGGCACGAGCACCACGCCGAGCTCTTTGTAGGTACGGAGAGGTTTTTTCGGCCGGGCTATGCTGCGAATCTGATCGCCGCGTGGATTCCGTCGCTCGAAGGCGTGGACGAGAAACTGAAAAGCGGAGCGCGCGTTGCCGACGTCGGCTGCGGTTTGGGCGCGTCGACGATTTTGATGGCGAAGTCGTATCCCAAGTCCGAGTTTTCCGGTTTCGACTACCACGACAAGTCCATTGAGACCGCCAAGCAACGCGCGCACGATGCAGGCGCGAGCGACCGCATCAAATTTGAAGTAGCCAGCGCGAAATCGTTTCCGGGCAAGGACTACGACTTCGTGACCTTCTTCGACTGCTTGCACGACATGGGCGATCCCGCCGGCGCTTCGGCCCATGTGCATGGCAGACTCAAGAAGGACGGGACGTGGATGATCGTCGAGCCGTTCGCGGGCGACAAACTGGAAGACAATCTCAATCCCATTGGCCGCGCGTTTTACGGTGCGTCGACACTTTTGTGCACTCCAGCATCACTATCTCAGGAAGTGGGACTGGCGCTTGGCGCACAAGCAGGAGAAAAGCGCCTTCGCGAAGTCGTGACGAGCGGCGGCTTCACGCGATTCCGGCGCGCGACGCAGACGCCGTTCAACCTGGTGTTCGAAGCGCGGCCGTAGCCGCCAGCGAGCCGGCCTTGCAAATCAGACTTCTTCCTCGTCCTCGCCTCTGTGCTTGATGACCGTTGTTTTGTGCGTGATCTTCACGCCGTGAGCGCGGATTCCCGCAATGATGGCACGGCGCGTTTCCACCGGGAGCATTTCGGGAGCGAACACGCCGGTTTCGTCACGGCGAAAATACTTGATGAAAAGCGCGGCGACGTGAGCCGTAGCATACGCGACCGGCGTGGTGTAGCGGCCTTGCTGGCGGATTTGGTAGAGCGTCGGAAACATCGCGTCGGTGCGGATCAGCAGGTGCTGGTCTTCTTTGGCGCCGCGCTTCACCCCTCGCACCAACACCGTGGCTGAAAAGCGCGCATTTTGCAGCACGCCTTGGCGAATCAATTTGGCGATGGCGCGGGGTGAAGAAGTTTGCGGGAACCGCTGGCGGACGATACCGCGCGACTTCGACAATTTCCCCTGCTTGTACCAGCGGCGCAGCCGGTCAAACTCGTTTCCACCGATCTTCACATCCATGTCCCGCATGGGAATCACGTAGGGAAGCGTGGCGACTTCGTCCTGCGCGGCAAGCACGACGTTGGCATTGCCAATAGGATCGGGGAAGCGAAATTTCTCAAGCTCGGCAAACCGTTTTTCCATGAGGAATCTGCCGTCGCGATAGACGCGCGGGCTGGAGATGGCCTCATCAAAAGAAACTTCGGGAGACCATTGCGAAATCGGGTCGTCGCTTTCCGTGCTCTCGTACAGGCGGATGTGCACGGAATGGACTTCGTCGAGCGTTTCCGCGGCGCGTTTTGCCAGCAGGTTCGTCAAACCCGGAGCTGCGCCGGCATTAATCAGCGCCGTCCTGTTTTTCTCTTCGAAACGTTTCGCGAAGGAGAATTGCTCGGCTTTGAAGGGGTTGCGCGTGAGGTGCGAGCTCAGGTCCACATAATGCGCGCGCAGCCGCAACCCGGCCCGCATCACAATTAAATTGAATATCGAGGCCGAAGCATTGACGATGAGCTGGCAGCCGCTCGCCGCGCGCACGATGCCGCGCATGTTTCTGGCATTTACTTCGGTGACAGCAATCGTGCTTCTTTTTCCCAGGAAGCGGCGTGCGCGCTCGGGGTCACGGTCACCGCACCAGACAGTATGTCCTTGACGTTGGAGCAATTCTGCCAGAAGGGAGCCGGTCGCACCGGCCCCGAGAACGAAGATCCGCATGGCGTGGCAAAAACTCTATCACACACTGTCGGCTGGAAAACGCAGATGTCTTAGGTGGTTGCCGGGTGTTGCGGCGCAGGCGCCCCTCGCAGTAGTCCTTCGGTGCTTAGGTCTTCGTCGAGGTCGGGCCAGTGGATACCATAGCCTCCACCAGCGATCTTCCAGTGGTTGAGCTGTTCCGGAGTGGCGTGGAGGAGCTTTGGGTACCAGGCGAGAGGTACGCTGATAACTCTGCCATCCTTTAATGTGACACTGAGCGAGTCAGCAGAAAAACTCACGCCGTCTACTCGCTCATCAGCCTTCAATGCCAAAATGCCCATTCCATGCCTCTAGGAGCTCGTCTCGATTCGCCTCGACTAAAGATTCTACTCTAGCTAGCTCTTTTGCGCTAAATCCAAAATTTCGGACGAGCGCCACAGGAATCAGCCAAAACTTTGCGGAGAGAGCGTCTCTATCCACGTGCACGTGTGGAGGTTCATTGGGCTCGTGGCTATAGAAGTAGAAGCGGTAGGGGCCCGTTCTGAGCGCAGTCGGCACGAGCAGATTCTACAAAATTGCACTCTTTTTCGCACAGGCATACACTAAGGGCGAACTCCGACCCCAATTGCCTACGGGAGAGAAAGCCTACGGCGCAGGGGCGAAGCTTCCGCGTCGGCGTTTTGGAACCGCGAGGCTGAGGGTTCGGGTGGAAACGCCCGGGCCTCCCGAACTTGGAAAGGAGCGATTCGACGAAAAAGTGTGCATTTTCGTCGCGCGCCCGCATCCAAGCAGTCGGATCGGGCTTTTTGTTTTACGCAAGCGAAAAGAGAGAGTTCAGGCGGCCGCGTCCAAGCAGTAAAGCGTGTGATGACCCTCCAAGATAAATTCGGCCGGCAAATCACGGACCTGCGGATTTCGATAACCGACCGCTGCAATTTCCGCTGCGTGTACTGCCGCTCGGCCGATCCGGAGAATTACCGCGACCATGACGAAATTCTCTCGTGGCCAGAACTGGACCGCCTCGCGCACATTTTTCTGAACCTCGGTATTCGCAAGATCCGAATCACGGGCGGAGAGCCGCTGGTGCGCGCGGGCGTGGAAGATTACATCGCGCGGCTTCATGCGCTCGGCGTCGAAGACCTTTCGATGACCACCAATGGCCATTTGCTGGCGGAGCGTTGCGAACGTCTGATTCAATCGGGACTGCGCCGCATAAACATCAGCCTCGATTCGCTCGATCCCGGCAAGTTTGAACGCATCACGCGCACGAAATCCTTCGGCACCGTAATGCACGGCATCGACGTGGCGCAGAAATCGCGGCTTGCTCCCGCGAAAGTCAACGCCGTGCTGGTGCGCGGGCTGAACGACGACGAGGTGGAATCCTTCGCCGAATTCGCGCGTGAACGGGGCGTGATCATGCGCTTCATCGAGTTCATGCCGCTGGATGCGGACCGGACCTGGACGCGCAAACATGTCGTGCCCGCGGCGGAAGTTCACCAGCGCATCCACGCGCGGTGGCCGCTCGTTCAAATCCCGCACGAACGCAGCGAGACGGCGCGCAAATACCGCTTCGCCGACGGCGCTCCCGGTGAAATCGGATTGATCGCGCCGGTGACGCAGCCCTTCTGCGGTCACTGTTCGCGCATCCGTCTCACTGCCGACGGAAAGCTGCGAACCTGCCTCTTCAGCAAGGAGGATCACGACCTGCGCGGGCTACTCCGCGAAGGAGCGACCGACCAGGATGTGGAGACTTACATCCGGTCGGTCGTCGATGAAAAAGAAGAAGGACACCGTATCAACGCCTCTGATTTCGTGCCCCCCTCGCGTACTATGGTGTTCATCGGCGGATAGTGGAATGCTTTTACTGAGGCGCTCATACCTCTGTGCATTACGCTCGACCACAACAAGAGTTTGCGTTAGCATCAAATTAAGCAGAGCCGAAAAGGCATCATAGAACGGACACTCCATGGCGGACGAAGACGACGAAGAGGGACAAGACGATTCACCCGAGGCTGAGCCGCGGCTCTTCACCCTCACCGAGGCAGAGCGCGCGCGGCGAGAGTTGGAACCCTTTCTCGTGGAAGCCATGGACTGCCGCAAGAAATTGTCCGGCTTGGAAAATGATCTGTCCGCGGTCTCCGCGCGAATCATGATGATGGGCGGCGTGATCGTACCCTACGAAAAGCTGGCCGCATTGCGCGTGGAGCACCAGCAGCTCGCCGAATCGCTGAAAACTTCGCTGAACCGTATTCTCGAGACCGGATGCGTCATAAAGGATCTCGATGTGGGCCTTCTAGATTTTCCAGCCGTCATCGACAACGAAGATGTCTATCTCTGCTGGAAGCTTGGCGAGGACCGGATCCGTTTCTACCACCGGCAGGACGAGGGATTTGCCGGGCGCAAGCCTCTCGACCCGCGCGATCTCGGCCCCGGAGACGTCGTGCAGTAGCTTTAACTCCGGCTTGTTTTTCTCTCCGCATTTACTCGCGCTCTTGCAAGAACAGCGCTCGCCCCTAGCTGCGGGAATCGAAAGGATTGTTCGTGCCGTCTCATCCTGAAAATCGTTTGAAAGATTCCGCCAGCCCCTATCTGCGTTCCGCGGCGCACCAGCCCATCGATTGGCATGAATGGGGAGATACGGCTTTCGCGCGCGCGGAATCGGAAGACAAGCCCATTCTTCTTGATATCGGCGCAGTGTGGTGCCACTGGTGCCACGTCATCGATCGCGAGAGTTACGAAAACTCCGAAATCGCAAAAATTATTAATGAGAATTTTGTCGCGGTGAAAGTGGACCGCGACGAGCGCCCTGACGTAGATGCCCGTTATCAATCCGCCGTCAGCGCCATTTCCGGACAGGGCGGCTGGCCGCTGACCGGATTTTTGCTGCCGAACGGAAGACCCTTTTTCGGCGGCACGTATTTTCCGCCGGAAGACCAAATGGGGCGGCCCGGTTTTCGGCGCATTCTTCTGGCAGTGGCGGATTCCTACAAGAATAAAAGGGCCGAACTTGTACGCGCGGCGGATCATTTGGCCGATGCTGTTGCCCAGGCGGAAGTGTTCACGGGGGCGCGTGCGGAATTTGATCCTGGTGTCGTCGATGCGCAAATCACTTCGGTTACCCAGCAATTCGACATCAAGAATGGCGGCTTTGGCCGCGCGCCAAAATTCCCGCACGCCGCGGCAGTAGATCTGGTTCTGGAGCGCTACCAGCAGACGAAAGAAAAACATCTGCTGGCGATGATCGAGACGACCCTCGAAAGGATGGCCCGCGGCGGCGTTTACGACCAGCTTGCCGGAGGCTTTCATCGCTATTCGGTGGATGAACGCTGGCTCGTTCCGCACTTCGAGAAAATGAGTTACGACAATTCCGAGCTGCTGCGTAACTACTTGCACGGCTGGCAAGTGACGCAGAATCCGTTGTTGCGCAAAACCGCGGAAGGAATCATCGGTTGGGTAAATGAAGTTTTGTCGGATCAGGAAAACGGCGGTTTCTACGCCAGCCAGGACGCGGACTATTCTCTCGACGATGACGGCGATTATTTCACCTGGACGCTTGACGAAGTGAAGTCCGCGCTGCTGCCAGACGAGTCGCGCGTCATGGAGCTGTATTACGACGTCGAGCCTCATGGCGAGATGCACCACAATCCCGCCAAGAATGTGTTATGGATCGCCCGCAGTGCCGCCGACATCGCCAAGCAACTCAGTCTTGATGAGACGTCCGTGCGCCTCATCCTCGCGAAAAGCAAAGGAAAGATGCTGGCCGCGCGCCTGCCGCGGCCAACTCCGTTCGTCGATAAGACGATGTATGTTTCGTGGAACGCGATGTTTGTTTCGGCTTATCTGGACGCGTCAAAAGTGCTTGACGGGTCAACGGCTCAGAACTGCCGCAAGTTTGCGTTGAAAACGATGGACCGGATGCTCAAGGAAGTGTGGAACGAATCTCGCGGTTTCGGCCATCGCATCGGAGGACCTGCGCTCGACGGCTCGCTTGATGACCAGGTTTTCAGCGTGCTGGCTCTGCTGGATGCCTACGAAACCACGCTTGACCCGCGCTATTTCGTCGCGGCGCAAAAAACGATGGACCTCGCAATGGCCCGCTACGGCGACCCGGAAGGCGGCGGCTTTTTCGATCGGCCTTCGGACGCCGCCCCCATGGGAGGCCTCGACGTTCGCCGCAAGCCTTTCCAGGATTCACCAACTCCCGGTGCCAATTCCGTAGCGGCGATCGCCCTGATTCGTATGCACGCTTTCACCGGAGAGAACCGCTACTACAGTTTTGCTCAGAAAACTCTCGAAGCGTTTGCTGGAATCGCACCGCAATATGGAATGTTTGCGGCGACGTATGGCCTCGCCGCAACGGTCTTCGCACGCCATCCCATGCAGGTTGTCATCACCGGGCGGGCGGATGATCCCGCCGCCCAGGCTCTCGAAGCCGCAGCGCACAGCGTCTACCGTTTGGGCAAGTCCGTCTTGCGGTTAACGCCAGGTGCTTCCCTCGTGAACCTTGCCGGCGCGCTAAAGGAAACGCTGCCGCATCTCCCTGCAGACAAAGCTCTAGCGGTCGTTTGCGCGGGACAAACCTGCCTGCCGCCCACCAGCGACCCCGCGCAACTGGTCGCGCTCCTAGAAAACGGAGCCGCCGGAGCAGCGGTCTCCTAGTCAACTCTCCCGAAGTTTTCGTAGCTGCACAGCATGCTGTGCCCTCTGACCTACCGCACGCATTTTACGTGAGTTTGCCATCGCCCAAACAAAAACGGGCACGAGGAGAAAACCTCGTGCCCGTTCTGATTTCGTTACGATGTCACTTACTTCTTGGGCCGCGATTCGGGCGGCACCAAGCCGTTGATCCTGTAATAGACGACAAGCTGGCCATAGTGTTCTCCGGAATGCTCGATCAGTCCGTAGGCCAGGTCATAGAGCCGAGTCAACGTCGGCCCGCCCGCAGCGACAGCTTCATTCAAACCCTTGTCACCCTTCGCCTTGATGACGTCGGCGCCGTCTTGAACGCACTTTTCACGAAAGCCACGATCTGGGCTCTGGTCTGCAAATCGTCGAGCTTCGGATCATCAGGAAAATGAGGCTTCTTTCCCTGCGCGGTGTCCGTGAAGTAATACATGGAAGCGGAAGCGTGGATGAGCTGCGCAAGAAATGTCCGCGAGTCTGGATTCGGCTTGTAGTTGTACTTGTCTTCCGGCATATCTTCGGCAATGGCAATCAGCTTTCTTCCTACATCGTTCCACGATTCCAACACGGCTTCTGACGGACTCGGTGCGGGCTTCGGCGGTACAGCTTTCTTGGCTTCTTGCGCCAAGGCCGGCATGGTCGCGAGCGCCACGGCAACCAGCAGGGTCCCCCATTTGCTAAAACTCTTCATCTTTTCTCTCCTCCCTCATCTTTAAGCTGTTTCTTGACCTGTTTCTAGACCTGCATCTGCTGCTGTTTTGGGCCAGCCATGGCAGGCACACACTCTCTGACGGGCCACGCCGCCAAGCGTTTCTCCACTCGACTGGCACAAACCTGGCCTTTTGGCCCGGTTCATCTTACGCAGGACCTCTCCCCACGTCATGGAAAATCGCCTAGGGCAGGCATGGTAAGCTAGTAGTTCGCCTCTAGGGGGACTCTCCTTTTGAACTGGACCTGGCTGTTAGTCCGCAGCGTCATTGCGCTAAGTATCTTGGGCTTGCTGTTTTTCTCTCAGCGATTCTGGTATCGCGCCATCTGGCGCGTGACATCCAATTGGGGAAGCCAGGTACTGCGCGTTGCCGCACGTTTGATCTACGTAACTCTGCTGCTGCTCATTATCGCTGCGATAGCGGACGGCTTTCGCATGAGACGCAGCCATATCCTTTCTGGAATCAATCTGATCACGGTTTTCGCGGGGCTATGGTTTTTCAGCGCGCTCTTTGCCTATCTCGCGGTGAAAATTGTGCGCGGCATCGACCGAATCTGGGCTTGGCTGCGCGCAGCGTACCAGCTGAAGACGAATCCAGCGGCTTCACCAGTTTCAAGTTCATCTGCAGCGGCGGCGCCGTACTCCTCTTCGCCAGCCGCAGCCGAGCTGATTCCAGACCCTTCGCGGCGCTACTTTTTTAAGACGGCCACCGCTCTCGCCGGGGCCGGCCCGTTTCTTACGGCGATGTATGGCTTTGCGGCCGAGCGCCTGGACTATCAGGTGCATCGCGTCGAAATCCCTATTCCCAATCTGCCCGCCGGACTTGAGGGCATGAAGATTGTGCAAATAAGTGACATTCATCTGAGCAGCTACATGCCGCGCTTGCAGGTGCGCCGCGCCGTCAATATGGCCAACGATTTGGGAGCGGACCTCGCGCTGGTCACGGGGGACTTCATTACCGGTGCGGGCGACCCTATCGCCGATTGCATAGACGAAGTGAAGGGGCTGCGCGCGCCGCTGGGAGTTTGGGGTTGCAACGGGAATCACGAAATTTATGCGCGCGCGGAAGATACCGCTCAGGTTCTTTTTGCGCAGGCCGGGATGAAATTGTTGCGCCAAGAAAATGCCGAAGTCACCTTCAAGGGCACTTCGTTCAATCTCATTGGCGTCGATTATCAGCGCGAGCGCACCAATGGCGGCCGCAAAGTGCAACTGCTGCAGAATGTCGAACCGCTAGTGCGCCGGGACATGCCCAACGTTCTTATGTCCCATAATCCCAACTCATTCAATCGCGCCGCGGAATTGGGCATCGAGCTGACCCTAGCCGGCCACACGCACGGCGGACAGATCCAGGTGGAAATTCTCGACCACCGGCTTAGCCCCGCGCGGTTTATTACGGACTATGTCGCGGGACTCTATCACCGCCCGATGTTCGCTCCGGCGCCCAATGACCGCGCATCGAACGGCTCGGCTTTTGACGCCAATCACGGCTCCTTATTCCCGAACCGTTCGTCGGCTCTGGCATCTATCTATGTGAATCGCGGGCTCGGCACCGTGGGCGCCCCTGTTCGCCTGGGCGTACCGCCTGAGATCACACTCCTGACTCTCCGCCGGGCCTAACCAGTCGCCTCCAACATTACTCGGTATTTTTTACCGCACATTTTTGCTCCGCAAAATAACCGGGAATAAAACCCTCCCAACTTCGGTATCCGCAGCGGTGGTTGCCTACGGGAAACGGGAGCATTCTAGTAGTTCCCCCAAGCCGGAATTCCCTAAGTTCCTTGTTCTCAACTACCGGGGCATCCGTAAAGCAATAAGCCGTAGTGGAATTAAACTTGCACTACACGACCTCTTACCCAGCTAGTGAGATGTGAAGTCCTTCGCGTTCATTCGCGATCCACTTCGCTGCATAAAACTTGATCTGGAGGGTAAGGCCATGAGGTACGTGTTTAAGTCGTGGAAATATTTCCCAGCAATTGCACTTGGGCTCTCTTTGCTTCCCGCTGTAACAAAAGCGCAACACTACACGCAAACAAATCTGGTTTCCGATCAACCCGGAGTCGCTGCTGTTACCGACCCCCATCTCGTAAATCCTTGGGGGCTGACACGCAGTCCTACGGCCGCAAGGCCCGGGAGCCCCTGGTGGGTATCCGATAACAACTCCGGCTTCTCCACGCTCTATACCAGCGCCGGGGTCATCGAACCCATTAACGGCACGGGGACCGTTACCATTCCTCCCCCTAAAGGTTCTCCCGCAGGCACTTTAGCTACACCAACGGGCATCGTTTACAACGGCAGCCCGACGGATTTTCTGATTAGTCCAGGCGGACCGGCGGCCGCATTCATCTTCGTTACCGAAGATGGGACTATCTCTGCATGGGCTCGCGGAGTGGCGGCGACGCTGGAAGTTGATAATTCCGATGGAGGTTCGCCGAAGGGAGCGGTCTATAAAGGGGCTACCTCGGGTCTCGTAAACGGAAAAGTCTTCCTTTACGTCACGAATTTCCGCTCGGGCAAGGTGGAAGTCTACGACAACACCTTCAAGCGTGTGCACATCTCCGAGGAATTGTTCGATGACGATAAGATTCCGCGCGACTTCGCGCCCTTCAACATCCAGAATATCGGCGGAACTCTTTTCGTTACCTACGCCAAGCAGGACGCCGCCAAGCACGATGACGTGGCCGGCGAAGGCAATGGTTTCGTTGAGCTTTACCAGCCTGATGGTCACCACATCGGCCATCTTCAGCACGGTCCCTGGCTGAATTCGCCTTGGGGAGTCGTTTGGACGCCCCGCGACTTCGGCGTCTTCAGCAACAGCATCCTTGTGGGCAATTTCGGCAGCGGTTGGGTCGCTGCCTACAACGGGTTCACGAAGGAATTTATCGGCTTCGTGAAAGCTCCAGACGACTCGATTCTAACCATCGATGGACTCTGGTCGCTCACCTTCGGCAATAACGCCGTCGCCGGTCCATCCACAACGCTGTTCTTTTCTGCCGGCCCGGACCACGAAACACACGGCCTTTTCGGCACGCTGACTCCTGTGGTCACCGAACAGACTGGAGCCGTGGAGTAGCATTTCGCGGCATCCGGTTAGGTCGATAAATAACTGAAGACGGGCGGCAGAGATTTTGTGTCTCTGCTGCCGTTTTCTTAAGTTCCGCTTTATCGTCGTCGTCGAGGTTCTGCTGCGTTTCCCGCTGGACGAAATAGCTCCGCTGCGTCAAACTTTTCCGGCATCGCTCCGTTTGGAAGAATGAGGTTCCACATGGATGAAGCGCCGGAAATCGACCGCATCGTCAACGAACTGAACGACCTTCGCGAGCAGGACGGAGCGGAACCTCCTAGCGCCGTCCAACTCGACGGCTGGCTCAAGACGCTGATCGCGCGAGGCGGAAGCGATTTACTCCTCGTCGCCGGGGCGCCGGCCTGCATCCGCGCAAAGGGAGTTGTACAAAAAATCGACACGCGTCCACTCGATGGCCCCGAAATTGAAGCGGCGGTGCTCCCGGCCCTCACATCTCACGCACTGGCACGTTATCGCCAGTCTCAAATCTCGGATTCTTCATACCGTATCGCCGGACTCGGCCGCTTCCGTATCAATCTGCATCGCGAACGCGGCCGCGCCGCAGCAGCGATTCGTGCTTTGCCGCAGAAGGTCCCCACGCTGCGCGAGCTCAATCTCCCGCCGAGCGTGGAAACCCTCGCGCATCTCCCGCGTGGTTTGGTCTTGATCGGAGGTCCCGCAGGTTCAGGAAAATCAACCACGCTCGCCGCGTTGATCGACGACATCAACCGCCGCGAAGCCCGCCACATCGTCACCATCGAAGATCCCATCGAGTACGAACACACGCACATTCGCAGCGTCATCGAGCAAGTCGAGATCGGCACGGACGCGCCCGATTTTCCCACCGCTCTGCGCGCGGCTCTGCGTCAGGCCCCGGATGTTCTCGTTGTGGGCGAGATGCGCGATCCAGAAACGATGCGCATCGCCGTTGCCGCCGCGGAAACCGGTCATCTCGTACTCTCAACGCTGCACACGATTGACGTCGCCACCACCATCTCGCGCATCTCCGATTCCTTTTCCGACGAGCGCCAAAACACTATCCGCCAGGAATTGGCGATGGCCATTGCCGCCGTCCTGACGCAAATCCTCTTGCCCAGCAAGAGCGGTGAGCGGTTTCCCGCCGCAGAACTTCTGATGATCGGCTACGGTGCGCGCCAGCACATTCGCCGTAACGCCCTCCAGCATCTCCATCAGGAAATCACCATGACCAAGAAGAAAGGCTCCTTCGCACTCGAAGAATCTCTCGTTCAGCTGATCAGCAAGGGCCACATCGATCGTGAGGACGCACTCCTCTGCGCTATCCATCCCGATGACCTGGACATCCTCCTTAAAACGGGCAGTCGCGGATAAATTTGCAACAAACGTTTCCAATCGCCGCGCAGTTCAGGCAAAATACGTGCGCAAAACGAGGGGGGCTCATGAACCGCAGAAGTCTAGTTGCCACAATTGTCTTCACAAGTATTTCTCTGGCGCCGGTCGGCAGACATGTTGTCGCTGACGAACAGCCGCTGGCGGGCTATTCCGCCGAATCTTCACGCGTCGAACGCCAGTGGGAAGAAAAGATGAAAGCCATTCCTGAGCCGGACAAAATCCGCGGCTACATGGAACACCTTGCCGCGCGGCCACACCACGTAGGTTCGCCGTATGACAAGGAAAACGCTGATTGGCTGCTGGCAAAATTCAAGGAATTTGGCCTCGACGCGCACATCGAAACCTTCGACGTACTTATGCCGACTCCGAAGGAGCGCGCCGTCGAACTAGTGGACGCGGATGGCAAACCAATATTCACCGCAAAGCTGCAAGAGCCTGTTGTAAAAGAAGATCCCACGTCGAACCAGACGGCCGAGCAACTTCCCACCTACAACTCCTATTCGATTGATGGCGACGTGACCGCTCCGCTCGTCTACGTAAATTTTGGCGTACCCGCGGACTATGAACAGCTCGATCGCATGGGCGTCTCGGTCAAGGGTGCCATTGTCATTGCGCGCTACTACGGCTCTTGGCGCGGTATTAAGCCGAAAGTCGCCGCCGAACACGGCGCCATCGGCTGCCTTATTTTTTCCGATCCGCACGAAGACGGATACACGCAGGGCGATGTTTTCCCTCTGGGGCCGTATCGTCCCCGGGACGGCGTGCAGCGCGGCAGCGTCGCGGACATGCCGCTCTATGCCGGCGATCCGCTGACGCCGGGCGTGGGGGCGACGAAAGACGCAAAGCGCCTCGCCATAAAAGACGCTCAGACGATCACCAAGATTCCTGTTCTTCCGATTTCCTACGGCGACGCGGAACCTCTTCTTGCTTCGCTCAAAGGCCCAATCGCTCCGCAAGCCTGGCGCGGCGGACTCGGCATCAGCTATCACATCGGTCCCGGCCCCGGAAAAGTTCATCTGAAGGTGATTTCGAATTGGAACATGGCACCGGTCAATGACGTCATTGCAAAAATTCCCGGCGCAGTCTATCCCGATGAATGGGTGATTCGCGGCAATCACCATGATGGCTGGGTGAATGGCGCCGAAGATCCGATCTCCGGCCAGTCGGCGATGCTCGAGGAAGCACGCTCGTTGGGTGAGCTCGTGAAGCAAGGCTGGAAGCCCAAGCGCACACTGATCTTTTGCGCTTGGGATGGCGAAGAAGAAGGCTTGCTCGGCTCCACGGAGTGGGCTGAAACGCACGCCGAGGAACTCGACAAGCACGCCGTCGCGTACATCAATTCCGACGGCAACGGCCGAGGCTACCTCGGCCTCGCCGGCTCGCACACGCTTGAAAAATTCATGAACGATATCGCGAAGGATATTCAAGATCCGGAAACGAAACTCTCCGCCTGGAAGCGCGAACAGTTGCGGGCCATTGAAGAAGCTCCCGGTGACAAAAAGCAAGAAATCCGCCAGCGCGCCGATTTGCACCTGGGCGCGCTTGGCTCCGGCTCTGATTTCACGCCGTTCCTCCAGCACGTCGGCGTCGCTTCGCTAAACATCGGTTTCGGCGGCGAAGACGGCGGCGGAATCTATCACTCGATTTACGACGATTTCTACTGGTACACGCACTTCGCGGATACGACCTTTGTCTATGGCCGCGCCCTCTCGCAGACCGGCGGCATCGCGATGATGCGTCTTGGTGACGCCGACCTCCTTCCGTTCGAATTCGGCGATTTGGCCGAAACAATGCAGACCTATGTCAAGGAACTGAAGGACCTCTCGAAGAAAATGCAGGACGAAATTCGAGAACGCAACAAGGAAATCGACGAAGGCGTCTTCACAGCGACGGCGGATCCGAAGAAAACCTACGTTCCGCCAAAAAAAGAAGAAGTTCCGCCTTACCAGAACTTTGCGCCACTCGAGAACGCCGCCGATGCCGTCACGCGCAGCGCCGCGGATTACCGCAAGGCCCTCGAACACGCGAACGCCAACGGCGGGACCGCGCTGGCTGCGGCTTCGCTCGCCGAGGTGAACCATCTGCTGATCGAGAGCGAACGCAAATTCATCACCCAGGAAGGCTTGCCGCAGCGGAAATGGTACCGACACCAACTCTATGCCCCAGGCTTCTACACCGGGTACGCGGCAAAAACGATGCCTTATGTGCGCGAAGCCATCGAACAGAAGGAATGGAAGCAAGCTGACGAAGGTGTGGTGGTCGTAGCAAAATGCCTGCAGAATGAAGCAGCATTGATCGCCGATGCCGCTGCGAAACTCGCCGCCGCGCACTAATTTGCGTTAACGTTGGAATCGGCGCTTCACCCGCTGGGTGGGACAGACATTTTTGTCTGTCTCCCCGCGCATGAAGGACAGACAGTCTATCCCGCATTCCCGGAGGATCGGCTCATGCCATCCTACAATCT
>Ga0210397_10001451_pt1 | contig 15181 bp, 12 predicted proteins | sample IncBWH2OmetaG_FD_160126 | JGI IMG/M metagenome (GOLD analysis project Ga0210397, IMG submission 160126) | Forest soil microbial communities from Barre Woods Harvard Forest LTER site, Petersham, Massachusetts, United States - Inc-BW-H-2-O ...
TTCTGTTTTGTATTCTTTTATTGCTCTGTAGATACCAGAAGCCAGATAAACCTGGTTCGTTTTATTGGTCAGGTATTTTTCTTCCGAAGTATTGGTCAGATAACCAAGTTCAATCAGCACGCTTGGCATAGCCGTTTTCCATAATACCAGAAAACCGGCCTGCTTTACCCCTCTGCTCGACCTGCCTAAACGGGCTGAGAATTGATTTTCAATTTTAGAAGCAACCAGAATACTGTTTTCAATATACGCATTTTGATATAGCGAAAAAAGTATATGTGCCTGTGGGGATTTAGGATCAAAACCATCGTAATTCTTTTTGTAATCTGTTTCATTCAATACCACCTCGTTCTCGCGTTTGGCAACTGCCAGATTATCTTCCGAAGCGTGTAAGCCCATCACGTAGGTTTCGGTGCCTGATGCGGCCGAAGGACCTGAATTACAATGTATAGAGATAAACAGATCAGCATTATTGCGGTTTGCAATACCTGCACGATCGTGCAGTTCCACAAAATTATCCTGCATTCGGGTATAATATACTTTGGTACCAGGCATATTTTCTTTGATAATTCTGCCCAATTCGAGAGCCACTGCAAGAGTAACTTTTGCTTCCACTCCGGTGGTGCCATGACAACCCGGATCTTTCCCGCCGTGACCGGCATCTATAACTATGGTACGAACTTTGTATGAGTGCTCCCCAAGCGGAGAAAAAGATGATAACGTTAACAGGATCAATAAAAAAAGTATGGAAAGATTTTTTTTCACCTTGTACTCATTTATGTTATTAATACAATAACTTTGCCCAAAGTTGTGAATTTTAATTTAATTCTGAAATATAAAGGAGGGATATTCCGTATAATTTCGTTGATTTTCTGCATTTTGAGCGCAGAATCAATCAATGCACAAACCCCTACCTCAGATTCTCTGAGGAACCCTATACAGGAAGATGTGGTGATCCTGCAGGATCCCGAACAAAAAGCTGCGGTTGCACAACCCACTAAATCACTTGATTCTTTAACTACCACCGATACCTTAGATGTCCCCAAAAGCGACATTGAGAGCCGCATAGAATACAGCTGCAGGGATTCATTACGAATGAATATTGCCGAACAGAAAGTATACTTGTATGGCAATTCAAAAGTAATCTACGGAACACGCACACTTGATGCCGAATTTCTTGAAATAAACTGGGCCACAAATGAAGTAAAAGCCTACGGACGTATTGATACGACTACGGGCAAAACCATTGGAAAGCCGGTATTCAAAGACGGTGCCGATACTTACGCAGCCGAAGAGATACGCTATAATATGAAAAGCGGTAAGGGGATTATTAAAGGTATTGTTACCCGACAAGGCGATGGTTATATACACGGCGGACCGGTAAAGAAAACACCCGAAGCTATATACGTGAACCATGCTTTATACACAACCTGTAATCTTCCACATCCGCATTTTTCAATCAATGCGTCACGCTTAAAGGTAATCCCGGGCGACAAAGTAGTGACAGGGCCTTTCCACGTAAGGGTTATGGGTATAGAAACACCTCTTGGTTTACCCTTAGGTTTCTTTCCCGTTACACGCCGATCCAAATCCGGTATTATCTTCCCTACCATAGGTGAACAGCGGACACGTGGTTTTTATCTGAGCAACGGCGGCTATTACTGGGCGGTTAGTGATTATGTGGGAGCTAAGTTTATTGGAGACATTTATGCCAATAAAAGCTATCGCATATCTAATAATACCATTTATACCAAGCGCTATGCCTACAACGGTACGTTAGCTGCCAGCTACAGTTCAACAAGAGAGACTTTTACGGATAGTGTACCATTCCTTAAAACCATGAATCTTACATGGAATCACTCTCAGATTTCAAATAAGCCGGCGCGTTTTTCTGCCAATGTGAATATTTTGTCGTCAAAATATTACCAGTCTACCAGCTACAATCCAGTTAATTTAATGAGCAGTACTTTTTACTCCTCCGTAAGCTGGTCGAAAGCATTTCGCAATACACCTTTTAATTTAAGCATTGCAGTACAACAAAATCAAAATGTAAAAACTTCAGAAATGAACATAACAGCACCATCTGTTAGTTTAACCATGAACAGGGTTTATATATTCAAAAAGAAAAGCAGTAATGGTACAAAATGGTTTGAAAAAATTAATGTTTCATACAATGGTGTAGGTCAATGGAACTTTAGAAACATTATCACTTCTCCTTCAACAACAGAAAGTGACACGCTAAATTTCAATCGTAGAAATATTAATACTATCTTAAGTAACGGACAATGGGGAGCAACGCATACAATCCCTATCGGAACTACTATTAAATTGTTAAAATACTTTAACTTAAACCCATCGATTAATGGCCAGGTATTTTTCTTCGACAGAACACTCGACCATTCATACAATAATACAACAAAACAACTTGACGTTGTTACAAACAAAGGATTTGCTGCGGCCTATTCCTATAACTTTTCAAACAGCTTATCGACCCGAGTGTACGGAACGTATAAATTCAAAGGCAATTTTTTAAAAGCAATTCGCCATACATTAATTCCTACAATTACATATACGTACAGACCTGATTTTTCTAATTCTACATACAATTTCTACGATCATTATACTGATTCAACAGGAAAACCACGTAGTGTTTCACACTTTTTAAGCGGTGGCCCGGGCAGTGGTTTACAAAACATGCTAACGTTCGGCTTGGTAAATACTATTGAAGGTAAAATACGCAACAAAAAAGATACAACCGGCACCAATGAATTTAAAATAGTAAAGCTATTAGACAATTTTGCCTTATTGGGTTCTTATAACTTTTCTGCCCAAGGTGATACCATGCAATGGTCACAAATTACTATGAATGCGAATAGCCGGTTTTTAAATAAAATCGATTTTGCTTTTACCAGTTCATTTGACCCTTACAAAAATATCTGGATCTACAGCACAACAGGCGAACGTATCGGATCTCAACGCATAAACCAAGCGAATAAAAATCTGGTCGAACTGCTCAGATACAGTGTCTCACTTTCAACAAACCTAAATCCCAAAGCTAAAGGAGGAGCCGTTGCTCAAGCTCCATACAACCCAAATATTCCCGGCACTATACAAACCTTTGGTAGTCCCTATATAGATTTTACTGTACCCTGGAATTTAAATTTGCGGTACAATCTTATTTATGACAAACTAACTCTATCAGGTTCTCCTTATACCAATTCACTAACATTTACCGGTGATGTTAAAATCTCTGACAAATGGAAAATTGCATTTCAATCCGGATACGATTTTGTAAACAAAGGCCTTACTCCTACTACATCTATTAATCTATTCAGAGATTTGCACTGCTGGCAAATGAATATGAGCATTATGCCTTTTGGTACCCGCCAATCTTTTATGTTTACATTAAATGCCAAATCTTCTTTATTAAGAGATCTAAAAGTTACCAAGCAGAATCCGAATTACTACGGCGGGTATTAAATAATAAATTCTGTTATATATAGTATTAACAATTATTTATTCAAAAAAAGAAGAGATAAAACAGGTAAGTTATTAGTTAGTGACGCTCGGAAATCCAACAACTTTAAAATAAACCCTGCCTCGCTAAACACCGACATAGTTTATTCGTTGCCAATTATCATAGCAATTCCCTTCAAAAGTAAATGGTTAAAACCGTGGGCTGAATTATAACCACCAATCATTTACTAAATCAGAACAACCTTTTAAGTTTAATCCTTCCGCATTAAGTTTTCAGCCTTGCACATTACTAAACCTTCCGTAAATACTCAACGGCAATTTTTTATGGAAGGAATCTTCTACGACCAATTCACCTATTTCAAGATTTTTCACCTCTCCGTAGATACGATGTATCAATGTTTCCACAATCACTGCAGAGAAACCGATAGCATATAAATTCAGAATATAAAAATGCTCCTTAGGTTCCAGTAATTCCGCACACAATTTTAGGATTTCATTCAGGTGCTCTTCAATGATCCATTTTTCTCCATCCGGGCCACGACCATAAGCCGGGGGATCTAAAATAATGCCGTTGTATTTATTCCCACGTTTTACTTCACGCTTTACAAACTTCAATGCATCTTCCACTACCCAGCGTACGTCTGTAAGCTCACTTGCTTCCATATTCTCACGTGCCCAGCTAATCACCTGTTTCACAGAATCTACGTGTACAACTTCGGCTCCTGCAGCTTTTGCAGCAATGGATGCTCCGCCGGTATAGGCAAATAAATTCAAAACTTTTGGTTTCTCTGTTTTCATTTGGGAAACCTTTTCGTAGATATAATTCCAATTGGGCGCTTGTTCGGGAAATAAGCCCACATGCTTAAAAGACGACAAACCCAGGCGAAACTTTAAATTCAAACTATTGAATTTATATTTAACAAACCATTGCTCCTTCATGGAATCCTTTAAACTCCATACCCCTTTCTCCGGATTAGCCTTATCCCGTACAAATTCAGCATGCAAACGACTGCTCCACTCTTTCTCAGAAAGCTGCGGATCCCACACAGCCTGGGGTTCAGGACGAGATAAAATAAATGCTCCAAAACGCTCCAGTTTCTTATAATTACCCGAATCTATCATTTCGTAATCTGAAAAATGGGCGGGAGTCAGTATTTTCATTTTGCTTAATTTCTTAAAGGTTATTTTAAATCGTAACTTGTTATGCCGACAATGTTTTACCAGCTAATATTAACATTCGTTAACATTTCCAATCAAAGTCTCGTATCAATACAAAAGACGTTATAACAAACAATTAAAATTACTACAATAATTTCATTTTCTGTTTATGTACTAACCGATTCATTGATTTTATGAGTAAACAAACCAGCCCATTTGTAGAAAAACTATTGCGTTTCAGAATTCTGTTTCTGATTCTCTTTTTGTTTTTGCTTTTCTTTTCCATTGGCCTGTTTTTCTCTATTGATACTGGAGACAGCAAATCAGATGCAAACAGAGACCATTTCTACCAGACGTGGAAAGTAAAACGTTTTTATCAAAATGGAAAACTTGTTATAAACGATAAAAAATTTGAACACCTGCGTTTCAGAATAAACAGAGACAGTACTGCAGAATGGATCCGTCCGAATAATGTTCTTAAACTTCGTGTATGGATTAATCCGAATGGAACGCAGATCATTAAAGAAGACGATGAATCTATGGAAGATATCGACGCTGTATATGAAATCAAGAAAGACAAGCTGCGTTTCGGTAAACGTACCGTAGAGTCACATTATGAATATGTGATGGTACCGGATGAAGATTACTAATTGCCAGATACTGGTTTTCGGACACGAGACCTGTAAATTCCAAATAACAAAAAACAAATCCCAAACGAATTAAGACAACATAAACAAAAAGTCATTAAACCATATGGTTTAATGACTTTTTGTTTATTATTATTTTCTATTCCGAAAGTAAATTCTCTCCGCTTGGAATTTATTTTTTGTTATTTGGAATTTATCTATCAGTTTGGCTTTGGTTAAGCTTGCCATGCCTTCACCTCATCCACTGATGGGTTCGGGATTTCAAGCTTCATCTTTTTTCTTAAGCCACACAGATCGTTAAACAATTTATTAGGGTTTGCACTTTTCAATTGTTCTACTGTTGAGATTCCTAATTTTTCAATCAACGGAACTAACTCTGCTCTTATTTCTATTCCTTCAAAACCATTGGATGATGCACCTTGTGTGCCAACTTCCGGACGCATTTGCGGGAAGAATAACACATCCTGTATCGAAGCGGAGTTTGTCATAACCATTGCCAAACGGTCAATACCAATACCAAGACCGGCTGTAGGAGGCATACCATATTCTAATGCACGAAGGAAATCTTCGTCCAGTACCATACTTTCACTATCACCTCTTTTACCTAGTTCCAGTTGTTCTTCAAAACGCTGACGCTGATCGATCGGATCATTCAGCTCAGAGAATGAATTACAGATTTCTTTTCCATTGCAGATTGCTTCAAAACGTTCTACCAGACCCGGCTTGTCTCTGTGTTTCTTCGCCAATGGTGACATCTCTACCGGATAATCTGTGATAAAGGTCGGCTGAATCAATAATGGTTCGCACTTCGCACCAAAAATCTCATCGATCAGTTTGCCTTTACCCATTGAATCCTCGACATCTACATTCAATGATTTGCAGGTAGCACGCAATTGTGCTTCATCCATTTCACCAATATTGATACCTGTATAATGTTCAATAGCTTCAAACATGGTGAAACGTTTCCACGGACGTTGGAAGCTGATAGTGTTTTTTCCTACCTGAACTTCTGTGGTGCCGTGTAACGCAACCGCCACTTTCTCTACCATCTCTTCTACCAGATCCATCATCCAGTAATAATCTTTGTACGCTACATACAACTCTACCTGCGTAAATTCCGGATTATGGAAACGAGACATACCTTCGTTACGAAAATCTTTAGAGAATTCGTATACGCCATCAAAACCACCTACAATCAAACGTTTCAGATATAACTCATTTGCAATACGCAAATACAAAGGCATATCAAGGGTATTGTGGTGTGTCTTAAACGGGCGTGCTGCTGCACCGCCATACAAAGGTTGCAAGATTGGTGTTTCCACTTCCAGATATCCTTTGTTGTTCAAATAATCGCGCATCGTATTTACCAAACGCGTACGTTTAATAAATGCTTCACGTACATGCGGATTTACGATCAGATCAACATAACGCATGCGATAACGTTGTTCCGGATCGGTGAACGCATCAAATATTTTCTTATTTCCGTTTTCGTCTTCTGCTTCTTTTGGCATTGGCAGCGGACGAAGTGCTTTTGTTAAAATCTTAAAAGAGGTAACATGAATCGTGATCTCTCCGGTTTGTGTCGTAAACACATATCCGTGAATACCGATGATATCACCGATACCAACCAGTTTTTTAAATACCGTATTATATTGTGTTTTATCTTCATCCGGGCATAAATCATCTCTTCTGAAGTATGCCTGTATTCTTCCGCTTGAATCCTGAATCTCAACAAAAGATGCATTACCCATAATACGGCGGCTCATTACACGGCCGGCAAGAGAAATGTCTTTATAATCTGTCTTAGTCTTTTCGTAGTTCTGATGAATATCTTTTGTTGAAATCTTTACAGGAAAAAGTTCAGCCGGGTACGGTTCAATACCCATTTTCATTAACTCTTCACGTTCCTGGCGGCGTACCAGTTCTTGTTCACTCAATTGCATGTCTTTCGTAGTATAATAGAACCTCAAAAATAAGGAATAAAAAGGGAATTATGAATTATGATTCTCATCGGTGAAAGGAGTTACTAATGAGAATGTTACAAAATTTATCCAGGATAAATTTCAAATTGATATTTATTCACCAGGGAATAGATTCTACCATACGTAAGCGGTCAGACTGGTATCCCCAATCTGACCGCTTTAAAATAGTAAGACCAGCATTATGATCCTTATGCTAAGAATTTAATTTCAACTTTCCGCATTGGCGTATTTAATTTTCTTGATCCATTTTTCAAATGCCATCCAATACTTTTGTGCTTTCACATCCGCGATATATCCATTCTCATCCAACACTTTTGCAATTTCACTGAGATAAAATTCGGGCTGCTGCATTGGCTCCATATTCACGTGCGTCATAACCTGACGTAAATGGTTCACTGCTCCAAAAGCCGCAACACTGTATGGCGAACATCCAATTATACCGGCAGGTTTTGAGTCCCAGACATTGTTCCCTTCCGGTCGGGTACCCCAATCAATGGCATTCTTAATAACGGGTGAATACGATCTGTTGTATTCAGGTGTGGCAAATAAAACCGCATCAGCTTTTTTAATAGTATCATGCAGGTCTTTCACCGATTGAGGCAAATCATCTTCCAGATCCTGGTTAATAAAAGGAAGATTGCTGATGTCAACAATCGTAAAAGAAACAATGTCAGGTGCGCTTTTCTGAAATGCGTTTAGAAGTTTTGTCGTATAAGATTCCTTACGAAGACTTCCGGAAAATGCGATAATATTAATCTTTCCCATAACTTTCCTTGTTTTATAACCCAAATTAGAAAGTACAGGAGTGTTAAATGTTACACGATTTCAGATTTTTGTTATATGATTTTATTTTTTCATTCAGGCAATATTCTGATCAACTAAACGTGAAAAATAATGACGTTTTTATTAAATATAAAATTATGCGAAGTATGCCGTTTTAATATTCAGCAAAATTATTTGCAGACAAGTTCTTCTTCTTTTAACGTATGAATATCTTCAATCAGCTGCTGCATTTCAAGTGCAAGCGTTCCATTATAAATACCGCGAATGCGCTTACTTTTATCTATTAAAAGTACATGTTCGGTATGTAAAAATTCTGCACTGTCTTTGCTGAAACCAATATCTTCTTCCGCAAAATAAGCCGTACGGGCAAGTGTATAAATATCCGCTTTAGCGCCTGTAAGAAAATACCATTGTGCATTCTCAATGTGGTTGTCTTTTTTATATTTTTTAAGAACAGCAGGTTTATCAATCCAGGGTGTCACAGAATAAGAAAGCAATACAACTGAAGTGTCTTTTTGAAAGGCATCGCTTACGAGTTTCAGATTACTTGTCATAATCGGACAAATACTTCCGCAACGGGTAAAAATAAAATCTGCGACATGTATTTTGCCTTCAATAATTTTATTTGAAATAAAAATACTGTCTTCATCTAAAAAATTAAAATCAGAAATGGTATGTGTAATTTTTGCATGCGCTATTTTTGTATCATTGATAAAAAACGGTGTAAAATCAGGTGCATTGTAGTACGGTAATTTAATTGCCTGTTCTTTTTTTTCTGAACAGGATAAAAGAAATACACTACTTATCAATAAAAATACTATCCGATACATTTTTGCAATTTTTTGTTCCCAATAAACCATATCGTCTGCCTTTTATAATTACGTAATTTGCTCTGATTTTTCCATTCTGGTACCACATCTTTTGTTCGCCATCCTCCTGCCCATCTACAAAATGGGCCTGATGAATTAATTGTCCACTTATGTTCCATTCCTGTAACATACCTGTATACGCATCATTGAATGCCGTGAATTCAAAACGTTTGTTCCCATTTTCCCAAAAAGAAATCTGTTTGCCATTCTTTTTACCTGCGCAATAATGCCGCTCCTCCATCAGCTGTTTATTGTCATACCATTTCTTTGTTATACCGGATTGCAAACCATCCATATAAGAAGCCAGCAAAGTCGTATCTGAAGAAACTGAATGAATTAAATAAATATATCCGGAGTATTTTGTGTCTTGATAGAACAAGGTATCCTGATTCAGATGAAATGCGGCATCTGTATAAAGCATGTATCTGTCAGGTATAGTCTGTAAAATACACTGCTGCTGTATGTTTTTTTCTGAACAGGCATACAGCAGCAGAATAATTATAAAATACAGGAATGCTTTCATTTATTGTGTAACAGTACCGGCTGTTCCGTAATATCCGTTTCCATTCATATACGGACTATCGGATGTAAAATGGTAATGGTAAGTACCGCCCGGATAATCTACCGTTGCGTGCGAATGCCCGTGATATGCATCCAGATCGCTGCTTACAACTGTTGAACCGGATTCTTCCTGAGGACCATATACCGGAAAACCATCAAGTAGAAAACCCATCAAACCGGATTTGGTTGATTTAACTGTTGTCAGATACAATGGTTCCACATGATAATGATATTGACCTGTTTGCTGCGGATGTCCGTAATACTGATCAAAGCTTGCAATTTCTCCGGATAATACCTGATCATTCGGACCTGCATACTGATTGTATAATGGCACCCCGTTCAATGCCACACCAATAGGCCCTAAAGCGGTAGCAGCGTGTGAAGTTGACACAGCAGGATTAACAGGTATTTTAAATGTCAGACTTTGTGAAGAAATCGTATTTGGGTTTTTCGAAAAAGTATTACCGCCGAATGTGGTTCCTGAATAACTTTCATATAGTGCATTTGTCGTTGGATAATACGCACTTTTATGATCCGGTAAACCATCCGTCTTAATGGTTATATATGTACCGTCATTGGTAATACTTTCTGCTCCATATATTTTACTATATACGGCCGGAACAGTTACTGAATTGGTTACAGTTGTCGAAGGGGTGGCATCATCTTTTTTCTTGCATGAAAAAATAATCAACGCGATTGTGGAAAGAATCAGGCTGGTATAAACATTTTGCTTCAGATGCATCATAAATCAGGTTAAAATTATACGTTAAACATAAAATAACTAATTGCTTGAACGGCAACTTTATAAATATGTTATAGTTGATCTATAACAAGATGATAAAAGTATTAAAAATATAAAATTCAATCATACTTATATCCTTAAAATTTAAAACGCATTACCTATAGCTTTATCAGAATCGATACCCTATTCCGGCATAATAATTCCGTAAAGGTGCTGCATTATAATAACGGCCACCAAATGCATTCAGATCATTTCCAAGGCTGTAATGTTCATTCAATATATTGTCAACTCCTATGAAGAACTCCAATTTATTTTGCTTTACCGGAATATTCCAGCTCAACTTAGCCTGCAGCAAATTATACGCTGCAGCATAGGCTGAGCTGGCATCATTCAGAGAAATGCGGGATGTATGGTTGTATTGAATATACAGGTTAAAGCCTTTTACAAGATCTATAAAAATGCTACTCACTACAACCGTGCGCGGCACACCTGTCAGACGATTGCCTGAATAATCTGCCGAACCATTCTGATAATTATGAAACGAAAACACATACCATGTTACACTGTTTTTTAATACCACAGATCTGAATAATCCATAACTACGAGCCTGCAGCAATTGATAGGATAATTGTGTTTCCATTCCAGGTTGCCTTGTACCACCTGCATTTACAAAATACTGATTTCCGTTCACGTCAGTCCTGCTTACAATTGCGTGCTTTAGTGCATAATAAAAAATCAATGCATCTACCTTTAATCTTTTATTCTGAAAACGTAATCCCGTTTCGTAATTCCAGCCATACTCCGGTTGCAGATCTGTATGGATCGTATTATCATTCGGCCGTACCTCAGCAAGCGTCGGCGACGAATATCCTTTACTCACAGAGGCTCGCCACAACAACTGTTCTCTGATTTTATAAGATAAGGCTAAACGCGGCAGTAGCTGTGGGCAAAAGACCCGATTATTCCAATCTTGTTCAGTATTTACAGAACGATATGTGTATTTATATTGGTTAAGACTTAAACCTGCTTCTGCAATTAACCGATTGAAAATAGTTGCAGAAAATTGACTGAAAAAGAAATATTGCCGGGCATTCAGATCTGTAGCCGATTGTAATGTATCCTGTGTTCCGGCATTATTTCCATAGTCACTGATCACAGAACGTGTTTTTTGCCATTCCATACCAAGGTTCCAATTCCATATAAATCTATATGACTTATTTCCGGAGGCTTCCAGATAGGTACGCGTACCGTAGGTAGTTTCTTTACGTATTTCATAATCTTCAATCGCAGGATTTTTAAAATAAGTATTGGTTGCGAATACAGAAATAACATGGCGCAAATGCTTACTTATATTTGCTTCATGCGAAAGTCCGCCATATATCATATTATTGCTTACCTGTGTGTGTTGCTGCTCTGCTCCGGGAGACGTTCCCGATGCAGGCCTGGCAGCAGCAGGATTCTGCTGAAACTCTGATAATGTAAGCCCTCCGGGTGTCTGATAATTCAAATCAGAATAAAAAGCAAGTGCCTTGATGCGCATCCCTTTATGATAATCATTGTAATAAGAAGCCTGATAAAACTGGCGCTTCAATGCGCTCTGATTGCGATACCCATCTGAACGCTGATACGACTGATATACATTCAGATATTGTTTTTTCCATTTTTGCTGTACACGCAATGTCTGATGAAACAAACCATAAGAACCTCCACTCATTGAAAAATGTATGTTGCTGGTATCCGTCTTTTCATAGGATCGAATGCGCACCACTCCACCGGTATTCGATCCATATAAGCTTCCATAAGGCCCTTTCCATACCTCCATGCTGCTAATACTCGACGCATCCAATGCATTCAGATACGTATTTCCTCCTGCATCTGTCAATGGGAAATCATCCAGATATATTTTAACATTCCTTACCCCGAAAGAAGACCGAAGCAAGCTACCTCTTATTGATAAGCGAAAACTACCCGGCGAACGTTCCTCCATGCGAACACCCGGCAATGTATTGAGGGCAGGTACCAGAGTAAAAGAAGGCTGATGCGCTGTTGGTACAATAGAATCAACGGATGCCGGAGATTGCCGCAGTCCGTATCCGTGAATATGTATCTCTTCACCGGAAAACACCTTACCCGTATCAATTTGCGCAGAAACTTTTATACTAAAACAAAAGCTAATACAAAAAAAGACCAATAGAATAAATCGCGGATATATGTAAGATGTCGGCATCAGACAAAAATAGCAAATCCTTATGCTTCTCCAAGAATGTATCACGCACGAAATTATTGATAATCATATAACAGTTAAAATTTAATAAAATCATAAAAACTTATTAGACGAGACTTCTTTGGGATTTGAAATTTCTACCTGTATCTTTAACTATAGATTTAATTCATTTATCATGAACTCCGTTATGATTCATCTATTCAACCGAAATGCCTCGTACTTCATTGTGTTTTCACTATGTATGTGTATCTATGCCTTTTCTTCTGAGGCTCAGCAATTAAAACCGGATGCAAAGAAAACTATTACGCTGCAAAAAGGATTCAGTGCTATTACCGTGGCTGCAAAAACAGGCCGTGCAAGGCATATAGCAGTTGATGCAAACGGAACAATATATGTAAAGTTGAATGCATTAAACGAAGGTAAAGGTATTCTGATCCTGAAAGACACTTCTGGAGATGGAATAGCTGATCGTACTGCATCTTATGGAAATTATACAGGTACAGGAATTGCTTTGTACAAGAATTATCTCTATGCTTCCTCAGACTCTGCGGTATTCAGATATCCTCTTACCAAAGACGGAATTGATGAATCAAAAATAGAAACGATTGTAGAAGGTTTACCATATAATCCTCAGCACGGTTCAAAAAATATTGTTATTGATGAAAAAGGAATGCTGTATGTAAACATCGGTGCTCCTTCAAATGCTTGTCAGGAAGAAGATCGTACAAAAGGTTCAAAAGGAATGGATCCTTGCCCGTTACTTGAAAACTATGGAGGGATATGGCAATTTGATGCCAATAAGCTGAATCAGAAACAGGCCGACGGAATCCGCTATGCTACTGGTTTGCGCAATTGCGTAGCTATGGATTGGGATGTTACCACACATCATCTCTATGCTTTGCCGCATGGCCGCGATCAGCTGAATACGTTATATCCGGAATATTATACCACAGAACAAAACGCAGAACTTCCTTCTGAAGAATTATTTCAGATCACACAGGGTACAGCTTACGGCTGGCCTTTCTGCTATTTTGATCACTTGCAGAATAAAAAATTATTGTCTCCGGAATATGGTGGTGATGGAAAAATAACCGGCCGTTGTGACGATATGCCCAAGCCTCTAATAGCTTTCCCAGGACATTGGGCACCAAATGATTTATTCTTTTATCATGGAAACATGTTTCCTGAGAAATATAAAAATGGTGTATTCATTGCTTTCCATGGTTCATGGAATCGTGCACCATTGAAACAAGGTGGGTACTTTGTAGCTTTTGTTCCATTTAAAGATGGTAAACCATCGGGCACATGGGAAGTTTTCGCTGAAGATTTTGCAGGCGGAAAAGAGATCATGAGCCCGAGTGACGCAAAACACCGTCCGATGGGAATTTCAGAAGGGCCGGATGGTTCGTTATATATTTCAGATTCGGTACAGGGAACAATCTATAGAATTATTTATTCTGCGCCGAAGTAAATGAGATGCAATTATGAATTGTAAATTATTATAATTTATGATTCATAATTCATAATTCGATTACGCATCTGTTATCATATAATGCATCGCAGCTATAATATCAACTCTCATGTACAAACTGTTCGCGCTTATTTTCTTCGGTATATTTACCTGTCTGGTCCTTCAAAACTCACTTGCAGAAGTAAGTGATTCTGGAACTATCGTAACCCCGCATCCCGGAAAAGCAATTTATGACACGTATTGCTTAACGTGCCACCAGGCAGATGGCAAAGGCGTTCCGGGTATGAATCCACCGATTGTAAAAACAGATTGGGTATTAGGGGACAAAACAAAATTAATCAACGTTCTTCTAAAAGGAATTAAAACTCCGCTTGTGATAAACGGAGAAACATATCACAATCCTATGCCCTCACATGCTTTTTTAACAGATGCAGAAATCGCTAATGTATTAACGTATATCCGTTCCAACTTTGGCAATAAAGCAACTGCTGTAACGGCTGATGAAGTAAAAACGGTTAGAGCACTGAAATAAAAAGCATCTGTTTATATATGCATAAACAGATGCTTTAATTGTTTTTAATATTTTTCGATACTGACTCTCCACATTACTTACCCGCTCTCTTTGCGTGATAGAAGTAGTAAGAACCTATAATAACAAATAATATAAAAAAGGAAATATCATTCGACCTGTGTATTCTCAATATTTTTCATATAACATCTTTTAGCTGAATAAATGTTTCTTATTTTTCGATCATCGGTAAATACTTAGCACGATTTTCGTAGATCACCCAAAGATTTACTGCAAACAACACAAGTTCTATTGGCAATCCGGATGGTGCATTTATACTATGCAGTAATACTATTCCAATCATTATTGGAAAAATAATAATAGCACCCAGTGCCCTGAATTTTGGAATAATAAAAAGTATTCCACCGATAAGTTCCGCAGTAGCCACTAATGGCATTAACCAGGTGATCGTCATAAATGCTGTCATCAGTTTTACCATATCTTCAGGCATATCTTTCGGGACCGGCATGTAATTAAAAAACTTATTCAAACCTCCATTAATAAATAGTAATCCAACAAGTAAGCATACAACAAATAAAATTTTCTTCTTCATGGTCTGTATAATTTAGTTATAGTTTATAGTTTATTTTTTTAATGAAACCAATAGCTCATCTAATGCTTCCATCGTCATTGTTATACCTTCTTTAAAGCCCATCTGAATGGTGGCTTCCAGCTGAGCCAAATCGTCATAGGAAATGTTAA
>Ga0210397_10001458_pt1 | contig 15146 bp, 12 predicted proteins | sample IncBWH2OmetaG_FD_160126 | JGI IMG/M metagenome (GOLD analysis project Ga0210397, IMG submission 160126) | Forest soil microbial communities from Barre Woods Harvard Forest LTER site, Petersham, Massachusetts, United States - Inc-BW-H-2-O ...
GCACGCTGTTGTTGGCTTGGTGGCTGATCGCCGCCGCCTCGGGACCGACCGCCTATGCCCATGTGCATGGCTTTGTCGCCAGCATCTTCGGCCGCCTGATCGTATTCGGCTATACGTGGGCGCTGCTGCACCACCTGTTCAGCGGCATCCGGCATTTCGTCTGGGATCTTGGCTATGGCTTCAAGGCCAGCGAACGCGAGGCCATGACCTGGGGCGCGCTGATCGCCGGCATTTCGGCAACCGTCCTGCTTTGGATCGTCGCGTATGCGATCGGAGGCGGTCGATGAGCGCACCCAATAATGAGGCCGTGAAATCGATGCGCACCCCGCTTGGCCGCGTGCGTAATCTCGGCGCCTCGCATTCCGGCACCACGGACTTCTGGCGCCAGCGTATCACGGCGGTCGCCATGGTGCTCCTGATCGTCCCCGTCATCGTGGTGGTGATGATGCTGCTCGGCAGCAATCATGCCGGCGCCGCGCAAATGCTCGGCTCGCCGCTGGTCGCCATCATCCTTCTGTTGTTCATCGTCGCGAGCGCTTGGCACATGAAGATCGGAATGCAGGTGGTCATCGAGGACTATGTGCACCACGAACAGCTGAAGCTGGGGGCGATCATGGCCAATAACTTCTTCTCGTTCGCCGTGGCGCTGGCCTCGATCTACGCCATCCTCAAACTGTCATCCGGAGTGTAACGATGGCCGCTGGCGGAAACGGCTCGGCGAATGGCAAGGGTGGCCCGGCCACCAACGGTAAAGCCTATCCGATCGAAGACCACACCTATGACGTCGTGGTCGTGGGCGCCGGCGGCGCCGGCCTGCGCGCGGTGGTCGGCTGCGGCGAGGCGGGACTTCGCACCGCCTGCATCACCAAGGTATTTCCAACCCGCTCGCACACGGTGGCAGCGCAAGGCGGCATCTCCGCCGCGCTCGGCAATATGCACCCGGACGACTGGCGCTGGCATATGTATGACACCGTCAAGGGTTCCGACTGGCTCGGCGACCAGGACTCGATCGAATATATGGTGCGCAACGCGCCCGAGGCGGTTTACGAACTCGAACATTGGGGCGTGCCGTTCTCGCGCACCGAGGACGGCAAGATCTATCAGCGGCCGTTCGGCGGCATGACGCTGGACTACGGCAAGGGCCAGGCGCAGCGCACTTGTGCCGCCGCCGACCGCACCGGCCACGCCATGCTGCACACCATGTACGGCCAGGCGTTGCGCCACTCGGCCGAATTCTACATCGAGTTTTTCGCCATCGACCTGATCATGGACGATCAGGGCGCCTGCCGTGGCGTGATCGCGCTGAAACTCGACGACGGCACGCTGCACCGTTTCCGCGCCCAGACCACCATTCTCGCGACCGGCGGCTATGGCCGCGCTTACGCCTCTTGCACTTCCGCGCACACCTGCACCGGCGATGGCGGCGCGATGGCGCTGCGGGCCGGACTGCCGCTGCAGGACATGGAGTTCGTGCAGTTTCATCCGACCGGGATTTACGGTTCGGGATGTCTCGTCACCGAGGGCGCGCGCGGCGAAGGCGGTTATCTCGTCAATTCGGAAGGCGAGCGCTTCATGGAGCGCTATGCGCCCTCCGCCAAGGACCTCGCCTCCCGCGACGTCGTTTCGCGCGCGATGACCATCGAAATCCGCGAAGGCCGCGGCGTCGGCAAGAAGAAAGACCACATCTTCCTGCACCTCGACCATCTCGATCCGAAGGTGCTGCACGAACGGCTGCCCGGCATCTCCGAATCGGCGAAGATCTTCGCCAACGTCGATGTCACGCGCGAGCCGATCCCGATCCTGCCGACCGTGCACTACAATATGGGCGGCATCCCGACCAATTTTCACGCCGAGGTACTGACCAAGAAGGACGGCGACGACAACGCCGTGGTGCCCGGCCTGATGGCGATCGGCGAGGCGGCCTGCGTCTCGGTGCATGGCGCCAACCGGCTCGGCTCGAACTCGCTGATCGACCTTGTGGTGTTCGGCCGTGCGGCCGCCTTGCGTTGCGCCGAAAAACTCACCGCCAACGGCAAGCAGCCGGATTTGCCTGCCGACTCCGCCGACAAGGCGCTGGGCCGGCTCGATCATTATCGCCATGCTGCCGGCACCACGCCGACCGCAAAGCTGCGCGAGAGCATGCAGCATGTGATGCAGAACAATTGCGCCGTGTTCCGCACCGGCGAGGTGCTGCATGAAGGGCAGAACCTGATTCACAAGGTACACGGCGGGATCGGCGACATTTCCGTCAGCGACCGCTCGCTGATCTGGAATTCCGACCTGGTCGAGACGCTCGAATTCGACAACCTGATCGTGCAGGCCGTGGTGACGATGGATTCGGCGGCGAACCGCACCGAGAGCCGCGGCGCGCATGCGCGGGAGGATTTTTCCGCCCGTGACGACAAGAACTGGATGAAGCACACGCTGGCCTGGATCGACGAGAAGGGCGAGACCGCGATCGACTACCGTCCGGTGCACGACTACACCATGACCAACGACGTTCAATACATCCCGCCGAAGGCGCGGGTGTACTAGAGCATAATCCGGAAAAGTGGGAACCGGTTTTCCGAAAAGATTATGCTCAAAACAACCTAACGAGACGACAGCGAAAGCGTGACCAGATGGTTGAATTCGCACTGCCGAAGAATTCGAGAATATCAGGCGGCAAGGTCTGGCCGAAGCCGGCCGGCGCCACCGAGACGCGCGAATTCAAGATCTATCGCTGGAACCCGGACGACGGCAAGAATCCCAGCGTCGACACCTACTATATCGATACGCACGATTGCGGCCCGATGGTGCTCGACGGCCTGATCTGGATCAAGAATCACATCGATCCGACGCTGACGTTCCGCCGCTCTTGCCGCGAAGGTGTCTGCGGCTCCTGCGCCATGAATATCGACGGCCAGAACACCCTCGCCTGCACCAAGTCGATGCATGACGTGAAGGAAGGCGCGGTGAAGATCAACCCGCTGCCGCATCAGCCTGTGGTCAAGGACCTGGTGCCCGACCTCACCAATTTCTACGCGCAATATGCCTCGATCGAGCCGTGGTTGAAGACCACCACGCCGACCCCGCAGCGCGAATGGCGGCAGAGCCATGAAGACCGCGAAAAGCTCGACGGGCTTTACGAGTGTATTCTCTGCGCCTGCTGTTCGACCTCGTGCCCAAGCTACTGGTGGAACAGCGAGCGCTTTTTGGGTCCGGCGGCGCTGCTGCAGGCCACGCGCTGGGTCACGGATTCGCGCGATGAAGCGACCGGCGAGCGGCTCGACAATCTCGAGGATCCGTTCCGCCTCTATCGCTGCCACACCATCATGAACTGCGCCAAGGCCTGCCCCAAGGGTCTCAACCCCTCCGAGGCGATCGCCGAGCTCAAACTGAAGATGGTCGAACGGCAGGTTTAGCGCGCGCTCGGCCGGGGCGATCGCGTCGCTGGACGGAGCTCCAAGGCCGGCTGCTCGCTTCGTTACGAGGGTGGTGCCCGGTTGATCCCCGATAATGATCCCACACCGCCGCCTTTCGGCGCCTTTGCGCCGACGCCTGCGCAAGCGGCGATCATCGCGCTCGCGCATCGCACCCGTCTCAAGCGCGGCGCGTTTCGCCCGTGGCTGTCGCGCCTGGTCAACCGGATCCGGCCCGGGCCGGTCGATGCCCGCTATCATGGCGCGGCCTTTCGCTTGCACCATCAAGCCAGCGCCACGGAATCCGGTGCGCTGTTCTATCCCGAATACAATCTCGAAGAGCTGGATTTCCTGCGGGCGCGTACACCCGCGGGCGGCGTGTTCGTCGATGTCGGCGCCAATGTCGGCACCTACGCGATGGTTCTTGCCCGGCATGTCGGAGCGAGCGGCCAAGTGATTGCCATCGAGCCGCATCCGGTGACGTTTGGCCGGCTTGCCTTCAACCGCGCGGCGTCTACATCGACGCAGGTTCGGCTTGTCGCGGCGGCGGCGGCCGCGTCCGACGGCGAGCTGATAATGGTGACCGACAATAATAATCTCGCCGCGAGCCATGTCGTCACCGGCGATGCCGATGGCCACACCGTGAAGGTCGCCGCATTGCGGCTGCAACGCATCCTTGAAGAAGCCGGCGTCCACCGTGTCGATACGCTGAAGATCGATGTGGAGGGGTATGAGGACCGCGTCCTCATCGGCTTTTTTGCGCGAGCCCCGGAGAGCCTGTGGCCGCGCGCGGTGGTGATCGAACATCTGTCGCGCAATGAGTGGCATGACGACTGCATCGCCGACATGCAGTCGCGCGGCTATTCGCAAACCGGCAGGAACCGCAGCAACACCATGCTGGTGCGCGGCTAGATCGATATCGCCGAGAGCCTTCCGAGGGGAACATCGCTTTGCCGGCGCCGTTAGCTCGTCAGCGACGGTTGAGAAAGTGGCGATGTGATGCCGATTGACCCGACAGAAGATCCGCCAATCCAGCCTGGGCAGCCGACCGAGCCGCCGGCGGAAAGCCCGCCTGGCAATCCCCAGCCCGAGATTCCTCCACCGGTGCATGAGCCGGGTGAGCCGCAACGGCCGGAGGAATTGCCCGGCCAGACACCGGAAGAATTGCCGGTGCGCGGACCGCAAACACCAACCACGCCGCCGGCGCCGACCAGTATCTGAAGCATCACGAAGCGACATCCATGACCGCACCGCACGCCATCGATTCAATTTCCGGCTCGAGGTGGCCTTCTGAATACGTCATGAATGTCGGCCCGCGCGCATTGTGTCGCGGCTGAAATAAATCCGCGTTCCCGTTTGAAACCCGCCACAATCCGGCCTAACGCTTGTTCGTTCATCGTCGGCCGTTGTCGATCCACTTCACAGATTTTCACGATCTCGCTTCAGATTTTCCGCAGGACCCAGAGCACATGACACACCTGAGAATAGCGCTGCTTGCCACGACCGCGTTGACGGCCATGCAACTGACCATGACCACCCCATCGCACGCGCAGTCGGCGCCGGTTGTGGTGGCACAGAAGGAAGAACTGGGTCCTGACGGAAAGCCCAAGCAACCCCCGAAGGCAGCTCCTCCGGCGGCACGTCCTGCGCCGCCCGCGCCACCGCCGCGACAGGCTCCGCCTCCTCCGCCACCGCACCCGGCTGCGCCACCACCCCCGCCGCCACATCCGGCCGCCCCCCCGCCGCCGCCTCCACACCCGGCCGCGCCGCCCCCACCGGCTGCTCCGCATCCGGCTGCGCCGCCTCCTCCGCCTCCGCCGCATTCGGCGACGCCTCCCACGCCGCCGGCTGCCGCCCCGCAACAGGAACGCGGGCGGGAGCTCGAGCGCGAACGGCAGCAAAAGATGACACCGCCGGCTGCGCCGCCCGCCGCAACCCCACCGGCCGCAACTCAGGCTCCGCGGGCCGGCCAGCCGCCCGCAGCAGCACCGACCCCGCCAGTTCCGCCTGCGGGTGCGCCTGCTACACCACGCGCGACACCAGGCGCAGTTGCACCCGGTTCCGCTCCCGGCGGAGGCCAGACCGCATTGCCGCCGAACGCCGCGCCGCTGGTACGCCGTGCGCCGCCGGCGGTCACCGCGCCAATCCCGGTGGTGCCGCGCGCTGCGCAAGCACTTACGCCCATTGCGCCGGGCGCCGCACCTGCCGGTCCGCGCCGGCTTGAGGATTTCCGCGGCCAGCGCCAGGAAAGCGATCAGGGCGGCCGCAAGGTCTTCACCGAACCGGGCCGCGTGATCGTGGTCGACCCGAGCGGTCAGTCCTTCATTCGCCACGACGAGGAGCAGCGTTTCCGCTTCGGCGCCCGCGACATCCAGACCCAGCAGGTCGGCGGCGAAACCCGCACTGTCGTGTTCCGTCCGGACGGCTCGCAGGTCATTACGGTCGTTGGTCCCGATGGGTCATTGCTGCGCCGGATTCGTCGCGACCGCGACGGCCGCGAGATCATCATCATCGACAACGGCTTCCGCGATCCGGGTGCCATCGGCAGTTTCTATGTCGATCTGCCGCCGCCGGTGATCCGGATTCCCTACGATCGCTACATCGTCGAAGCCGACGTCGCGGGACCGGATGTGATCTACGAAACCCTGGAAGCCCCGCCGGTCGACCGGATCGAGCGGCGCTTTACGCTCGACGAAATCCGCTACAGCCCGTCGGTGCGGATGTTGATGCCGAGCATCGATCTCAACACCATCAACTTCGAAACCGGTTCGTGGGATATCCCGCCCGACCAGGCGGCGAGGTTGCAAGCGATTGCGGACGGCCTCAACCGGGCGATCACGCGCAACCCGCGCGAGGTGTTCCTGATCGAGGGCCACACCGACGCGGTCGGCAATCCCGTCGATAACCTGTCGCTGTCGGATCGCCGCGCCGAGTCCGCGGCCGAATTGCTGACCCAGCAATTCGGGGTGCCTGCGGAAAACCTGACCTCGCAGGGGTACGGCGCGCAATATCTGAAGGAGCAGACCGACGGGCCGAGCCGCATCAACCGGCGCGTCACCGTTCGCCGCATCACTCCGCTGCTCAATGGCGGGGTGGCGTCGCTGCCTCCGCCGCCGCCCGGTATCGCGCCGCCGCGCTGAGCAAGATCTCTCTATGCAAAATGGCCGGGAGCAATCCCGGCCATTTTTGTTTTACAGCGCCAGTTGAATCCCTCCCCCCTGCGGGGAGGGTCGGCCGAGCGAAGCGGAGGCCGGGGTGGGGGGCAATCATTCAAATTTCTGTCGAGCTCAGCCCCCACCCGGCGCGTCGCTCGCTTTGCTCGCCGCGCCACCCTCCCCGCAAGGGGGAGGGAAAAGCGTCTGCCTAGTCCTTGTCGCTTTCGATCCTGGGAATCGGAGAACCCTCCCCGATCGAGATCAAGCCGGCGTCCGCGTAGATATTGAGCTTGGCGCGGGTGTCGGCGATATCGAGGTTGCGCATCGTCAACTGGCCGATACGATCGGCCGGCGTGAACGCCGCATCCTCCACCTTCTCCATGCTCAGCCGCTCCGGCTGATAGGTGAGGTTCGGGCTCTCGGTATTCAGGATCGAGTAGTCGTTGCCACGGCGCAGCTCAAGCGTCACCTCACCCGTGATGGCGCGCGCCACCCACTGGGCGGCTTCGCGCAACATCAGCGCCTGGGAGTCGAACCAGCGCCCTTGATAAAGCAGCCGGCCAAGGCGTAAGCCGCCGATCCGGTATTCCTCGATGGTGTCCTGGTTGTGGATGCCGCTGATCAGGCGTTCATAGGCGATGTGCAGCAACGCCATCGCGGGCGCCTCGTAAATGCCGCGGCTCTTGGCCTCGATAATTCGATTCTCGATCTGGTCGCTCATGCCGAGACCATGGCGTCCGCCAATGGTGTTGGCCTCGAGGAACAGCGCGACCGGATCGGCGAAGGTCTGGCCGTTCAGCGCGACCGGCTGGCCCTCGACAAAGCGCACCACGACCTTCTCTGCCTTGACGGCGCAATCGTCACGCCAGAACGGAACGCCCATGATCGGATTGACGATCTTGATGCCGCTGTCGAGGCTCTCGAGATCCTTGGCCTCGTGGGTCGCGCCGAGAATATTGCTGTCGGTCGAATAGGCCTTTTCGGCGCTCATCTTGTAAGCGAACCCACTGGCGGTCATGAACGCCGACATTTCCGCGCGGCCGCCGAGCTCGTCGATGAACTGCTGGTCGAGCCAGGGCTTGTAGATCTTCAGGCCCGGATTGGTCAGCAGGCCGTAGCGATAGAACCGCTCGATATCGTTGCCTTTGAAGGTCGAGCCATCGCCCCAGACGTTGACGCCGTCTTCCTTCATCGCCGACACCAGCATCGTGCCGGTGACGGCGCGGCCGAGCGGCGTGGTGTTGAAATAGGTGGCGCCGCCGGTCGAGATGTGAAACGCGCCGGCCTGGATGGCGGCAATACCTTCGTGAACCAGTTGCGTGCGGCAATCGACCAGCCGGGCTTTTTCGGCGCCGAATTCCAGCGCCTTTCGCGGAATCTCGTCGTAGTCGGCCTCGTCAGGCTGGCCGAGATTGGCGGTATAGGCAAAGACGCGGGCGCCCTTTTGCTTCATCCACAACAGCGCCGCGCTGGTGTCGAGACCGCCCGAGAAAGCGATGCCGACTTTCTCGCCCGTGGGCAGGCTTTTCAGGATCGTACTCATCAGGCTTCCAATCGATCGAAATGGCTGGCGTTGAATGCGCGAATATCAAATTTTTGGCGTAACGGCACCTCTTATTGGAGATCGACGTAAATGAGGCTGTTACACCGACGGCGCCGGGCCAACGTCGTTTCCCAGCCAGCGCTGGCGGAGCCGGTAGCCGGGCCATGCCAGCCGCGTCAACGCGGCGTCGATCCGCTCATCCGACAGATGCGTGCGAGGCCAACGGTAGATATAGCCGTAAGCGAGCCAGATCACCAGAAACGTCACCAGGCCCGCGATCGCGACATCGGTAAAGAAGTGCCCGCCGAACGCCATTCGCAGCCCACTCGTCGTTACGCCGAACACGGTTGCGGCAGCATAAGCCAGCGGCCGCCATGCCGGCGGCGCGAGCGCGGCGGGCGCGAAAGCCCAGAATGCGGTCGCGCCTTCGCCGGAGAAGAACGAACAATTGCGCGCGCAGCCTCCGCGCGGATCCCACCACGCAACAAACTCTTTGTCGCCGTTGAACTGGGTCACCACCACCGGGCGCGGCCGGCCCCAATAGCTCTTGAAGGTGAGATTGGTGAGCACACCGGCGGAAAGCGTGAGCGTAAGTAAGAGAAAGACAACCGCCCGGCCCGACATCAATAGCGGCCGATCCGGCCGCACCAGTTTGACGATCAAGGCAATGATGGCCGGCAGTGCTAGGCCCCAGGCGATCACCATCGCGCCGTCGCGGGCGATCGCGGCAAGCCGGTTGAGCTTCAGCGGAAACGAATGGGTCGGCGCGTCGTAAAACCACGCGGCGAGTTTCAGATCGAGTTCGGGATAGATTCCGAACAGCAATCCGACAACAAGCGCGAGCGAAAGCGCGATGATCAGTCCGGTCCGGTTCATGGCGCGGGGTTTAGCCGAGACGGAAGATGATGAAAAGACGGGGATGGAAGGCCGCTTTCACCGCGGAGGCTGCGAAGGTGACTGTGACGGCATCGGCGGCGGAAGCCGGGGCGGGGGCGGGGGCACGCGCCAGGCCCCGGCATTGCGGCCGGCGATCATCCAGTAGACCACACCGGCGAGGATGCCGGCGCCGGTCATGATTTCCAGGTGTCGGCGCACGATGCCTTCAAACCTAAGCTGTTCGGCGTCGAAGGGAACAAGGCCCAGATAGCAGGCGAGGCCGACGATACCGCCCCCGACCGCGTAGGTCAGCGCGCTGCGGATATGGAAAGCTTCCGTGATCAGCACCACGATCATTGCCGGCACCAGCGCAAATCCGCTGACAAAGATGAAGCCGAAGCCGAGCATGATGTTCAGCGCGCCCGGATCGACCGGACCCGCGCCAAGATCGGAGAACTCGGGAAACAGGATCGCGACGATTACGACCATGCCGGCCACAAAACATGCGGCGAGAAATGCAAAGAGAATAACGAACAACCGGCCGATCAGCGTCATGAAGGAGCACCGCCGCAACCGTCATTGCGAGGAGCAAAGTGGCGAAGCAATCCAGAATCTTGCGTCAGCTCTGGATTGCTTCGGCGGAGCCTGTCATCGGGCGCGCATTCGCGCGACCCGTTGGCTCGCAATGACGACCCCATTTGCCGCTGCATCAACTCACTCAATCCGTCATCGCCATCGCGCGCAATGCCTGCCGCTCGCGTACCGACAGCTTTTCGGTCTCCGACTTCAATTGCCCACAGGCAGCCAGGATGTCGCGGCCGCGCGGCGTACGCACCGGCGACGAATAACCGGCATTGAAGATGTATTCGGAGAATTTCTCGATCTGCTGCCAGTCCGAACATTCATAGGCCGTGCCCGGCCATGGGTTAAAGGGGATGAGATTGATCTTGGCCGGAATCCCCTTCAACAGCTTCACCAAAAGCTTGGCGTCGTCGAGGGAATCGTTGACGCCCTTAAGCATCACATATTCAAACGTGATGCGCCTCGCATTGGAAGCGCCGGGATAGTCGCGGCAGGCCTGCAAGAGCTCGGCAATCGGATATTTGCGATTGAGCGGCACCAGCTCGTTGCGCAACTCGTCGCGCACCGCATGCAGAGAAATCGCGAGCATGACGCCGATTTCTTCGCCGGTCCGCACGATGTTGGGTACCACGCCCGAGGTCGACAGCGTGATGCGGCGGCGGGAGATGCCGATACCTTCGTTGTCGGCAACGATCAGAAGCGCATCGCGCACCGCGTCGAAATTGTACAACGGCTCGCCCATACCCATCATCACGACATTGGTGACGAGGCGGTTGCCATTGGGCGTCTCGCGGTCGACCCAATCGTTTAGCCGATCGCGTGCCACCATGATCTGGCCGACGATTTCGCCCGCGGTGAGATTGCGCACCAGGCGCTGCGTGCCGGTATGACAAAACGAGCAATTCAGCGTGCAGCCGACCTGCGATGAAACGCACAGCGTGCCGCGATCGGTCTCCGGAATATAGACGCACTCGACCTCGTGCGCTTTTTCCAGACTGTCGCCGCTCGGCAGGCGCAACAGCCACTTGCGGGTGCCGTCGTTGGAAATCTGTTCGGCTACCACCTCGGGCCTCGCGACCGTGAAATGCTGCTCGAGTTCCTTGCGCATGTCCTTAGAGATAGAGGTCATCGCCTCGAAGCTTTGCGCGCCGCGGACATACATCCAGTGCCAGAGCTGCTGCACGCGCATCTTGCGCTGCGCAGGCGCGACGCCGATCTCGCCGAGTTTTGCCGCAAGCTCCTCGCGCGACAATCCGATCAGCGAAGGCACCGCCGGCGGCACATAGGCTTCCAGCGGCACCTTTTCCAAGGGGACGCTGGCAGAAGGGCTGGCTGGGCCGGGGTTATTAGTCGTCATCTCGATCATGGCCATCAAATAGGCCTTCCATGAGCGGCTGGAAAGACATCAATGGGCATTTGCGGGATCGAAACTAGCGCCGGCAGTCCTGCGCGACCCGGTCGAGCGCCTGGGAAAGCCCCTTCAGCGAGAACACGTCGATGGTCTCGGTCCCCTTGGCCGAGACGCCCTTGACCGTGACATCGGCGGCCTTGCGCATGGCTTCGACCATCCGCTCTTCCTCGGCCGCATTCTTGATCCAGAGGCCATCGCCTTGGGTATACATCGCGTAGGCGGCGCCTCCGACCTCGATCGTCGATTCCGAACCCGGCTTCAGGACGTAGCCGATCATGATCGAAACCTCGTTGACGACTTTTTCGGAGGGACGTGTGGAGATGAATGCATAGGCCGGATCGCGCGGACGGTTCGGCGGATTGGTCTTCGAGGAAGTGGGTTTCGCCAGCGCAAAACACACCTTCTTGCCGTTCGGTGTCGCCATATAGGCGCCCCAGGTGCCGTATTGACCGATCAGGGCCGGATCAGCGCCACCCGCGGCGGCAACTTCCGGCTTGGCCGGCACCGGTTTCGCAGCGCCTTTCGAGGTCGCCTGCGCCAACGCATGGCTTGCGGATGCGCACAAGAGCGCCGCCGAAATCGAAACTGTCAGCATTCCCCGCACGGACATCGCCGAATCTGGTCCCTCATCATTGTGACTGGAAGATGGCCCGGCAACGCATGATCACAGCAGCGATGGATAGCGGGTAAGGACCTGATTCGGAAGACAGTTGGAGCACCCCGCGCGGCGCGATTTACCTGCTAGTGCGCCGCTTCGACATTCGCTACCAATGATCAACGCCTCCCGAATGCAGGTACGCCATGAAAGCCATTCTCTGCTCGCAATATTGCGGCCCCGACGATCTGGTGCTCACCGAGGTGGATGACCCCGTCGCCGGTCCCGGCGAAGCCGTGATCGCGATCAAATCCGCGGCGTTGAATTTCTTCGACCTGCTGATGATCCAGGGCAAGTACCAGATCAAGCCGCCATTCCCGTTTTCGCCGGCCGCCGAAGTGGCCGGCGTGATCGAGAGCGTCGGCAGCGGCGTGACGGACTTCAAGGCCGGCGATCGCGTCATCGCTTCCTGCGGCCACAACGGGGCGCGCGAAAAGATCGCGTTGCCGGCCACCGCCATGGTCAAGATTCCCGCAGACCTTGATTTCGACCGCGCCGCCGGCGTCATCATCACCTATGGCACCGCGCTGCATGCGCTGGAGGATCGCGCCAGCCCGAAACCCGGCGAGACGCTTGCCGTGCTGGGCGCGGCCGGCGGCACCGGGCTTGCGGCTTGCGAACTTGGCAAGCTGCTCGGGCTCAAGGTGATCGCCTGCGCATCGTCAGATGAAAAGCTTGAATTCGCCAAGGCGCACGGCGCCGAGCTCGGTTTGAACTACGCCCAGGAAGACCTCAAGGAGGGTCTGCGCCGGCTCACCGGCGGCAAGGGCGTCGACATTATTTTCGATCCGGTTGGCAGCCACTATGCCGAGGCGGCGTTACGCTCGATCGCCTGGGAAGGCCGCTTCCTGGTGATCGGCTTTGCGGCCGGCGACATCCCGAAAATGCCGTTGAACCTCGCGCTGTTGAAGGGCTGCGATATCAGGGGCGTTTTCTGGGGAGCGTGGGCGCGGATCAATCCGGACAAGAACCGAGCCAATCTTCAACGGCTGGTGCAATGGGCGGCGGAAGGCAAGATCTCTTCCCATGTCGACCGCACCTTCCCGCTCGCTCAAACCGCGGACGCGCTCAAGGTGCTGGCGGGCCGGAAAGCCATGGGAAAAGTCATCTTGCATCCTTGACGTTAACCATGGCGACGGTTAGGTGACGACATTCGTGATGGTTAAGTGACGCGAGGGCGTTTAAACCGCCTTTGGTGACGCAAAGTGTGCCATCTTGTGTCACCTTCCGGTGCTCATTACTGGTTTTCCTTGTTTAGGCCACCAGCAGGCCGCGAGCCTTTCCGCGGCGCATCACCGAAATGCCTAAATAAAATCAAGATATCTCCCAAATTGCGATCATGTTTGTCGCTTTTTGGTCGGATTCCAAATGCGTTTTATCAATCCTTAGTAGTAGCGGGCAGGGGCCGATAAACTGATGCCGGCGTGCCCGATGTTGCGTGGTAGCGGGAGGCATCACAATGGCGCAGGAGACGCGGAACGGTCGTCCGTATGAAACTCCGTATGAATCGAATTACGCTTCATACGAAGACAGATATGCCGAACCAGTCGATCTCGACGCGTTCGGTTCGCAACTGAGATCACATAATTCCGCGCGGTCGATCGCGACACGCGAGGAGTTCCTGCCTGAAGATTCCGTTCCGCTGTTCTTGTCTGGCGCAGACGAGGAGCTTCGATCATCGAAATTCGGCCGCCCACGGAAACGCGGATCCCGCCTGTTGAAGACTGCGGCGTTCGCGGCTGCGGCACTGATCGCTACCTTCGTGGCCGTCAAAAATCCCTTCACCGTCTTTGCCAACGCGACAGCGTCGCTGATCGGGGCTTCCTCGGATAGCCGATCGGCATCGGCACCGCCGCCCGTGACCCCGACGCCACCCCGCCAGACCGTAGCGGCAGTCGCCGCGGTCAGCGCGCCGGTGGCAGTGGCAGCGACCCCGGCTCAGGCATCGATCCCGGCCCAGTTGCCGTCGCGCGATGAGATCGCCTTGGCGCTCAAGACGGCGCATCAGAACCAGGCGCCGGCGGAAGTCCAGCAGCCCGCCGCAGCAGCGGCCGCGCCGGCATCCATCGCGCCGCCGCCGCGACGGATGGACAGCGACGAACTCACCGCGCTGATGAGCCGGGCAAAGGCCTTCCTCGCATCAGGCGATATCCCGCCTGCCCGTCTGCTCCTGGAGCGTGCGGCGGAAGCGCAGGAGGCGAGCGCAGCGTTGATGCTGGCGCAAACCTACGACCCCACGGTGCTGGGAACGCAGGATATCCGCAACATCACGCCGGATCCGGCACTGGCACGCAGTTGGTATCAGCGCGCCGCTCAACTCGGTTCGGCGGACGCGCAGCGGCGTCTCAGTCAATTGCAATAATCGACTTCATTCAGGGGTAGAATAGATGCGACGTTTGATTGGTATGGCACTCGTTGCCACGATGATGGCGCTTGGCTTTGCGGCTCGCGCCGAGGAGAGCGTGGTTGATCCGGCGAAGGTTTCAGACAGCCTCAAGGCGATCTTCCAGTTCGGCTCGGCGCAGACCAAGCAAGCGCTTAATCAGAACACGGTGACGCTGATCACCGGCACCATCGGTGGCACCTACGTGCAGTTCGGCGCCGACCTTGCCTCCGTGCTCGACGACGGAAACAAGTTACGCGTACTTCCGATCGTCGGGCGCGGCTCCGTTCAAAGCGTCGCCGACATCCTGTTCCTGCAAGGCGTCGACATCGGCATCGTGCGCGCCGACACGCTCGACTATCTGGAGCGCAAGGGTTTTGCGAAAGACATCAAGAAGCAATTCACCTATGTGACCAAGCTCTATAACGAAGAAATGCAGATCATTGCGCCCAAGTCCATCAACAGCCTGAGGGACCTTGAAGGCAAGACGGTCAGCGTCGACCTGCCGAATGGCTCTACCTTTGTCACCGTGTTGACGGTGGCCGACCGGCTCGGAATCAAGGCCAACTGGGTCTACATCGAGCAGCGTATCGCGATGGAGAAACTGAAGACCGGCGAAGTCGACGCCGTGATCGTGGTCGGCGGCAAGCCGTACAAGTCGGTTTCGAACTTCGGCAATGACGGCCGCTTCCATCTGGTGAAGGTCGACTATGAAAAGCCGCTGCAAGGCGACTATCTGCCGGCGACCCTGACCTCGAAAGACTATCCGAACCTGATCGCGGAAGGCGAAAAGGTCGACACCATCGCGGTACCGGCGTTGCTGGCGGCCTATAACTGGGCCCCGAACACCGACCGCTACCGCAAGCTGGCGGTGTTCGTGGATTACTTCTTCACGAAATTCCCGCAGTTCCAGAACCCGCCGTTCCATCCGAAGTGGAAGGAAGTTTCGCTCGCCGCACCGCTCGCCGGCTGGACCCGCCTGCCGGCTGCCCAGCAGTGGCTCGATACGCACGGGATTGAGCCTGTTTCCCGCGGCCGGTTCGACGAGTTCCTGAAACAGAGTTCGGCGGCCGGAAGATTGCCGGCCGACACCGACAAGGAAGCGCTGTTCAAGCAGTTCAAGGCCTGGGAGACCGAGCA
>Ga0210397_10001460_pt1 | contig 15138 bp, 9 predicted proteins | sample IncBWH2OmetaG_FD_160126 | JGI IMG/M metagenome (GOLD analysis project Ga0210397, IMG submission 160126) | Forest soil microbial communities from Barre Woods Harvard Forest LTER site, Petersham, Massachusetts, United States - Inc-BW-H-2-O ...
GAATGCCCCGTGGTCGTCGCGGGTTCGCGCCTTGCGCCTCATCGGTCAGCACATTGCTTCAGAGCCAACGCCCGAATCGGACGATGAATCCGAAACGTCGCTGCTGCCGCTTCCCAGGCAGGAGCCCCCTCGCCGGACGATCCGCGCGGCAGTGTCTGGCCTGATGGCAGAGACTGTTGCGTTCTCGGTGCATGCCGGGAGCGTTTTGCCGAGTGTCCCGATCGCCATCGTGTCGTGGCTGCTTGCGGAATTTTTTGCGGGCTGCGCCGCCTATGCCCAGGCGATGTACCCGTTCGTCCCGCTGGAGGACGACGGCGTTGATCGCGGCGATTCCCTTCAGGCTGCGGCCTCGCATCCACGACCCGCATCACGGGGGCGGCCGATCCTGCGGCTGGTTCCCACGATGGTTGAGCGCGGAATCGAAAGGGATCGGGCGGTCGCGTTCCCTGTGCGAAGCAAGCCTGGCTCGCATGCGTCATCCCGCACCGAATCTTTGTCGCAGCCCGACCCGGCGCGAACAGCTCGCGCGGGCTCGTCCGCTTCGATCGGCGCGACCATGACGGCGTTGCTGTCGAAGGTGCGTGTGATTCGGGTGGGGCGCCGGGCGGCGAAGGAACTCGACGGCATCGACGACCGGACCCTGCGCGACATCGGGACTTGTCACCGCGATATCGAAGCTATCGTCAGGCAGGACAGCCAGTGGGAATGATGGGGTCATGGTCGGCCGGCCTGATTTCAGCAAGCGGCCGCCTCGCCTTGTTGATCTGCGCGGCCGCTGCGCTCGCAAGCGTGGCGGCCGCGCAATCCGCACCGGACACCGAGTCTCCTCAGTCGAACGTTGTTGCGGAGGACGAGCCGATCACGCCTGTCCCGCTGCCGCCGGCAGCCGATCCTTTGAAACTTGCGCTGGGGGAGCGCCTGTTCGGCGATGTCAGGCTGTCAGCCGACGGAAATCTGGCGTGCGCGTCCTGCCATGATATCAGGACCAACGGCGCGGGCGGCAGGACGGGGTCCGCGGGGAAGCCATCGCTCGACACGCTCAGCGTATTCAACGCGGCGCTCAGTTTCCGATTGGGCTGGCAAGGCAATTTTCGCGGCCTCGCGGAGCATGTCGAAGCCTCGCTCGAGAATCCGGCCAACATGCACACAAACGCGGAAGCCGCCGTTCGCAGGCTCCAGAAAGATCCTGGCATGACCAGCCAGTTCCGTGCCGCCTATGGACGCGGGCCCGATCGCGACGATTTCTTGGATGCGCTGCTGACCTTCGAGAAATCCCTGCTCACCCCGGGAGCGCGGTTCGACCGCTGGCTCGGCGGTGACGCATCGGCGCTCTCGTCCGCCGAACTCGAAGGCTACCGCACGTTCAAGTCGCTCGGATGCAGCGCCTGTCATCAAGGTGTCAATATCGGCGGCAATCTGTTCGAGCGCCAGGGCGTTTTTCGTCCGCTGGTTTCCAGCCCGCCACGAATCGTCCGCGTGCCGAGCCTGCGCAACGTCGCGACAACGGCGCCGTATTTTCATGATGGCAGCGCGGCAACCCTCGAAGAAGCGGTCCGCCGGATGGCGGCCGCGCAACTCGACCGCACGCTCAACGAGCAGCAGGTTGCCTCGCTCGTTCGCTTCCTGAAGACGCTGACGGGGAACTATCGCGGCTCGCCGGTGACGGGAGCGGCGCCATGAGAACCGCTCCGCCGATTGCAATCGTCGCCTGCCTCGTCCTCGCCTTGACCTGGTTCTCCTTTCGCTCCGTCAATCCGGAAGCCGAGCTGTTCGATCACGCGCTCGCCGACCTCGATCATTTCGCGATGATCGGGAATGCGTTGCATCGCGACGTCTTCGCCGCGCGCGTCGGCATGCTGCGGAACTACGACCCCGTGGTACGGGAGCTCGAGGCGCTGCGCGTCGCGCTGCAACGCCTGCGCGAGACAGCCGCCGTCGATGCCGAGACCACGGCCGTGATCGACCGGTTAACGGCCTCGATCAGCCGCCAGGAGGGACTGGTCGAGCTGTTCAAGAGCCAAAACGCCCTGCTGCAGAACTCGCTGTCGTTCTTCGGGCGTTTCGAAGGCAATGCCGTCCCGCCCGACCTCAACCCGGCCATCAGCGCCGCCGCGGCAGCCATCCTGCGTCTGACGCTCGATACCTCGGCGGCGGCAGCGCAGGACGTCCGGGACCGGCTCGATGCGCTCGACCAGCAGGCGAGGCAAGCCGACCAGGAACAGGCCGTCGAAGGACTGCTCGCCCATGGCCGGCTCCTGCAACGGCTGCTTCCTTCCGTCGACGGCACGCTGAAAGCCATCCGCGCGTTGTCGCAGAAGCAGGACCGCGACGCACTCCGCGCGCTGATCCTGAAACTCCAGCTTGCGTCGCGGATGTCCGCCCGGCGCTACCGCGGGCTGCTCTATGGCACCTCGCTGCTGCTGGTCGCCTCCCTGGTCTTTTTCGGAGTTCGCCTCAAATCGCGCGCCAGGGCGTTGCAGCGTCGCGCCATGATCGAGCATATGATCGCAGGCATTTCGATGCGCTTCATCAACGCGCGTCCGCAGGAGATCGGTGCCGAGATCGACCGGGCGCTGGCCGAGATGGCGAGCCTTTGCGGCGCGGACCGCGCCTATTTCATGATGTCCGGTCCGATACAGCGCGTTCACCTCTGGCACAAGGCAGGCAAGGAGCCGCCGGCCGGCTGGCCGGCGCGAGCTCCCGATCTTGCCGTACGCCTCGGCGGTGCTGACGGCGTGGTCCATATCCCGTGCGTCCTGCGAATGCCCGTCGGAGAAGCCAAGTCGGTCTGCCTCGATCTCGGCCTTGGGGGATGGGCCTGCGCGACGAATGCCGACGCTGACGGCGCCCGTGTGGTGCTCGGCTTTGATGCGGTCGGGCGGCCCTGCCGCATCGCCAGCCGTGACGAGCTTGGGTTGTTGCGCATGGCGCTTGACACGATCGTTCAGGCTGTCGGGCGGCATACGATGGAAAAGGAACGGACCCGGCTGGAAGCGCGTTTGCAGCAGGCGCGGCGTATGGAGCGGATCGGGATGTTCACGAGCGGCATCGCTCACAACTTCAACAACATCCTGGGCGGAATCCTCGGTCATTCCGAAGTAATGGAAGAGCGTGTGGGCTCGGACGCAAAGCTGTTGCGCAGCCTGGGCGCGATTCGCCGCGGCGCCGAGCGCGCGCGAGATCTGATCGATCAGATCCTGGTGTTCGGACGCCGCCGGCGTGTCCGTCGCAAGCCCCTGAGCGTCGGCGCCCTGATTGCGGAGACCGCGTCGCTTCTGGAGGTCGCGCGGCCGCCCGCAGTCGAACTCGTGATTCGTCAGCCGCCGGCAGCGACGCTGGTCTCCGGCGAGCATGCCCAGTTGCAGCAGGTGCTGCTCAACCTGTGCAGGAATGCGGCAAATGCGATGCCTGACGGCGGCCGCATCGAGGTCGCGACCGCATTCGACGAGATATCGGAGACGCGCGCACTCAGCCATGGCGAGCTCGGCCCGGGGCAGTATGTCTGCATCGCCGTGACCGATACGGGCCAGGGCATGGACGAGATGACGCTGGGACGGATTTTCGAACCGTTCTTCACGACGCGTTCGTCCGGGAATGGTCTCGGGCTTGCCACTGTCGGCGAAATTGTCCGCGACCATCGCGGAGCCATGAACGTGCACAGCAAGCCGGGCGAAGGCAGTCGTTTCGAGGTTTGGCTGCCGCGGGCCGCGACCGCGGAGCAGGCGTCCGAGCCGAGCACGACCGCGCATCCGGCCGGAACGGGCGAGACCATCATGCTGGTGGCGCAGGACAGCGAGCGGCTGCTGCGGGACGAGGAGATGCTCGCGGCGCTCGGCTACGAGCCGGTCGGCTTCAGCAGATCCGATGCCGCGGTGGCCGCATGCCGGACCAGTCCGGGCCGCTTCGACATGATCATTGTCGGCGATTTCGGATCCGCCGCGCGGTCGCTCGACTTGGCGGCGAGCTTGCATGCGGCGGCGCCGCGTCTGCCGATCGTGCTGGCGACCCGCGCCGCGATCGAAATCGGCGCCGATACACTGGTCAGCGCCGGCATTTCCGATGTCGTGCGCTGGCCGATCGTCGCCGAGGAGATCGCGTTCGCGCTGACCTATGGCGCGGCGGTCAGAAAAGTCGATCTGCGACCGCAGCCCCAAATGAGACCGGCAATATCCGTGCTGCATTAGTGCCCGCATGATTACGTCGGTAACCCGTTTTCGCCCCGTTGAAATCACGTCGTAACGCCGCCCGCTCATGCTGGTCGTGTCTGGGATCACCTTCATCGTGGAGACGAGCCGTGAATGTTCTGCGGGAAGCGTCACCCAGCTCCGGTGTGTTGCGCGTCCGTATCGATCGCGGCCGATGCCAGGGGCATGCCCGCTGCGTGGCGCTGGCGCCCGAGCTGTTCGAGGTCGACGCGTTTGGCGACACGCGGGAGCTCGGTGGCGGAGTCGTTGCCGGGCATCTCCTGGAGAAGGTCGAGCTCGCGGTGGCCAATTGCCCCGAACTCGCCCTCGCCATCGTGAGAGAGCGGGCATGAGCGGGCGTGCACCTGTTGCCGATTGGGCCAGCGATTTCGATCCGCTCGATCCACGCTGGATCGAAAACCCCTATCCGATCTGGCAGGAGCTCCGGCAAAAATGCCCGATCGCCCATACCGACCGCTTCACGGGCGTCTATTTTCCGTCGCGTTACGAGCACGTTCGCGCGATCGCCTACGATCCCGAGCATTTTTCGTCGCGGCGCGTTTTCATCCGCGAAGGCCGGCCGCCGCTGGCGCCCGCTCCGCCGATCACCTCCGATCCGCCGGCCCATCGCGCGGAACGCAAGGTCCTGCTGCCGGCGTTTACGCCCGCCGCAATCCAGAAGCTCGAACCACGGGCCCGGGCCTTGTGCCGCGAACTGCTGGAGCGGCTGTCCGGCAAGGACGCGTGCGACGGCACGGTTGATTACGCCGAGGAGATCCCCGCCCGGCTGACCGCCCGCATGCTGGGCATATCCGAGGACGCGGGGGACCTGTTCCGGCGATGGATTCACGAGTTCTTCGAGCTGTCCATGACCGACATCTCGATCGTTCCGCGCGTCATTGGCGAAGTCGCGGCGTTTTTTGATGAGGCGATCGCCAGATGTCGCAAGACGCAAGGTGACGATCTCATCAGCTATCTGATCGCGGCCCGGATGGACGGCGAGCCCTTGAGCAACGCGCACATCAACGGGACGCTGCGGCTCCTGTTGTTTGCGGGCGTCGATACGACCTGGAGCGCGATCGCCGTGAGCCTGTGGCATCTGGCGACCCACGAGGACGACCGCAAGCGCCTGGTGGCCGAGCCGGACCTGCTGCCAACCGCGATCGAGGAGCTGCTGCGCGCCTATGCGCCGAGCACGCTCGCACGAGAAGTCGTCAAGGAGACCAAGATTGGCGGCTGCGTGTTCAAGGAAGGCGAGATGGTGATGTTGGCCTATGGCGCGGCCAACCGTGACCCCGAGGCCTTCCCCGATGCGGAGCGCGTCGTCATCGACCGCGCGGAAAACCGGCACGCCGCGTTCGGGCTCGGCATCCATCGCTGTATCGGCTCGACGCTGGCGCGCATGGAAATGCGTGTTGCGCTCGAGGAATGGCTCGCCCGGTTCCCTGATTTTGTGCTGGCGCCCGGCGCGGAGGTCAAATGGTCGGCGGGAACGGTGCGGGGGCCGCGCCGGCTTCCCCTGATGCTCGGACCACGATAAGCAGGAAAGGAAGCGTTTCCAAACCAGGAGATCATGCTCATGCTCGACCGGGCCAGCACCAACGCGCACCCAGGCCATTTCGGCCGTTGTGCATGCGGCGCGACCTTGTCGCGTCGCCGGTTCGTTACCGGCACGCTTGCGCTCGGTGCAGCCGCGGCCCTGTCCGCGAAACCTGCCTTCGCACAAGCGCGTGGACTGATCGACACGCATCACCATTTCTATCCGCCGGAGTACCAGAAGCTTTGGCTGGGCTGGGAGGAGGCGCGCAAGATCCCGCATTTTGCGGGGCAGCTCGCATGGTCGAAGCAGCGCGCGGTGGAGGGCATGGACCAGGCCGGCGTCCGCGCCAGCATGCTGTCGATCGCCTCGACGCCGGGCGTCTGGTTCGATTTCGATGCGGCGAAAGCGAGCGAGATGGCGCGCGCGTGCAACGACTTCGCCGCCGACATGATGCGGGATTATCCGGGCCGCTTCGGCCTGTTCGCGACGCTGTCGATGCTCGATACCGACACGACGCTGAAGGAGATCGAATACGCGTTCGATACGCTGAAGGCCGATGGCGTCGGACTGCAGACGAACTATGGCGACAAATGGCTGGGCGATGCGGTCTACAAGCCGGTCTTCGACGAGCTGAACCGTCGCAAGGCGGTGGTCTACGTGCATCCGCTCGTCGCAAGCTGTTGCGCGCAACTGAACGTCGGCGCGTTCCCGGCCGTGATCGAGGTGCCTCACGACACGACGCGTACGGTGACGAGCCTGCTTCTCTCCGGCGGGTTTGCGCACTGGCGAAACATCCAATGGCTGTTCTCGCACGCGGGCGGCACCATCCCCGTCATGGCAGGCCGCATCGATGCATTTTACGGGAGAAGCAAGTCCAACGTTCAGGAGTTCGCTCCGGAGGGGATCATCGGCGAGTTGAGGCGCCTGAACTACGACACGGCGAACGCCACCAGCGCTCCCACGATGGCCGCGCTGCTGAAGCTCGTCCCCGCCTCAAAAATCACCTATGGCACGGACTATCCGTATTTCGGTTTCGACCAATTCAAGAACCTCGAGCAGCTCGGGCTCGAGGCCTCCGATCTCAAGGCGATCGGCAGCGAAAACGCGATCAAGCTGATCCCGCGATTTGCGACGTAGGGTGTCCGGCGTTTGAGGGAGGGACACTTCCTCCATAAGTTGTAGATTGTCTCGATGCAATCGATCCGCCTGCAACGACGGCGCGATTAATATTCGTTCGATATTTGAAAGACTTAGATCGGGATTGCTGCTCGCTGGGAAGCCGGTTGTCGCCTGGCGGCGGCCGTCATTCACCATTCATTTATGATGAACTTGTTCTAAATTTTAAAATACCGCATCGTGGCCGCGGCTGTGGGATTGCGCGGATCCACCCTACGCGGGAAGGCCGCAGGCGTGTCCCGGAGTCGCAGTGGTTCATAGCTTGAACGCGCATCGGGAAGAGCCGAATGGCCAATGAGACGACTGAGGAGGGGAAAGCTGGCGCCGCAGCGCCCGTGGTTCAAGCGAACGCGCATCCCGAAACGATCGACACCACCGATGCCTTATTGTCCCGCTACGGGGCGTTTCATGCTGCCGACCTGCGTCTGCACGGCCGCGGCCATTTTGCCGGCGAGCATCCCGCGCCGGATGACGATCGCCTGACGATGGATGCCGCTGCGTGGCGTGCCGCAGCTGGTGCGCGAAACGAGTACGCGCAAGCGCAGCCTCTGGGCGGTTCGCACGACAGCACCAGCCATATGGAGCACAACGCAATCGGTCGGGTGGACAAGGTCGTCGGCAACGTGACCGCCGTGCGCAACGGCGTAGCCGTCGTGCTGCATGCGGGTGACGCGGTCTTCAAGAGCGACGTGATCCAGACCGGCAGCTCGTCCTCGGTCGGCATCTTCTTTTCCGACGGCACCGCGGTCCACCTTGTCGCCAACACGCGAATGGCGCTCACCGCCTATTCCTACGACGCCGGTTCTGATGCGAATGCGGCCGCCTTCAGCCTGATCGACGGAACCTTCGGCTTTGTCGCCGGCAAGCTCGCCAACCATGGCGACTTGAAGATCATGACGCCGGTCGCCACCATGAGCGTCCACGAGGGCGCGACCGGCTGGGCGCATGAATTGACTGCCGGCGAGATCGCCAGCATTTCGGAAAAGCTCGGCAGTGTCTCTTATTCGTTCGCCGTCACCGATCATGGTGACCAAACCCACGGCCTCTTCGACCTGATCGCCGACGGCGACGTCGTGGGCAGTATCAGCGACCCTCATCTGGTCTCCTATCTCGACCGGGACGGCAATCTGCTCTCTTTGCCGCTCGACTCGTCGGGCGTGACCGGGGAGCTCGCGCAGTGGCTGCAGGCAGGCGACGTGGTGCCGAGCGCGCTGGGCGTTCATGGCAGCGGCAGCCCGATCGATGCGCCATCGTTTCCGAATCCGATCAGTCTCAATTCAGACCTCCTGTCGTTCAGTCTCGCCGCCGGCAACGGCTTCAATTCCGATGCGACCGGGACGCCGATCGCGTTCTTTGTTCCGGGGCTGCTCACTCCGTCGTTCCCGCCGGGCTCGCCGTCCTCGCATATCTTCATCTGGAACGGTGTCGGCGACTGGGACAAGAACCCGCTCGACTGGAATCAGGGCTTTGCGCCGACGTTGGCGATCGACACGGTCATCATCCAGACCGGCAAGGCGAACTACAATAACGGTTACGCGATCGGCAGTCTGGCCGTCGATCATGGCGCGACCCTCAACATCACCGGAGGATCGCTCGCCGCGTCCGCCATCAGCAACGCCGGCTTGATCGAGCTCAATTCGTCGGGCGCCGACCCGTCGCTCGTGGTCACCGGCGCGATGACGCTGACCGGCGGGGGCGCCATCGAGATGCTGGGGCCGACCACTTCCAACTTCATCGTCGGTGCCGCCGGCACCGGTGCGACGCTCACCAACGCCGACAACCTCATCACCGGCAGCGGCAATATCGGAAAGGGCGGCGGCGCGCTGGCGTTCCGCAATGACACGCTGGGCGCGGTCGACGCCGACCTCCGTGGCCAGATGCTGCTCGTCGACACCGGCATCAATACCGTCGACAACGCCGGCTTGTTCGAAGCCAGCGTCGGCGGAACGCTCGATATCGAAAGCAATCTCGACAATTCCGGCCATGTGGTTGCCCGCGCGGCCAGCGCGATTCTGATCAAGGCCGATGTCGCCAACGAAAGCGGTGGCACGATCGCCGCAGACGGGATTTTTGCAAGGGCCGACATCTCGGGCACGGCGGGCCATCCCATCGCCATCGACAACGATGGCGACGTCGTGGCGCGGCATGGCGGCAGGGTATCGTTTCAGTTCAGCCAGATCACGAACGAAGCAGCGAACGGCTCCGAGCCGGCCGGGCGGATCATCGCCGGCAGAAGCTCGCGGATCGATGTCGACGACAGCTCGGTCGACAATGCGGGCGTGATCGCAGCCCGACATGGCGGCGCGATCGCGTTCGATCTCGATCAGATCACGAATCAGAGCACGGGGCTGATCAGCGCGAGAGGCCGCGGCTCGGAGATCGGCTTCGACCGCGATGCGATCGACAATTCCGGAATCATCGAGGCCGAGCACCGCGGCACGGTTAGGCTCGACCACTCGCTGGTCGCGAATGATCATCATGGCACGATCGACGCGGAAGGCTTTGGTGCGACGATCAGGCTCGAGCGGGACGTGGTCGGCAATTGGGGCACGATCTCCGCCACGTTGGGCGGCTTGCTGGTGGCTGACCAGTCGAGCATCACCAACATGCGGGGCGCGACGGTCGAGGCTGACGCGCGAGATTCGCTGGTCAGGCTCGATCGCGACGACGTCGACAATTCCGGGCGCATCGAGGCGGAGGATCGTGGCACGGTCGTGCTCGGCAGGGCGGACGTCGAGAACGATCGGCATGGTGTTGTCGAAGCGGACGGGCGCGGTTCGGAGGTTAGATTCGACCGCGATCATGTCGACAATTCCGGGCGGATCGAGGCCGATAATCGTGGTACGGTCGTGCTCGACAGGTCGGTTGTCGAGAATGATCGACGCGGCGCCATTGAAGCCGACGGACGCGCTTCGGAGGTCAGGTTCGACCACGACCATGTCGACAACTGCGGACGCATCGAGGCCGAGCGACAGGGCGAAGTGACCTTCGACAGCTCGCATGTCGACAACGATGGAATGATCGGCGCGCTGCGGGGCGGTACCGTCGACTTCGATCATACGCATGTCGACAACACCGACGGCCTCATCGCCGCAATTGGCCGCGATTCGACGATCGATCTCGATCACGCCGACATCACAGGGGGCGCGATCGCAACCACCTGGGGCGGTCTGATCCGCACGGTGGGAGGCAACTCCGATCTCAACGATGTGACGATCGCCTGCAACAGCGACGTCCTTGTCGACAAGGGTACGACGCTCACGCTCGATCACGGCACGACGATGAACGGCGGTCTCTTGACCGTCGACGGCACGCTTCATGTCGAGCCCTCGCTCGCGATCCTGAACGGCGTCGATGTCGTCAACCATGGCAACATCCTTGTCGATCCGGGCAGCGCCGCGCTCGAAGTCGAGAACGGTGCTGTCATCAGCGGTGGCAACCTGACGGTTGGACCGAACGGTACGCTCGATGTCGAGGGCTCGACGCTGAGCAATGTCGCCATTTTCGATGCCGGCGTCGTGAACTTCGGCGCCGGGGATACGCTCTCGCCGACCGATGTGCTGACATTCGTCGGCACCGGCACTGTCCATGTCGAGGACAGCGGCGCTTTCGACGTGACGCTGGCCGGCCTCGCCACCGGCGACGTGATCGACCTCGGAGATACCGTCGTCACGTCCGCGGTCTGGAACGGTTCGTCGCTGCTGCTGAACGGCGCTTCGGCTGCCTTCACGATTTCCGGCGGCCTGCCCGCCGGGGATACGTTCGGTTTCACGTCCGATGGCCACGGCGGCACCGACCTCGAGGTGGTTGTGACCGGGACGGCAGCCGTTGCGGATGGCGGCAGCCTCGAGATTGCGTCGCCGTCGAACCAGACGGTGACGTTCGCCGGCCTCACGGGCGAGCTCAAGCTCGACGACCCAACCGCTTTCTTCGGTCACATCGTCGGCTTCTCGGCGACGGCCTCCGATAGCGATGACATCGACCTCGTCGGGGTCGACTTCAACTCGGCCCATTTCGCCGAGAGCTACGATGCCACGACCCACCAGCTCACGGTGAGCGATGGCACGCACGGCGCGAGCCTGACGCTCGACTACTTCGACAATGTCCTCAATTTCACCAGCGACGGCCAGGGTGGCACGCTGGTCGCCAATCAGCCGTCGACCGTCCCCTCCGGCGGATCGCTGGAGATCAGCAAGTTGAGCGACGGCACGGTCAATTTCGTGGACTCCACCGCTGCTCTCAAGATCGACAATCCCGCCGACTTCAGCGGTCATATCGATGGCTTCTCAGCAACGGCGACCAGCAGCGATGTTATCGATGTCTCAGGGATCAACTTCAACGCGCCTAATTTCACGGAGAGCTATAACGCCGCGACACACCAGTTCACGATGAGCGACGGGGCGCAAAGCGCGAACTTCTATCTCGACTACTTCAGCGATGCGTTGAATTTCACCGGCGATGGCCATGGCGGCACGCTGATCACCAATCAGCCGGCGGGGCCGATGACGATCGCGGCCGGCGAACGGCTCGACGTCTGGGGGCTCGACGGCGACACGATCACGTTTGCGGCCGGCACCGGCGAGCTCAAGCTCGACAATCCCGCCGGCTTCTGGGGGCACATTGCCGGCTTCACCGGCACCCAGGCCGATGCGGCACATTCGGACGTGATCGATCTCGTTGGTGTCGACGCCAGCACGGCAACGTTCAACTATAATTCTTCGAGCGGCCTGCTCATCGTCACCGACGGCACCTACCACGCGAGCTTCACGTTCGACAATTTCAACGGCACGCTCAAATTCGCGTCGGACGGTAATGGCGGCACGTTGATCTTCGATCCCCCGAAGCCAGCCGGCATGACGGCGGGCGCCGCGGCCGTTGCGGTGGGCGATAGTTTCAGATGGATCTCTGAGATCAATGAGAACTCGAGCAGCGTCCATGTCGACCCGCCACATGCGGGAACCGTGGCGGGTCAGCTTCCGCAGGCCGTCCAGTCGTTCGTGCAGGGGCAAGCCCAGGCCGAATGGTGGGCCGAGGCCGGCCATCACGATGTGCTTGTCAACGCCACCCTCGACCAGATGCAGGCGCATCTGCAGAGCGCGGTTCATCTGCACTAGGCTACGATCCGCGCGCGGGCGATTGTGATGCATCCTGACACCATCGCGTCTCGGACCGTCCGGGCGATGAGGCATGTGGCGATCTTGGGATGCAACGCGACATGTCCGAAATGGTGCTGGAAACCAGCCGGCCGATGGTCTAGCGAACAGCGTCATGAGGACAAACGAGGAAAATGGCGCAAGGCCGGCGGCTGCCGCGCGCGGCGCCGTCGTGGCCGTGGACTGGGGCACCAGCAGCTTTCGCGGCTGGCTGCTGTCGGCCGAGGGTGAGGTGCTCGCCGAAAGTCGCGGCCATGAGGGCATGCTGCATTGTAGCGGCACCGGCTTCGCACCGGTGCTGCGCGACCACCTCGCAAGGCTCGGCGCCGGCGAGGGAACTCAGGTCCTGATCTGCGGCATGGCGGGCGCGCGGCAGGGCTGGGTCGAGGCGCCCTATCTGAAGACGCCGACGCGCCTCGACGCGTTGCATGAGGGCGCCGTTCGAATCGACGCCGCGACCGATATCCGCATCCTGCCCGGCGTCGCGCAGGCGCGCGCCGATCGGCCCGACGTGATGCGGGGGGAAGAGACCCAGCTTCTGGGCGTGACCGAGCCTGATTTCACCGGGCTTGTCTGCATCCCCGGCACGCACAGCAAGTGGGTCAGGATCGAGGCAGGCCACCTGATCGAATTCTCGACCTACATGACGGGCGAGCTGTTTTCGGTCATGTCCCAGCACAGCATTCTTGTCCATGCGGTCGAAGCGGGGAGCCCGCCGTCGGCGGAGAGCCAGCCGTTTCGCGACAGCCTTGCGATGGCGCAGGCCGCGCCCACGGGCCTGACCGCCTCGCTGTTCCGGTTGCGCGCCGGCCAGCTTCTCGGCTTCGAGCAGCGCGCCGATGGCGCGGCCCGCCTCTCCGGGCTGTTGATCGGAACCGAGATCGCCGACGCCGTCCACCGCCACGGCGCGCAGCAGATGCTGCGGCTGATCGGCGCCGGCGCCCTCGGTGGACTCTATGAGGCCGCGCTGCGCGAGGCGGGTTTCGACGTCCGTGTCGTCGATGCCGAAGCGGCGTCGCGTCGCGGCCTCGCCAAGGCCGCCATCAATATCTGGGGAGCAAAGGTCTGACATGACACTGACGGTGCCTCTGACGGTGCCTTGGCCCGACGTGAAACGCTCGCTGGTGGCAATCCTGCGCGGCATTCGCCCCAATGAGGCGGAGATCATCGTCGAAGGGCTGATCGACTGCGGCTTCGAATTGATCGAGGTGCCGCTGAATTCGCCGGATCCCTTCGTCTCGATCGAGCGTCTGTGCAAACGCTTCGGCAGGCATTGCCTGATCGGCGCCGGCACGGTGCTGACCCCGACCGATTGCGCGCACGTCGCCGACGTTGGCGGACGATTGATGGTCAGCCCGAATGTTGACCCCGATGTGCTCAAGGCGGCGCGGGCACGGCGGATGGTGACCATGCCTGGTGTGTTCTCGCCGACCGAGGCGTTTCTGGCGCTGCGCTGGGGAGCCTCGGCGCTCAAATACTTTCCAGCGTCGGCTCTCGGGCCGTCGGGGATCGCCGCGCAACTGGCCGTGCTGCCGAAGGACACGATTGTCGGCGCGGTCGGCGGCGTATCGGACAAGAACCTGGCTTCCTATGTGGCTGCAGGCGTCCGCGCCTTCGGGCTTGGCTCCAGCCTCTATCGCCCGGGCATGACGGCGGCCGAGGTGCGCGAGACCGCCCGCGCGTCGGTCGCCGCCTATGACAGTGCCTTGCGCGAGGCGCGGGGTTAATTTTAACGCGTCTGCCTCTCGCCGCCCGCGACCGTGATGACGCCGATGATGATCACACCGGTCATGACAAGGCGCACGCCCGGGCTGGCGCCAAAGATGTTCAGCATCGTCACCAGCAGATACATGAACAGCGCGGCGCCCCAGATCCCCGGGACATTGCCGCGACCGCCGGCGACCGAGGTGCCGCCGATCACCACCACCGCGATCGACGCCAGCAGGAAGTCATCGCCCATGTTGAGCGCGGCGCCGCCGGAAAATCCGGATTGCAGGATGCCGCAGAGGCCGGCGAGCAGGGCGCTCAGCACATAGGTCGCAAAGCGCGTGCTGCGGACATTGAGACCGGCGAGCCAGGCCGCCCGTTCGTTCTGTCCGACGGCCGCGACGGTTCGCCCATAGACCGTGTGCTTGAGAACGAGCGCGATCAGCAGGCTCAGGCCGAAAATCGCGATCGCCGCGAGCGGAACGCCAAGAACCCGCTCGGTGGCAAAATCGGCGAGCGGCGGCGGCGGCTTGATGCGAAGGCCCCGGCCATAGGAAATCGCCGTCGACAGCACCAGGAAGCTCGACGACAGCGTCGCGATGATCGGCGGAATGCGCAACAGGCGGATCAGGGCGTAGTTGACGATCCCGACGACGAGGCTCGCGCCCATCGCCGCCAAAATTCCGACCAGCAGAGCTGCGGAATCGGTGTCCATCACCTTCATCGCGATGACGCCGGACAGTGTCATCGTCGCCGGGATCGACAGATCGACATTGCCGGGACCGGTCGTGATCACCATCATCTGGCCGAGGCCGACGATGACGGTGAAAGTGCCGAAGGCGAGCGCCGAGGTCAGGATTTCGCCGGCGCCGTGTCCGCCCGCGAAGGCGACCGCGAGGCCCCAGACCAATCCGGCGGCAAGGAACGACCACAGCCAGGGTTTTTCGGCCAGACGTGTCCGATGCGCGTTCACGACCGTTTCTCCCCATAGGTCACGAGCGCACGCATCGCCAGCACGACGATGAGGATGGCTCCTTGCGCGCCGATCTGCCAGTCCGGCGAGATCCGCAAAAAGATCAGGAACGCGCCCGCCAGCGCCAGGGTCAGCGCGCCGACCACCGCACCCAGCGGATTGACCCGGCCGCCGATGAACTCGCCGCCGCCAAGGATCACGCCGGCGATCGAATAGAGTGTGTAGCGGTCGGCGACGTGTGCGTCGGCCGAGGTCGTCAGTCCCAGCAGCGCAAGTCCGGCCAGCAGCCCGAAGACGCCGGCCAGCATGTACATGACGATTTTGGTGCGGAGCATCGACCAGCCGGCGCGCGCAAGCGCCTTCGGGTTGCCACCGGCACCGCGTGCGATCACGCCAAAGCTTGTC
>Ga0210397_10001462_pt1 | contig 15122 bp, 14 predicted proteins | sample IncBWH2OmetaG_FD_160126 | JGI IMG/M metagenome (GOLD analysis project Ga0210397, IMG submission 160126) | Forest soil microbial communities from Barre Woods Harvard Forest LTER site, Petersham, Massachusetts, United States - Inc-BW-H-2-O ...
GCATGACGCGCAGGCCGGCGTCGTCGTAGGCGCAGCTGTCCCCGGAGTGGAACCAGCCGAACCGGAACGCGTACCGGGTGGCCGCCTCGTCCCGGTAATAGCCGGCCATCACGGCCGGGGACCGGTACACCGCCTCGCCGGCCACGCCGGGCTGACCGGCGAGGTCACGGCCGTCGGGGTCGAGGACCGTCGAGGCCAGGATCGGGCTCGGCACGCCCACGTAGTTCTGCTGCGGCGCCGTGGCCGCGTACAGTTCCGGCCACTCGCCCGGCCAGAACCGGTGGCACGAGATCGACTCAGTCTGGCCGAAGATCTCGAATACGCACAGGTCATCGCCGCAATGCCGCTTCATCGAGGCCAGCGTGGCCGGGGGCAGCGCGGCCCAGCCGTACACGATCACGGTCAGGCTGCGCGCATCCAGGTCCGGACGCGCGGTCAGCACCGCGTCCAGCGCCCGCACCATGGCCGGCGAGCCGGCCCACAGCGCGGTCACTCCCTCCGCGTCGATCATCTCGGCGATGTGATCGGGGTTCGGACGGCGGCCCAGTACCAGCGTGCCAGCACACAGGAACACCGAGTAGGTGAATGGCTGATCACCTACGTGGTAGATCATCGGCAGGTAGGTCCCGACCTTGAGGTCGGATTCGAGTCGCAGCCCGCGGGTCAGCGAGAGCGCGAAGCCGAACCCGGCCGCGTAGCTGCAAGCGTGCGAGATCATGACGCCCTTCGGCAGCGCGGTCGTGCCCGAGGTGAACAGGATCTCCCAGATGTCGTCCGAGTGGATCTCCACGTCCGGCTCGGTGCCGCCCTGACCCGCGATGAACTCGGTGAACGACACGCTGCCCGGCACCGGCGCACCGCCGATGGCGATGGTGACCCCGGCTCGCAGGCCCTTCGCGGCGAACGGCTCCTGAGCCCTGGGCCACAGCTCGGCGTCCACGATGGCCAGCTTCGGCTGGACCAGGTCGATCATGGCCTGTATGAGGTCCGGCGCCATCATCGGGTTCAGCGGCGCGGCGACGAGGCCGGCCTTGGCGATGCCGATCTTCGCGAGGTAGGCCTCGACCGAGTTCTCGCAGAACAGCAGGATCACGTCGCCGCGTTCCAGGCCGCCGGCCAGCAGCGCGTTCGCCACCTGATTGGCGACCGTATCGGCCTGCCGGTAGGTCAGCGCGTGCATCTGCTCGTCGGCGTAGGCGCCCGGGCGGCCGACGATGGCCACCTTGTCCGGCCGGCTCCAGGTCACCCGCTCGATGAGGTCGCCGACGCTCATCCGCTCCCACCGGTGCACGGCTCGCCGGTGATGCAGGCTCGTCACATCCAGATCCACGGCGTCCTCCCGGAGCGACTTTAGTGATTCACAGTTCACTAATGCAATAATCTACGAGTTCAGTCTGCTGCTGTGAAGCCATGGAGTGGTGCGATGACGGAGGCTGTCAGCTACCGGGTCGAGGGCGGCGTCGCCTGGCTCACCATCGAGCGGCCTGAAGCCCGCAACGCGCTCAACGCGTCCGTGCGGGAGGGCCTGTGGGCCGGGGTCCGGCGCTTCAACGAGGACGACACCGCGAAGGTCCTGGTGCTCACCGGGGCCGGCGAGAAGGCGTTCTGCGCCGGCGGCGACCTGAAGGAGATGGCCGAGACCGCGCTCACCGTGCCGCCGCCGGACTTCGTGCCCCAGTTCGGCCGCAACATCGAGGTGGCCAAGCCGACCATCGCCGCGGTGAACGGTGTCGCGTGGGCCGGCGGGTTCCTGCTCGCCCAGTGCTGTGACCTGTGCATCGCCGCTGACACCGCGACGTTCGCCATCAGCGAGGTGAAGGTGGGGCGCGGCGCGCCGTGGGCCGCGCCGCTGTCCTGGCTGATCCCGCCCCGGATCGCGCTGCAGATCCTGCTCACCGGCGACCCGCTCACTGCCCGGCGGGCGTATGAGATCGGGCTGGTCAACGACGTCGTGCCGCTCGCGGACCTGCGGGCGCGGACACAGCAGGTGGCGATGCGGATCGCGGCAAACGCCCCGCTGTCCGTGCTGGCCGCCAAGCGCACCGCGTACCTGTCCGGGCCGGATCTTTTCGACGAGGCCGAACGGATCTGGGCGCCGGTCTACCACAGCGCCGACGCGCAGGAAGGGCCCGCCGCGTTCCGCGACAAGCGGCCCCCGGTGTGGACCGGCCGCTGAGCCTGGCGTGGCTCAGCGGCCGGTCTTAGGTAGCGGATCTCCGGAACTCCCCGGATCTCCCGGGCTCTTCCCGGCGGGCGTCTTACCGCGTCGCGTCGAGCAGGCCGGAGCGGGCCGGCTGCCGGCCCTGGCCCCGGAACAGGGTGATGCGCCGGATGGCGTGCTGCCACAGCCGCGACACGTTCTCGGCCATGTGGCCGAGCTGCTCGTCGGCGCGCCGGATCTCGGCGGCGCTCTTCGGCCGTTCGGCCTGGTAGATCTGGTAGGACTGATACGGCATCATGATGTAACTCCTCGCGAACCCCGTGGTTTGGGTGCCCGCTCTCGCCGGTCAGCCGACGTCAGGCACCTACAATCGAAATTACAGTTAAGGCCTGCGCGGGCGCATCGGACAAATGCCCTACTTCCGGGGCTGTTCCAGGGCTTAGGCCAACCGGCCGAGGGCTTAGGGCGCGAGGATGGTGACGGGGAGCGTGCGCGGGCCGCGGACCTGGCCGCCGGACCAGGTGACGGCCGCGGGATCGGATAGCTCGAAGTCCGGGTAGCGGGCCATCCACTCCTGCAGGGCAACCCGGAGTTCCATCCGGGCCAGGCTGGATCCGAGGCAGCGATGCCGCCCCAGGCCGAACGCCGCGTGCCGGTTCTTTTCCCGGTCCAGCTGTACCGCGTCGGGGTTCTCGAAGACGCTGGGGTCCCGGTTGGCGGCCGGGAACGGGAGCAGCAGCCAGTCGCCCTCCTTCAGCTGGTGCCCGTGGAAGTCGAAGTCCTTGGCCACCAGGCGCGCCATCGTGACCGGTGCGTAGGCGCGCAGGAACTCCTCGACGGCGGTGCCCATCAGACCCGGGTCGCCGGCCAGCCTGCGCCGGTCGTCGGGATGCCGGGCCAGGTGCCAGAGGGCCGCGCCAATCGCCGACCAGGTGGTGTCGATCCCGGCGATCATCAGCAGGATCATGGTGCCGCGGACGTGCTCCCGGCTCAGCTTGCTGCCGCCGATCTCCGCCCCGATGAGGAACGAGGTGAGGTCGTCCCTGGGGTGTGCGATGTGATCGTCGATCTGGGCGTCCATGTACGCGTCGAGTTCGCCGAACATCGCCTCCCGCTCCTCATCCTCGGCGGGCATGTTGACTTCCTCGAGCACCAGCCGGATGAAGCGCCGGAAGCGGTCGGCGTCTTCCTGGGGGAACCCCAGGAACCTGACGATGACCCGGACCGGGATGTGCCGGGCGTACTCGATGGCCGCGTCGAAGCTCGCCCGGCCCTCGGTCTCCGCGAGCAGTTCGCGGCACAGGTCCCGGGTGAAGGGCTCGAGGGCGGCGGTCGCCCTGGGCCCGAAGGCGGGCAGCAGCATCCCGCGGGCCATGGCGTGGAAGGGCGGGTCCGACGTGATCGGCGGGGACAGGCCGATCGGCGCGGGCAGGTCGTCCGGACCTGGCCGCTCCTCGCCGACCACGACCGAGCGGGAGGTGAAGTGCTCGGTGTCGTAGGCCACCTCGGAGACCAGTTCGTGGGTAACCGGCAGCCACGTCCCGCCGTACCGGTCGCTGTGCGCGACGGGGCACCGTTGGCGCAGCTCCTCCCAGATCGGATACGGATCGGCCACCCAGGCGGGGTCGGTGTGATCGAAGTCGGTGGCCCAGTCCTCGACCGGGGGGTGGCGGCTGGTCACGGCTATTCCTCCGTCAGGGAGATGGCTGATTCTCAGCGTACGGCGGTTAGCTGTCGTCCAGAAGGTGCTGCTGGTACGCCATCGCGGCGGCCTCACCGCGCGAGCTGACGCCGAGCTTGCCCAAGATGTTGGAAACGTGCACGCTGGCCGTCTTGGGCGAGATGAAGAGCTCGGCGGCGATATCGCGGTTACTGCGGCCGGCGGCCACCAGGCGCAGCACTTCGAGTTCGCGCTCGGTGAGCCCGAACGGCGCGGCTCCGCCGGGCTCGACGTGCCCGCGCGGCCCGGGCAGGGCGGGCACGTCGACGCGGGCCCGCCGGGCCAGCGAGCCGATCTGCTGGAGCAGAGGGCGCGCGCCGAGACGGCCGGCCAGATCGGCCGCGCGGCCGAGCCGGGCGGCCGCGCCTTCCCGGTTACCGGCTGCTGACGCGGCCCTCGCGGCCAGGAGGAGCGCGTACGCCTCCTGCTGGGGCTGAGCCAGGGCGGCCCAGGCCGAGGCGGCGGCGTCCCAGGCGGCCAGGTCGGGCCGGTCGTCGGCACAGGCGTCGGCTCGGGCCGCTTCAGCGGCGAAGGTCGCGGCCCAGGCGTCGTGCACCGGCCCGGCCCGGTCTGTGCTCCCGGCCCGCAGCTCCAGATCCTTGCGTAGCCGTCCCGGGTCGCAGGCTTCCGGCGGCAGGCTCACCGCGCTCGTCTCGGCGCAGGCGCGCATGGCCATGGCGAGCAGCGGCCACAGATACCGCGGATCGGCCGGCCAGTCGCGGATCAGGGCCGTTCGCCCCGCGTCCAGGGCACCCGCGAGGTCGCCCCTGGCCAGCCGGGCGTCGATCTCGATCCGGGCGAGCGAGAGCAGGCGCTGGCTCTCCGCCTGCACGCCGGCCGGCAGCGAGCGCAGTTCGTCCAGCATCCGTTCGGCCGTTTCCCGGTCTCCCCGGGCCACGGCGATCTGGGCGCGGATCACGAGCGGCCCGAAGCGTCCGAGCGGCGATAGGTCCAGGCCGAGCACCTCGTCCAGGATCTCAAGTGCCTCGTCCCAGCGCCCGGCCGAGGTCAGGGACTCGGCCAGGTTCCCGGCGATCGGAGCCGCGATCTGCCGGCCCAGGCCGAGCTGCCTGGCCCGGGCCAGGCCCTCCCGGCCCGCCGGAATGGCGAGCTCGTGACGGCCGCTGCCCTCGAGCGCGTTGGTGATGGTGAGGTATGCCCACCCCTCGAGCAGCCCGAAACCGGCGCGCTCAGCCGCCTCCTGCGCCCCGCGCAAGGCGGCCATGGTGTCCTCGCCGCGGAGCGCTCCTAGCGATGCCAGCGCCATGTCGGCTTCGACCAGGTGCTCCTCGTCGCCGAGCTGCCCGGCGAGGGCGCGCAGGTCCAGGGCCATGTCCTCGGATTCCGCAAAGCGGTCCTCCCGCTTCAGCGCCCAGCAGAGCCGGGCGAGGATCTGGGCCCGCACCAGGCTCGGTGCACTGGCCAGGCCCAGCGCCGCGTGCAGGTCATCGAGCTGCCCGGGGAGCAGCAAATCCTGGCGGAGCCCGGCACGGTGGCGGAGCATCGAGGCCATCCGTTCGGCATCATCGACGGCACCGAGCTCGGCAATGGCCGCCTCGGCCAGGGCCAGGCCGCGTTCCGGCTCGCCGGCCCAGCGGGCCGCGTCGGCGGCGAGCTCGAGCACGCCGACGTGATCCAGGCCGAACGGACGGGCGGGTTCCGGCACCCGATCCCAGAGCTCGAGCACCTGCTCGAGCATCCGCAGCCGCTGCGCGTACGCCAGGGCCGCCCCCGCGGCGCCCGCCGCCCGCCACGCTGCCGCCAGCGCGCGCTCGTCATCCTGCGCGCCGCGCCAGTGCATCGCGGCCAGAACCGCGAGGGTGCTTTCCGGCCCGGCCCGCGAACCGGTCTCCAGCCCGGCATCCAGCGCGGTGGCGAAGGCGCGGTGCGCCTGAGCCCGCTCCCCGGGCAGCATCTCCTCCAGCACCGCCTCGCGGATCAGCTGATGCCGGAAGGCGTACCCGTCGGCGTCGCTGACCAGCACGTTGGCGTCGACAGCCGGACGCAGGGCGGCCGTCAGGGTCGCGTCATCGAGCCCGGTCACGGCCGCGAGCAGCAGATGGCTGAGCCGCGCGCCGCCGGCGGCGGCGACCCGCAGCGCCTGCTGCGTCTGTTCCGGCAGCGTCGCGACCGCGGCCAGCAGCAGATCCCGCAGGGACACCGGCAGCTCGGCGCCGACCGTGCCGTCGGAGTTCACCAGGGCCTCGGTGAGCAGCGGGACACCGCCGCCGCGCTGGTACACCTCGTCGATCAGCGCGGCGGCCGGCGGCCGCCCCAGGATGCCCTCGAGCTGCACCGCGGCCTGGGCGCGGGACAGCCGGGCCAGCTGCAGGCGTGACACCCCCTCCGCCCGGGCCAGCCCGGCGAGCAGCGGCCGGAGCAGGTCATTGCGGTTCATCTCATCGGACCTGAACGTGACCAGCAGCAGCACGCGCGCCTGCCGGATGTTTCGGACCAGGAAGCTCAGCAGGTCACAGGTCGAACGGTCGGCCCAGTGCACGTCCTCGACGACCAGGACGACCGGCTGTTGTTCCGCCAGGGTCTCGAGCAGGGTGAGGAGCACTTCGAAGAGGCGGGCGCGCGCTGTCCCAGGGTCGGCGCCCGCTGGCGGGGTACCGAAATCGGGCAGCAGCACGCCCAGTTCGCCTGCGGTCTGGCCAGGCAGCAGTCCGGCCACCTCCGCGGCGCCGCGCGCTCGGACCAGCCGGCGCAAGGCCGCGGTGAACGGCGCGTAGGGCAGGCCGCCCGCGCCCAGCTCGACACAGCCCCCGGCGAGAACCATGGCGCGGTCCGCCACCGTCGCGGTGAACTCTGTGACCAGCCTCGACTTGCCGCCTCCGGCTTCCGCGCCGGTCAGCACCGTGCGCGGCGTTCCGCCCGCCGCATCGTCGAACGCGCCAGCCAGCAGCATGAGCTCAGCCTCTCGGCCCGCGAAAACCGGGCTCACCAAGCCAGCGGCCATGTCCCTCATGATGCCAGTCCGGGTTCCCGGGCGCCGCCGCGGTGCGACCTGGTCAGGACGGCAGGTCCCTGACGAAGCGCACCCGGTCCTGCCCGGGACCGTCGTAGCCGGTGGCTACGGGAATGTCGCCCACATAGGCATCGCCGGGCTCGAGCCGGAACCCCATCCGCCTGTGGAAGGCGACCGAGCCGGTGTTCACCGGCGAGGTCACGGCGCGCACGCGCGTGCAGTGCCGGGCCCGCACCGCGTCGAAGAACGCGCCGTACAGCCGCCGGCCGAGTCCTTGGCTCCGCTCCCCCGGGTCAACGCCGACGAAATGGATATAGGCCTCACCCGGCTGCGCCGGAGACACGAACCCCACCAGGAAACCGGCCAGCGCGCCGTCGCGGTCCGCCGCGAAGCTGGTATCGGTGAAGTGGTCGAAGAACAGCCTGGGCAGCATCTGGGCCATCGGGCGGCCGCCCCACCACTCGTCGATCACCGCGATCAGCGGAGCGTGGTCGGACGGGCGCAGCGGCCGGATCCTCGCCTCGGCGGTCACCGGCGGGCCTGGCTCACTGCGCGTCGCTGCATCCCCGCTAGCCTAAGCCAGGTGATCGCTGACGTGGCCACGCCGGGAGGGCTGTGGATCCGGTTCCTCTCCGGGCCTGACATCGACTCGCTCGGGCTCTCGAACGCCGAGATCATCGACGCCGTGGAGGGCGCCGTGCGCGCGCACGGCGACGGGCACGTGGTGGTCGAGCCGAGGGTGCACCTGGTCCCGGACAACGACGGCGCCGGTCACTTCAACGTGCTTCGCGGCGGGGTCGCCGGGGTCGCCGGGGTCAAGGTGGTCGGCGACTTCGTGGCCAACTACGCCGCCGGGCTGCCCAGCGAGCTCGGGCTGCTGACCCTCTACGACCCCGGCACGGGGGTTCCGCTGGCGATCATGGACGCCACCTTGATCACCGCCTGCCGGACCGGCGCGATGACCGCCGTGGGCGCCCGCTACCTGGCGCGGCCGGACTCACGGGTGCTCGGCCACGTGGGAGCCCGCGGCACCGCGTTCTGGAACATCGTGCTGCTGGACGAGCTGTTCGACCTGGACGAGATCCGGGTCACCAGCCGCCGGCCGGAGTCCCGGGAGGCGTTCGCCCGGCAGCTCGCCGCGGTCACCCGGGCTCGCGTCCGCGTGGCCGACACCGCGGAGGACGTCTTCGACGGCGCGGACATCCTGGTCGAGGCGTCGCGGCTGACCGAACCCGCGCCGCTGCTGCGAACCGCCGCGGTCAGGCCGGGCGCCTTCGTTGTCCCCTACGGCACCGTCAGCGCGGTGGAACTCGACCTGCTCGACGTCATGGACAAGGTGGTGGTCGACGACTGGCGGGAGGCGCAGTCGGGCCGGTTCGGCGCGCTGCGCCGCCACGTGGATACCGGCCGGCTCTCGCCCGCGTCACTGCACGCCGAGCTGGGCCAGATCGTCACCGGCCAGCGACCCGGCCGGGAGCGCGACGACGAGCGGATCCTGCTCTGGCACCGCGGGCTCGCCATCCTCGATATCGCCGTCGGCCTGGCCATCCTGCGCCGGGCCGAAGAGCAGGACGCCGGAACGATGCTCCGGTACCGCTGACGATGCCCGCGCTGGTGATCACCCAGGTCGACGACCCGGACCTCGGCCTGATCAGGGCCGTGGCCGAGGGCCGGCCCGTCGCCGTGGCGCCCGGCCTGCTCGCGGCGGTGCGGCAGCACTGCGAACAGGCCCGGCGGGCGCTGCACGGTCAGCCGGTGTACGGCGTCAACACCGGCATGGGGGCGCTGTCCTCGGTCCGGCTGACCGAGCAGCAGCAGCGCTACCACCAGCGCAACCTGCTGCTGGCCCGGGCCGCCGGCGGCCCGCCCTGGCTGAGCGAGACCGATGCCAGGGCGATCGTAGTGGTCCGGCTGCTGACCTTCCTCACCGGTGACGCCGCTGTTTCTGACGGGCTCTGCCAGCGGCTCGCCGATCTCCTCAACGACGGCATCGTGCCCGCGGTACCCGAGGCGGGCGCCGGGACCGCGGGCGAAATCACCCAGCTGGCGCACGCGTTCGGGCCGCTGGCCGGCATCGGCCGGGTGCTGGGGCCGGACGGGGCCACGCGGTCCGCGGCCGAGGCGCTGCGCGAGCATGGGCTGGCCGAGTTCGGCCTGGGCCCGAAGGAGGGCATCGCCCTGATCCAGGGGGTGCCCGGAGCCACCGGGCTCGCCGTCCTCCGCCTCGGCGAGGCCGCCGCGCTCACCTCGCTGATGGAGGCGGCCGCGGCGCTGTCCATCGCGGTGATCCGGGCGCCGCGCGATCCCTACCGGGCCGCCTGCGGGCGCGGCGACGAGATGCTGGCCGCGGTGCTGGCGCGGCTCCGCGCGGCGGCGGGCGACGAGCCGTCGCCGCGGTCCCTGCAGGCGCCGGTGTCGTTCCGGGTGGCCGGGCCGGTCCTCACCCAGCTCCACCGGGCCGCCGCGCTGCTCGAGGCGGCCGTCCGCCGGGCCCTGACCGGGGTCACCGACTCCCCCGCCTACCTCGACGGGCGGTTCACCAGCACGGCCGGTTTCCACGGGATCGACCTGGCCGCGCACTGCGACCACCTCACGGCGGCCTTCTGTCACGCTACGGAGGTGGCGGCGGCGCGGCTGCACCGGCTGATGAATCCCGCCGTGACCGGGCTGCCCGCGCAGCTAGCCCGCGACCCCGGCCCGCAGGCCGGCCTGACGCCGGTCCACAAGCGCGCGGCCGGCGAGGTACACGCGATGCGGCGGCTGGCGGCCGCGACCCCGGTCGGCCTGATCGAGACGTCTGGTGGCCAGGAGGACGTGCAGTCGTTCGCCTGGGAGGCGGCCGGGAAGCTCCGCGCCGCGCTGCGTCACGCCCGCGCCGTCACCGCGTGCGAGCTGCTGGCCGGTTTCCAGGCGGCGGCGCTGTCCGCGCCGCCGCCGCCCGCCGGGAGCCGGGCCCTGCTGGACTGGCTGGCCGGCATCGTCGATCCGATCGAGGAGGACCGGCCGTTCGGCGAGGACATCGAGCGGCTCATCGGCGCACCCTGGCCGCCGGCCTGACCAGCCCGGGACATCAACCACGAGGTTCACGCTCGGCTGCGGGCGGATCCCTGTCCTGGAGGCGTCGTACCTCCAGGACCTGGACGCCGAAGGTCTCGAGCCTGGCGAGAAGCCCGTTCAGGTCCGCCTGATCCCGGAGAGGGCCGTGCACGACGGTCTCGACCGGCTCCACTGACGCGATGAGCCGGTCGAAGTCAAGCAGGACTTCAGGCGGCAGGACACTAGTCACGCGGATTTCGTAGTAGGACGATGGCACCGCAGCCCCCAGTCGGTCAGAATTCGGTGTGGCTACTTCCAACGTCCCTCTTTACGGCTCGCCGCACCCCATTCACGGCGGGTGAGTTGGCCGTGCCGCCCGCCCTCGACGGATGGGCCGACACGGGAGTGATCCACCAGCTTGAGCATGAGCGGTCCGCCGGCTCGACGGGACATCGCCCGCTTCGGGTGATGTGCCCGCGCCTCGATCACCAGATGCTGGTGCCGAGAAGAGATCCAAATCGGAGGGCGAAAACATGGCAATCGGACCGGTGCAGCTGATCGTACTGGGATTCAACCACCCCGACTTCCACGGCGAGGTCATCGCCGAGCTCGAGCGGCTCCGCGCGAGCGACACGGTACGCGTCATCGACTCGCTCGCCGTCTACAAGGACGCCGACGGCGAGCTGGAAGTAGAGCACCTCAGCAACCTCACCGAAGCCGAGGCGATCGAGCTCGGCAGCAAGATCGGCGCCCTGATCGGCCTGGGGATCGAGGGTGAGGAGGGTGCGGAGGCGGGCGCCATCGCAGGCGCCGAGGAGGTAGCGGCCGAGGGCGGCGTTAACGTGTTCACCGATGAGGAGGCCTGGGATGTGCTGGCGGACATTCCTAACGACTCGGCGGCAGCACTCATCCTGATCGAGCACCACTGGGCGGTACCGCTTCGCGACGCGATCATGCGAGCCGGTGGTTTCCGCATCAGCGACGCCTTCATCAGCCCGCTCGACCTCGTGGAGCTAGGGCTCGTCTCGTCAGACGAGGCACAGGAACTGCACGAGCTCGAAACGCAGGCGGCCGCAGCCCGTACCGCATGACCTAGACTCGGCAAGAAACCCAAGCGATCACGAGAATACGGAGGCCCGATATGTTCGGAGGACGCAGAGTAGCCCGGCGCACAGGGCGGCGCACCGCCCGGCGCGTTTCCCGCCGCAGGTAACCCCGCACGCAGGCGCAGGCTCATCCGCCGCGCCGCTTGACTAGCCATGCCTCGGCGTCCAGGTAGGCCTGCTGAGTCGACTCGCCGACGATCGGGGTGGCTTCGAACGTCCGCACCGGACCGTGCTCCACATGCCCGGTGCGGACGAGGCGTTCGGTCAGGCTTGGCTCGAGGCCGGTGAGGTAGAGCCGGCCACCGCGCTCGGCGAGTTTGTCGGCGTAGTCGCCGACCACCTTGATAAAGGTCGATCCCAGGGAGGTGCGGCGTCGGAGCCGCAGCACGACGACGGGCGAGCGGGCCTCGCCCGGGTCGGGCAGGCGAGCCTGCAGGGTCCGGGCACCCGCATAAAGCAGGCTGCCGTAGACGTCAAGGATCGTGATGTGCTCGCTGGTCAAGGTGGCCGGGGCCGGGTGTTCCTCGAAACGCCCGTCAGCACGCGGGGTCAGCTCGACGACGGCGAGGTCCATGGCATCCTGGTTGAGCTGCAGCAGCAGCGACAGGGCCACTCCGATGCCGACGGCCGCGGCGACCGGCAGGAACAAGGTCGCGGCAAAGGTAGTAATGACCAGGACCTGGGAGGTACGCCCGGTACGCATAATCGTGGCGACCTCGCCCGGCCGCAGCGAGCCGATGGCCGCGAAGATGAGGATGGCGCCGAGAGTCGGAACCGCGATCTTTGCGACCAGCCCCGAGAACAGGGCCAGGATGATCAGCATCCATACGCCGGTCCAGATCGTCGCCCAGCGGGTCTTGCCGCCGACGGACACATTCAGCGCGGTACCCCCGACCGAGCCCCCCACCCCGATGCCACGGAAGAAACCCGCGGCCAGGTTGCCAGCCCCTTGCGCGATGATGTCCTGGTTCGGGTTCGGCTGGGCATTGCCCGGGTTGGGTACGGCCTCGGCCACCCCAGCGCCCTGGACGAGGATGATGGCGGCCATCGCCAGCGCACCGGTGACCAGGCTGAACGAAAAGAGCCTGATGTCGGGGAGATGCGGCAGCGGGATGCCACGCGGGATGTCACCCTGATCCCCAACCCTGGCCACCGTCTCCGCACCGGCCAGCACCACCACTACGGTCGGGATCACCAGAGCGATGAGCGCGCTGACCACCGAAAGGCGAGTGCGGGCCAGTACCAGCAAGATCGCCAGCGCGCTCAACCCGGTCAGCAGCGACGCCAGCTGGATGTTGCCCGGGTGGATCAGCACGTTGACGGCCTTGGCCAAGGGGAAGTCGCCGTGCGTTGAAGCTCCTGTCAGGCCTGCGATCTGACCACAAAAGATGTTGACCGAGACCCCCGTGAGAAATCCGATCATCACCGAGTACGAGACGAACCTGGTGTAGCGGCCGAGGCGGAGGATCCCGGCGGCGACCAGGACGATACCGGCCAGGATGACCAGCAGCGACACGGCCTGTGGCCGCTGGTCGGCGGGCACATTCTGCAACGCCGAGCCCGCGGCCAGGGCGGCAGCAGATGTCGTCGTGATCACCATCATCCGGGTGTTGGAGCTGAGCCCGCCCACAATGGGTCCGGCGAAGCCCGCGTACAGGCCCTGCACCGGGTTGACGCCGGCCAGGACCGCGGCCGCCATCCCATCGGGCACGCTGCTGATCGCGCCGGGCAGGCCGGCCACGAGGTCAGCGCGCAGGTTAGCCCGCTCGGGCCGGACCGAGCGCAGCCACCGACCCACGGCCGCCACAGGCAAGCGACTGACGTCCATCTGGCGCTCCCTCCAGCAGCATCACGCCGGGATGCTGGCCGAATCATCCCAGATGATCAGCGCCGGGGCACGCTGACGGCCTCATCCACCGGGATGAGGCTGCCCTCCCGGCCGCCGGTCAAGGTGGAGGTGACTGGTCGCGAGCGGCAGCGCATCTGTGGCCGGGCACGACCGGGATCGAATCACATCCCAGATACACATACTGCCTGATCAGCCGGGAGTCCCACTCCCCGGCTTCATAGAAGGTCAGCCACCGGTATCCCTGAGGCCACGCCATGGCCACGCACCTCGCCACTTCGGACAGTCGCAGGAGGATCCCAGGTGGCGCCTCAAAGACGTCGGACAGCTGAACCTCGGCCCGGTAGATCGCGCGGCGAACGGGGGAAGTCTCTTCAAGCCAGCGCTGGAGCCCGCGAGCGCTGCCTTCTGATGTAGTCCAGTGGCTTCCCCGGCCGAAGTAGGGCCCGACGTGTGGCGCCACGCGCCAGAGCGTCGAGCTCCGGGGTCGCCGGACCAGGACTGCCGCCGCCACAGCGTCCACGCATCCTCCCTGAATCCGGCAGAAGCACGACCGGTGAGCCCGCTGCCGCAACTAACTCAAGCCTCAGGCCTCCCGCCCGTCCTGCGTATCACCCGTCACGGGTGGCTCATAGGGATAGAAAACGGCGCCGTCACCCAGGACGGGTGGTGTCAATATCTATCTGGATGAGGACAGTATTGATCACGGACCGACCGTGAGGATGGTGGCATGAATTACGACGCGAAAGGTAAGACCAGGCCGCAGATCAGGAGTGGCCCGCTGATTACCGGCGCTGTGCTGGTGGGGGCCGGTACCTTTCTCGTCCTCACTGGCCTAGCCGTGGGTAGCTCGCATCTGCTGTCGGTCACCCGGCAAAGGGTGAGGGAGATGGAGGCGCCGCCGAACGAGCTGGCGAAACAGAAATATGCGCAAGCCCGAGCCGCGGTGGCGCACGGTACGGCCGCTTGGCAGAACGGGAGCCGGACGCAGGCGGCCAGCGCTTCCTAACCCTTCGTTCGCGGGTCGCGGTTATCGGTTGACGTCCGGCTCGCTGATGTAACGCTGGTACGCCTTCTCCAGCTCGGGCGAGCCGGGCGGCTCCATATAGGCACCGATGGTCCTGAGCTGAAATCCGCAGAAATCCAGCGCTTCCTGCTCTTCGGTGCGCAGTTCCCGAAGGCATGATTGCAGGACGGCGCGGTAGGCCATATCCACCTGGCTCAGCGCCTCATGAGTGGCGCGGCGGATCGCGATGTTGAGTACGCGCATCTGATCATCGCTGATGAATCCCTCTCCGCTGGCCGCATTGTCCGGATCGAACGCCCGGCTGCCGTGGAACGGCTCGAGCGCGTTGCGGATCGACTGCGCCACGACCCAGGTCCGGAACTGCTCGTAGCTGATCTTCCCGGTGACCTGCTCGAGGCAGGCCAGCAGGTCGGCGGTAGTCATACGGTGCTCGTTTCGGCGGGGGCACGGCACCGGAGGGCGCCAGGTCGATGATCAGCGATGAAACTGGCCTTTCCCTGGAAGTTACCTGTAGGTAACCTGGCGGCGGGTTCTGACGGCTCATGCGAGACAGGCACTTGATACCTAAAGCCCGCGACCCTGATCCGGACCGTGATCTTGTCTTTTCCGCGCAGTCCCAAGTACGCCTGATAGGGACAAGGCGTCATCGATCGCCATGACCACCGACTCCCCGGCCGGCATCAGCAGCGCCACCACAGCCGGGCGACGGCCAGGCCACAGAAGGTCCGGAAGGACGAGGCGGTGAACAACGGCCCGAACACCGCCAGCAGGCTGGCCAGCGAGGCGGGGACCAGCAGTGTCGCATCCAGGAGCATCGGCGGGAACCCTGTTTCATCAGCGGTTTTCATCCAGGCAGCGCCAGGCCGCCCCCGCCCGGGCGGGTCCGCCCGCCCCCCGCCATCATGTACAGCGTGCCAGAAACACCCGACCAGCAGACCCGGACCGCCGTCACCCGGCGGATCATCGCCCACGTCAGGCGCGGCTGGCCCCGCCTCGGCGAACCCATCGTCCGCCACCGCGGACGATTCTGCTACGTCTCGGCCCTGCTGCCCGGCTACCGCGAGGCCGCCCCGATCCTGCGGCTGCGCTACCAGGGATCAGCCGACCGCTGGGCCATCGGGATCTACCTGGCCAGCAGCGACCGGTATACCGAGTCCGAGCTGCCGACTTCCTTCGGCCCCAAGACCGGCACCGCCGAAGAAGGGGTCGATGACACCTTCATCCTTTACGCAGGACCCAAAACCGGTCGCTGACG
>Ga0210397_10001464_pt1 | contig 15116 bp, 9 predicted proteins | sample IncBWH2OmetaG_FD_160126 | JGI IMG/M metagenome (GOLD analysis project Ga0210397, IMG submission 160126) | Forest soil microbial communities from Barre Woods Harvard Forest LTER site, Petersham, Massachusetts, United States - Inc-BW-H-2-O ...
CGCGCGTGACGGCGATGCGAGCGTCGAGCAATTGATGGAGGACGGACGGCATGTGCTGCGGCGCGCCGAGCTCATGGACGGAATCGCCGAGATGCTCGACGAGGTGCAGGTGGAGGCGACGTTCCCGCTCGTGCGAGGCAGCGCATGACGTCGTTAGCACCGCGTTAGCTCGCGTCTAAGCGATTTCAAATGTTGTCGCCGCGATTTAGATTCGGCCCGTATGGCCAATGCACTGATCGGGTTGCGTGGCCGCCGCCGCGAGTGCGTTGTGCTCCGGCGACTGGTGGCCGCTGCCCGCGCGGGCCAGAGCGGAGTGCTGGTCGTCCGAGGCGAGGCCGGGGTCGGGAAGACCGCGCTACTCGACTATCTGGCGCAGCAGGCGGACGGCTGCCGTGTCGCTCGAGCGGCCGGCGTCGGATCCGAAATGGAGCTGGCTTACGCCGGGCTACATCAGTTGTGCTCGCATTTTCTGGACAGCCTTGGCACTCTGCCCGAGCCGCAGCGCGATGCGCTGATCACGGCCTTCGGTCTGAGCGCCGGGGAGCCGCCGGATCGATTCATGGTGGCGCTCGCCGTGCTCAGCCTGCTCTCAGAAGCAGCGGAGGAACGGCCCCTGGTCTGCATCGTCGACGATGCGCAGTGGCTTGACCGCGTCTCGGCTCAGACGCTCGCGTTCGTAGGCCGTCGTCTGTTGGCGGAGCCGATCGTGATGGTATTCGCGATCCGCGGGACCCGCGACGATCGGGAGTTCGTGGGCCTCCCGGAACTGGCGCTGTCGGGGCTGAATCACCGCGACGCGCGCATGCTCCTGGACTCCGTGCTCCCGGGACCGGTCGACGAACAAGTGCGCGATCGACTCGTGATCGAGACGCGCGGAAATCCGCTCGCCTTGCTGGAACTGCCGCGGGGGCTGACGCCTACCGAGTTGGCGTTTGGCTTCAGCGTCGGCGAGAGGATGCCGCTGGCCAGCCGGATCGAGGAGGGCTTTCTGCGCCGGCTCGAGCAGGTTCCCCCAGGGACTCGACGCTTCCTGCTGGCGGCCGCGGCTGAGCCGAGCGCCGACGATGCCCTCCTGCGGAGAGCTGCAGACCGGCTTGGGATCGGGCCGGAGGCTGCCGCGGCCGCCGAGGCGACCGGGCTGATCGAGCTGACCCCGCTTATCCGCTTCCGCCATCCACTGGTTCGCTCGGCGGCGTACCGGTCGGCCTCGTCTCGTGACCGGCAGGAGGTTCACCGTGCCCTGGCTGAGGTGACCGACCCGGAGACGGATCCTGACCGGCGGGCGTGGCATCGCGCGCGCGCCGCCGTGGAACCCGACGGAACCGTCGCCGACGAGCTCGAGCGCTCCGCAGATCGCGCGCAGGCGCGCGGCGGCTTGGCTGCCGCGGCGGCCTTCCTGGAAGAGGCGACCCGCCTAAGCCTCGACCCGGAGCAGCGAGCCGCGCGTGCCCTGGCCGCGGCTCACGCCAGACACGACGCCGGCGCATCCGACGCCGCACTATCGCTCCTAGCCTCGGCCCAAGCCGGGCCGTTCGACGAATTGCGCCAGGCTCGCATCGATCTGCTCCACGCGCAGATCGTGTTCGCCGGCACACAAGGCGACGAGGCCCCTCCTCTGCTGCTTGAAGCCGGCCGCAGGCTGGAGCCGTTGGACCTCCGGTTGGCCCGCGAGACGTACCTCGAAGCGTTCACGGCCGCGGTTATGGTCGGCCGTTTGTCCCGGGGGGCTGGCTTGCTGGAGGTGGCCAAAGTGGTGCGAGCCGCGCCCGGCCCGCCTTCACCTCCTCGCCCCCCCGACCTCCTCCTCGACGGCCTCGCGCTACTGGTGACGGAGGGCCGTGCCGCAGCCGCACCGCTGCTCAAGGAGGCAGTGAGTGCTTTCCGCGGCGACGACCTGTCCCCCCGTGAACGGCTGCGCTGGCTCTGGTTGGTCGGCCGCGTCGCCCAGGATCTCTGGGACGATGAGAGCTGGGAGGTTCTGTGCACCGAACATGTGCGGCTCGCGCGCCGCACCGGCGCTCTGGCTGTGCTCCCAACCGTGCTGCGGTCTCGGATCTTTCAGCACGGCATGTGGGGAGAGCTGGACCAGGGCGCTGTACTCACGCGGGAGGTGGAGGCGGTGAGCGCAGCAACCGGCATCCAGCTCGCCGCGTACGGCACCGTCGCCCTATCCGCCCTGAGGGGCCGAGAGGCGGACGCCCGCAAACTCCTTGACGCGACGCTCGAGGACGTGCTGAGCCGCGGCGAGGGCATGGGGGTGAGCATCAGCCACTACGCCGCGGCGCTTCTCTACAACGGTCTCGGGCAACACACCAAGGCCCTGGCCGAGGCCGAGCTGGCCTCCGAGTACGAAGACCTGGGGGTCATATCGTGGGCCCTCACCGAGCTGATCGAGGCCGCCGCGCGATGCGAGCGGCCGGACAAAGGCGCCGCCGCGCTCAATCGTCTCTCGGAGATAGTCCACGCCGGTGGCACGGATTGGGCGCTGGGCATCGAGGCGCGATCGCGTGCGCTGATGACCCACGCCGACAGCGCCGAGTCCTTCTACCGTGAGGCAATCCAGCGACTCAGGCGAACCCGCGTGCGAGTCGAGCTCGCCCGCGCTCACCTGGTGTATGGGGAATGGCTGCGCCGCGAGCGCCGCCCGATGGATGCACGAGACCAGCTGCGCACTGCTCACCAAATGTTCGAGGAGATGGGCGTCGAGGCATTCGCCGAGCGCGCACGTCGCGAGCTACTGGCTACGGGCGGGACCGCTCGCACGCGCGTCATTGAGACTCGGGACGAGCTCACCCCCCAGGAGGCCCAGATCGCTCGGATGGCCAGCGATGGCCTTTCCAATCCGGAGATCGGCGCCGAGCTCTTCATCAGCGCGCGCACCGTCAAGTACCACTTGCGCAAAGTCTTCACGAAGCTCGGGATCACCTCCCGCCACGAGCTACGAGAGGCGTTGTCGACTCAGGTGCATACCGGTGCGCAATCGCAAGATCACCGTCGCGCAGACCGTCGCGCTGTATTGGAGCGAACCGCGGCGCCTGCCTCTGACAGCGCCGCGATCGGAGGTGGGGTTATCCCCACCTGGCCGACGCTTCAGAGCGGAGATGATTGGCGCGATGCCGACTCTGGTGCTCATCGTGGATGACGACCAGACATTCCGAGCGCTAGCACGGAGAATGCTCGCTGCCTACGATGACATCGTCGTGCTCGAGGCCGGACGGGTTGCCGATGCGCTCTCGACGGCACATCGCGACAAACCCTCCGCGGCGCTCGTTGACGTGGGCCTGCCCGACGGCGACGGGTTTGCCCTCGCCAAGGAACTCACCGCGCTGCCGTGGCACCCCCGCGTCGTGGTGACCTCCGTCGAGCGCAACGGAGGCCGCGAGCACGAAGTTCGACTCAGCGGAGCAGAGGCGTTCGTGCACAAGGCGGACCTCCCGGGCGCACCGCTTGGCGAACTGCTGGGAATCGAGTAACCGCCAGTGGCGTCGCTCGCACCGTAGATGAGGTCTCGGATGGGCGCAGGCCAGGTTCCACCGGACGAACGCCCGCCCGCCCGCGTCGAGCCTCTGCATCAGAGTGAGCGAACGCGGATCACGCGGGTGCTTCTCCCTGGCCGCGCGGTCATCTGCAAAGAGCCGCTGGGGCCCGATGCTGAACGGAGGCTGTGGCACGAACGGTCGATCCTCGAGCGGCTGCAAGGCGTGGAGGGAGTCACGCAACTGGCCACGACGCCGGCGTATCCCAGATCGATCGTGTTGCAGGATCTCGGCGGCGCGAGCCTCGCTGGCCTAGCCAAGCCGGTCGCGGCGGCGCGCCTGATTGCGCTTGCGATCGAATTGTCGCGGGCAGTGGCTGGTATGCATCGGCACGGCGTGATGCACTGCAACATCAGCCCAGCGAACATCGTGGTCGCTGGTGATGGTGCCCCATGCTTGGTCGACTTCGCGCTGGCGAGTCCGTTGGGCGAGATCCGGCCAGAGTTCACGCACCACAGCGAGATGTTGGGGACGTTGGCCTATCTCGCCCCCGAGCAGACCGGCCGTACCGGCCGATCGGTCGATCAGCGGTCCGACCTCTATGCGTTGGGCGCGACGCTGTATGAGTTGGCGACCGGCGAGCCGCCGTTCGGATCCGGCGACCCGTTACGGCTGATCCATGATCACCTGGCGGCCCTGCCCGTCCCGCCGGCTGAGGTCAATCCCACCCTGCCGTCGGCTCTATCGGAGATCGTCATGCATCTTCTGGACAAGGACCCCGACAGTCGATACCAGACCGCGGACGGCCTGCTCTACGACCTCGAGCGGTTACGGGACGTCCCCGAAGGTCCGCGACGGAGCGTGCTGCGGGTCGGTGAGAACGATTTTGCGATGCGACTGCTGCCGCCCTCGCACCTGGTGGGCCGCGATGAGGAGATCGCGACGCTTCGGGCAGCGTTTGAGGATGCGCTGCTGGGCCGCTGCTGCGGTGTACTCGTTGGCGGCGCAGCGGGGGTGGGAAAGACCGCGTTGCTTGACCAGCTACGAACGCTGGTCACCGGCGAGGCCGGATGGTTCGTCGCGGGCAAGTTCGACCAGTACCGACGGGACCTGGAGTTCGACGCCGGATATCAGGCGTTTCGCGCGTTGGGACGACTGTTGCTGGCCGAGCCAGAGGAGGAGTTGGATCGACTGCGCGCCGAGATCCTCCGAGCCGTCGGAGCAAACGCGGCATTGCTGACCGCTGTGGTACCGGAGTTCTCGGCGCTGCTGGCGGTGCCACCGGACCCCGGAGATCCACTCACCGCGCAGGTGCGGATCCAGCGGACCTGTCTGCAGGTGCTGCGGGCTGTCGCTTCGCGCCGGCGGCCAGTGGTGCTGTGCATCGACGACCTGCACTGGGCGGGTCGCACGCCACTCGGCTTCATCGATCTTGTGCTGAGCGACGAACCGGTCAAGGGGTTGTTGCTTGTGGCTGCCTATCGCGAGGAGGCGATCGAGGGGCCACATCCACTGGCGGCGCCGCTGCTCCGCTGGCGCGAGCAGCCCAGGGTGAGATGCCTTCGGCTGGTCAACCTCCCGCTCTCCGGATCGAGCGCCATGATCGCTGAGATACTGCACGTCGAGCTGAACGGTGCGGCGGCCCTGGCCGAGGCGATCGAGCCGCAGGCCGAGGGCAATCCGTACGCGACGGTGGAACTCCTCGATGCGGTACGTCGCGACGGGCTCTTGACGGCGACGGCGGCGGGCTGGCAGTGGGACGAGGCGTCGGTTCACGCCCACTTCAGCCAACCGGGCGTGGACGGGCTGCCGGCCGCGCGCATCGCTGCCCTACCTCCGCCGTCTCGCCACATGCTGGAGGCGATGGCGTGTCTCGGCGGGCGAGCCGAACTGAGGCTGTTGCAGACGGCCCTTGGCGCCGCTGCCAACGAGGTAGACGAGATGCTGGCGCCGATTCTCGAAGAAGGGCTTCTCGTGATGCAGTCCTGGTTTCGTGAAGCGGTCCGCTTTCGCCACGACCAATTCCGTGAGGCAATCCTGGATCAGCTGCGGCCGGAGCAGCGGCGCGCCTTGCAGTTGGCGATGGCGCGGAGGCTGGCGAGCGCGCCCTAGTTGTTTGCGGTTACGGCCGAGCAGTATCTGCCCGTTGCCGATGCCGTCGAGGACGCCGCCGAACGCCGTCAGGTCGTTGGGCTGCTGCGACGCGCTGCCGGCCAGGCGCGGCTGGTTGGGGACAACACGTTGGTAAACGCACTTCTGTCGGCGGCACTCCCGCTGGTCGACTCCAGCGACACTGCCACGCGCGTTGCCGTCCACACCGCACGTCACACAGCCCTCTTCAGTCTGGGGCGCCTCGAGCAGGCAGACGACGAGTACCAGATGATCGCGGCGCTGTGCCCTGGTGCAGCGCAGGGAGCAGCCGCAACGGCGGTGCAGGTGCGCAGCCTCACCTACCGGAACCGCTTTGGGGATGCAATCGTCCTGGGCACTGGGGCGCTGCGCGAGTGCGGCCTCCCAGTACCAGCGGCGGACCGGCTCCCCATCGAGCTCGATCGCAGGTTTGACGGTCTGTACCGATGGCTGGAGAACACCCCAGCCGCGGATGATCTGGCGCGCGCCGAGCTCACGGATCCGGTTCTGCTCGCCGCATCCGGTCTGATCGACGCGACCCTGCCAGCGGCCTTTTTCGCGACTGACCGCACGATGTACGGCTGGTTGAGCCTCGAAGCGTTGCGCATCCTGATCGAGCACGGCCCCGCCCCCGCGTTGGTCGGCTCGGCGAGCCGCGTCACCTGGGCCGCGATGACCCTGCGCGACGACCCGGCCGCCGGTTACCGCGCGGTGCGACGTATTCTGCAGCTGGGGGAGCACCGCGGTTACGAGCCCGGCACCTCAGAGGCGCGGTCGTTGTTCGCTGTTCAGAGCTGCTGGTTCGAGCCGTTGCCGGTCGGCATCCAAGCCGCCCAGCTGGCCCGGGAGGGTCTCATCGCGGCTGGTGACCTAGCCAATGCCGGTTACACCTACCACCTGGCGTCCGCCGCCCTACTGGATTGCGCACCGACCCTGCACGGCTGCGCCGCCGAGGTGGAATCAGGACTGGCCTTCGTGCGCCGGAGCGGTGGCGAGCATTTGGGCCAGTGGCTCGACACCTATCAAGTGCTCATTGATGTGCTGCGTGGCGCGAGCGCGGCTGAAGCGGCGCCGCCCGCTCCGCTGGAGAGTTATGCCGCCAATCCGGTCGCGCTGTTTCACGCGCACGTCAACCGTGCCGTCGCCGCCGCGATCTTCGGTGACGCCACCGAGCTGGAGCGACATACCGCAGCTGCGATGACGCTGCTGCCGGCTGCCCTCGGCCTCTATCCGACGGCCTTGGCCCATGTTCTCCGCGGGCTGGCGGTGGCCGCCCAGGTGCGCACCGCGGACGGGCTCGAGCGCACCGAGCTGTTGACCGAGCTCGAGGAAGTGACACGGTGGCTCGCCGACCGTGCCGCGGACGCCCCCGACAACTTCTTGCACATGTTGCGTCTCGTCGAGGCGGAGCGAGCGTGGTCGAACGCGGATTTTCGCGGCGCAGCGCTCGCATTCGATGCCGCCCTTCGCTCGCTGACGGAGCAACGGCGCCCATGGCATCGGGCTCTGATTGCCGAACGCGCCGCCCAGCTCTACCTGGCGCAGGGTCTCGAGCACGTCGGCTACGAACTGCTCGCGCAGGCCCGCCGCGACTACCTGGCCTGGGGTGCCACGGCCAAAGTCGACCAGCTGGATTGGTCTTATCCCACGTTGCGCCCGCGGCCCGATGTGAGCGACGGCCGAGCCGGCGATCGGTCTGACGACGCTGGCGGCCGGCCCCCTACAGTGACCAGGGGGGCGCTGGACCTGCTCGGCATCCTGTCCGCATCGCAAGCGCTGAGTTCCCAGACCAGCGTGCAAGGGCTTCACACCCGCGTCGTCGAGATCCTGAGCGCGATGACCGGCGCCACGGGCGTGCGCCTGGCGCTGTGGCGCAGCGACCCCGCAAACTGGCTGGTCCCGGTCCCTGACAATGACGGTGACATGGTGCCGGTCACCCCGGGCGTCGAGCCGGCCATACCGATATCAGTCCTGCGCTACGTGCAACGAACGCAGGAACCACTCTCCGTCGTCGATGCAGCCCGCGACGACCGCTTCGCCCGCGATCCGTACTTCGCCGATATCGACTGCTGCTCGCTGCTGGTGGTACCCATCTCCAGTCGCGGCAAGTTGCTCGCCGCTCTCTTGCTGGAAAACCGCCTCATCCGTGGCGCGTTCACGAGCGGGCGGCTCGACGCGGTCAGGCTCATCGCCGGCCAGCTGGCGGCCTCGCTCGAGAATGCCCAGCTTTACGCCGAGTTCCGTGAGCTGGCTGAAGAGCAAGCGGCGTTGCGGCGGGTCGCGACATTGGTGGCGCGGGGAGCCACGCCCAGTGTCGTCTTTGACACCCTGGCAGCCGAGATGGAGGCGCTGCTCAACGCAAATGGCATCTCGTTGTGTCGATATGAGGACGGGGACGAGCTGACGGTGCTTGCCCACCGCGGCGCCGAGGCCGCGCAACTGCCGCCAGGCACCCGCGTCCGCCACGACGGCGAGAGCGTTTCTGCGACTGTGCGACGAACGCGGCGGCCGGCCCGCGTGGACAACTACGATCAAACCGGCGGGCACATCGGCCACGTCATCGAGGGTCTCAGGTTCGCCGCTGGGGTGGGGGCGCCGATCACCGCCGACGGTCGGCTGTGGGGAGTCACCATCGCGAACTGGGTGGGCGACACCGTTCCGCCGCCCGACACCGAGCACCGCGTCGCGAAGTTCACTGACCTGGTGGCAACGGCGATTGCGAACACGCAGGCGCAGGAGGAGCTGATCGCGTCGCGCGCGCGGATCGTGGCGAGCGGCGATGAGACACGTCGTCGGATTGTGCGGGATCTCCATGACGGAGCGCAGGAGCGTCTCGTCCACACCATCATCACGCTGAAGCTGGCGCAGCGGGCCCAGGGCTCAGGAGACGAACGGACGGCCAACGCATTGGTGAACGAAGCGCTCGGTCACGCCGAGCGGGCGAACTCGGATTTGCATGAGCTGGTGCATGGGATCCTTCCCGATGCACTCACGCGGAGTGGTCTGGTGGCAGGTGTCAAAGAGCTGGCTTCAAGGGTGCGGACACCCGTCACCGTGAGGGTGCCGCAAGAGCGATTCCCCCTTGAGATCGAAGGCACCGCGTATTTTGTCATCGCCGAGGCGCTGACAAATGTCACCAAGCACGCGCGTGCCGGCAACGTGGAGGTGTCGGCGTGGATGGCGGATGACGCCTTGCACTTGGAGGTCCGTGATGACGGCGTTGGTGGCGCCCGAACGGACGGCAGTGGGCTGCGCGGACTGAGCGATCGGGTCGGAGCGCTCGGGGGGCAGCTGAGCGTTCACAGCCCTGCGGGCGAGGGGACAAGAGTCGCCGCCATGCTCCCGCTACGCGGGTAGCACTGCCCCGATCTCGTGGCGGGAAGTGATGTCGAGTTTGCTGAACACGTTGCGGAGGTGGTATTTGACGGTACGCGGGCTGATGAACAGCTCGACGCCGATGTCGGGGTTGGACAAACCCTCGCTGGCCAGCCGGGCGATCTGCGCCTCCTGTGGCGTGAGCTCGTCCCGAGTCTCCGCCGCGCGCCTGCGAGTGGTCTCCCCCGTGGCCAGGAGCTCGCGCCGGGCCCGTTCGGCAAACGCCCCGGCGCCCATCGAATCGAGCATGTCGTGAGCCGTTCGCAAGTGATCGCGTGCATCCACTCGGCGGCGCCCGCGACGTAGCCATTCGCCGTATACGAGGTGGGCGCGCGCGAGCTCGACCCGAACACGAGTGCGCTGGAGTCGCGCGATTGCCTCGAGGAACAGCGGCTCAGCGTCGTCTCCGGAAGTCATCAGTGCGCGCGATCGCGCCTCGACGCCCAGTGCCCAGTCAGTTCCGGCGGCGTGCGCGCTGTCGGCGAGCCGATCGAGAGCGACGGTCGCCCGATCTCGCTGCTCACTGCGAACGGCGGCCTCGATCAGCTCCGCGAGTGCCCACGCGGTCACGCCCAGATCCTCGTACTCGCAGGCCGACTCTGCCGCGGCCAGGGCCTTCTGGTAGTGCCCGAGACCGTTGTAGAGAAACGCGATGGTCAGGTGGCTGATGCCGACGCCCATCCCTTCGCCCCGGTCAATCGCGTCTTCGAGCGTCACCTCGGCCAGCTCGGAGGTCTTGGCCTCCCGGCCCGCCAGCGCGGCCAGCGCGACCGCGGCGCAGCCGCCAAGCTGGGCTGCGGTGGCGCCGCTGATCCCCTCAGGTTGCTCCGTGATGGCGGCGGCCTGGTCCAGTTCGCCCCACAGACCTAGTTGGAGGATTCGAGACCGCAGCGCGATCGGGAGCACGGCCCCCGCACCGGTGCGGCGTGCCAGCTGCACGTGTTCGGTGCACAGCATCTCCCAGCTTTCGTCGTCGCGGAGATCCTGAGCGATCCAGCCGGCAAGCCACAGCCAGCGCAGCCGCTCCTCCGTGGAGAGGTTGTTGCGGCGAAACGCGAGCACCGCCCGCTTCAGGACGGGGGCGGCAGCGGCTCGGCCTTCCGTCACAAGCAGCGCGAGGCCGTCGAGGAGGAGGTCGGGAGCGCGCGGGGGCTCTGGCGCCGCTGGGAGAGCACGAACCGCTTCCGCGACCTCGATCATCCCGGCGCCACGCGTGAGGCGACCGACCATCACGGCGGCTGAGAACGCCGCCAGATAGGCCTCACGGCCCAGGCCGAGGTCCAATCGCTCGAGGCTCCGGGCCGCTTCGAGGAGCCGGGATGGAGAGTCGTCACCGCGTCCGGTCACGAACAGGATCTGCGCCCGCAACAGGTCGATGCGAGCCTGACGCAATGCGTCCCCGGGGCCGGCCTGCGCGGAGGTCAGCAGTGCCAGCGCAGCGTCGGGTGCGCCGGCGTCGTGCTGGGCCTGAGCCGCGGCCAACGCACGCTCGGCGCGCAGCGACGGCTCGAGGGTCAGCCGCGCCGCCTCTTCCCAAAAGGCGGCCGCCGCAGCCAGCCCACCACGCGCCCGCGCCCGGCCCGCCAAGCGCTCGAGCTCCCCGGCCACCGCCGCGTCGGGTGCGACCGCCGCACGGGCGCGGTGCCACGCTCGCCGATCGGGATCCAACTCAGGGTCCATGACGTCAGCCAGGGCACCGTGGACGTCCTGCCGCTCCAGCGCCGATGCGGACCGGTATGCCACCGAGCGAACCGCGGGATGGCGGAATCTGACCGGTGGTGTCAGATCGATCAGCCCGGTCGCTTCCGCCATTGCCGCATGCGTGCCGATCCCGAGCCGCTCCACAGCCCTTCGCAGCAAGACCTCATCCCCCCCGGGCTCCGCCGCAGCCGTGACCAACACGCGCCGGGTATCGGCTGGGAGCTGCTCGAGCCGGCGCAAAAAGTGCTGCTCAACCCGGCCTGTCAACGGCGCGCCCTCCGTCACCCTGACGCCGAACGCCAACTCGGCGGGCGTGAACCCCCGAGGTAGCTCAACCAATGCCTGAGGATTGCCACGCGTCTCGGCCACGACTCGGTCCCGCACTCGCTCGTCCACAGGCCCCAGAAGCACAGAGTCCAGCAGCACCCGAGCGTCGCGCTGATTCAGACCGGACAGGACCATCTCCGGGAGGCCGCTGAACGGGCTGGCGCGGAGCGGCTCGCGCACCGCAAACGCCAGCGCGATCGGCTTCGCGGACACCCGTCGGGCGACAAACGCGAGTGTCTGTGCCGACAGGCGGTCAAGCCACTGGGCATCATCAACCACGCATATCAGCGGCGCCCCCTCAGCTGCCTCAGATAGCAGGCTCAGCACGGCGAGCCCCACCACAAACGGATCCGGCGACTCTCCGGTGCTGAGTCCGAAGGCGGTGGCGAGTGCGTCGCGCTGCGGTCCAGGCAGGTCGTCCAGGTGGTCGAGTAGGTGCGCACACAACTGATGCAGCCCCGCGTACGCAAGCTCCATCTCCGACTTCACCCCGGCCGCTCGGGCAATGCGGCACTCCGATGCGAGCCCCACCAAATGCTGGAGCAGCGCAGTTTTGCCGACGCCCGCCTCTCCACGCAGGACCACGACACGGCTTTCGCCAGCGCGGAGCGAGCTGAGCAGAGCCTCTAGGACCCCGCGCTCGCTGCGCCGGCCGCGTAAGGCTGATGCAAGGGCTCGACCCTTGCGGTTGTTCGTCACCTGTCCGGCGACACCCTCCTGTACTTCGGTGATGACAGCCATATCAATCGCCGTCCTTGCTGGGCCACGGATGACGGCACTCACAGAGCAAGTGCGCTTCTGGCCTAGACCATCACACCACGCGCGAGCCACCGCTATGTCCAGAGGCCCCCACAACCCACGGGCGAATACTCGTAGTGCCAGGCTGAATATTCCCCACCTGCCGTGGGGGCGTACCTGAATCGAAGGGTGGGGCTTTCCCGTAGGCGGGGCGGGGCCAGACGTGGTGTGTTTGCCTGAGGAATCGGCGATCCGGCCGTCGTGCCTACGGTAGGCTCGAGCAATATCCGGACCGCGAAAGGTGGTGATCGGGGAGGACGACACGCTCTTGCGTGAGGGGATCGTGCGTCTTCTCGCCGAAGGCGCCTTCGAGGTTGTCGCCCAGGCGGCGGATGCGGATGATCTGCGCCGCAAGGGACTGGCCCACCGCCCCGACCTCCTGATCGCCGACATCAGCATGCCGCCGGGCCACGATGAGGATGGCCTGCGCGCAGCCCTCGAAGTTCGTCGGCAGCGACCCAGCACCGGCGTTCTCATTCTCTCCAAGCACTACAAGGAGGAGTACGCGCTGGAACTGGTGTCCGACGGCGCTGATGGCGTCGGCTATCTCCTCAAAGAGCGCGTCGGCGACGTCGACAGCTTCCTCCAGGCTGCGACGCGGGTCGCCGACGGACGCAGCGCGCTCGACCCAGAGATCGTGGCGCGCCTGCTCGGGCGCCGACAGAGGGCGAGTCCGATCGCGCAGCTCAGCCCGCGTGAGCTGGAGGTCCTCGCGGCGATGGCGGAGGGCAAGTCCAACGGCGGAGTCGCCGCGGCGCTCCAGATCAACCAGGGCACGGTCGAAAAGCACGTCACGAACATCTTCGCCAAGCTCGGCCTCGATCTCACCGAAACAGATCACCGGCGCGTCTTGGCAGTGCTCAGCTACCTCCGAACGACCTGACCCTGTGAAGGGCGCGAGCCGGTGACCGACCCGGTGCATGGACTAGGGCTCGGCACGGACGACCAGCACCGGCACCGGGCTGTGATAGAGCACGTAATGGCTGACGCTGCCGAGCAGCTCAGCGTTGAGTGGCCCGCGGCCGCGCGATCCGATGACCACGAGATCGTGGCGCCCGGAGATGATCTGTCGTACGAGCGCCTGCCGTGCGGGCTCCTCACTGACGACGCAGGTCGCCGGGACGCGGTTGGCAACGAGTGCCCGTGCCCGTTGGGCAACGTCTGCGACGTGTGTGCGCGCGAGCTCGAGGGCGGTGGCCCCGGCGCCTGGCGCCCAGTAGGCGATCGGGGATGGTTGGACGGCGGCTGTCATCACGGTCAGGCGCGCGCCTGCGCACTCGCTGAGATCGATGGCGTGCTCAAGGGCGCATTCGGCGCTCGGCGAACCGTCAAACGCCGCTAGGACGTTGTGAAACATCTTGTCCTCCTGTCGATCGCGGCGAGGGTCGCCGCGTGCTGTGCATGCCGAGAGTGTTGTGTGTCACACCACTCGTTCGCATCGGCCGGTGGCCAGTGGTCGGCACCGACTGCCCCCTGAACTGTCCACCGGCTGATGCGAGACGCCTGCGTACGCGAAAGCCTGTGTCGGGCAACGCCGTATGCCCATACCACTCAAGGAGGCATCATGCTCAAGCTCAGACCCAAACCCCAACTCCATCGGGCCGCACAGGCCGTCGGTGCGGAGTCATTCCGTCCGGTTGACGACGCTGCCGGCCCGTCAGGGCAAAACGACCGCCGCAACGTGCTCTGGTGGATTCTCCTCGCCGTCCTGATTGTTCTCTAGCCGCAAGGGCGCGGTGAGATCCACCGCGCCCGCACCGCGGGGGTCATCGCAGTGGTGCTCAGGCCCGCTTGGCGGAGGCGACGTCAGCCGACCCTCCCCTGGTGAGGGCCAGGGGGTCGACGACCCGGTCGTAGAGCTCCTTGCTGACCCCATTGTCCAAGGCTGCCCGCTCGAGGGTCAGGCCTTGGTCGATCGCATAGTGGGAGATGACAGAGGCCCTGTCATATCCGATGATCGGCGAAAGCGCGGTCACCATCATCACCGACCGCTCGATGTTCTCCTTCAGCTTGGGCTCATTCAGCTCGGCGTCCTCGATCATGAACGTGCGGAGGTGGTCGCACATGTCGGCCATGATCAGCGCCGAGTGCAGGTAGTTGTTGATCAGGATCGGCCGGAACGCGTTCAGTTCGAAGTTCCCCTCGACCCCGCCCATCGTCACCGCCACGTCTGAGGAGATGATCTGGATCGCGACCATCAGCATGGCCTCGGCCTGAGTCGGGTTGACTTTCCCCGGCATGATCGACGACCCTGGCTCATTCGCGGGCAGCAGCAGCTCGTGAAGTCCCGTCCGGGGACCGGAGCCGAGCCAGCGCAGGTCGTTGGCGATCTTGAACAACGTCACCGCAGCTGCCTTCAGACCTGCGTGAGCTCGGACCATCCGGTCCAGGGTCCCCTGGGCGGTGAACTTGTTGGGGGCCGTGCGGAACGGCGCACCCGTCATCGAGGCGATCTCTGCAGCGCATTCCTCACCGAAGCCGATCGGGGCGTTCAGCCCCGTGCCCACCGCAGTCCCTCCCATGGCCAGCTTCAGGAGCCCGTGTTTTGCGTGCTCGACCTCTTCGATCGCGTCATCGAGCGCACCGACGTACCCCGACCATTCCTGACCCACCGTCAAGGGGGTGGCGTCCTCGAGATGCGTCCGGCCGATCTTGACGACATTCGCCCATTTGCGGGCCTTTCGCTCGATCGAATCTCGCAGCCGTCTGAGCGCCGGGATGGTCTGCTCGGTCGCCATCGTGTATGCGGCGATGTGCATCGCGGTGGGAAATGTGTCGTTGCTCGATTGCCCCATGTTCACATGGTCGTTGGGATGCACGGGCGCTTGGGAGCCAAGCGTTCCGCCCACCAACTGGATGCAACGGTTGGAGATGACCTCGTTGACGTTCATGTTTGACTGGGTGCCCGAACCCGTCTGCCACACGTACAGCGGGAAGTCCTCGTCCAGCGCTCCCGCGATGACCTCATCGCACACTCGTTCGATGAGCGTGCCCTTCCATTCGGGCATCCGACCGGCACGCGTGTTAACGATCGCGGCGGCCTTCTTCACATATCCGTAGGCGTGGTAGACCTGCTTCGGCATTCGGTCGTTCCCGATGTTGAAGTGCTCGAGGCTGCGTTGCGTCTCAGCGCCCCAGTACCGGTTCGCAGGGACCTCGACCTCGCCCAGGCTGTCGAACTCTCGGCGCGTCCCGGTCGCGTCGAGGCCGATGGGGAGATCGAGGATCTTCGGTTTCACACTGCTGGCGGTCATGGCGGGTGTCTCCTGGTGCGGTCGCGCCCGCCCTCAGAGCAGGGACGGGCGCGCC
>Ga0210397_10001468_pt1 | contig 15070 bp, 9 predicted proteins | sample IncBWH2OmetaG_FD_160126 | JGI IMG/M metagenome (GOLD analysis project Ga0210397, IMG submission 160126) | Forest soil microbial communities from Barre Woods Harvard Forest LTER site, Petersham, Massachusetts, United States - Inc-BW-H-2-O ...
CCCGACGTATTTTCGCGCATTGTCGGCGAACGCTTGCAGCAGGTCTTCGGCCAGCCTGTCGTCGTCGAGCCGCGGCCCGGCGCCGGCGGCAAGATCGCGGCGAGCGCAGTGCAGAATGCGGCGCCCGACGGCTATACGCTGCTGTTCGCGACGCCGACTTATACGATCAACACGGCGATGAAGCTCGCCTCCTACGATCTGCTCAAGGATTTCGCCCCGGTCGCGCTGTCGGGCCTGATTTCTTACGCGCTGGTCGTGCATCCGAGCGTGCCGGCGAAATCTGTCGCCGAGCTTGTCGCCTATGCCAAGGCCAATCCGGGCAAGCTCAATTGCGCCTCGGCCGGCATCGGCACCGTGCCGCAGATTGCCTGCGCATATCTCAACAAGCTCGCCGGCACGAACATCATTCACGTGCCGTTTCGCGATGTGAATTCCGGCATGGTGGCGACCGTCGGCAACACCACGCAGATGTTCTTTGGCGTCGCTACCAATGCCAAGCCGCAGATCGAATCCGGCGCCTTGCGCGGGCTAGCCGTGAGCACGCCGCAGCGCTCGCTGCTCCTGCCCGACCTGCCCACCATGATCGAATCCGGCTATCCGACATTCGACATGCCCGGCTGGGGCGGGTTTCTGGCGCCGGCCGGCACGCCGCGCGAGATCGTCGCCAAGCTGAACCAGGAAATTCAGTTTGCGCTGGCGCGGCCCGATGTCGAGCAACGCATGCTCGCCGCCGGCATGGAGCCGTCGCCCGCGACCGACCCGGCGCATTTCGGCAACTTTATCAAGCGAGATCTCGATCGCTGGGAGCAGTTCGTCGGCGCCGTCGGCCTGGACAAGCTCAGCGAGAGTTCGGCGCACTAGACCTGTTTGAAAGGCGGCTCGCGGGTGACGCGCGCGCCTGATCACAGCTTCGCCAGCACGCCGCCGCTCAACGGATGCGGTGCGCCGGTGGTCGAAGGAAACGTGATCGGCAGACCGCGCAGGCTGCGCACGGCGAGATAGGCGAAAGCCTGCGCCTCAAGTGAATCCACCGACCAGCCGGCCGCATGCGCGGTTTCGACTTTGGCCGGCGCAAGCTGCTCGGCGAGCATGCGCATCAAGGTCGGGTTGCGCGCGCCGCCGCCGGCGACGATCCATGTGCGCGGCGCACGCGGCAATAACGGTACGATGGCTGCGACTGACACCGCGGTCAGCGCAGTCAAAGTCGCGGCGCCGTCATCGACATCGATACCGTCCAGCGCATCGCCGGCCCATTGCCGGAAGTCGTTGCGGTCGAGCGATTTCGGCGGCGGCAGATCGAAGAACGGATGCTGCAGCAGGCGCGCGACCATGTCGGCATTGACGCAGCCCGCGGCAGCATGGCGGCCATCGACATCGAGCGGCTGTCCGGTCTGCAGGCGCAGGAAATCGTCAAGGAGCGCATTGCCTGGTCCGGTATCGCAAGCGATCAATTGGTCGCCGTCGGTATACGTCACGTTGGCGACGCCGCCGACATTGAGGACCGCGACCGGCGGCTCGGCGCCGAGCCGCCGCACCAGCGCCTGATGAAAGATCGGCGCGAGCGGCGCGCCCTGCCCACCGGCCGCGACATCGGCAGCGCGAAAATCATAGACCACGGGAATGCCAAGCCGCTCGGCCAAAACGCGGCCATCGCCGATTTGCACCGTCAGCCGGCGCTCTGGCCGGTGCAGCAGCGTCTGGCCATGAAAACCGACCGCGGCCAAATTCGCCGGCTGCAAACCATTGCTGTCGAGGAACGACTGCACGACTTCTACATGCGCGTCGTTCACCAGGTCCTCGGCGGCGGCGACCACGCCCGGCCGGGCGTTGCGTTCGGTCAGGTTCGCCGCGGCGGCGGTGGCGCTGCGCAACAAAGTGCGCTCGGCCTTGGTGTAGGGGCGGCAGGCTGTGGCGCCGAAATGCGATATCTTCTCGCCATCGGTATCGATCAGCGCAATATCAACGCCGTCCTGCGAGGTGCCGCTCATCAGTCCGATCGCCAAAACCGACGCGGCGGCTGAAGGTCTGGCCGGCGCGTTGGCATCCTTGGGCGTATCGAACTTGGGCATATCGAATGTCGTTTGCTCAGACATTCCGGTCTCTTAAATAGGTTTCTTGAATAAGCCGTTTAAATACGGCTTTTGCGTATCCGGCCTTTCTTTGGGGCCCTCCAACCTGTTACACCACCGGCTCCTCGGTCAGAGCGAAAACCGCCGTCAAAGCCTGAAGATGTCGATGAGCGCCTACAAGTCCGATTTTCTCAACGTCCTCGCCGAACGAGGCTTTATCCACCAGGTTTCCGAGCCCGAGGCGCTCGATGCGCTGGCGCGCACGTCGACGATCACGGCCTATATCGGTTTCGATTGCACGGCGCCGTCGCTGCATGTCGGCTCGCTCCTCCCCATCATGCTGCTCTACTGGCTGCAGCAGACCGGTCATCGGCCGATCGCGCTGATGGGCGGCGGCACGACGCGCGTCGGCGATCCGTCGGGCAAGGACGAGAGCAGGAGGTTGCTCACCGACGACATCATCGACGGCAACCTCAAGAGCATCCGCGAAATTTTTGCGCGTTTCTTGAAGTTCGGCGAGACCGGCAAGGACCCGTCGGACAATGCGGCGGTCATGGCCAACAACGCCGATTGGCTGAATTCGCTCAATTACATCGATTTCCTGCGCGACATCGGCCGCCACTTCTCGATCAACCGCATGCTCGCTTTCGACTCGGTGAAGCTGCGGCTCGAGCGCGAGCAGGAACTGTCGTTCCTCGAATTCAATTACATGATCTTGCAGGCCTACGACTTTGTCGAACTGCACAAGCGCTACGGCTGCGTGCTGCAGATGGGCGGCTCGGATCAGTGGGGCAATATCGTCAGCGGCATCGATCTTGGCCGCCGCGTCCGCAATGCGCAGTTCTTCGCGCTGACATCGCCGCTCATCACCACGTCATCCGGCGCCAAGATGGGCAAGACCGCTGCCGGCGCGGTGTGGCTCAACGCTGATCAGGTGAGCCCATACGAATACTGGCAATATTGGCGCAACACCGAAGACGCCGATGTCAGCCGCTTCCTCAAGCTGTTCACCGTGCTGCCACTTCCGGAAATCGAGCGGCTCGCGGCGCTGAAAGGCGCGGAGATCAACGAGGCGAAGAAAGTGCTGGCGACCGCAGCGACGGCGCTGGTTCACGGCCGCGCGGCGGCCGACGATGCCGCGGCGACAGCGCGCACGACGTTCGAGGAAGGCGGCCTCGGTGCGAGCCTGCCGAGCGTGGACGTACCGCGCGCGGAGATCAAAGCCGGGATCGGCGTGCTGACGGCCTTCGTCAAAGCCGGGCTGGCGTCGTCGAACGGCGAAGCGCGACGCGCCATCGCCAACAATGCCATCATGGTCAACGACACCCGGGTGACCAGCGACAAGGCGACGATCAGCGAGGCTGATTTGACCGCGGACGGCGTGGTCAAGCTGTCGCTCGGCCGCAAGCGTCACGTGTTGCTGAAACCGGTCTGAGCAAAAATCGTCAGCGCGAATTCGGCGGCCCAATCTTCAGTGATTGGCGTTGCCGAGATTGCCGCTATTGCTGTTTGTCGAAGGAACTGGTGGTGCTGCTATCGTCGCTATTGGCGTCGGGCGGCACATAGGGCCCGGTTGCCGGGAATTCGAACACTTTGCGCAACAGGCCCGGCGCCAGCGCCGAAAGCGGATTGACGTGCAAGACCGGCGATCCCGGCTTACCCACCACTTCATAAGTGACGCCGAGCAGGCCTTCTTTTTCGCCGCCGAGGAACAGGCCCACGACGGGAAGCTGGCCGAGCAGGTTATTGGCGCCGTAGAGCGGCACCAGCGTGCCGCGCAGATGCACCTCGTCGCGGCTATAGTCGATCATGCCGTCGATGGTGCCGCCGAGCACCGGCCCGCGCACCACGCCGTCGCGTAACGACAGCCGGCCTTGCGCGCGGGTGAAGTCGAGCTTCAGGCTCGAGAAATCCATGTTGTTATTGTTGGCGCCGCGTGGCGGCTGCGGCCCGCCCTGTTGCGCCACGGCCTGTTCGAGCTGCGACTCGTCATGGACTGAGAAACTTTTGATGGTGACGGTGCCGATCTGTGTCGGATTGCTTGCCGACGGCGCGTCGACTATCGCCTGCATCTGCCCGCCGTTCATGCGCGAATAGACATCATTGTAACGGAAAAATGCGCCGGCATCAGTCGTCTCGAGGTCGACGATCTGCCGCGTGCCGGGCCGGCCGCGCAGATCCCCGGTCAGGGAGCCGTTGCGGCCGATCTTGGCGGCGAGGCCGAGGCTCCTCACCTCGCCGTTGCGGCGCGACATTTTCATCTCGACGCTGCGCAACGCCTCGCCGTTATAGCCGAGGATGGCGCCGAGCTTGATATCGAGATCGACGTCGGGGGTTGCATTCTTCGTCGGCTGTTGCTGCTGGGCGTTTTGCTGCGTGCCCATCAAAGACTTGACGAAGCCGCGCCCGTCATAGGCGTCGCCGCGCATCACGACACGATAAGCGCCGTCCGATGTTCGATCGACTTTCAAGCTCGCGCGGTCGCCGTCGGAAAAACCATAGGATGGGAAATTGGCTGCTTGCAGATTGCCCGAACCGTCGAGATCGACGGTGCCTTTGACGCCGCTGCCGGTGCCTTCGATCAGGAGATCGTCGACGCGGACCGATTGCGGCTTGGTGGTGAGCGTGAACGTCGCGCGCGCCGGTTTGCCCGACTGCTTGACCCAGCCCGGCAGGAAACCGTCGATCTGGGCCGGCGTCAGATCGGCGGTGACCGCGAAGCGGCCGTCCCGATCCGCGGTGGTGCCGACGCGTCCGGTCAGATCGATCGGGATCGAGCCCGAGATCGTGCTGCCCGGATCGATCGCAAGATTGTTGCGCATGGTTTCGTCGAGCATGCCCTGGATGTGGACGTCGGCGGCGTCGTCGCCGCGCATCTTCTTGTAGTCGAGGCTTGCCGGTGTGCCGCCGATCTTCACATCGCCCTTGATGGCGAAGCCTTGATTATTGGCGCTGACTTTCAGCGCCGCGGCTTCGACCTTCTGCCCCATGATCATGCGCTCGGCGGAGAAGTTCGTGGCATCGACGTTGATATTGTAAGCGGTCGAGCCGGGCGGCAGATCGGGCTTCATCGGCATGGCCAAGGCGACGAGCGCACTCATATTGCCGCGCGTCGTCGCTGGATCGAACGGCACGCCGGAGGCGTCGCGCAGGCGGTCCATGGCCAGAAGCTCGGCGGCGGCCGGGACCGGACCGTCGATCTTGAAATGAACATTGGCCGGCGGCTCGTGCGGTGCGGTGTCGGGCACTTCGAACAGGCCCGATGACAAGACGAGCTTGCGTCCTGACGGCAGGTCGGCCGTGGCTTTGCCCACCGCGATTTGCGCATCGCGCCCGACAATATGCACCGTGAGATCGACATCGCGGAGCGCCGGCAAGCCTTGCACCGGCGTGACCGTGCAGTTGGTGGCGAGCGCGTCGACACGCAGCCCGTCATCAGGCAGCGGCGGCCCGCTCGCTTTCAAAGTGTTGAACGGCGCGTTCACGGCAATGACCAGGCGTTCGAGCGTGCCGGCGGAAAGATGGTCGTTGAACCAGTCGCGCACTTTCGGCGAGACGAAGACCGGCCACAGCCGCTTCAAGGCATCGGCCGGCATGCGCGTGCCGGCGACGCCCGCGGTAAGACGCAGTTCGCCGGAGGAGTAATCCCCGGTGCCGGACATGGCGATGCCGAGGTCGCTATTGCCGAAGTCGCCGCCGTCGACAACGATGCGCTTCTTGACCGGATCGAACTGACCGCTCAGCGCAATGCGGTTGAGGACCAGCGGATCGCCCAGGCCGCTGGCGGCGTTGAGCAGGATCGTGCCGCCGCCGACCTTGAAGGTCCAAGGACCGGGCGATTGCGGCGGCGCCTGAACTTCACCCATCAGCGTCATGCGATTGCCGCCGGACAAGATCTGGAACGGCACTGACAGTAGGCGGCTTCCGGCATCCCAATTGAGCTTGAACTCGGCGCGGTCGATATCGATCCGGCCGTCGGAATCATCCGAGCTGCCGATGAAGCCGGCATCCGCCACAATCCGGCCGGCGAGCGACACCGGCACGCCATCGGGGCCGATTTCCCCGCGCAGGCTCGCCGAGATCGGCAGTGTCGTTTGCAACGCGCCGTTGTCGATCCGGGTCGCCAACAGCAGATCGCTGGCCGCCACCTGGCGGGCTTCAAAGGCAATGTTGCGATAGCCGTCCCGTGTCGGGTTGATCGATGCCGTCATCGCCCAAGGATGTTCGGCATTGTCGGAGCCGACGGTCACCATCATGCCGCCGCCGCGGGGGCGTTCGACGCTGAGCGTGATGTTGTGGAAAGTCCGTTTCTTGCCGGTGCGCCGGTCGTCGACAGTGAGGCTGCCGTCCTTCAATCCCAGTTCGCGAAGATCGTGACCGTCCAAGCCGGATTCGCCGATGCCGTCGATCCAGTTCAACAGCGCGGCGATGGTGTCGCTTGCCGGACGCGACGGAACGGTCTGGGCTTGCGGCACGGTTTGGGCCTGCGGCAGCAGCGCGCTCGGCGCGACCGCAGCCCCGGGCAATTTGTCCTGCCGCATGCCCTGGGTGACGCCGAGCGGCGCCGTCGCAACGGGAACGCTCGTCGTCGCGAGCGGACGCTTGTCGGTGCCGGAGGCAAAGACGGTGACTTCGCCGTTCTGTTCGATATGCACGGCGAGCTCGGCGCCGACGAGATTGAGGCTCTCGGCGCGCATATGACCGCTGAGCAGGCTTAAGCCCGAGACCCTGATTTCGGCTTTGGGGGCGCTCGCAACCACGGTGCCGTCGGGATCGCGCACGACGATATCGCGGACACGGACCGCCGCGCCGCCGTTTTCGGTGCGCTCGATCTGGGTGCCGCCGACTTCGACGCTCTCGCGGCTGCCGAAATTGTCGGCGATGGCGCTCGCGAGCCACGGGGTGAAGGCGTCGAGCTGGATCGGTCCGCTCGACAGCCGCCACCACAAGCCGCCGAGGACGACAATCAACAAGCCGGCAAGAACACCCGAGACGATGCCGACGCGCCGTATCAGCCGCCGATGCCGACCCAGGACGCGCCGATAGGCAGCGAGATACCTGCCATCGCTGGAACGATCGCCACGATGAGCCGCGGTAAGGCTGCCCCGACGCCGTTGATGGACGAGCGGCTCCCATCTGGGAACGGCTGCGCTTTGCCTATCTTGGTTCGCCATTCCCGCTCGGGCGTCCCCTCGTCCGTGCCGTCGTCACCAGTGTATAGCAGAACGGTGAACGACATTTCGGCCCACGAGCGGTCGACACCCCGGCTCCCGTTCTTCGTGTGGCCAAAAACAATGCCCCTGGGAAAGCGTCGAAAGGAAGGCACATGGTTGAATCCACGACAGAACTTCCGCAAACCGGCGACAAGGCGCCGCCCTTCACCCTGCCGCGGGACGGCGGTGGAACCGTCTCGCTGAAGGACTTCGCCGGCAAAAAGCTCGTGCTCTATTTTTATCCGCGCGCCGATACGCCCGGCTGCACCAAAGAGGCGATCGCGTTTTCCAAGCTCAAAGCGGCATTCGGCCGTGCCGATACCGAAGTCCTCGGCGTGTCCGCCGATCCGGTGCCGGCGCAGGACAAGTTCAAGGCCAAGCATAAGCTGACCATCGCGCTCGCCTCCGACGAGAAGCACAAGATGCTGGACGCCTATGGCGTGTGGCAGGAGAAATCGATGTATGGGCGGAAATTCCTTGGCGTCGTGCGTGCCACCTTTCTGATCGGCCCCGATCAGCGCATCGCCCACGTCTGGCCCAAGGTTTCAGTGGAAGGTCACGCGGAGGACGTCTTGGCCGCCGCCAAAAGCCTGTGAGTCACCGCACGCGCCGTAGGCTGCTACCATTTTGGCCGCTTGGTGGCCTCTTGTTGGCGCAAGCGGCGCACTTCGCCGCAATTCGTTACCCAAGTGTTTACTGAAGTCCGTAAAATGCCTGCCGGAATTTCCTGAATATTAACCATAAACGGCTGGAATCCGCTCCCGACTTGGGTGGGAGTGTCAATGTCGCAGTGGACCGCGTCTCGGCAGCAGGCCGTCAGACCAAAGCATTTTTCTCCGCATCATCTTCCGCAGCACACGACGCACCATCCGGTCGCGCCTGCTGCGTATCACCATCAGCCGGCGCCGCATGCCGCGCCACCGCAAAAGCAGCCGCCGCGCGAGACGACGCGCTGGCCGGATGCGAAAGAGCGTGGCGCCGATCAGGCGGCGGCGCGTTCGGCTTACACGTTTACCCATGCCGGACGTCAGGTGCGCCTCGGACCGGTCGCGTTCTGGATCGGCGTCGGGACCCTTGTGATCATGGCCGGCTGGTCGGTCGCGGCGGCGACCTACCTCACCTTCCGCGACGACGTGCTGCGCACCTTGATCGCGCATCAGGCCGAGCAACAATTCGCTTATGAAGACCGCATCGCCGAATTGCGCGCTCAGATCGACCGCACCACCAGCCGACAGTTGCTCGACCAGGAACAATTTCAGCAGAAGCTCGACGATTTGAGTCACCGCCAGGCGACGCTCGAGCAGCACGCCGTTGCGTTAGGCGGGGTGACCGACCCGGTCACCACCGGCTCGATCAGGACGCCCGCGGCGCCGCCGCGGGGCAACCGGCAGTCCAGCATCAGCGACAGCCTCGGACGGGTCGAGGCCTCGCTCGATCGGGTCGAGCAGCGCCAGACGCTGGCGCTCAATCAGATGGAGAACCGCTACGAGGGCAAGGCGCACCTGATGCGCAGCGTGCTCGGCCAGCTTGGGCTCAAGCTCGATATGCCGGCGGCAATCGGCGGTCCCTTCGTGCCGGTAAAGCTTCCCACCGGCGAAAGCTTCGAGCGCTCGATGATGCGGGTCAACCTCGCACGCGCGGATTCCGATCGCCTGAGCGCCACGCTGGTCGCGGTGCCGGTACGCAAGCCGGTCACCGGCGAAATCGACCTGACATCGCCGTTCGGCGTTCGCGTGGACCCCTTCGTCCACGAAGCCGCGATGCATACCGGCTTGGATTTCCGCGGCGACATGGGCGAGCCGATCCACGCCACCGCCGCCGGGACCGTCACTGTCGCCGGCTGGACCGGCGGCTACGGCAAGATGGTCGAGATCGATCACGGCAACGGGCTCGCAACCCGCTTCGGCCATCTCTCCGAGATCGATGTGAATGTCGGCGAGAAAATCCGCATCGGCCAGGTGGTCGGCAAGCTCGGCTCGACCGGCCGTTCGACCGGCCCGCACCTGCATTACGAGACGCGCATCAACGGCGAGCCGGTCAATCCGCAGAGATTCCTCGATGCCGGCGACAAGCTGTTTGGCGGGTAGTTCCGCTACTCGACATCCTCGACTTGCTCCGGCCCGGTGCCGAAGGCGCGCTGGGCGAGCGCCGCTTCGGTGAACTGATCGATGTCGCCGTCGAGCACAGCGCCGGTGTCCGAGGTCGAGACGCCGGTGCGCAGGTCCTTCACCATCTGATAGGGCTGCAGCACGTAAGAGCGGATCTGGTGGCCCCAGCCGATATCGGTCTTGGCCGCCTGATCGGCCGCCGCCTTCTACTCGCGCCTTTTCAGCTCGGCTTCGTAGAGCTTGGCGCGCAGCATCTGCCAGGCCTGCGCCCGGTTGCGGTGCTGCGAGCGGTCGCTCTGGCAGACCACGGCAATGTTGGTCGGGATATGGGTGAGCCGGATCGCCGACTCGGTCTTGTTGACGTGCTGGCCGCCGGCGCCGCCGGAACGCATGGTATCGACGCGGACATCGGACTCGTTGATGTCGATCTTGATGGCGTCGTCAACCACCGGATAGACGTTGACGCTGGCAAACGACGTGTGCCGCCGCGCATTGGAATCGAACGGCGAGATGCGGACCAGACGGTGCACGCCGTTCTCGGTCTTGAGCCAGCCATAGGCATTGCGGCCCTTGATCTCGATCGTCGCCGACTTGATGCCGGCCTCTTCGCCCTGGGTTTCTTCGATGAAGTCGACCTTGAAGCCGCGCTGCTCGGCCCAGCGCGTATACATGCGCAGCAGCATCGAGGCCCAGTCCTGGCTCTCGGTGCCGCCGGCGCCGGCATGCACTTCGAGATAGGTGTCGTTATTGTCGGCCTCGCCTGACAGCAGCGCTTCGAGCTCGCGCCGTGAGACTTCGGTCTTCAGCCGCCGCAGCGCGGCTTCGGCTTCGCCGACGACCGCTTGATCGCCCTCGCCTTCACCGAGTTCGATCAGTGTAATCTGATCGTCGAGCTCCTGCTCCATGCGCGTCAGCGCGGCGAGCTGCTCGTCAAGAGCGGTGCGCTCCTGCATCAGCCGGCCGGCGCGTTGGGAATCGTTCCAGAGATTGGGGTCTTCGGCCTGCTTGTTCAGCTCGGCCAGCCGGGCGCGCGCCTTGTCGACGTCAAAGATGCCTCCTCAGCAGCCCGAGCGACTGCTTGATGTCTTCGACGATGGCTGTGATTTCTGCGCGCATGACGCTGGCGATGTAATGGCTTATGCCGAGCGCTGCAAGCGGTCGCGCGCGATACAGCGCTTAGCTCGCGGCATTAACGTCAATAGAGACCGCCGGTGCCGGTGCGCACCACATTGCCCGCGTCGGGCACGGTGCCCGGCGGCACCGGAGCGCCGTTGGCGGTATCGGCGCCGATCACGGAATAGCTGTCGGGTGGCGCGGTGCCGGGCTTGAAGGCTTCGAGGATGGTCTTGGGGTCGCCAGGTCCGGCGCGCATGCCGTTATGGGCGTCGACGCGGATGAGCTTGATCCCCGGCGGCACGGTGAACGGGATCGGCGGCTTGTCGGCAAGCGCGATTTTCAGGAAATCGCGCACCACCGGCGCGGCGAGATGGCCGCCGGTGGCGAGCCGCCCGATATTGTGCGGCTTGTCGTAGCCCAGATACACGCCGCAGACGATGTCGGGCGAAAAGCCGACGAACCAGACGTCCCTGGAATCGTTGGTGGTGCCGGTCTTGCCGGCGATCGGTTTGCCGACATCGCGCAGCACAGTCGCGGTGCCGCGCTGGACCACGCCTTCCATCAGCGAAGTGATCTGATAGGCCGTCATCGGATCGATCACCTGCTCGCGCTTGTCCACCAGCGTCGGCTCAGTGTTCCAGGCTTTGCTGTCGCCCGCCTTGGCGTCGCAGCCCTGGCACTCGCGCTGATCGTGCCGGTAGATGGTGTGGCCGTAGCGGTCCTGAATGCGGTCGATCATAGTGGGGATCACGCGCCGGCCGCCATTGTCGAACATCGAATAGGCGGTGACCATGCGCATCACTGTCGTTTCACCTGCGCCGAGCGCATAAGACAGATAGGGCGGCAATTCGTCATAGACGCCGAAGCGCTTGGCATATTCGGCGATCAACGGCATGCCGAGATCCTGCGCCAGCCGCACCGTCATGACGTTACGCGACTGTTCGAGACCGAAGCGCAAGGTCGAGGGACCGAAGAACTTGCCGCCGTAATTTTCCGGCCGCCAGATGCCGCCGCCCTGCCCCATATCGATCTCTATCGGCGCGTCCATGACGATGGTGGACGGCGTATAGCCGTTGTCGAGAGCCGCGGCATAGACGATCGGCTTGAACGAGGAGCCCGGCTGCCGCAGCGCCTGCGTGGCGCGATTGAACTGGCTCTGGTCGAAAGAGAAGCCGCCGACCATGGCGAGCACACGGCCGGTATGCGGATCCATCACCACCATGGCGCCGGAAATTTCCGGCACCTGGCGGAGCCGGTACTGGCCCTGCTGCTCCATCGGATCGACATAGATCACGTCGCCCGGCGTGAGCACCTGGCCGACTTTCTGGATCGGCCTGCCGGCACCGGGGCCGGTCGCCGATTTCGCCCATTTGACGCCGTCGAGCGGAATGAGGCCGATCTCGCGGTCCTTGCCCACAGCGCCGGAGGGATCGCGCGCCGGCTGCAGCCCGATGCGCGCCGATTGATCGTCGACCTGAAGCACCACGGCCATTCGCCATGGGGTGATGTCATCGAGCGATTTCACGTCGGCGAGTTTCACGCCCCAGTCGCCGCTGACATCGATTGTAGTGACGGCTCCACGGTAGCCTTTGCTCTCGTCGAAATTAACGAGCCCATTGACCATGGTCTGGCGTGCGACGAGCTGCAGCTTGGGATCGAGCGTGGTGCGCACCGATAAGCCGCCCTCGTAGAGCTTCTTCTCACCGTAATTGTCGTAGAGATAGCGCCGCACTTCCTCGGCGAAATATTCGGCGGCGAAAATATGCGCGCCGGCCGGCCGCACCGTGACTTCGAGCGGCGCTTTCTTGGCCTGATCGGCGTCCTGCTGCGTGATATAGCCGTCCTCGGCCATGCGATCGATCACGTAGTTGCGGCGATCGACCGCTGCATCGTGCCGGCGGAACGGATTGTAATTGTTCGGCCCCTTGGGCAGCGCCGCGAGATAAGCGGCCTGCGCGATGGTCAGTTCATGCACCGACTTGTCGAAATAGAGCAGCGAAGCCGCGGCCACGCCGTAAGCGCCGAAGCCGAGATAAATTTCGTTGAGATAGAGTTCGAGGATCTTCTGCTTCGAGTAGGTGCGCTCGATGCGCAGCGCCAGCAGCGCCTCCTTGATCTTGCGGTCGAACGACACTTCGTTGGTCAGGAGAAAGTTCTTGGCGACCTGCTGGGTGATCGTGGAGGCGCCTTGCGGATGGCCGCCGTGGCCGTAGTTCTCGACGTAGAGCATGCCGGCGCGCAGGATGCCTTGGATGTCGACGCCGGGATGCTGATAGAAATTCTTGTCTTCAGCGGCGACGAAGGCATTGGTGACGAGTTTCGGGATCGCCTGGATCGGCAGATAGAGCCTGCGCTCTTTGGCATATTCGGCAAGCAGCGAGCCGTCGGCCGCGTGCACGCGAGTCATGACCGGCGGCTCGTAATCCTGAAGCTGCGAATAATCGGGCAGGTCTTTGGAGTAGTGCCACAACAGGCCAGCCGAGCCGGCGACCCCGGCGATGAACAGGACCGTTCCACCCGCAAACAGGAAGCCCAGAAAGCGCAGGAATAATTTCACCGCGACCCCGATTTCGCAGAACGTTGCATCAAAGTAGTTGCATCAAAAGTGTCCAGCCCGGCTCCAACCGGAGCACCGCCCGAAACCCATTTGACCGGCCCGACTCACGCTTTAACGCGTGTCAGCGCAGTGTGCCAGCATTGCCCCGGACCCGCCAGAGTCCCCGCCAATCCTCGCGTTGGTCGCTTGGTTTTTTGTTCAAACTGAGGCCGCTGGGGCACATTGGCCACACATTGGGATACCGCACGGCTACCGCCTGGAACCCGACCCGGCCCGGCTCGGGCTGCGACGCTCGCGCCCGCGGTCAATTTGCGCGGGCACCGGCGACATGGGCGGAAAAATAGCTGTCGATGGCGTGCGCCATGCTGTCGGCGGTATGGTCGCGCCAAGTATCGGACAGGAGCGACTGCAAATCCTGCTTGTTCGATACATAGCCGAGCTCGACCAGAACCGAAGGCACGTCCGGCGCGCGCAACACGCGGAAACCGGCCGATTTGACCGGATTCTTATGCAGCCGTGTCGCGTCCTTCATGTCGCCGACGAGCTTATGTGCGAACTGGACCGAGAAGGTCTTGGTTTCGCGCTGCGCCAGATCGATCAGGATGCCGGCGACATCGTCGGGCTCGGATTTCAGGTCGACACCGGCAATGACGTCGGCGCGGTTTTCCTCTTCGGCAAGCCGCGCGGCCTCCGGATCGGTCGCGGTTTCCGATAGCGTATAGACGGTCGCACCCTGGGCATCGCCTTCCTTGTGCGGCAGGGAATCAGCGTGGATCGAGACGAACAAAGCGGCCCCGGCATTGCGCGCGATGCGGACGCGGTCGGCCAGCGCCACGAATGTGTCGTCGTCGCGCGTCAGCAGCACGCGGTATTTGCCGGTCTTTTCGATGCGATCGCGCAGGCGTTGGGCGACATCGAGCACGATGTCCTTTTCCGCTTCCCCGCTCGGCGCCTTGGTCCCAGTATCGATGCCGCCGTGACCCGGGTCGAGCACGACCAAGGGCCGCGGATCGGTGGAGTTCGGCTGCGGCGTGCCGGCCGGAGGAGCTTCGGCGCGGACCAGCTTTTCGTCCTGGGCGATTTTTTTCACGAAGCTATCGCGGTCGGTCGCGGCAAGGTCGAGCACGAGCCGGGCCGGCGCGCCGTCGGCGGCATCGACCACGAAGGCCTTGTCGACGCGGACCGGCCTGGTGACATCGAGCACCACACGGGAACCGCCGGCCATCACCAAACCGTAACGGAACGTCTTGATCAGCCCTCGCCCGCTGTCCCCGGTGTTCGGCGGCATCTGAAACCGGACCTGGGGAATATCGACGACCACGCGGTAAGGATCGGCCAGCGTGAAGACGTGCAGGTCGATCTTGCGGTCGAGATCCATCACGAAGCGGGTCTGCGACTCATCGCCGCCAACCCGCGCATCGGTTGCCACCGGAAACGAGTCGGAGGCCGGCAGGCTCGCTGTCCCGTCCGCCGCGCAGGCAGCCCCGGCGAAAAACAGACCGAGAAGCGCCCAGGCCGCGGCTCGGACAGCCATCGGTTTCCACCCCATTCTGCCCCTCTACTCCATTAGGCGCGCGTGGTTAACCCAAACTTACCCGGCCAGCCGGAACCGGAGTGAAATACCGCGGCAATTCACCACCGTGCCGCCAAATCCCACAGATGACTTGCCAATTCCCCTTCGGGGGCCTTAGAAAGAGAGTGCTGACGGTGAAAGGTTCCGGTTGTGTCGCGTTAGGGCATCCGGTTACGTCCGCCTCAAGATTGGCTCCCGGAGGAAGATGACCGGAGCATGGCGGGCGGCGGGTTTGGAACCGCTCCGGCGCTGTTGCTGCAACGGCCACTGGCCATCATATGACCAATGGTTGCATACGGCCGCGGCGCCACGAAGGCGGAACGAACAGGCGACGCCGATACCCTCGATTATTGAGGACAGCCGGAATCTTGAGCGTGGCGCGCGAACCCAGGAGCCGAATTGCTCCTGGCATGGCGTTACGCCGTTAGCGTCTA
>Ga0210397_10001472_pt1 | contig 15054 bp, 13 predicted proteins | sample IncBWH2OmetaG_FD_160126 | JGI IMG/M metagenome (GOLD analysis project Ga0210397, IMG submission 160126) | Forest soil microbial communities from Barre Woods Harvard Forest LTER site, Petersham, Massachusetts, United States - Inc-BW-H-2-O ...
ACGGCCCGGGAGATCCTCCGCGGACGGCACCCGGTAAGGGATGCGAGCCGCCTTGATCTTGGCCTTCGCGCGGGTGATCCGCTGCTCCATGGCGGTCTGGGGCACCAGGAAGGCACGGGCGATCTCGGGCACGGTCAGGCCGGCGACCATGCGCAGCGTCAGCGCCACGCGGGTCTGGATCGCCAGCGCCGGGTGACAGCAGGTGAAGATCAGCCGGAGCCGCTCGTCGTCGATGGCGCCGAGAGGCTCGGGCGGGTCGTCGTCGTGCAACAGCTGAGCCTCCTTATGCTTGCCGCCGCGCTTGTTCTCGCGCCGGATCCGGTCGATGGCCTTGCGGTTGGCGGTGGTGGTCAGCCAGGCCCCGGGGTTGGGGGGTACGCCGTCGGCCGGCCACCGCTCGACCGCGGTCGCGAACGCCTCGGCCGCCGCCTCCTCGGCGACGTCGAGATCACCGAAACGCCTGGTCAGGGAGGCGACCACCCGGACCCACTCCTCGTGGTGCGCCTGGGAGATCGCGTCGGTGGCGTCGGCCACGCTCACAGGAACGGCCGCACCTCGACCTTCCGGTTGCAGGCCTTCGACCCCTCGGCGGCGAGCTTGAGCGCCACGTCGAGGTCGGGGGCCTGGATGATCCAGAAGCCGGCGAGATACTCCTTCGACTCCAGGAAAGGCCCGTCGGTGAACATCGCCTCCTCGCCTCGGTTGTCGATGACGGTGGCCGAGCTGGGCGCCGCGAGGCCGCCGGCGAAGACCCAGTGACCCTCTGCCACGAGCCGGTCGTTGAACACGTCGATGGCCGCGTCCTCGTCCGGAGTAGCGAGGCCATCGTGGTCAGAGATCACGGAAACCAGGTACTGCATCTCGGATCATCTCCTGTGGTCCGGGGACGCCCCCGTGGGCGGCCGCTCACCCCTGCTACGAACACCTCTGCCCCGATCCGACATCGTCTCCCGGATGTGTTCGAGGACTTCTGGTACGCCGGTTGTCAACGTACAAGCGAGTGTCGATGAGGAATGACGCGAGGCGGGCCGGGGGCCGTCAGGAGACCGTTCGGGATGAGGCCTGCGACCGATCCCTCAGCCGGCCGCGGCGAAGGGCTGGGCCCAGGCCCTGAGCGCCGCCACCACCGAGCCGGCCAGCACGGCGTCGTTGTCCTGCGTGCCCGGCGTGTGCATGAGGTGGTTGACGCCGGTGAGCACCTTCAGCTCGGGACCGGTGGTCCCGGCGCCTTTCAGCGCGCTGGCGAGCGGGCTGATCGTGCTAACCGGGATGTTCGTGTCCGCGGTGCCGTCGGTGACCAGGACGCGGGTACCCGCCGCCACCTTGGCCGCGGCGTCGACCGGGCTGACCGCGTCGTCGGTGCGTGCGACCTTCGCGTTCCCCGGCGTGAGCAGTTCCGGGGTGAGCTGCTGCACGATCTGCGGCAGCAGGCCGTCCGTCTCCACCTGCTGGCCGGCCCGGAACTGGGCGATCGCGTTGCTGATCCCCTCCGCCTGCTGCTGGGCGGCGGACGCGCTGAGCTGGCCCTGCTGCACGGCCGCGTTAAGCTGCTCGTCGAGCTGCAGCGCGACCAGGCTCAGGATCCGCTGGTCCTGCGGTTCGAGCAGGGCCAGCCCGGCCGGGTGCGGCGAGACGGTGTCCGCCACCAGCATCGCGTAGAACCCGCCCTCGCTGTGCCCGACGACGAGCATGTGCTGCCGGTCGGCGGCCGGCTGGCCGCGCAGGAAGGCGTACGCGGCGTCGGCCTGGCGGATGTAGGCGTTCAGGTCGATGGTCCCGGGATCGGACGCGAAGGTGCCCGCGCCGGTCTGCCCGGTGAAGTACTTGTCGAACCGCAGCGTCATGATGCCCTGCTGAGCGAGCACGCCGGCGACCAGCTTCAGGGTCTGCGGGGTGATGTCCTGGGACGGCTGGTTGCCGTCACGGTCGGTGGGCCCGCTGCCGGCCAGCAGCAGCGCGGCCGCCAGGTGCTGGCCATTGCGATGCGCCGGTATCTCCAGCGTCCCGTAGGTTTTCGTGCCGTCAACGGCAAACGAGACATCGCTGCTGGTCGCCGCGACCTGTCCCGAACCAGATCCTGATCCCGACCCTGACCCGCCGGCCGCTCCCCCACTGGAGCAGGCGGCGAGCCCGGCGCAGAGCAGCGCAGCCGCCGCCGCGGCCCGCATAACGCGCATGGAGCTGTTCCTTCCTCGAGCTTCCGGTGCTCTGCTTGGCTCCCAACCGCAGAACGGTTAGCAAAGAGTAATGGTTCGATCATCCTTTGTAACTATTCTAGCCTCACGCCGGGTATATGGTGGCATGTGGCGATCTCCCGCGCCCCGGTCTTGGCCTATCATCACGGGCGCATCCAATACGGCGGAGGAATGAGGAGAACCGATGGCAGTCTTCGGGGACCGGATTCTGCGATGCAGTGACGGCCACCTGTTCGTGTCCAGCGAGTCATCCCGGTTGTTCGGCTCAGTACACATGGGACCGTTCAGGAAGATGCAGTGCCCGGTGGACGGCAAGATCGTGACGTGCGGCAACGTGCGGGAGGCCAGCCTGACCCCAGAGCAGCTTGAAGAGGCACGGCGTTACAAGACCTGACTCATGCGGGTCTGGCCGCCCCGGAGGGGCTCGGGGGGGCTCGGGGGGGTCGTCCCCCCCGGAGTCGACACTGCCGCGACGAAGTGGTCGATGGTCAGGATCGTGTGCCCCAGCGTGGCGGCCCCCGGCTCGGCGTGCCCGCGGCTGACGAACCCGCCCGCCCGGGCCGCCCAGGCGAACACGCCGGGCTCGACCGGGTACTGGCAGGCATACCCGTGCGTCGCGTCGAGCACGGTGGCGTGCGTCCGCCCGATCAGCTTGGCCAGGACCGCCGCCGGCGCCGCGTGGGCCTCGATCACCAGCCAGCCGTGCCGGCTCGCCACGGGCCGCCAGCGGCGGAACAGCCGGGCGAGATCGAGCGCCACTGAGCTGGCGGGGATCGCGCTGCCGTCCGGCCGCGCGTACGCGCCGGCGCCCGCGGGCGGGGCACCCCCCTGCTGGGTGCCCGCCCGCGGACTGGCTGGTCTGTCCGGGGTCTCCGGGCTCTCCGGGGCCTCCGGGCCCGGGCCTTCGTAGGCCCGGTCGTGGATGGCGGACTTGCAGACGTGCAACGCGTCCCTGGCGTCCAGGCCACGCGCCGCGAGCGCCCGCTCCAGGCCGGCCGGGTCGCCGATGTCCCCGTCCATGATGACGTGCGGGACGCCGGCCGCCGACAGCCGCGCCGACGCCATCCGCCGGGCGACCGGGCTGGGATCGACGCCGGTCATCAGCAGCGGCCGTTCGGCCAGGCGCCGCCCCCGCGCGGTCCGCTCGCGCACCGCGAGGTACAGCGCCTCGAGGAGCGCGCCGTCGCCGCACCCCGCGTCGACGACCAGCGACGGCTGCCGGTCGAGCGGGGCCGCCTCGAACAGCGGCAGCGCGAGGCCGAGGAACGGCTCGCGGCACGCCGCGGCGAACACGTCCCCGCTGAACCTCAGGTCGAGTTCCCGGTCCAGGTGGGTTTCCTCGCCGCCCTCATCGGTCTTGGCTGGCTCGCCGAAGATCAGCTCCGGGACCTGGCGCAGCAACGGCAGGTACGTCACCGGGTACCGGTACTGCCGGGTGAGCGAGGCCGCGATCTCGCCGTCGGGGGTGAGCTCGGGCACGTCGGCGTCCAGCCGCGCCCAGCCCGCCGCGGCGAGGATCTCCGCCGCGCCGCGGCTCGTCGCGATGTCGGCTTCCCCGCTGCTCACCGCGTGCATGACCGGCGCGACCAGGTGGCCGTTCAGGTGAGAAAGGACCTGGTGGCGGACGTCGGGCGGGACGCCTGCGGGCAGTCCCCACTCCCGCCGCATCAGGGTGCCGAACGGCCCGGGTTCGCCGTCCACCCGGACCGCCAGGGAGCGGACCGCGGCCGGATAGGCCCCGGCGAGTTCGGTCATGACGATACGGCCCCGGGCCGTCGGCGTGATCGTCATCTCGTCCGTGCCAGGCTCCCCCTGCCGGGCGACCCAGCCCTGGTCGGCCAGCAGGCGCAGCGCCACGTGCAGGAACCCGGCGTTGGCGGCCAGGCGCTCGCGCAGCGGCCCGAACTCCGTCCGGTCCTGCGCGGCCAGCATCGCCAGCGCTCCCCGCTCGTGCAGCGCCGCCATGGTGGTCCCGATCGCCATCCCGTCGATATGCCGGCACAGCGCGTCCCAGACCCGGGCGGCTGCGGTCATCGTGCCGGTCATCGCATCGGGGCGCCGAGGAAGCCCGAGACCCGGGCGGCCAGATCACCCATGTCATACAGGAAGGCGCCGTGACCCATCGCGCTGTCCAGCACGAGGTGCCGGGCATCCCCGCCCGCCGCGGTCATCGCCTCCCGCATCCGCTCGGCCTCGGCGGCCGGATACCGCCAGTCCCGGCGGTAGCTGACGAACAGCACGCGGGCGGAAACCGGCCGGAAGGCCGCCTCGAGGTCGCCGTACTCGCGCTCGAGATCGAAGTACTCAACCGCGCGCATGAGGTACATCAGGCCGTTCGGGTCGGTGTCGTGCCGGGCCTGGGCCACGAGCCTGGCGATGAACGACTCGACCTCGAACTCCGGGCCGAGCGTGTACCGGTATCCGGAGGACCGGCGGCCGAACCGGGCCTCCATGGCCTCGCGGCTCATCCACAGCGGTACCGCGGCGGCCACGGCGGCGCCCAGGCCAGCCGCCGGGAACGATCTCCCGTAGTAGTCGCCCGCGTTCCACGCCGGGTCGGCGCGGATGAGATGGCGCATGACACTGAATATCGCGATCGTGTGCGCGGAGGTCGCGGGCGTCGTGGTGATGACGACCGCGTTGCCCACCATGGCGGGGTACGCGATCGCCCATTCGACCGCCTGCTGCCCGCCCATGCAGCCGCCGATGACCGCGTGCAGGCGGTCGATCCCCAGGCGCTGCACGAGGCGGTGCTGAGCACGCACCATGTCCCGCACCGTGATGACCGGGAAGCGGATGCCGTAGCGCCGGCCGGTCTCCGGATCCGGGCTGGCCGGTCCCGTGGTCTGGCCCGCGCCCAGTGCGTCGGCGCAGATCACGAAGTAGCGGCGGGTATCCAGCATCTTGCCGGGACCGATCGCCGCATCCCACCAGCCCGGCCGCTGGTCGTCCGGCGCGTGGCGGCCGGCGGCGTGGGCCCGGCTGGTCAGCGAGTGACAGACGAGGATGGCGTTGTCCCGGGCGGTGGAGAGCGTCCCGTACGTTTCGAAGTTCACGACGTATTCGGGCAGCGCGCGGCCGCAGTCCAGCAGGAGCGGCTCGTCGAGGTGAAGCTGATGCGACGGGCCGGTCAGCGACTGATTGTCCAGCCAGTCTGCCTGCACGGCGCCGGACGCCGCCCGGGCCGTGGGCGCGGCCATCATCGGGGCTCCGCGTCCGGCCGGGGCCCGGCCACGAGGCCGCCGCCGGGGAACTCGGAGTAGTCCGGGATGTGATCCGGCACGGGGCCGTGCAGCACCAGGCCCACCAGCCGGTCGTCCATCGACAGGACCAGCCGGTCGTCGCGCAGCTTGCGGACCACGGCGTCGATCTCGTCCTGGCTGGCCGTGATGCCGCCGTCGCGGCCGACGATCTCGGCGAGCCTGGCCGGCCGGGGCGCGCTGTCGCAGGCGAGCAGCACGGCCCGGGACAGCCCGGTGAGCAGCTGGCGCGAGGTGCGGGCACAGGCCCTGGTGTCGGTGATCTCCAGGACGCCGGCCCGGTCTTCCATCGTCAGCACCGGGAGTTCCCCGCTCCGGTGGGCCGCGGCCCAGTCGCGGACCGCCCGGGTGACCGCGCGGATACCGGGGTTGGCCGTCACCGCCTCGCTGAGCGACTGGATGATCCGCAACGGCCCGCTGTTCGGCTCGGTGGTGAAGAAGTACGCCAGCGCGTCCAGGTCGCCCGGCCCGGCCGGGTAGACCAGCGACAGCGTGCCGATCGGGAACAGGATCAGGCCCTGCTGGCTGGCCTGCTCGTGGTAGACGCTGTACCGGTCGTAGCGGACGCGGGGCGTGGCCGCCGGCGGCGGCAGGTGCGCCAGGGCGGGCAGCCACTCGGCCATGTCCTCGTACCAGTCGTCCTTCTCGCCGGGAAAGCCCCACAGGATCGACCAGGACAGCCGGAGCCCCAGCTCGCGGGCCCACTTGAGCAGCTGGACGTTCTGCCATCCCTGGATGCCCTTGTCCATCAGCCGGAGCACCTCGCTGTGCAGCGACTCGATGCCCGGCTGGACCCACATGATCCCGGCGTCCACCAGCGCCGCGACCTGGGCCCGGCTGACGTTCGCCTTGATCTCGTAGAAGATCCGCCGGGTGCTCGTGTCGGCGGCCAGCTCGGGCAGCAGCGTCTTGTGGTAGCCCATGTCGAGGATGTTGTCGACCGCCTCGAAGTCGCGGACCCCATACCGGTCTTCGAGCTCGTGTATCTCGGCGAGCACCCGCTCGGGCGACTTGGACCGGTAGCCCAGGCTGGTCCCGTTCAGCCCGCAGAACGTGCACTGGTGGGCCGCGCCCCACCAGCATCCGCGCGAGGATTCCAGCGGAAGGCCCGGCCGCACGTTGGCCTCCAGCGGCGACCCCGCCAGCGCGTCGAAGTAGTCGTCGTACTTCGGGGTGGGCAGGCTGTCCAGGTCAGCGAACAGCGCCCGGGCCAGCTTCCGCCGTGCGTTCCTGGGGCCAGCTGGGCGTGCCCCCGCATCGCCCTGCTGTGTCTGCCGGTGCGCGGGCCCGAGCACCCCGCGCGGCAATTCGGTCGCCGCCACGTCGCGGCCACGGGTCAGCGCCAGCCGGCACAGCTCCGTGACCAGGCCGTCCGCCTCGCCGGACACCACGTAGTCCACCCACGGAAAGCACCGGTGCGTGGCCTCGCCCATCACGGTCTCGCAGTTGGCGCCGCCGAGCATGGTGATGACGCCGGGATCGAGCTCACGCACCCGGCGCAGCAGCGCCAGCGACGCCACGTGCTGCTCAAAGGTCGACGTGCAGCCGATTACCCTGGCGCCGGTGGCGAGCACGCGCCGCGCGGCCTCGTCGACGAACTCGGTCGCCGCCGCGCGCAGCGCCAGCAGGTCCGCGGTGAACTCGCCGCCGCGGGCGCCGGACCAGACCTGCGGGTACCCGTCGCTGGCCTGGCGGACCTGGCGCAGGTACTCGGCATCGCGTTCGGCCCGCCGCGGGTCGTCGGGGAAGGCCGCGCCGGCGAAGGTCCACTGGCCGGCGAGGAACACGATGGGCATGTTCGACGCGCACAGCGAGTACCGGCGCAGCCCGACGCTCTCGGCGAACCAGAGGTTGGCGTAGGCCACCGACGCGGTGATGCCGCCCTCGGCCAGGACGGCCTTCAGCAGCCCGAGCGCCATGGACGGGCGGGTCGGCGAGGCATAGGGCATCGTGACCAGGCAGACGTCCGGTGCCCCCTGCTCTCCCGCGGCCCCTGCGACCGCGGGAGAGCAGGTAGCGAGCTCCGGCGCGCTGGTCATCCCCCTGTTCATTCCGTTGGCCGCCCGGTCGCCGTGAGCTGGAGCAGCCCGGCGGGTTCCGGCGCGGCGCTCGCCGGCACGGGGCTCTCCGGGGCGGCCGGCTCCTCGTCGAAGAAACCGCCGAGGAACAGCCGGTCCAGGACGGCGAGGGTCTCGGCCGGCGAGACCCCGGCGGCCTGGCGCCGCCGCAGCGCGATCTGCTCCACGGTGTACGTGCCCGCGGCCAGCAGTTCGGCCAGCTCGCCGGCCTGCGGCTGGTTCTCGAAGGCCAGGCCGAGGCCCATCGAGACCACCCGCAGCCGCTCGGGCCCGACCACGATCCGCACGTCGTGCCGCAGCCGTACGGTATCGAGCACGCCAAGGCTGTCCCTGATCGTGTCATCGATCATCGACCGCATCAGGTCGCGCAGTTCGTCCGCCGTGTCGAAGGTGCCCTCCGCGATCACCCAGTAGCCGAGCGGCCACCGGTCGCTGGCGTTGCACGGGGTGATGAGCTTGACCGTCCGGTCCACCATGTTGAACAGGAACCCGGACACGCACGCGATCGTCGAGCTCTGCTCCTCAGAGACCAGCTCGCTACTCCGCTTCTTGGCGAATTTCCGCGCCCGGCCAGCGTTGGACTTGCGGATCAGGCCACCCTCGGCCGACTCCTTGTTCTGCGGCACGCACTCCACCCGCAGCAGTTCCTCGGGGGTGAATCCCTCGTGCACGCGATACAGCGAGTTCAGCGCGATGATCGAGAACCGGTCGACGGGCGAGCCCAGCGAATGGGCGAGTTCGATGACCCGCCTGGTCCGCTCGATGTCCTTCTGCCCCTGCGCGGTCGTGGTCTGCGGGCAGACCCCGAACACGTCGTAGAAGTCGGTGAGGAAGTGCTCGTAGTCCGGGTTGTCCAGCGGGTCGGTGGCCCAGTACAGGAACGCGGACCTGGCCGAGATGCCGTACACCTCGGCCAGCACGCCCAGGCACTCCCGCCACAGCTGCCCGTTCTGGTCGGTGTACTTCAGGGTGGAGTCGAACTTCGGCGCCGCGACCCCGCAGAACCAGCAGCCCACCGTGCAGCCCTTGGACAGCTCGAGGGCGGCCGGCGCGTGCACGATCTGGTCCGCCCGGTCCTGGCCCAGCTCGCCGATGCAGCGGTTGATCATCCGCTCCCGCCAGGCGCGCAGCCGCGGATCGCCCGGGACGGTCTCGGCCCGCTGCCGGCGACGGTGCTCGATCTTCTCGTGGATGAAGTACCGGTAGCGCAGCACGGCCGGCGGGACCTCGGCGGCCCGGCCCGCCCGGACCAGGCGCGTGGCCTCCATGGCCGCCTCGCGGTCCATGAGCGGTATCACCTCGGCCGGGGTCAGGTCGATCCCCAGGTCAGTCAGCGCCGCCTCCGGGTCGCTGGCGAACGCCTCCTGGTACTTCGGGTCCATCGTCCAGCGCTCCAGGAAGCGCTTCATGTGCGACACGTCCCTGATGTACTCGTCCGGCACATCGGACAGATCGCCGAGCAAGCGGTAGTACGACGCTGACTGCCTCGTCATTCGTCCAATCCCCTTCTCAGGCCCCGTTAGGTGAGCACCGCGGCGCCGACGGCCACGACGACGACCGCCGCCTCGCCCTCGGCCACCGCCGACGTCGTGGTGGCCACGGCCTCGAGCTCGGCGGCCGTCAGCGTGGTCTCCGCCGCCGTCGTCTGCGTCGTCACGGTCGAGGTCGCCTCGAACGACGTGGTCGAGACGTCGGTCGTGGTGTAGGTGTTCGTCAGCGAGACCACGTTGGTCTCCGTCGACACAGACGTGTCCGCCGCGGCCTCCGCCTGCGCCATCCCTGACGACTCCGAGGCGACCTCCATGTTCATCATGACCAGCTGCTGGATGCTCGAAAGGACCTCCGCGGTCGCCTCCGCTCCGGGCGTCGACACGACCGACTCCGTCCAGCCCTGGGTCTGCGTCTGCGTCATGACCTCGGCCGACTCCTGGGAGAAGGCCGTGGCGCTGGCCGTTTCCGTCTGCGTCGTGTTGACGGCGGCCGCAGCCGCGGCCGCGGCGGCCGCCTCCCCCGCCGCCTCCATGAACGCGTCCGACACCACGGTCGCGATGACATCGCCGGCCGCGAAGGCTGACGCGCGCGGGGCGAGCCGGCGCAGCACGTCCACGTCGGTGAGGGTCTGTGGCTCCGGCGGCGCCAGCGGGATGACCAGGCACAGCGCCTGCTCGGTGTTCTGGATCAGCCGGACCTCGCTGCCCTCGGGCAGCGGGAGTATCTCCCGCAGCACCGGGACGAGCTCCTCCGGTTCGGTGGTCAGGCTAGTCAGGTGGATATGCCTGATCGCCGGGGTGTCCGCGAAGACCCGGATGGCCATGCCGTCCGGGATCTCGAGACCCTCGTCGACCAGGACTTCTCTGGGGCTGGACAGCAGCCGGTTCCGGTAGCCGGGGTCTCGCCAGGCACGCGCGACAACCATCCCGGTGATCACCGACGACCGCTCGCTCTCCAGCACCTCGTCCGGCGCGATCAGCACCCGCTCGTCCAGGGTGCCCGCGCCCTCTTCAGGTCTGAGCGACATGCGCGAACTCCTTCGTCGCCCACTCATCGGGGCGTCATGGCCCGCGGGCATGCCCCTGCGGCATGCCCGTGCGGGCGAGCGGGCGTCAGATGGCCGAGCCGGTGGCGGTCTGGATGGCCTGCAGGTGCTGGCCGCTGGCCTTCGCGGCCTCCTGGAGGATCTGGTTGAGCTGCTGTTCGCACTTGCTGACGAACTGGGCGAAGTCATTGCGGAACTGGTCGGCGTTCCGCGCCACCCAGTACGAGCTGCTCGCCTGGACCTTCTGGTTCATGCCGTTCAGGGTGGCCTGCAGTTCGCTCTGGAACGGGCCGCCGAGCTGCTGGACCAGATGCTGCAGCTGGGCCAGATCGGCGCCCTGGATTCCTCCGGCCATGTCACATCTCCTCCGTGCTGTGCGGACGCCCTGCTGGGTCCGCGCGGTAGATTCCCCGGTCCCCGCGACCGGGGAGAAGGCCACAGTGTCTGAAGTGTCTAACATCTATGGCTGTGAGAAGTGATGCTATAAGCGCACATGTCTGGTAGACCCGTGTTTCTCGGTGCTTTTTAGCTGTTCGTTATCTTCTCGCCGTCTGATTATCTTCATTTCTAACGTCATAGGGATAGTAGTGCTGTATGCCTGATACGCTCCGGATATGGATAGTCGCACCGCACTCGTCACCCTGGCCCGGTTCGCCCAGGGCCAGTGGGGAATGGTCACCTCGGCCCAGGCCGTACAGGCCGACGTCAGCTACATGCAGCTGAAGCGGATGACCGAGGCGGGCCTGCTGGAGAAGGCGGGGCAGGGGGTCTACCTGATGATCGGCGGCCAGGCCGCCGCCGCGCGCCACCGCGCGGTCAAGGTGGCCTGGCTGCGGATGGACCCGGCGGTGCCGGCCTGGGAGCGGCCGCTGCTCGGCGCGAACAGCGCGATCGTCTCCCACCGTTCGGCGGCGATGCTGCTGCAGCTCGGCGACCTCGTGGTGCGGGACATGGAGTTCACCACCCCGCGCCGGCGGACCAGCCGGGACCATCTGGTCCGGCTGCGCGTGAGCACGCTCGCGCCGTACGAGGTGACCTGGGCCGAAGGGCTTCCGGTCACCACGGCGCTGCGCACGCTCACCGACCTGCTGGCCGACGGCGCCGAGGCCGGCGAGGCCGGCGGCTTCCTCGCCGAGGCACTGGACCGCCGGATGCTGCGCGTCGACCACGTCATACCGGAACTGGCCCGCTTCGCCCACCGGTACGGCTGCCCGGACGGCGACGGCCAGGCGCTGGTGCGGGCGCTGATCGACCAGGCGGCCGCCACCCAGCCGGGCCTATGGGATCGCGAACGGGCCGTCTCCGACCTGGCCCGCGAGCTGTTGCAGCTCTCCAACGACCAGCTTCGGTCTCTGCGCTCGCTGGCCGGCGCGGCCAGGGAGCCCGCCATCGTCGCCCTGCTTTCCCGCCTCGCCTCCGATCGGGAAGAACAGCCGGCTGGGAAGCAGCGGGCCAGTCGTTAGCGGGCGGCGGCCACGGCCCGGGCCAGGGCCCGCCTGCCTGGTTCACAGGCCGCGCGGAGCCGGGCCAAGGCGTCCGCTTCGAGTTCGGCGACGGCGGTGCCGGTGCGCGTAGGATCGACCGTTCGGCAGGCCAGGTTTAGCCACTCCCCTGGCGCGCCGATGCCGATGAATCCCGCGACCCGGGCCAGGCTGGCCGCGGGGTCGGCGAGCAGGTCCTCATAGCGCAGGCTGGTCCGGCTGGCGGCGGGCAGCCGGCCGAGGGCGGCCACGCCCGCGCAGATCATCGGCGACCAGCGGTCCCGGCCGAACACCTCGACCGGTATCGGGAAGCTCCTGAGCTTCCGCGCGTCGTAGGGCGGGCAGATGAGGCCGCGGAAGCGCTCCGGCAGCGCGTCGTTGACCTGCTGCAACGTCGAACCCGCGGGGAGTTTTACGGCCCGTACGGCGCCGATGGCCAAGATCTCCCGGCGGAACGCGGGATGCCGGCTCATCGACAGCGCGCAGTCAGGCCCGTCGCGGTGCAGGTGCACGAACCGGGCCGCGGGAAACTGCGCGTGCAGCAGCGGGATCAGGTGCAGCGAGGAAGCGGACCGCTCCACGACGACCGGCCGTCCCAGCAGCTTGCTGAGGTAGCCGAACAGGTTCTGGTACTGCGCCGCGGCCGGACGCCGCGGCCAGCGCGGTACCTCGGCGGCGAGTTCGTCGAACAGCCAGTCGGGGTCGGCCCCCAGCATCGGCAGGATGTAGTGGCTGACCAGCGGAATCCCGGTGTCCGCGCCGAACCGGCCGTGGTCGGGATAGAGCATCTCCGAGGTGCGCAGCCCGTCGGAGATCATCGCGTCCAGCATCGGGAACGGGCTGGCCAGCAGCCGCCACAGCTGCGCGCCGTCCATGTCGCTGGTGGGGAACCTCGCTGGCCCGGACGCGGCCGCGATCCGCAGGGTGCTGAAGAACTCGCTCATCGACAGCACGTCCGGGTGCTCGCGCAGCAGGCGTGACAGCAGGGTGGAACCGCACCGGCCGGTCCCCACGACGAAGGTGAGCTGCACAGTGATCCCCGACCTCGGTCATCCGGTTACGGATGTTTACCGTACCGCCGTGGCTTACGCCCCGTAGGCCGCGTACGGCCGGGCCCATTCGGTCAGCGCGGCGACCACCGCGGGCGCGAGCACGGGTTCGTTGCGGGGGGTGCCTGACTGGTGCAGGAAATGGTCCACTCCCTCCAGCACCTGCAGTCCCGGTCCGGTGGTCCCGACGCCGGCCAGGACCACCGCGAGCAGCTTGATCGCGGAAACCGGGATGCTGGCGTCCCTGGTGCCCGCGGTGACGAGCACGCGCGTGCCGGGCGCCACCTTCGCCGCCGCCGCCACCGGATGGACGGCGTCCCCCTGGCGCACGTACCGCGCGTTCTCCGCGACGAGCAGCCCCGGCCTGAGCCTGCGCACGACGTCGGGCAGCAGCCCGCTGGTGTCCACCGGCCGCCCGGCGCGGAACTCGCCGATCGCGTGCCGGACCGCGCTGGCGTTTGTCGTTGCGACCGCAGGGTCGAGGGTGCCTGCGGCGGCGGCCGCGCTCAGCTGTGCCGTCGCCTGCAGTTCGATGGTGCTGAGCAGCGGCTCGGCCATGGGCTCGATCAGCGCGATCCCGGCCGGGCGCGGCCGTACCTGCCCCGCGGTGAGCAGTGCGTACAGCCCGCCCTCGCTGTGTCCGGCGACGAGCAGCGCCTCCGGCCGCGTTTCCCGCCGTGCGCCGAGCACGCGGTAGGCGGCCGCGGCCTGCCGGATGAAGGCGTCGAGGTCGATCCGGCTCGGGTCCTTTGCATAAGCGCCTGCGCCGGTCCGGCCGGTGAAGTACTTGTCGAAGCGCAGGCTCATGATGCCCTGCTGGGCGAGGACTTCGGCGATCAGGGCCAGGGTGCGCGGAGTCAGGTTGAGCCCGGGGACGTCTCCGTTGCGATCGACCGGGCCGCTGCCGGGCAGCAACAGCGCCGCGGCGAGCCGCTGTCCCTCGCGGTGCGCGGGTACACGCAGCGTTCCGTGGGTGGTGGTGCTGTCAACGTCGAAACACATGTCCTCTTCAACAGAGGCGGACATTACGGACGACACACGAAATTAGTGCCCATACCTCCTTCCCCGAAAACCGCGTACTTGCACGCGCTAGAGATCCAGGCGGGCCACGTGGTCGATCTGCATGAGCTCGACCGGCGCCCCGCTGACCTCGATGAAGGCGACCAGGACGCCACGGCTGGGACTGTTCGGCTCGATGATGACGTGCTGGTCCTTGAGGGCAGCGGTCAGGTCGTCGACCTCGAAAGCCACGTGCGGCACGGTCTTGACCAGGGCGGGATAGGGCGCATCCTCCCAGTAGCGCTGCCACTGGATGCCGAACGGATTAGCTTGATGATCGCTGACGGTCATCTTCAGCTGCGGCAGCGGGATCTCGCCCTCGAAGGAACCCGCGGTCGGGATCCCGATGTGGTTGAACTTCACCGAACCGCCTCCGATCGCCTCCGATCGCCTGCCGTTCAGCCTAGGCCGGGATCAGGATCAGCCGGAATCGGTCTATGCGGGCCTGGTCCGGGGCCGGGTTCTGAGGCTCGGTCCCGGTGGGCTGACCCCGGTGACCGGTCGCGGTGGGCTGACCCCGGTGACCGGTCGCGGTGGGCTGACCCCGGTGACCGGTCGCGGTGGGCTGACCCCGGTGACCGGTCGCGGTGGCCGGAATCGGGCCGGTCCGCGGCCGGTCACGAGCCGGCCCGGAGCCGGGATTGTCATGAATGTGGCAACGTGCATAAGAGAGTGTGTACGTTGCCACATTCATACCTGCTGACGTGGGGTTCGAACTGCTGAACGTGATGATGATGCGGGTGTTACGAACCGGCGGCCGCCGCCGGGAACTGATCCTGCGGCGCCTGGAATGGGCCTCCGCGGCCTGGAATGGGCCCAGCTGGGGGGGCGCGCCCCATCCACCCCGCGGCAGTTACCCCACCGCCCCCGCTCAGGTTTGTGCGAGCTACGGGCGCGGTGGAGGTGGGAGGAAGGGGGCAGGAGTGGCGACAGTGCGGGCAGTGTATAGCGGGGTTCCGGCTCCTGGACATGCATGTACCGAGACAGGACTGGGTGGTCAGCCGCCAGCGGAGCTCGGGGTGCGCGTATGGCTAGAATGTGAGTTCGATTGGCTGGTATGCTGTCGAGATGGGCGCATACATACCACCGGGGTGGCCGGCCGGGGTGCACCCGCCCGGCAGCGAGGATTTCGAGTCCACGGCGGTCGGCTGGCTGCTCGACGTGGTGCCACCGGACTACCGCCTGCACGGGGTGCTGCGCCGGTACCCGGTCGCCCTGGCCACTCTGGCCAGGTACCACTCGAAGGCGTGCGTGGAGGGCGCGCGGCAGGGATACCGCACGGCCAGGACGGAGCTCGCGGGCGTGCTGCCGCCGCATGCGATCGACACGGTGCTGGCCGCCTACCGCAAGGAGGGCGCCCGGCTGGCCGCCATCGCCGAGGCCGTCGACCTGGTCG
>Ga0210397_10001474_pt1 | contig 15051 bp, 17 predicted proteins | sample IncBWH2OmetaG_FD_160126 | JGI IMG/M metagenome (GOLD analysis project Ga0210397, IMG submission 160126) | Forest soil microbial communities from Barre Woods Harvard Forest LTER site, Petersham, Massachusetts, United States - Inc-BW-H-2-O ...
GCGTCTTTTGGGGGCCACAGGCGTGACTACCAAGCGCGTCCTTGGCGCGCCGGGCGGCGCCCCGTTCGCTCACACCATCTCCTTCGTGGAATTTCCTACCGCCGAAATCGCCAAAACCTGCGCGCAATCCAAAGGCGGCCAGGAAGCGCTTGCGCATGCTGCGTCGATTTCGACGGGTGGTCCGCCGCAGTTTCTTCTGGTCGAGGACGCCAGTTGAACTAAGGTCGATTCGAGGGATCGCAATCAAGCCAGAGCGATCCCTCCGACGGCGGCTAGGCCGCTTCCACCTTACCCGAGCAGCTTCGCAAATGGTGCTTCGCCCGATGAAGCAGAACGGCCACGTGGTTGGGGTTCGTTCCGAGCTGGCTTGCGACGTTCTCGCCCGGAATATCGTCGACCAGGCGCAGCTGAACAACCGCACGCTGCAGCTCGTTCAATGTGGTCATACAGCCAAGCACCATTGCATGCTGCTCAGCCGCAGCGATGACATCGTCGGCCGAGGCTGTATCTGAAACCAAGCTGTCCATCGCGGCGTCATCGACGATATGAGGCCGGGAGTAATCGTGGCGACGCCGACGATTTCGCGCGATGTTTCGCGCCAGAATGACCAGCATCCTGGCCGAATCATCGGACATGCCCACAAGGAGCCGCGCCTGCGGCAAAGTGAGGAAGCTCAGAAACGCTTCCTGCACACAGTCGAGCGCGTCTTCGGCACGCAAACCTTCCCGGCGAACGACTCGCGCCAGGCGCGCCCGGTATCGATGCACGAGGACGGTGACCCACCCGTGAAAGCCATCTGGACGATTTGCTTCGTCGGAACTGCTTGGTGCTTTCATGACTTGAACTCGCGGAGACCGCTATTTAACCATTAAGCCTGCGCCAGTGCTTCGGATTGATCCGCCAACCGGCGGGCCAGATCAGCCGAGAGCGCCTTCGCCAATTTGGCATTGGCCTTGCGCCAGGTGGGAATTGCAGCCTCCAGACGACGCGCACCGGTTTCCGTAAGCCAGACCGCTCGGCGCCGCAGATCCGTCTCAACAATGACGACCTCGATCAATCCGTCCTTCTCCAGTGTACGAAGATTGCGCGACAGCGTCGATTGCTCAAGGCCGGTGCGCTCGGCCAACGCGCCAAGCGTGTCATCCGACATGGCTGCGATATGCGCCATCAATCCGAGCTGGGCCACCGTAAGCCCGAGGTGGTTCATGTCGCGATCGAGAAATTGGGTGATACGCCGCGCCGCGAGCCGGCTGTTGCAGCCGGCACACGCTTCCACGAGGGCCTGGGCATCAGTCCGAAGCGTTTTCCGAGGTTGTCTTGTCGTGATCATAGGTGTATGTATATACATCATTTGTAGATACATGGAAGTAGAAAATGACCCCTTTGGCCGATTTGAAGTACGGTCTACCCACACCGGACGGGGTCGCGGGCAAGACGGGCAGGGAAATTCTGCAGGCGATCATAGACGGCTCTCTCCCACAGCCGCCGATCTCGGAAACCATGTCGTTCTGGATCACGGAGGTTGGCGAAGGATTCGCCGCCTTTGAAGGCGAGCCAGGTCCGCACTTGCTCAATCCCATGGGCGGGATACACGGCGGATGGGCGCTGACGCTGATCGACAGCGTCGGGGGCTGTGCCGCACAATCACTGCTGCCGGTGGGATCGAGCTGCGCGACGGTGGAGACCAAGGCCAATTTTGCAAGACCGATTACGAGGGACACCGGCCGCGTCAGGGCCAAGGCGCGCGTCGTCGCCCAGGGACGAAAAATCATCTCGAGTGAAGCCCGGGTCCTGGGTCCGGACGGCAAGGTGCTGGCACACGGCACTTCGACCATCATGGTGTTGGGCTGATGTGTCTTGCAGGGATTCCGGAGTGACGACGCCACTCGCCGCGATCCCTGCGGTCCACTTCCGATTTTGGCCCCAAGTCGAAGACGCTCAAGCGGTCATGGATGGTCCGCAGTCCGCGGGTAGACCGGACTTGTCTCGCGCGGTCGTCGACCGCCGTTCATGACCCATTTCGGACTTCACTGGTACTTCACTGGTCTTGGATTCGACCCGCCTTTCTTCGCTGGCATCGCAGCTGAGTGGCGTCATCATCGCCGGCCGAAAGCTGCGAGGCTGTGTCTATTGCCGACCCGCGACGATTAGTATACACTGTATACATGCCGACGAGAACGCGTATCATTCGTGCATCACGTAGGCTCTTCGACGAAAAGGGCCTCGAGGAGTTGTCACTGCGGAGCGTGGCGAGGAGAGTCGGCATCACGCCGATGGCGATCTATCGTCACTTCGATAGCAAGGAAGCGCTGGTGGACGCGCTTGTGCTGGACGGTTTGGCGCAGTGGTCCGCGCGTGTGGACGCGTTGCCGCAGGCCGAAGGGCTCGCGAAGATAGAGCAGATCAGTAAAGCCTTTCTTGATTTCGCACTTGAAGAACCGCGCGGCTTCGAGGCGGCCTTTCTCATCCATTCGAGGAAAGCGCGACGTTATCCCGACGATTTCGTGGCGGGACGCTCGCCCGCAGGTACCATCCAGCTGAAGGCGATCGAACAGGCGATGGCCGACGGAGTTCTTGAGGCCCATTCCGCAATCGAAATCATGATGACGAATGCCGCGCTTGGCCAAGGCCTGGTGACGCTCTATCGGGCCGGACGCATCGCGGGCGGCGAGGCCGACTTTCGCAAGCTCTATCGTCGCGCCACGCGGCGTCTGATGAACAGCTTCAAGACGGAGAAAGCGAAATGATCGGGATCATTTGCGCCGCACTCTCGGGACTTGGATTTTATTTCTCGATCGGGCTCGGTGAGCAATGGTGGCTTGTCTGGCTGGCGCCTGTTCCGATCCTGTGGCTCGCTTTCGCGGATACCAAACGCTGGACGGTGTTCCTGTTTTCGTGGGCCGCGTACGCATTGGGCGGGAGCAACATCATCCGCGCATACGGCGGAATACTGCCGGTCTTCGTGCTCGCATTGGGAATTTTCGGCCCTGCGCTGCTTTTTGCCGTGGCAGTCATGGCCGCGCGTCGAGCCTATCGCGCATTTGGGCCCTTCATCGGCATGCTCAGCTTTGCCACGAGTTGGACTGCCCTCGATTTTCTGCAGTCGTTCAATTCCGCAGGTGGCGGTACGTCGACGCCCGCGGCCGCCGAAGTCGGCGCGCCTCTGCTGATCCAGAGCGCATCGCTCGTAGGCTTTGTCGGAATCACGTTTCTTATTGGCGCAATCAGTGCCGGCGTCGCGGCAGGCCTCGCAGCCCGCAAGCCGATGCCGGCGATTATCGCCGTTGTGCTGTTCGCAGCCAATGCTGGCTTCGGCTATCTCCGCAGTTCCCAACCGCCGACGGGTACGCTGTCTGTCGCCCTTATCGAAAGCGATGATGCGGTCGGAAAAGCGCGTGCAACCGACAAGGACGCGGCCTTCAAGGCGATTGATGCCTATGCGAATGAGATCGGTAAGCTGCACGGCTCGCACGTGCAGCTCGTTGTGCTGCCGGAGAACATCGCGCGTGTGGCGCCGGAATGGGCTGCCGAGGCGCAGGAAAAACTCGCGAAGGCCGCCCCCGAGGGCGCTACCGTTGTCGCCGGCTTCAACACCTTCGTCGACGGCGCGCAACGCAACGTGGCCTGGGCCTTGTCGCCTGCTGCCTCTGCGCCGGTAACTTATGAGAAGCGCCGACTTGTGCCCGGGCTTGAGTCCGCCGTGTTCACGCCGGGCCCGGGCCCGCGCACACTTTCTAACGGCATCGGCCTTGAGATCTGCAAGGATATGGATTTCCATGCCATGATCCGTGGCGATGTAGTGGTTTCAAGGCCGGAATTGCTCGCGGTTCCTGCCTGGGACTTCAAGGAGGACGACTGGAGTCACGCGCGCGTTGCGATCTTGCGCTCGGTCGAGAACGGCGTACCGATGGCGCGCACAGCACGCAACGGATTGCTTTTGCTCAACGACCGCTTCGGGCGCATCGTGGCGCAGGCACGTTCAGTTGGAGGGTTTACGACGCTCGTTGGCGACCTGCCGCTCGGTGGCCATGACGGGACGACGATTTATGACCGTTTCGACGACACCTTCGGCTGGCTCTGCCTGGTGGTAGCGTTCGGAATCCTGGCGGCTTCATTTGCGAGGCGCAGAAAGATTGTGTAGGCGCGTCAGACGCGCGCCGTCATTGTCAGCGCGAGGGCGGCAGTCAGGGTTTGCACATGCACCGGTAAGGACCGGTGTAGCTGTGGCTCACACTGAATGTGACGCCGGCCGCCGTTTTGCCAATCATGTCCCAAACGCCACGCTAGAGGACTCTTGTGGAGCGGTGGCGATCCAAGCAGGACCCAATTTGTCGCCTGCGGCAGATTGGCACGACGGGCAGTTTGCGCATGGCATGCATGCGCGTTTTGCCCGTCGGCCAGATCGTTTCATGTCATCCGCACGTTGCAGACTTTGGTAAGATGCATGGCGTCTTATTTATTCTTCAGGTTGTGGTGTCTATGATCGTTGGACGCTAATGTTGAAGACGTGGCGTTTGCGTGGAATGGCCGATGCGCGGCAGGATCTTGAAGGATGAGTTCGGCCATGGTGAGCACGCCGCGCGGCTGCTCCGCGAAGCCACCGCCGATCATGTCTGCGATATCGCCATTGCAGGCGCGCAGGACGACTTTCGCTTTCGGTCCGCGATGATCCCGCTCGACGGGGCCATGCTGATCGAGTCGAACTTCGGCTCGTATTCCAACGAGCGCACGCCACGGCACATCGCGCGCGGTGGCATGGATCCTACATGTCACGCTCTGCTTCAACGGCGCGATCACGTTCGGCGCGGGGGTGCGCAGCGTGATGATGCGACCGGGCGATCTCTGTCTGCAGGACATGACGCAGGCAAGCCGCACGCAGCTCGCGGCTGACAGGCGACCGCGGTCGCGGCCGAGAAGAGCGCGTGTTCCCGCATCTAGAGCGCATACGGGGTTATCACGACCAAGAAAACGACCGGCTGAGGCTGAGAGAGGATCACGTAAGCGATGAGCACATCGGATTCCCGTTGCCACCCGGGGCATCATGCTCAAGCTGTCACCCAAAGTGCGATGACGATACGACCTGAAACCATCGCGCTTCAGCCGTTGCCCTTTATGCTCGCCAGGTAGTTGACGATCGCAGGCACGTCGGCCTCATCGATCGGTGCCCTGTAGATTTTGATCATTTTCTGAACCTCGGCCTCCCAGGTCGCCTTCGGCAACGCCGGCTGGTTCAGCACCATGTCGGCGGAATGACAGGCCAGGCAATTGTTGTTGATGGCGTCCGCGCTGGAGCCGCCGGGGAACAAGCTGTCGCCCGCCGGAAGCTCGATGCTGGCGGACTTGATTTGAGGCAGCTGCTGAACCTGCGCTGGCGTGGAAGCCAACAGTGCGGCGAATAAAGAGCCGATTGCAATGATCGCCTTTCGCATCGTCCTGCTCCTAGCTCGCTGTGACCTGAAGCGTTTCGATGACGTTTCGCATGAAGCCGCTGTTGTTCCAGTTCGGCGCGAGAGGCTGCACGTCGCCGGTGACGTTGGTGCAGCGGACCATCAGCGCGTGATTGCCTTTCACGGGTAGCGAGGTCACGGCTTCCCATTGCCGGAAACTATATTTGCCGTGGTCCTTGCCAAGCGTGGTGGGCAGCCACGATTTACCGCCATCGGCCGAGAGCTCGACTTTGGCGACGCCGGTGTCGCCGCCAAAGGCGATGCCGCGGATCGGGATTGTCGTTTCCGTCGCAAAGGATGCGCCGTTGGCGACATTGGTGAAGAACGAACGCGGCACCATCCGATTGATCGGGATCATCTTCACGCCGGCCTGGCCCGGCGTTATGTTGGCATGCGGCGTGTCCGGTATGGTGTAGGCTGTGGCCATCCAATAATTGTCGTCGGGCTTGTCCAGCACCTCGATCTCGCTGAGCATCTTGACCCAATAGGTCGAATACCATCCGGGCACGATCAGCCGGAGAGGGAAGCCGTTGAGCAGCGGCAGCTGCTCGCCATTCATGGCAAACGCGATCATCACTTCGCCGTCACGGGCATGGTCGATATCCAGCGATTTCTTGAAGTCGGGAGCGTCCGGTACGACCGGCTCGTCGAGGCCGTTGAAGCGAACCTGGACCGCACCCGCCTTGACGCCCGCGCGATCGAGCACATCCTTGAGGCGGACGCCGGTCCATTGGGCATTGCCCATCGCGCCGTGAGCCCATTGCGCGCCGGTAACGCGCGGCACGAAGAAGCCGCGCGAATTGCCCGAGCATTGGTTGACCGCGGCCAAGTCGACCCGAGGCATTGCGAGCAGGTCATCCACCGATAGCGACAGAGCCTGGTTGACGTGACCACGCAACGAGAGCTTGAACGTCTTCACATCGACCGCATTCGGGATCACGGCCCAGTGCCAGCGGACATAGAACTGATCGTTTGGCGTGAACACGCCGCGATCAAACACCTCCATCGGGGTTTCCAGGAGGGGCGGTCGTGTTCGCTGCAAGATCATGTCGCTCTTTTCCGGGAAATCACGCGTCAGCGGCCGTTCGCGCGGATTGCTTGGAAGCGGAAGCTTCACCAGCTCATCCGCCCAGGCCGGAACGCTGGCGAGCGCAAACCCGGCAATGCCGAGCGCGCGTAGTGCCGAGCGGCGGGACAAAGAGAGGTCGAAAGCAAAGGAGCTGCGGCGAGAGCTGTGGGGCGTGGGCCGCGGCGAACTCGAATGGTCTTTGGGCTCGGGCATCGAAGGCTCCTTTCACCGCTCTGGCTGACAGGCTACGAGGTCGCTGTCTTGGCGTCCAAACGATTTTGCCGGTGATTCTGATCGAGCGGATCGATCAGTGCCTTATCGATCCGTGCCTTGTCGATCAGTGCCTTGTCGATCAGTGCCTTGGAGCGTCGATCCGCGCTCCAGGACGCGCCGTGACAGGCGGGGATGCGGCCTCTGACCGGTCATCCGAGCAACAAGTCCGCAAAGGGATCCTGGTCGTGCGGTTGCGTCGCGCGGGCATGTGGCACGAAGCTGCCTCTGGCGTGAAGCCACGGTTGTGGGACCCGGGTGGTCCTGATAATCGGCGCATGCACTGGGCTTCTGGCGAGTGCTGCGGTCGCGTCGAGCGTCGAGCCGGCGAGCGCCAAAGATGAAAGAGCAACAAGGAGAGTGATCCGTGACCTGGTCATTATGAGTCTCCATCTGTGAGAGGTTTCTCGAAGCAGCGGAGCGCTGTTTTTGATGTGCTCCCTGCTGTCTCTGAGTTAGATCGCGGCACGGTCGCAATCCAACGAGATCTCGAGATGATTCCAATCGATGGAAATGATCGATCCGCGCGACTGATGCGCGCGAGGTCCGGGCGCTTTCAGCGCGACTTCGCCCGCGATGGAGAGGGCAGCTCTGGTGACAGATCAGGCGTGGCTTGCGGACGATTTGGCGGTCGTCATGATCGTTAACAGCGCGGCTTCGGCTTTGCTGGCATGCCGTTCCTTGTGTCGAAGCACGTAAAAGGAACGCTTTGCAAGGTCCTCGTCGATCCGAAACAGCGTGTTCGCCTTCAGCGATTTCTCGACCACCAGGTCGGACAGCGCCGTTGCGCACAGGCCTGACTCGACGGCCGTCCGAATGGCCTCGTTCGATGCCAGTTCGAGCTGGATCGTCAGGTCCGACAGCCGGAGCCCGCGTTTCCTCAGCGCCCGCTCGAACATGTCGCGGGTGCCGGAGCCCGGCTCGCGCAGGATCCACGCGGTCTCCGTCATCCAGTCGGACGGCGGCTTCTTGAGTTTCGCGAAGGGATGACGCGCCCCGACCACGACCACCAGAGCGTCGCCATCGATGCGCCGGCTCGCGAGCGCACCGTCATCGATCTCCCCCTCGATGAAGCCTATATCCGCGATGCCCTCGCGGACGTCGGCGGCCACCCGTTCGGTATTCGCTATTCTGACGCTGACCTCGATGCCGGGATGGGCGGCCTGAAAGGCCTGCAGTCGCGGCGGCAACCAGTAATTGGCGACAGTCTGGCTCGCCCCGACAATCAATTTTCCGACCTTGAGGCCGGCGAGATCGCGAAGCACCTGCTCCGCGCCGTAGGCCCGTGCGAGCACCGCGCGCGCCTCGGACAGGAACATGCGGCCGGTGTGCGTGAGCACGATGCCGCGACCGACGCGGTCGAACAGTTTGACGCCGTAACGGCCTTCGAGCGCGGCGATCGCCGCGCTGGTGGCCGATTGCGTCAGGTTGAGCTCCCGGGCGGCGTGGGTCACGTGCTGCTTTTCCGCCACCGCAGCGAAGATGCGGAGCTGCTCGAGCGTCATGGTGTGAGATCATCCCGTCAGTTTGATGAGGGGCAGGCTAAGAGTCGCGATGAAAGCCCAGTGTACCCAGTATAGCCGGACGCAACCCTCTCGCGAAGTCTGCTTTCCTGTCTCCGGAAAACCGCCGCGAGGTCGCGCTTCGATCGCGACGCAGCCGGTGGCACCTGGCGAGCGGCGGAGCTGCGTTGCCTGTGTCGGAGCCTTGGGCCAGGCGCGGAGATTCTCGTTTTGGGAGGGGCGCCGTAGCCTACGTTCGCCGGGACACAAAACTTCCATTCGGCTGATGGAAGACCAATTCATCCACGCCTCCGTCCGGGCCGAGACGGAACTCCACGCGGAACTGGTCAAACTCGCCGATGACGAAGGTTCGGCCTTGATACGGACGCAGAGTGTAAGCTGGTTGACCCGCGATCGTCAGCGTGAGTTCTCCGTCCTCGTCCTGCCCGACAATCAAGGTCGCGCCTCCCTGGCCGAATGTGCCGGTGCAATGCCTGCGGAAGGCCGGATTCGTGCAATCGCCAGTCGCAACGCGGTTGAAGACGATGTCCTTGACGAGCGGCTCGAACGGAACGGATACGCTCGCAATATTGCCTTCGCGGTCGGTGGAAAATGAGAGAGCAAGCTGACCGGGCAGCAGGCTGCCGGGCGACTCCGGTGTTTCGGGCAGCTCAAACGTATCGCAGTGCCGATGCGCGAGCGGCTCGGACATGCCGCGAAACGCCCAATGCAATCTGCCTTCGGCCTGGGTGATCCTGATCCGGCCGTAGCCTGGATGCTCGTAGTCACCGGCATAGTCCGCGAGGTCACGGCCCGGCTGGGTGGCTGGCCTGCGTGAGGCTTTCGCGGCCTGTCGGTCAACGTCGCGCTGGCGGACGAATTTGCGGCGCCGCTCGAGAAAGCGATCGAGCCAGGGTGCCGGCTCCTTGCCGCACACGCGGTCGAAGACATGGTTCGCGAGAAGGTGTGGAGCAAATAGTGGAACCATGCCGGCATTGGCGAGCACGCCAACACCGACGCCGCGATCGGGCAGCATCATCAGCAGCGTGTTCGTACCGGTGAAGCCGCCGCCGTGCCAGACCACCCGCTCTCCGCGGTACCTGTGCGAGCGAAAGCCGAGGCCATAATGCACGTCGCTGTACTCGGCGAATTCGGGTGCCCCGACGTACACGCGCGGCTTTTGAAGCTCCTGTATCAAGCCCGGTGACAGGAGCCGTTGTCCTTCAAATTCGCCCTTGCCGAGATGAAAACGAAGCCAGTTCGCGAAGCTCGCAATCGACGTGCTCATACCGCCCGCAGCCGTCACGCTGACAGGCCAGAGCTTTGAGCGCAGGCGGGTGTCCCCGTCCACCGTGTAGGGCACGGCAGCGTCGATGGCTGCGGCAAGCTCTTCCACGGTGAACGTCACCTCCATGTGCAGTCTGTCCGTCAGCGCGCGGGTGAATTCGGCCCAGCTCCGGCCGCTGACACGTTCGGCCACCATGCTCGCGACGAGGTAGCCGAGATTCGAGTATTGGAAGGTGCTGCGAATGTCGTCGCTCGGCTCGAGATGGCGCATGGCCGCAAGCATTTGCGCAGGTGGCAGATCGCCGGGGAGCCAGATCCAATCGTGACGCGGCAACCCGGTGTGGTGACAAAGCAGATCGCGCACCGTGACGCGGTCGCTCGCGACGGCATCATGCAGCCGGAATTCCGGGATGTATTCCCGGACTGGCTTCTTCCAATCCATCCGCCGCTCGTCCACCAAAAGAGCCAGGCCCGTGGCGGCGAACGACTTCGAGACCGACATGAGTTGAAACTGCGTGCCGGCTGTCACCTTCAAGCCGGCTTCGACATCGCGAAGGCCATAGGGGCTGATGACCGCCACCTCGCCGTTTTGCACGACCGCAACGGCGAGGCCCGGGACCTTCCACTCTTCCATCACTTCCACGATAAGACGTTCGAACTCGGGAATGAAGGCTGTAAAGGATTCGCTGCGAGCGGAAGGTTCGGACGCCATCGGCTCGAAATCCTGCGCTGCGACGTGTTTTAAATCTTGAGTAACAAGTCTCTAGTGGCGCGGCTGACGTCGTCGCATCCGGTCAGAACCATGGCGACCTTGAGCTCTTCTCCAAGGATATCCAACATGTCGCGTACCCCTGATTCGCCTGCCGCCCCCAACGCATATGCCCAAGCCCGCCCTACGAAGCACGCCTCGGCACCGAGCGCCAGCGCGTTCAAGACGTCCAGACCCGAACGAATGCCACCGTCCATAAACACCGGAACCTTACCTTGAACGGCATCGACAGCCGTGGGCAAGGCCCGAATCGTCGATGTCACGCTATCGAGCTGCCTGCCGCCATGGTTTGAAACCGGAAATCCCGTCGATATTTGTCTGCACTGCGCGCTTGGCGTCGGGATCGAGGATGCCTTTCAAGATCATCTTTCCAGGAAAGATCGAGCGTATCCACTCAATATCTTTCCAGGTCGTCGATGCATCGAAATTGTCGTGAACAATCCACCATCACACGCTGGCGCAACAGCGTGGCTTGCAAGTCCGCAATATTCGCGCGCAGTGCATTCTCCTGGTAAGAACCACCGCTGATGTCGTCGTACAGGAATCGGGGAAGCCTGGATTTGCATTGTTTTCGATAATCATCAATGTTTGCGATGATCATAACACCTCCCATTTTGAGGAGGCGGCAGTTGTGTACGATTCACCGACGAGGGCGCGAGACTGTTCGGCTGTTGAACCGTCCGCGCTGCAAAGACGTCACATTCGTCTGCGAGGGCTGCGGCGCTCCTCTCCGCGACTGCGATGGACAAAGAGTGGCGGCTGGCTTCCACTCTTCCTGTTGGGGGCCATTGCTGCCGAGTCACTGCTCTGTTGCTGGTTCGCCGCGCTTTGAAGTGGCGCTACCCACTAGCTTCTGCGCTCGAGCCGCATGCGGATGCCGTCGCGGGGACGCAGCGTGATCCGGTGCAGCAGGACGATGTCCTGTCGGGGCACGAGTTTCAGCCGATAGCGCTGCGCCATGGTCGCGACGAGGAGCGCGACCTCGGTCAAGGCAAACTGTGCACCGATGCAGATGCGCGGACCGCCGCCGAACGGCAGATAGGCGAAACGCGGGCGGGTCGCGCTTCTCTCCCGTGAAAACCGCTCCGGATCGAAACGATCGGGATCGTGCCATAGCGTACGGTGGCGATGCAGCACCCACGGCAAAATGACGATTTCCGCTCCTTTCGCGATCGGATGGCCGCAGATCTCGTCTGCCTCGCGGGCCACGCGCCCGGTCAGCGCGGGCGCCGGCGGATAGAGCCGCATGGTTTCCTCGATCACCATGCGCGTGTAGCAGAGCTTTTCGAGGTCGTCATAGGTCGGCACGCGGCCGCTAAGCACCGCGTCGAGCTCCGCGTGGAGCTTGGCTTCCTGCTCCGGATGCAGCGACAGCAAGTACCACACATAAGTGGCGGCGAGCGCGCTGGTGTCGTGTCCCGCAAAGAAGATGATGATGACTTCATCGCGCACCTCCTCGTCGGTCATTTGAAAGCCGGTCTCGCCGTCGGTCGCCGCGATCAGGCGATCGAGCAGGTCCTGCGGCGCGGCGTCGGTGCATTTTTCGCGACTCTGGATCAGGTTCTGCATCACGCCATCCACGACATCGAAATTGGCGCGGATGCGCGCGAGCTTGCGTTTCAGGAGCAGGGGGCCGATCAAGGGCGCGAGGTGCTGCAGCCCGAAACTCAACTCCGTCATGGTCTTGCGGATGGTGTCGTCGAGCTGGGACTGGAGGGCCTCGCTTTCGGCCGAGAACATCGCGCGCGAGATCACCTCCAGCGTCAGCGCGACCATGTCGCGCGCGATGTCGATCTCCCTGTTCTCGCCGAGCGCATCCCAGGCGTCGAGCCGCGCCGTGGCGGCATCGGTGACGATTTTTGCATAGGAGGCGATGCTGCGATGGTCGAAGGCGGGCGACATCACGCGCCGGTGCGCGCGCCATTTGTCGCCGTCGCTGGTCAAGAGCCCGTCGCCGAACGCCGTGCTCAGGATGCGGACGTCGAGTGCGGTCTTCGGGTAGTTCGCGACCTTGTCGAGCAGGACACGCTTGATGCCGGCAGGATCGCTCATCAGGAGTTGACTGCCGAACATTCTCCTGGCCTGCCAGATGGGCTGCTCGTAGGCTTCCACGGGAATCGTGGCGAGCGGATTGTCGTTCATCGCGCGCAGCGCGGCAAAGAAGGACAGCCGCTTTGCCGGCGGTTTTGGCCCGGCAAGCTCGGGGGAAGGCGCCGCCGCGTGGCCGCATTGATCCGACATTGGTTCCCTCAGAGGCCGATGACGAGGATGGTCGATGGCGATGCGGCTCACTGTTGCGAACGGCGCGGCGGCATTTTGGCCGCTTTTGGACGCGACGCCGCACAAATCATGGTTATCAGCCGGGATGAAAGAGGCCGTGTTGTCGCGTGATGCGCAAGATGAGGACGCTCCTTGATCGACGCCGTCAATCGGCGGTGTTTCAAGGAACCGGGTGCGCTTGGCGAAGCGCGCGAGACGTCGCCGAGGGCCTGATATCATCGAGCCTCTGGCGCGAGCGACTTCCGCGAGCGCCGGAGGGCCGTGCGATGTGGGGGAACCTGCAGGGCGGACAAACGCTTTCGACCCTCCAAGCTCCTGAGCCACCACCTACTTCGCGAAGGCAGGAAGCGCCGGTAATTTTTCCACGTCTCGCGCGTCATGCTGAATGATGACGGTCGCCTTCAAATTTGCTGCGATTTTCTTCAGTCGCTCGATCGAAGCCACGGTCTGGGCGCGATCAAAGTTGAACGCAGGCACGCCGTCCGTATCGTAGTTCTCGCGAAAGTGGACCGCATCACCGGTGATGATGACGGGGCCCATCTGGGCGAGCGTTACCAGCAGGCTGGAATGGCCCGGCGTGTGCCCAGGCGTACGCAGCATGATCACCGAACCGTCACCGAATACATCCTTGTCGAGGGCTTGCGGCTCGACCTTGTTCTCGCCCTTGATCCAACCTTCGAACGGCTTGAAGTTCACGCCTTGGGCGGGCTTGGGGCTGGTGATGGCTTCCCATTCCTTGGCGCCGATCAGCAGGGTTGCTTTCGGAAAGGAGTCGATCTGGCCAGTATGGTCGGCATGATAGTGGCTGATGCCGACATATTTGATCTGATCGGGCTTGACGTCGATCTTGGCCAACTGATCGACCACGCTCACCTTTGGCGCAACGTTGGGCGCCGTCATGGAATGACCGGTATCCCACAGCAGGTACTCGTCGCCATGCTTGATGAGATAGCAGCTGAAGACGAACTGAAGCTTCAGGCCTGGGAAGGCATAGGTATCCGAGAAGCGCTCATTGACGACCGTTGGCGCCTGTGGCGTGCCGCAATCGAGACGAGCCAATGTTACGTCCGCCGCCTGCGCTGATGCCGCAAGACCTGAGAACAGGCTGGCGCCAAACGCCATCCCAATCAGTATTCGGTTCATTGTTTTTGCTCCCTGGGAAATGGTAGATCGTCGTCATGTTGCCGGGAACGAGGTTCGAAGCATCGGACGCCGTGGCCCCCGCAAAATTCAATTTTCGCGCTGTGCGGATTTTTTTGACCCTTGCCAGACCCGCGGACCTCTCCACGGACAACGTCCCATCGCCGGCGTGCCGGCCATGGACGGTCCGATCACCGCAGGCAACAGCCGAAAAACGATTTTCCAAACGCTTCGGTGAAGCCGCACGGACCGAGCATGCGCCGCGACATTTCCGCTCGCTCTGCCTTTATCGAGAGCAAGCTACGCCGTGGATGTGGGACTAGGCAACGCTTCGATCGTCAGAAAATTTCTTGCATGCCGATGGAATAAAAATGGCTGCTTCGCTCCAAATCTCAACCGAAGGTTATCGGCGGGAGCGGCCCGCCCGGCGCCGAATAGCCCTGCGAGCGCGCTGCGGCCTGGCGAATGGCCCGCATTCACTCCTCCATGGCGCGCGATGATCGAACGCCGCAGCCCGGGCTCGCGGCATGGCCCAGGGCGCGCCCGGGAATTGACGCTGGCGAGAGCGGACCAAGCTTGTGACGCGGTCGGACTAGCCAGATGAACCGCCGCTCTGCAGCATCGCCGCTTCGCGCAGCACTTCGAGCGGCGTCCACGGCTTGGCCCAGAACTTTGCGCCGTCGGGCAGCGGCTGGCTTAGCGGCCGGCCCGAGGTCACGATGATATCGAGGTTCGGATGATGCTGCCGCGCGACGAAGGCGAGTTCGACGCCGTTCATCCGGCCGGCGAGGTTGACGTCGGTGATCAGCAGTGTGAGCCCCGGACCCAGCTCGCGCAGGACGAGCGCGGCGGCTTCCGCGCTCTGGCATTCCATCACGACATACTGGCTCTCTTCGAGCAGCACCGAAAGCACCTCGCGTTGTGACGCCTGGTCTTCGACGATGAGCGCGATCGGGCGCACTGGATTCAATTGTCCCACAGCCTATCCCCCAAAGTTTTTCCTGCTCCATCAGAGAAAGAACGGTGGATAGCGTTGATAAGTTTCTCCGTGAAAAACCGGGGCACACGCATCGCCGCGCAGAACTGATCGTTTGCGATGGTTTACGCAAATCATGTGCAGATGATTTTGCGGGCATCCGTCTCGCAAATACAACCCTGGCATGTTGTTGCGCGCCAATCCCAAGTCAAGTCGGAGGCCGGGTCGCCCTGTTGCCGACGGACTGCAATCTATGATTGTGTATACAAGCGAGGCCGCCCGACACCATCCACCGCCTTGCAGCCGCATCG
>Ga0210397_10001478_pt1 | contig 15029 bp, 9 predicted proteins | sample IncBWH2OmetaG_FD_160126 | JGI IMG/M metagenome (GOLD analysis project Ga0210397, IMG submission 160126) | Forest soil microbial communities from Barre Woods Harvard Forest LTER site, Petersham, Massachusetts, United States - Inc-BW-H-2-O ...
GAGCTCGCGCGATACGGCCAATCCGATCCAGGTGACGCTGACCGGCGAGACCAAGCCGTCGCATGACGGCAAGATGGACTTTTTGGACAACCGCCTCGACCTGTCGACGGGAACGCTGCGCAGCCGCGCCATCGTCCCGAACAAGGATCTGTCGGTCCTGCCCGGGCAGTTCGGCCGCGTCCGGCTGATCGGCAGCTCACCCTACGAGGCGGTGCTGATCCCCGACACCGCGATCGCGACCGATCAATCCCGCAAGATCGTGTTCGTGGTGAAGGACGACGACACGGTCGAGGCGAGGACGGTCACGCTCGGACCGCTCGACGAGGGCCTGCGCATCGTCCGCGAGGGGCTGAAGGCTGACGACCACGTCATCGTCGATGGCATCCAGCGGGCCCGCGTCGGCGCCAAGGTGACCCCGCATCAGGCTCAGAGCAAGTCATGAATCTCGGCCGTCTGTCCATCAACCAGCCGATTCTCGCGATGGTGCTGTCCATCGTGCTGCTGATCGTGGGCGCCATCGCCTACCAGACCCTGCCGGTCGCCGAATATCCCGAAGTGGTGCCGCCGACCGTGGTGGTCACGGCGCAATATCCGGGCGCCTCGGCGCAGACCATCTCCGACACCGTCGCTGCCCCCATCGAGCAGCAGATCAACGGCGTCGAGGACATGCTGTACATCTACAGCCAGGCGACCTCGAACGGCCAGCTCACCATCACCATCACCTTCAAGCTCGGCACCGACCTCGACAAGGCCCAGGTGCTGGTGCAGAACCGCGTCGCGATCGCGACACCGCAATTGCCCGACGAGGTGCAGCGCAACGGCGTTGTCACGCGCAAGAACTCGCCCGACATCCTGATGGTCGTGTTCATGCTGTCGCCCGACGACAGCCTCGACCAGCTCTACATCTCCAACTACGCGCTGCTGCAGGTCCGCGACCAGCTGCTGCGGCTCGACGGCATCGGCGACATCCAGATCTTTGGCGCGCGCGACTATTCGATGCGGCTGTGGCTCGATCCCGACAAGATCTCCAATCTCGGACTGACCGCGGGCGAGGTCGTGGCGGCGGTTCGGGCCCAGAACCTGCAGATCACCGGCGGCCTGCTCGCAGGTCCGCCGATCTCGGACCGCGCCTTCCAGCCGAACCTGACCTTCACCGGACGGCTGAAGGACATCTCGCAGTTCGAGGACATCGTGGTCAAGGCCGGCGAGGACGGCCGCACCGTGCGGCTGCGCGATGTGGCGCGGATCGAACTCGGCGCGCTGGATTATTCGACCAACAGTTTCATGCTGCGCAAGACCGCCGTGGCGATGCTGGTGACCCAGCGCCCCGGATCGAACGCGCTCGCCACGGCCAAGGGCATTTCCAGCACTATGGCGAAGCTGAAGGCGAGCTTCCCCAAAGGGCTCGACTACAACATCGGCTACAATCCGACCGAGTTCATCGCGCAGTCGATCAGCGAGCTGATCAAGACCATCTACGAAGCGATGGCTCTCGTCGTCATCGTAGTCCTGGTGTTTTTGCAGGGCTGGCGTCCGGCGATTATCCCGATCGCGGCGATTCCGGTGTCGCTGGTCGGGACCTTTGCCGCGATGGCCGCGCTCGGCTATGCCATCAACAACCTGACCCTGTTCGGGCTGGTGCTCGCGGTCGGCATCGTGGTCGACGACGCCATTGTCGTGGTGGAAAATGTCGAGCGGCATTTGCGCGCGGGCCTCGGCCGGCGCGATGCGGCGCTGAAGACCATGGAGGAGGTCGGCGGCGCGCTGGTGTCGATCGCGCTCGTGCTCTGCGCGGTGTTCGTACCGACGGCGTTTCTCGGCGGCATCTCCGGCCAGTTCTTCCAGCAGTTCGCGGTCACCATCGCGGTGGCCACCGCGATCTCCTGCTTCTGCTCGCTGACGCTGTCGCCGGCGCTGGCCTCGCAGATCCTCGTGGCGCACGAGGAGAGGCCGCCGCCGGCGGCGTGGAACCTGATCGGCCGTGCCTGGGAAGCGTTTGTCGGCGTGTTCAACCGCGGCTTTGACTGGCTGTCGAACTTCTATGCCGACACCGCTTCCTTCGTGATCCGGTACCGCGTCGTGATGCTGCTGCTTTATGTCGTGCTGATCGGCAGCGCGGGCTGGCTGATCGCCACCACGCCGCAGGGCTACATTCCGGCGCAGGACCGCGGCTATGTCATCATCTCGGCGCAATTGCCGGGAGCGGCCTCGCTGGCGCGCACCACCGAGATCGTGAAACAGATCCAGGACACCGCGCTCGAGACGCCAGGCATCATTCGCGTCGCCGCCTTCGCCGGCTTCTCGGGTGCGACGCGCACCCAGGCCTCCAACGCGGCGGCGCTGTTTCCGGTGTTCGAGGAGCCGGAGGTGCGGCTGAAGAAGGGGCTGACCGCGGCGGTCATCACCGCGAACCTGCGCAAGCGGCTGCTTGCGATCGAGGGCGCCTTTATCATCGTCATTCCGCCGCCGCCGATCCCGGGCATCGGCACTGGCGGCGGTTTTACCATGCGTATCCAGGACCGGCAGGGCCGCGGCGCAGAGCTGCTCGCGGCCGCGACCGACGAGCTTGTCGGCGCGGCGCGCAAGGCGCCGGGGCTGACCTCGGTGTTCTCGCCGTTCACCGCCAATACGCCGCAGGTGTTCGTCGATATCGACCGGATCAAGGCGCAGAAGCTCGGCGTTCCGATCCAGAGCGTCACCGACGCGATCGAGACCTATTTCGGCTCGACCTATGTCAACGACTTCAACATCCTCGGCCGTACCTATCACGTCACCGCGCAGGCCGACCTGCCGTTCCGCAAGGAACGCGCGGATCTCGCGCGGCTGCGCACGCGCAACGCGGCCGGCGACACGGTGATGCTCGGCAGCGTGGTGGATTTCCGCGACGTCTCAGGGCCTGACCGGGTCGCGCGCTACAATCTCTACACCGCCTCCGAGCTGCAGGGCGAGGCGCTGCCGGGTACCAGCTCGGCGACCGCGATCGAGACCATGAAGAAGCTCGCCGAGGAGACGCTGCCGAGCGGCTTCTCCTATGACTGGACTGACCTGTCGTACCAGCAGGTCAATGGCGCCGCTGCCGGCCTCTACGTGTTCCCGATCTGCGTGCTGTTCGTCTATCTGGTGCTGGCCGCGCAATATGGCAGCTGGACCCTGCCGTTTGCGGTGATCCTGATCGTGCCGATGTGCCTGCTGGCCGCGACGCTGGGCGTGCGGATCATGGGACAGGACGTCAACATCCTCACCCAGATCGGCTTCGTGGTGCTGATCGGCTTAGCTGCCAAGAACGCGATCCTGATCGTGGAGTTCGCCCGCGACATCGAGCTCGAGGGCCACAAACGGCTGGACGCGGTGATCGAGGCCTGCCGCCTCAGGTTGCGGCCGATCCTGATGACGTCGTTCGCGTTCATCCTCGGCGTGCTGCCGCTCGTGATCTCCGCGGGCTCGGGGTCCGAGATGCGGCAGGCGGTCGGGGTCGCGGTGTTCTTCGGCATGCTCGGGGTGACGCTGTTCGGGCTGCTGTTCACGCCGATCTTCTATGTCGTGGTGCGCAATCTTGCCGACGGCGGGCAGCGCAAGCCCGCCGAGGTCAAAGCCGCGGCCGAATGAGACCCGCGCTTATCGCGCCCTTGCTTTCCATACTATTGGCTGAGCCGGAATGGGTGGGCAGGCGGCGGGTTATTCAATATCATCCGACACGTTTCAGGACGGGATTGCTGGGAGGCACATGATGAAATCCGGTTTGTTGGCTCTTGTGGCGGCGGCGGGCATTGGCTTGCTGGCTCAGCCGGCGGCGGCACAGGTCAAGATCGGGATCTTGAACGATCAGTCCGGCGTCTACGCCGATTACGGCGGAAAATATTCGATTGAGGCCGCCAAGATGGCGATCGAGGATTTTGGCGGCGAGGTGCTTGGCCAGAAGATCGAGATGGTGACGGCCGACCACCAGAACAAACCGGATCTCGCCACCGCCATCGCACGGCGCTGGTATGACGCCGAAGGCGTCGACATGATCACCGAGCTGACGACGTCCTCGGTTGCGCTCGCGGTGCAGGAACTGTCGAAGGAAAAGAAGAAGATCGACATCGTGGTGGGAGCAGCGACCTCGCGCATTTCGGGCGATGCCTGCACGCCCTACAGCTTCCATTGGGCCTACGACACCCGCGCGCTCGCCGTCGGCACCGGCGGGGCGCTGGTGGAATCCGGCGGCGACACCTGGTTCTTCCTGACCGCCGATTACGCCTTCGGCTACGCGCTCGAAAAGGACACCTCCAACATCGTCACCTCGAAGGGCGGCAAGGTGCTGGGCTCGGTGCGCGTGCCCTTGAACTCGTCCGACTTCTCGTCCTTCCTGCTGCAGGCGCAGAGCTCGAAGGCGAAGATCGTGGGGCTGGCCAATGCCGGCCTCGACACCACCAACTCGATCAAGCAGGCCGCCGAGTTCGGCATCGTCAAGGGCGGCCAGAAGCTCGCGGGCCTGTTGATGACGCTGTCGGAGGTCAATGGCCTCGGGCTCGAGGCGGCGCAGGGCCTGATCCTCACCGAGGGATTCTACTGGGACCATGATGACAAGACGCGCGCCTTTGGCGAGCGCTTCATCCAGCGCACCGGCCACATGCCGAGCATGATCCACGCCGGCACCTATTCGGCTGTCCTGAGCTACCTGAAGGCGGTGAAGGCGGCCGGCACCAAGGATACCGAGGCGGTGGCGAAGAAGCTGAAGGAGCTGCCGGTCGACGACGCCTTCGCGCAAGGCAAGGTCTTGGAGAACGGCCGCATGGTGCATGACCTCTATCTGTTCGAGGTCAAGAAGCCATCGGAGTCCAAGAAGCCCTGGGACTATTACAAGCAGCTCGCGGTGATCCCCGGTGACAAGGCGTTCTTCTCCGCCAAGGACAGCGGCTGCCCGCTGACGAAGTAGCGTCCCATACACCGCTGTCGTGCCCGCCTTGTGCGCAATTGCGCACTGGCGCGGGGACCCATAACCACAGGCCGATGTTGTCATGAGCAGGCGTCCGCCAGTCTGCCCGATTGAGGCATCACGCGGTATCGGTCCCGGCTCGGCGCTCACTCAGAGCGGCGCAATGCGCCGCTCGAGTTCGCTTGGCCGGGACCACAAGTGAGTTTGTGGTGCGCGCTCACCCATGTACCAGCCGCCACAGGATCATGCCCAACGAGCCCAACAGCAGCACGCCGGTCGCACCAGCCTGGATACCAAAACCCCGGCTGCGTTTTTCGGCGGCTTCGGCATAGCCGGTCATGTAGAGGATGCGGCCCGCGATCCAGACCAGGCCGAGGACGGCCGCGACCGCATCGCTGACATAGATCGCAAACAGCCACAGCGACGGCAAAAACATCGGCAGCCATTCCAGCGTGTTCATCTGCACGCGGAACACGCGCTCGAAATCGGGATTGCCGGAGATGGTCGGCGCCTTGATGCCGTATTTGACGCGCGCCCGGGCCACGCCAAGGCAGGTGGTGAAATAGAACATGAGTGCCAGCAGCGTGACGAGCGCGGTGAAGTGATCCATCGTTTAGTCCCCTCTAAAGCCGACAGGTCATCCCAGCCGGATCGTCCGCGAAAGCGGACGCTCCGCTATTCCAGAGACGCCAACGCGATACGGAGAAGCCGCGGCGTACTGGATCGCCCGGTCCCGCCTGCGCCAAAGGCTTCGGCTGGGCCCCGATCTCGAGGGCGCGCCGGAGCTTCAGCGGAGGCGGCAGGCTGGGCGATGACCCCCTTTTGGTCTAATACCCGGTCATCTCCAGATAGCCAACGCCGCTGTGGCTGCCGGAAAAGGCGATCGGTCCCTCCCAATAGGGGAAACTGGTCCTCATATAGCTCAGCGGATTGAGCGGTACGCAATCGATCGCGAGCGACAGCGACGAGATCGCCACCTGCCACCCGCCCGGGATTTTTCGGCCGGCGACGTCGATCGTGGCTTTCGGTGTCATGGTGACATCGGTCGACGCGAGCAGCCGTGTCGGGCCTTCGCGAAGAATCCAGTTGCCGGAAATGGAATGGTTGCCGTCCTTCTGACGCATCCGGTACAGCATCAGCTTTTGCCCGGACTCGACGTGCAGCGCGAACCAGTCCCATCCCGTCTGGTCGGAGGCGAGCGGCTGGCTGCTCCATTCGCGGTCCATCCAGGCCTGTCCTGACACCTCGACCGGCTTGCCCTCTATGGCGATGTGTCCGCGCGCGGTGAAGAACGGCTGGCTGTAGTAATACGACGCCTGTTCGCGCTCCGATTTGCGGCTGTAGCCGGCGTCGCCCTGCAGCACCAGGGGATGATCGCTATCGAGCGTGAGATCGTAGCTGAAATCCGCGGCCTGGGCCTTCAACGTGAGTGGTGCGATCTTCTGATCGTCCGTCGCCACGGTGCCCTGCATCTGCCACGCATCGATCCAGGCCGCGAACGGCTTTGCCATGACGCCGGCCTGGCCAATGCCGCCGCGCGCAAAAATTTCGTGGAAGCGATGTGTGTCGGCGCGGGTCACCGCCGCATGTCCCATCCAGACCTGCTGATTGGCCCAGCCCTCCGATTGCGGCCCCGGGCGCATCGCCTGGCGGAACAGCGTCCATTGCAACCCGCAAGGGGTGCCCGCCGCATCGACGAGGTTCGCTGTCAGGTACCACCACTCGATGCGGTAGTCCGGATGCGCGCCATGATCGGCCGGAAACGAAAAGCTCCTGCCCGGCGTCACCTTCGCATAACCTTCGGCGCTCTCGCCCAGCCCGGCAAAGCCTTGCGCGAACGCTTGCTCGCGCGACAGGCCGAGCAGCGCGAGCCCGCCGGCAACGACGCGACGCGATAGTCTGACATCAGCGCTCATTGGCAAAGATCCTCACCAGGGTCGCCGGCTGCATGCGGGCGAGCCGCAGCACCGGCAACAGCGATGCGAGCAGCGATGCCGCCATCGCCACCGCCACCAGCTTGAAGAGCTGCAGCGGAAACACATGGAACGGCAGCCGCCAGCCGAACGCCTTGACGTTGACGATGGCGATCAGGCACCAGGCCACCAGCAGGCCGACCGGCAGCGCGACCAGCGCGGTGATCAGCGCCACCGACATCGTCTTCAGCAATTCGAGTCCGGCGAGACGCGAGCGTGTGACGCCCATGGCCCAGAGCGGCGCGAGCTGCGGCAGCCGCGAATTGGCGAGCGTCAACAGGCTGGTCAGCAGTGCGACGCCGGCGACGCCGAGCGTGAAGGCATTGAGCGCCGCGGTGACCGCAAAGGTCCGGTCGAAGACTCTTAGCGATTCGGCCTTCACACTGGCCTGGTCGACGAGGTTGCGGCCATCGAGACCGAACCGCGCCTGAAGCTCACCCAGCAAGGCCGGCATATCGGCACGGTCGACGCGAAGTGCCATCCGCGTCTGCGGCGTCGCGGGGAAGTGGCGCAGCAGCGCCGCGGCATTGACGGTCGCTTGGGCTTTGGGATTGCCGTAATCGGCGTAGATGGCGACCACATGAACGCGCCAGTTCCCGCCCGGCGCCGGCACGTCGATGTCGTCGCCGATCGCAAGGTTTTGCCGCCGTGACAGCTGCTCGCTGATGAAGCCGGCATCGCCGGATGGAAGCCTGTCCCAGGCATCGTCGGTCGCCTGCAACAGCGGCCAGTGATCCCGATAGGTGGCGTGATCGGGCAGGCCCAGGATCTCGACCGGCATGCCCTTGATCTCCGTCTCCGCCCGGCCGCCCTGCAGGATCGCCTGCACGTCCGCGCGCCCGCGCAGAAAGTCGCGGATGTCGCGTGCCTGCGCATTGTCGGCGGCGCTGATATAGATGTCCGCCGCGAGTCGTCCCTGAAGCCAGCTGACGAAGGTCCGGCCAAAACTTTCCACCATGGTGCCGACGCCGACATTGACCGCGAGCGCCATCAAGAGCGCCATCAGCGCCAGCGACAGTCCCGAAATCTGCTGGCGGCCGTCGGCCCAGAACCAATTTGCGATGGCGTGACGTGCGCCACGCTGGCCGATGCGCAGCACGAGCTCCAGCAGGGCCGGCAGCAGCAGCGCGGCACCGAGCAGCAGCGCGGCCAGCAGCGCAAATCCCGACATCAGCGAGTTGCCGTACCATAACAGCCATCCGGCCGCGGCAAAGGCGGCGCTCGCAATCGCGCCTTGCACCTTGAGCGTGCGGTGCTGCGCCTCCTGCCAGGCGCGTGGCTGCGCGGTGGCCAATAGTGGCAAGCGGATCGCCTTGACGAAGCTCGTGGCCGCCGCCGCGAGCGCGCCGGCGACGCTCATGGCAAGGCCCGCGATCCACCATTCGCCTTTGAGTGTGAGCTGGCCGGGCACCGGCGCGCCATAGAGCCCGCGCAGCGAGGCGGCGACATCGGGCAACAGGCTTGCCGCTATGACATAGCCGCAGATCATCCCGAGCACGCCTGCGATCAGCGCCAGCGACACCAGTTCGGCCACCATCACGGCGTTCAGTGCGCGCGCCGAGACACCGCAGGCGCGCAGCGTGCGCAAGGTCGGCCGGCGCTGCTCGAACGCGAGGCCGATCGCCGAGTTGACGATGAACAGGCCGACCAGGAACGACAGCAGGCCGAAGGCCGTGAGATTCAGGTGGAAGCTGTCGGTCAGGCGTTCGAGGTCGGTCTCCGTGTCGGGCTCGACGAGGCTGAGCTTGTCGCCAACCACGGCGTCGAGGGCCGCGCGCGGTCCGTTCGCCTTGCCGATCAAGAGGCGTGACACCTGCCCGGGACGGCTCAAAAGTTCCTGTGCGCGGCCGATATCGACGATGAGCACGTCGGGGACGAGTTGCGGCTGCAGATGCAGTGGCGGCAGCGCGGCGCCGCCGGCCGTTTCCGGCGTGGCACTTTCGGCAAGATTGAGATCGTGCAGCGTTTCCGGCGCGATCAACGTCTGGCCGGGCGGCGCGACAAAGGCCTCGACGCCGGCGCGGGCGATCGTCGGCGCCTCGCCGACCTCGGCCGGCAGCGTCACCGGATCGATGCCGAGCAGGCGCAACGCGTGTCCGTCGACCTGGACGCGACCTTCGAGCACGGGTGACACCGGCCAGCCGGCGCGGCGCAGATCGACGAACAGCTTTTGCGAAAACGTGCCGCCGCGCGGCGTCACCAGCATGGCGGTGCGCGTGCCGCCGAACACCGCGGCCGCGCGGTCATAGGCGACGCGGGCCTGCTGGTTCAGCGCCTGTACGCCGCTCCACAAGGCGGTCGCCGACATCAGCCCGACCAGCAGCGTTGCGAGCTGCATCGGATGCCGCCGCCAATGGCTGAGCAGCACCGCGAGAATCCAGACCAGCCGCGTCATGCGATCACTCCTGCGTGAAGCGTGACCTGGCGGTCGAGCATCGCGGCGAGACGGGCGCTGTGCGTGACCATCAGAAAACCGCAACCGGTTCGCGTGACGAGATCGTTGGTCAGCGCGATGACGTCGTCGGCGGTGGCCTCGTCGAGATTGCCGGTCGGCTCGTCCGCGAGCAGGAACTGTGGCTTGATGGCGAGTGCGCGGCCGATCGCGACGCGCTGCTGCTGGCCACCGGAAAGCTGTTCGGGATAACGCTTGAGGAGGCCGGCGAGTCCGAGGCGCTCTGCGAGTTCGGCCTGCCATTTGGCATCATGACGGCCGGCGATGCGGGACTGGAAGGCGAGATTGTCATCGACGGTCAGGCTCGAGATCAGGTTGAACTGCTGGAACACCAGCCCAAGCCGGTCGCGCCGCAGGGCGGCACGACCTGCGTCGGGAAGCTTGCTGATGACATCGCCATCGAGCTGGATCTCGCCCGAATCGGCCGCGTCGAGTCCGGCGATCAGGTGCAGCAGCGTGCTCTTGCCGCTGCCGGACTCGCCCGACAGCGCGACGCGTTCGCCTGCGGCGACGTCGAGATTGACGGCGCGCAACACGCTGATTTGCTCGCCGGCCGAGCGGTAGGTCTTGGTCAGATTGCGGACGCGGAGCACGTTTGAATTGCCGTCATTGCGCCCATCTTTTATCAAGCTGGTGTGCCGGATCTGACATTCTCTACAGTATCACGGCGAAATCTTACAGCGAATGGCAGACCCGAGCCACACTAGCGTCTCGATTCTGCTGGTGTCCCTTGGCGCTGACAATCGCATTCCTTCCGGGCGGCACGTTTGCAGATGTTGGCGTCAAAGGACCATTCGCCAACTTGATCGAGCAAGTGGAGCTTTGGATTCGCATCACGACAAATTGCGGCAAGCGGGGGTAGCGAACGGCAAATCCGCTCCACTAGCTCCGTAAGATCACGTGGCAAAAGCCCGTTGCATCGTGCGATGGCCGGCAGGTAGCATGTTCTGGCCGCCTCACGCCGGCTAACGAAATAATAGGGAAGGGATCATGGCCGCACAATCGACGCCCCAACCGACGCCGAAAGGCGCCTGGAAGATCACGTTCCTGTTGTTTCTGTTCATGCTGGTCAATTTCGCCGACAAGATCGTCGTCGGCCTCGCCGGCGTGCCGATCATGACTGACCTGAAGCTCGAGCCGGAACAATTCGGCCTGCTCGGATCGTCGTTCTTCTTCCTGTTTTCGATTTCGGCCATCGTGGTCGGCTTCGTGGTCAACCGCGTCGCGACGCGCTGGGTGCTGCTCGTGCTTGCGGTGATCTGGTCGCTGGCGCAATTCCCGATGATCGGCAGTGTCGGACTGACCATGTTTCTGATCTGCCGCATCATTCTCGGCGCGGGCGAAGGCCCGGCCGCTGCCGTTGCCGCGCATGCGATCTACAAGTGGTTCCCGGACGAAAAGCGCACCATGCCGACCGCGATCCTGTCGCAAGGCGCGGCGTTCGGGGTGATCGTCGCTGTCCCGGCGCTGAACTGGGTCATCGTCAACTATAGTTGGCATCATGCCTTCGGCGCGCTCGGCCTGATTGGGCTGCTATGGGCCGTTGCCTGGCTGATGCTTGGCAGGGAGGGGCCGCTGGTCGAGGCCAGCACGCCCTCCGTCGCCGATGTGCGGGTGCCGTATTTCCGGCTCCTGACCTCGCGCACCTTCATCGGCTGCTGCGCCGCGAGCTTTGGCGCCTATTGGGCGCTGTCGCTCGGCCTGACCTGGTTCACGCCCTTCATCATCAAGGGGCTCGGCTTCTCGCAAACGGACGCCGGCTGGATCTCGATCCTGCCCTGGATCTTTGGCGCTTGCGTCGTCCTGATCACCGGCTGGGCGTCACAGGCCTTGGTGGCGCGCGGCGTCTCGACACGTGTCGCGCGTGGCGTTCTTGGCGCTACGCCGCTCATTGTTGGTGGTGCAATCATGGCGATGCTAGCCCATGTCGAAGGCGCCGGCATGCGCGTCGCGCTGCTGGTGGTCGGTGGCGGCCTGACCGGCTCGATCTATGTCGTGTGCGGGCCGATGCTCAGCGAGTTCACGCCAGTCTCGCAGCGCGGTGCGATCCTCGCGATCTATGGCGCGATCTATACGCTTGCTGGAATCATCGCGCCCTACGTGATGGGCAGCGTCATCCAGCATTCGGTGTCGATGCTTGACGGCTATCTCACCGGCTACACCATTAACGCAGCGACGATGGTCGCGTCGGGCGTGCTCGGCCTGCTGCTGCTGTGGCCGAACACGGAGCGCGCGCGGCTGATTGCCGATCGGGCAGAAGCGCCCGAGTTTCTGGGACGACCGGCGGAGTAGAACAAGTAGGGTGGGCAAGCGACTTGTCCGCCGAAGCTCGAAAAGCGGAAGCGAGCCCACCGTAGAGGATCACACTTGCGGAGCGATGCTGGGCACGGCGCAAGTGCGCCTTTGCCCACCCTACGGCAGCCTCTAATGCGCCGCCGTTGCGCCGCGCACCAGCCGGCCCGGGCGCGCGCCGGTGGCGCGGCCGTCGCGCTGGATCACGACACCCGAAACGATGGTCGCCTCATAGCCGTCGACCTGCTGCAACAGCCGCCGGCCACCGACCGGCAGGTCGTAATGTACTTTTGGCGGATGCAGATGCAGGCGGTCGTAGTCGATGACGTTGATGTCAGCCTTGGTGCCCGGCGCAATGAGCCCGCGGTCGGTGAGGCCGACCGAGAGCGCCGTCTTGCGCGACTGCGCCGCGACCACGAAGGGGATCGTGAGCTTTTCGCCGCGCGAGCGATCGCGGGTCCAGTGCGTCAACAGATAGGTCGGGAAACTCGCATCGCAGATGATGCCGCAATGCGCGCCGCCGTCGGAGAGTCCGGGCACGGAGCGCGGATCGGAGAGCATCTCGCGTGTCGCGTCGAGATTGCCGTCGGCATAGTTCAGGAACGGCACATAGAGCATGCCCCGGCCGTTATCCGAGAGCATCGCGTCATAAGCCAGTTCCTCGGGCCATCGCCCCTCGCGACTGGCGCGCGCGCCCAACGCATTCTCGGGCGGCTGCTCGTAGTCTGGGGGATCGCCGAGCAGATACATCTTGTCGTAGTTCGGGCGGAAGAACAGCGGATCGTCGGTCGTGCTCGGCGTCTCCGACAGAATCGCGGCGCGGACCTCGGGCTGATGCAACTGCGCCAGGCGTCTGGCCAGCGGCAGATGTGCGATCGCCTTGTAGCTCGGATGGGTCTGGAACGGATTGCGCGACAGTTCGAGCCCGAGCAGCAGCCCGACGGGGCGCGCGGCGATCTGCGCCGTGATCGACAGCCCGCGGCCTGCCGCCTCGTTGATGATGTCGAGCGTCTGGCGCCAGCGCTTTGGCGCGCGGTCGTTCTGGGTGATCGAGAACGTGATCGGGCATCTCGTGTTGTCGGCGACGCGCAGCATCATGGCCAGGTCTTCGTCGAGCGTCGAGAGATCGAGCACGAATTGCAGCACGCTGCGCCCGGCGCCTTGCATGGCACCGGCGATCGCGGTCAATTCGTCCTCGCCGGCCTTCAAGGTCGGCGTGAAGTCGCCGGTCGACGTGCGGTGGTTCAGCGTGCGCGAGGTCGAGAAGCCGAGCGCGCCCGATCGCACCGCGTCGGCTGCGAGCTGCGCCATGGCCGCATTGTCCTCCGGCGTCGAGGGATCGCGCCGCGCACCGCGCTCGCCCATGACGTAGACGCGAAGAGCGGCGTGCGGCAATTGCGCGCCGATGTCGATGTCGAAGGCGCGCTTGCCGAGCCAGCCCATGTAATCCGGAAAACTTTCCCATTCCCAGGGAATGCCGGCCGACAGCACCGGTTCTGGAATGTCCTCGACGCCTTCCATCAGCTGGATCAGGCGCTGATGATCGCTCACGCGGCACGGCGCGAAGCCGACGCCGCAATTGCCCATGATCGCGGTGGTCACGCCGTTCTGCGACGAGGGCGTGATGTCCTGGCTCCAGGTTACCTGGCCGTCGTAATGGGTGTGGACGTCGACGAAGCCTGGCGTGACCAGTCTGCCCTTGGCGTCGAGCTCGTCCTGGCCCTTGCCCAAACCCTTGCCGACCTCGGTGATTCGGCCGTCCTTGATTGCGACATCCGCCTCGAACAAGTCGCCGCCGCTGCCATCGGCAATCGTGCCGCCGCGGATCACGAGGTCCGGATTGTCCGTCATGGCGTTCATCCCATTGGTTATGATTGGCAGCATCATCCGGCGTCGCCGAATGCTGTCAACCAGCGGGATGTGAGGCTCAGCAATGCATCGGCGCGTCCGCTCTGTCTCCTCATCCTGTGAGGAGTGGCGTCTTGCACGTCTCGAAGGATGAGGCCGCCGATGATTCGGGGCCTCATGGTTCGAGACGGCGCAAAGAGCGCCTCCTCACCATGAGGGGCTGACGCAGTGTTCTCAGGCCTTCGGGCGGCGCTCGGTGATCGGCGCAAGCAGCACGGTCAGAACCATGAACGCGGCGGAGATGCCAAACACCCAATGCGGCGCGCTCTGGTCCATGATCCAGCCGAACAGCAGCGGGCTGATGATGCCGCCGAGGTTGAAGCCGGTGGAGACGATGCCGAAGGCGCGGCCGGCCGCGCCCGGCGGGGCGGCGCGCCGTACCAGCATGTCGCGCGACGGCGCGATCACGCCGCCGAGGAAGCCGGCTGCGGTCATCGCCGCGATGAGGACGGGATCCGGCAGTGCGACGGTTGCGATCGCGAGCACGATCGCAGCATTCACGGCAAAGCAGATCGCGGCGACCTGGCCATGCCGCGTGGTGCGGTCGGCGAGGAAGCCGCCGGCCAGAACGCCCGCGGCGCCGGCGCCGAGATAGGCTGTCAGCGCGAGGTTGGCGGTCGGGAATGAGGTCGCATAGCCGGTCATCAGCGCCACCACGCCGAAATTGCTGATGCCGGCATTGGAGAGGCTGAGCAGCGTGAAGAACACCGTGAGCAGCATCAGCGCCGGCGTGATGATGCTGGCCTTCGCCGCGGCGCCCGCCGCGTCCCGCTGCTTGGCCGCGTGGGCGTCGGGAACACCGCCGATCATGAGCAGCAGCGCGATGAGCGGACCGACAGCGCCGGACACGATCAGCGCGCCAAGACCTCCGACCGTCGTGACCAGCGCCGCGACGATGGCGGGCGCGACCGCGCCGCCGAAATAGCCGGCAAAGGTGTGGATCGAGAAGGCGCGGCCCATGCGCGCCTCGTCCATATGCGCCGACAGGATCGCGTAATCGGCCGGGTGATAGACGCTGTTGGCGAGCCCGAGCAGCACCGCGCAGCCAATCAGGCTGGTATAGGTCAGATGCAGGCTGAGCATGATCAGGGCGAAGCCGCCGAGCGCGAGGCCGAGCAGCAAGACCTTGCGGGCGCCGACATGGTCGACGAGATAGCCGATCGGTGCCTGCGTCAGTCCCGAGACGACCGCGAATACCGTCAGTGCAAAGCCGAGCTCGATATAGCCGACGCCGAGCTGTGCTTTCAGGAAGGGAAACAGCATCGGCAGCACCAGGAGATGGAAATGGCTGACCCAGTGCGCCGCCGAGATCAGGCCGAGCGTCCGCAATGAGGTGTCGCCAGCGGTTTTTGCCTGGGCTTGTTGCGGTGCGGCAAGAATGTCGGCCATTGCGCGTCAAAGTTCCCCTTTTTGGCGGCCGTGTCCGCGGCGCGCCGCAAACTATCGGCTCAGGCGGTTATTTGTCCATGAATGCCGCTGCATGGCA
>Ga0210397_10001482_pt1 | contig 15007 bp, 25 predicted proteins | sample IncBWH2OmetaG_FD_160126 | JGI IMG/M metagenome (GOLD analysis project Ga0210397, IMG submission 160126) | Forest soil microbial communities from Barre Woods Harvard Forest LTER site, Petersham, Massachusetts, United States - Inc-BW-H-2-O ...
AAGCACCCGTTCTTACAAGCCTCTTCGTTTCGAGGCCAGCGATGATGAGGTTTGGGCAAGGCTTGGACCGCTCAGAACCGGCCTCGAGCCTCGAGGCCCCTAGGAGGCCACGTGCCAGCGGCCCCGGGCAACCGGGGCAAGGACAAGGGCGAGGGGCGGGCGTGCCCGCAGGGAGGCCGCTAGGGACCTCAGAGGACGCCTCGAGGGGGTACGCTGTGCGGGCTCGGCGCCCCCTCCCGTACCGCACCCATGCGTACAGGCCCGGGGGCGTCGGGCCTCGAGGTCCCGGCGCAAGACGGGCGCCGGGGCCTCGCCTCACACGGGCCGCTAAGCTGCCCCACTCGCCCTAGTCCTTATTCGTCACCAGCCCGAGGGCCGGTGCCACATAAGGACTAGGGACCCGGTAGACTCCCCGAGTGAAGGCGAAAGGACCACGATGGACAACATACACATTGCCCGGGTGTCGGAGATTGGTGACAGGCTCCCCGACTCCCTGCACTCCCCCCGCGTTCAGTTCAAAAAGATGCGCGAGTGGACCGAGGCCCGCGGTGACACGGTGCTTCACGAGTGGGACGAGATGGACGTAAGCGCCAAGCTCCCACTCCACAAACGCCCCAAGCTACTCCGGGCGGTGGAAATGATCGAACACAAAGAGGCACATAATCTCGTGTTCGCTTACTTTGACCGCAGTGTCCGCAACATGCGGGTGCAATTGGAGGTGATCCAACGGATAGAGGACGGCGGCGGTGAACTGTGGGCACTCGACCACGGGCAACTCACCAACCTCAACGCAGTCGGCCGGTTCTCGAGTAACGTCATCGGCTCGGCCAACCAAATGTATTCCGACATTACGAGTGAAAAGGTGGTGTCTGCCCTGTTGGAAGCCATCGCCCTCGGGCGCTACCCCATTGCCAACGTGCCACCCGGGTACACCCGCGGCCCGGACAAGGTGCTTGTGGTGGATGAGCCCCTAGTGCCAATCGTCCGCGGGGCGTTTGAGCTACGGGCACAGCGTGCTAGTTGGGCCGAGATACGTACGTACCTTGCGGGTCATGGCATCAAACGGTCAAACGGTGGCGTGCGCCACATGCTGCTAGACCGGGTGTACCTCGGTGAACTCCACTACGGTGAACATGAGAACTTGCACGCCCACCCGGGCATCATTGACCCCGACCTGTTTGCACTCGTCGGCCGCACGGTGACCACCGGCGGGCGCCAAGCGACCACCGCTCACCTACTCGCCCGGCTCGGTGTCCTGCGCTGTGGCTCGTGTGGCGGGGCGATGGTGGCCAACACCCGCGCGGGCCACTACCGATGCCAAAAGAACCACCGCACGCCGTGCCCGGCGCCGGTGGTGGTGAATGCCAGTAAGGCCGAGGCGTTGGTCATGGACGCCGTGCGCGCATACGCCACCGACACGCGGGGCCGGGCCAGTGACACCCAACGCCTCATGGCGGCCGACGAGGAATTGGAGCGCACCCAAACCGCACTCGACAATGCCATTCTCGCGTTCACCGGCATGGACGATGAGCCTGCCGCGGTCAAGCGCATTGGTGAACTACGCGAGGCGCGCGACGTTGCCCGCGCCGCCCGCACGGCACTCAGGCCCAACCGGCGCAAGGTCGTCACACCACTCGACATTGACTCACTCCCCGAGGCCGAGCGGCTTGCCGAGTGGCGTGGCCTTATCACTGACACCGGGTGCACCGTCACTGTCAAGCCTGCCACCCGTGGGAAGGTGTGGGACCCGGCCCGCCTCGTTGTCGAGTTCGAGTAGGCGCCGGGCCACGCGGTTTAGACGCCGTTCGATACGGGCACGCACATGGGGCGGCATCGGTGGAAAGCCACCGGTGCCGCCCTTTTGTGTGTCGGTGTCAGTCATCCATCTCGGGATACTCGGACAGGCCGAGGGCGGCAAAGCCACCGTCCTCATCCACAATCCGAATCAGTGACTCGTTCACCTTCTTGAGCCACGAGGCCACTTGGCGCTGTTTGTACGGCGTCAGATTGTGGGCGTTGGACCGTAGGGTGGTTTCCATCTTGCGCACCCGGTCCAGGTACAGGTCCGCCGCATTGTCCACGATGCGCGCGGCGTTCTCTTCGGTGGTCGCCTCGGCATCGGGCGGGCGCTTACGCTTAGGCACTGCTACCTCCATTGTGGTTGAACGTCACTGTCTGCACTATCACCTCGCATCGCTCGGGCTCGCCGTAATACTTGCGGCACACCTGAGTGACAATCTGTGAATCGTCACGCCAGACAATGGAGGTGCACGCATCCTCCACCGCCCTCACCAGCTTGGTCACATCGGGCCGTGTCACCGGCCGGTGTGGCGCCGACCCCTTGAGTTCCCCGGCGTGCGCTCCGGTGCGGTAGTGGCCGAGCGGGCGCCGCACAAAGAAGGTGAACGACACACCGAGCGGGCCGAGCATGAGTGGCACCGCGGGCTCCTGCATAGCCAGGGCGGCGGCGGCGGCCACACTGTCACGCCATGGCCCCACCTTCTTATTGGCGTCAACGATCTTGCCCGGCCCCACTGACCGCTTGGACCCGCCCGGCTCGGGATGGCCGAGGACGACAAAGGCCACGCGGTGCGGCGGTGGGCCGCTGTGTTGTGTCAGGGCGGTCACCCTCGGGTCACGGGGCCTCATGGCACCCGCCAGACCATGCGGGCGCCGAGGGGCCGAGGCCGGGTCCAGTTGCGCCACCGTAGGTAGCACAGGTCAGGGCACCCGAGAGCGGCCTTGAGGGCACCGTTGAGGTCAAAGAGGCGGCCACCCACATACGGGCCATGGTCATCGAGGCGGCCGGTGACACACCGGCGCCCGTAGCAGAATGTGACCCGGTGACCCCACGCACTGCCGAAGATGAGCGAGGCGTACCCATACGGATAGTGCACCCCGCTGGCCGTCGAGCCCGAATCGTCATACCACGAGGCGAGGGCCGGTTGGGTGGGTGGCGGCGAGGGCAGGGCGGTGGCCACGGCCACGAGTAGTGACACCACGCCACTCATGAGATAGTCATTTGGTTGCGGTGGGTGCCACGTTTCTCGGCGTTCAGTGCCTCCATGTGGCAGACCTCGTGCATGACCTTGCCGGTGTCCGCCTTGGCCGGGCCGAGGATGGCGTTAGCGCCACCGGCTTGGCGCTCGAGGGTCCACCCCGTGCGCTGCACGGCGCACCGGTGTGCCCGCACCTCTTTGCCGCACCACTCACACATCCCGCGGAACGGTTGTGTCATGACGCCTCCCGTCGTAGCTCGTGAATGGGGATGGTGGCCACCCCGTGATAGATCACCTCGAGGGGCCAGCCGAGTGCGGTGGCCAGCTTGTCGGCAATGTCGAGGCGCACGTGTGTCTTGGGGTCGGTGCGGATACGTAACACTGTGCGGGCGGGCACCCCGGCCGCCCGCGCCAGTGTCTCCCAATCGTCCACCGAGTCCAGGGCCTCGAGCAAGGGCTCCCGTGGCAGGAACACCGGTTCTTTTTTGTCCACCACCGTGTGGCGGTGTTTGAACTGACGTTCGGGCACCCCGGCCTCCCGGCGCCGCATGTAATGCCACAGGCGTTGGTACTCCCGTATCTGTGCACGCTGCTTGGCGGTAGCTCGCGCCCGTTGCTCGCGGGACTTGATCCGTTGGCATGTCTCACACAATGAGTTCAGGCCCGAGCGGGTGTTGCGACTGTTGGGCCGGAAGTCACACACGTGGCGCCACCGCCCGCAGTAACAACAGAACTTCCGGCCACACACCACCGGATTCGGCACACCGCGGTTGATGACCGATCCGCGGTGACCGTAGACAGAGGTGCGGTAGTAGTTACTCACCACCGCCCGGCTTGGGTATGAGGACAATCTCGCCATCGTCACGCTCGAGGGCGGCCACGGGTCCTGACAGGCGCACCGTCAAGGTGTGCCCGTCAGTGACCCGCACGCTGGCCGCGATGGTGTCGAGGCGCCAGTTCTCTTGGACCGCCCGCAGGTCACTCACCAACTCCATGACACCGGTGTACTCCATGCTAGGCGGCGTCCTCGTCATCTGCGGGCTCGGCCGCACCGTCCACCGCGAGGAAGTCACGCAAGTCCTCGAGGCGCACAATGTCATTGGACATGCGCAGTGCCAGGCGTTGGCGCTCGGTGTCAGTGGCTCGAGCCACCACCTTCTTGCCGAGCCGCGTCAGCAATGACACATGCGAGTCCAGCGCCCGGAGGTGTTGGGCGTAGTCGGTGACGAGTTCCTTGCGCTCGTCCTTTGTCGGTTCCGCCGGTGTCCGTTCCTCTTTGGGCAGGATCGCCCGGGCCTCGTGCACCGCCCGTGCGGTGGTGACACCCTTGTCACTGGCCTCATCGGCCCGCAGGCGGCCCACCACCTCATCGAGTTCCTTGGAGTCCAGCTTGCCGAGGACTCGATAGGCACTGCGCCGGTTCGGTTGCAGTGCCGCCAACGGTGCCTCTTCGGGCTCGGCGTCATCCTCGGTGACCGCCCGGCGCCCGCGGCCCGGTGACACCGCGAGGTCCAGCTTGCCGAGGGCGGCCTCGGCACGGACCTTGATTTCACCCGCGTTGTCGGCAAGCTCGCGGGCCTCGTCACGGCGCCGGATGTAATGCTGCACCGCGGCGGCCCGGTCCTGCCACTCGAGCAGGGTGTCCACATCCTCATTGGCGCGAGCAATGTCAATTTGGCGCTTGGCCTCATCGAGTGCCGCAATGGCGTTGGCCTCTTCGGCCGGTAGTACGTCGGTTGACTGTGTAGCCATCCTTACCTCTCTGTGGCTTGTGCCACGTTGCTTGGCGTTACCGCCTCTATAAACACGTCAGCGTTCACGTACCCGCCGGGCACCCTCGGTCCGAAGGGGAGAGTGTGTCCGTATGGGTCACTGAAAGCGTGACTGAGTAAATCTAGTGCCACAAGTAGCTCGGCGTGATTCGCGTCCTCGGCCTCCACCCCGGCCTCAATCTTCACTGTAAACGCGGTCATGTGATCCTCTCATTGGGTTGGGGCCTGTACCGGCGTACCAGCGTGTACCTGATCGGAGATATGCGCGCACGGAGAAAAACCACTCTCGTGCGTAAGCCTCTGGTACGCGCCGGTACGCCGGTACAAGGCCACTCATGGGGTGTCACCGTCCGGCGCAAGCTCAAAGAACACCATGGCCACCTTTTTGTGGCGGCCAATGTCCCACGCCTGCAAGGCTTGCCGCGGGCACCCGGCCTCGTGCATCCGGCTCGGCAGAGTGGCCTCATTCACTGTCTGCCCGTGGATCACCCGCAGGTAGGCAACGAACTCCACCGTGCGGATGTAACGCTTGCCCACCTTGTCATCCACCACGAGCACCGGCGAGGTTGCGGGGGCGTGCGGGTCATACGCCCGCCGCGTGCGCAAGTGGCTAATGGTGATGTACCGGTCTGCCCCTGACAGTGAGGCGGGGAACACGTCACACATCTCCACGAACATGTCCAACCGCTCACGCAGAATGTCCACCTCGGTGGCCTTGGCCTCGGCGGTGCCGAGGCGGCAGAGGGCCACAAACACATCGGCCACCTCACCGCGGCCGAGGTACTTAGGTTGACACAGCCCGTCACTTTCTGAGGCAAAGAACGCCGAGAACGGCCCGGGTGACATGAGGCGCTTCTGTCGGTTGCACCGCAACACCAAGTCGTTGCTCAGTGAAATGGTCAAGCTGTCCTCATCGTCCCGGCCGTGCCGCACCACTGTCTCCACTCTCACCGTTGGCGGTAGGCCGATGGCATCCGACACCCACCCACGCAACACACTGAACGGGGCGTCACGGTCGGGCAGTGGCGGTATCAACCCGCGCTTGCGCGGTTGGTCCGGCTTGTCTAGTTCGTGGTCCTCAATCGGGCTCACCGCAACGCCTCGGCAATCTGCTTGTCCGTGCACCCACGTGAGCACCGATCTACACCGCCCGCCTGTGAGTACACCTTGACCCGCACGCCACCCTCCACACGGAGCACCCGCAGGCTCACCGTGCCTGTGCCGCACGCCGGGCAGTAACAGGCCAGTGACTTGTCCGGCATGTAGAACGGGGCGTATCCGCTCAGCGCTTCGATGCGATCCCATATTTGGTAGACCCGCTGTTGGTACTTATCCGGCTTGTGGCGCTTGGGCGCCGGGAGGTGAACCACCGGCCCAACCGGCTTGCGCTCGCGGGCGGTGGGCAAGCGGCAGTAACACCGCTCGCACAACCACGCACCCGCCTCGTCTGACCATGCCGTGTCATGTGTGCCGCCACACAGTGCACAGGCCACGAATCAAAACGGCGGCTTGTCATCCTTCCATGGCACGTCGTCCGGCGGTGGCGCCGGGTCTGGCCTCGAGGGCGGCAGGCCCGAGCGGTCGGTGCCGAGTTCGTCCATGTTCTGCGCCCTCACGTCGAGGGCCTGTTGCACTGACTGTGCCCGGCCGGTGACGTAGGTGTTGATGAATATGCGGTCATTGACTTGGCGGCCCTGCACACGCACGTTGTACGGGTGCCCCACCGTACGCTGTAGGGCAAGGTCAAGTTCCTCGGTGTCATTGACGGTGGACAGGTCTACGCCGAGGCCAAGCAGGAAGTCACGGGTGAATGACATGCCCTGCCCGGCAAACCCGTTCCAGCTTGTCCACACCACGTTGGGGTCCTGCGCGTCCCGCCACTCACTGACCAATCGCTCATCGCCCGAGCCGGTGGTGACAAGGGCGCCGCGGTCAAGCCACGCCACATGGTCACCATCGTCAGGTAGAACAGTCTCACCTCTGAGGTCGGCAAAGTTGATCGGCATGGTTACTCCCCGCCAAGGATCGCGTCAATGTCCACATCGTCAGCCTCGAGGGCCGGGCCAGGCGGCACCGAGCCCGAGGGCCGAGGCGGGGGCGTTACCTCGGTTGCCTCGGGCTCGGTGGCCGCGGGCTCACCTCGGTCCATGAGCCACGCCAATCCGTTGATGGTGCGGCAGGCAATCTCGGGCATGTACCCGAAGTTGGCCGCTAAGAGGTCTGTGGCCTCGCCTCCCGGCACGTGCGGCCACATCTTGGTGATTGCCGCCCCGGCCTCGGCCACCATCTCAGGGGGCGCCTCAGGGCCGTATGGCGGCGGTTGGTCAGGATCGGGCACGGTGCCGTCCATCTCTTCGGCACTGACGGCGCCGAGGCCCACCAGATTGGATATTGCCCGGTTGAACGCCCGAGTGGCGGCGGTGGCCAACATGTCATGTTCTGACATGTTGGGGCGCTCGCCCATGTCGCACGCCCCCTCGCCATCGGCATACCGGCCGTTGGGGGCACTGGCTCGAGCCACCACCCGCGCCCGCAGTGGCTTACCGTTCACATCCCGGTCCACCTCCACGCCGCGGTTCTCGAGTGACAGGTCACACCATAGGGCGATCTTGCGCCACCCCGACCGCTTGACGAACTTGTGTCGGCCCCCGCGGCGGTCGGTGAAGCTCTGTATGTCACTCTCATCGAGGACGGCATTGAGCCCCGCTTGATAGGCGGCGATGGCCTGCTTGGTGGCTTGGGCGTCGAGGGGCGCCAGGGGTTGGCGTACCTCAAGGTCTGTTGACATGACTGGCCTCTCGTACAGTGACACGGCGTTTGGCCGCAACTACCACCCGGCACTCCGCGATGAGTTCACGAACGCGGGGGTCATCGTGGGCCAGCAACTTATTCAGTTCCCGTGCCACAGCTTTATAGGACACGTCCGTGCGCACTGCCCGCGGTGGCACTCCCTTGGCCAACCGTCCCTCGTTCACTAATTGGTCCAGCGTTTCACGCAGGCGCTCCACATCCCACACTGTCTCTTGGGGTGCGTTCACCCTGAGTTCCATGTCACCCACGAGGCGGTGGCGCTCGTTGGCCAGGTCTAACCGGCGGGCCACCTCGTCATCGAGGTAGGTGGCACTGGCCTCGAGAACGGAGCGGGCCACGATGGTGGCCCGGCGCAGTGAGGCGAGTTCTTCCCACTCCGCGGCCTCGAGGTCTAAAACTACGCCACTCGTAGAATTGGCGAGGTAGCGCTCGCCGTGCGGCACCCATACCTCAATGGCCACGTCGGTCACCGTTGCGCGGTGACGGCGGCACCCTCACCGAGTAGTTCGAGGACGTGCGCCGCGGGCGCAGATTGTCGGCAACCTCCCTGTCACCCATCCCGTGGGCACGGTCCTGTGTCCACAACCTGTGCACTCGCCGGGCCGCTGTCACTGCCACGATTGCAGCGAGCAAGGCACCGGCCAGTAGGACGCCCGAGGGCATGCCGCCTCCTGAGAAATCGGGGTGATGTGGGGTGAGCGGAGTGAGTGCAAAGTGTGCACTCGCTGTGCTCACTGGCCTCGCTCACTAACCGAGCAAAACCTGAGTACAAACACTACCCCCGGTGTCAAGCAGGAACGCCAGAAAAAACGCAGAGTGTGCGCCCGGTTACGCCAACGTACCGGACTTCACTCTCTGTAGTCTTGGCCGCTAGCAGGCAGAAAGCACCCTTCACAGAACTCTCACCCACACTCAGGGCGTGAGCGTTTAGTATTCACCGCGGTCGGCAACACTTATCGTCCGGCCCGTGTGCATCAATTTGCGCATGGACCGAACGGACCTATTCGACCAATCCCGAGTGATCTATTCCCACACACCCAGACGAAAAGGAGAGCGTCCTAACCATGCCCGTAGCAAAGCCCCCTAAGGAAAGTCTGAGGGCTCAACACGCACGGCGGGTGCGCGCCGCGCGAGGGTGGGCCAACCTCACACAGCCCGAGTTGGCACAGGAACTCGACATGTCAGTGGCCAGTGTCCGGCGCATCGAGCAAGAGAACCGCGATGTGTCAGTGGCGGAACTCACCCACATCGCCCGAGTGTGCGACGTGCCCGACTCGTTCATGCTCCACGGATGGGGCGAGGCCACCACCGACACCCTTGACGGCATCATTGCCGACATGTCACGCCGCATCGAGCGCCACGAGAAAATGCACATCGCCGCGCGGGCACGCCTCGCCAAGCTGGACGGCGTGGCGGATGAGGCGCCCGAGGAAGAGGCCGACCTTATGGGTGACCTCGAGGGGTCACTAGAACGGCGGAAGGCCAGCTAAAGACAATCCGAGCCCGCGGGAGGCGGGCTCGGATTCATGTGGACTCAGGGTCAACCGGCTCGGGCGGTGGCGGCTCGGGATAGGCGAACTCGAGTTCCGCGTCAGCCTTGGCCCTGAGGGTGGCGGGCCGGGTGAAGTCCTCAGACTCACCCTCGGTGATGGTGCCCGCGTGGTCACCGTAGGGACCGTCAAGACTGTCGGAGTAATCGACGGGTCCGCCCGCGGTCACCGTCACCGTTACCGTGGTGTCGGGCGGCACGGTGAACACGTACAGGACGCCCTTGGGGAGTGGAGTGGCCAGAACAATCACCTCAGGTCTTGATAAACCAATTGACCGCTTGGAACGGTTGCACCACGTTGTGGGCACCGCCACCGCCCGCGGCGGCAATGCCGATGCCAGTCACCGCACCATAGACTCCCATACCGGTGCCCGAGCCGCCGGTGGCGTACACCTGATTCTGACGGGCGTTGAAGTTCGTACCCGCGGTGAGGTTATTCGCTCCGTTGGGCGCAGTGAAATAGTTGGCGATGGAGTGGGCGTGGCCGGGGTCCGCGAGGGAGTGAGCGTGGCCGGGGTCACTCACTCCGTGCCCGTGTGAGGGCATCTCGGCCGCGGTGAGTAGGTGTGACTCTTCCCCACCGCGGGCGCCGAGGGCTCGAGCGGTCAGACCCGCCCCGGCGCCCGCACCCATCGGCACCCGGCCGCGGAGGTCGGGCACGTTGAACGTGGTGGTGCCGTCACCGGCGCCGAACGCCACGCCAATGACGGAGTACAAATTGCTGTAGTCGGTGCGGGCGTACGCGGTGCCGTCACACAACAGGTAACCGCTCGGCGTCCTCGAGCCACCCGACACCTTGAGGTCACCCGCCGAGGCGGTGGGTGTCTGCCAGGCCGTGCCGTCGTCGTAGTAAATGGTCTTGGTGTCAGTGGCAAAGTACCACCGGCCCGGCACCCCGGCCGCGGGCATGGCACCCTGTGCCCCCTGCAAGAACACTGAGGTGATCGCGTCCAGCGCGTCACGCAGTGCCTTGATATCAATGGGCACATCGGCCGGGTCTGTTTCACTCGGCGCCGGTAGCCCAAGCCGAGGGCTCGGGGGGATGGCCATGACTTACTTACCGCCCGGGTTCCCCATCGACTGCCAGCTAATCGTCTTGCCATCGGTGGAGTACCACTTGCCGTTCTCGCCCTTCTGCCACGTGTGATAGACCCGGCCATCGGACTTCTCCACGAACACCTCGATGGCGCCGTTCTTTTTGAGCACTGCACTAATCATGTCATCCTCCGTTATAGGTTGGGGTGTGTCGGGTGTCACCTTGCCACCCCGCACCTTGCTGATGAACTCCTGTGCACTCATGTGGGCAAGGTTGCCGTCACACGCACCGATGCCCGCAAAGGTGTAGGCGTCGGAGAACTGCCACAGGATGTGGGCGGCGGTTGGTTCGTTGGATTGGTACGCCGCTATCCACAGTGGCCGCCCTGACCAATGCCCGGCGCCTGACAGTTGGTTCTTGAGGAAGTAGTCACCCGAGTACAACATGGCCGGGAATCCGGCCCACGGGTCCACCACCTTGAACCACGCTTCCGCCCTCGAGGTCTGGTTACCCGACCCCTCTTCCAAATCGAGAATGGGCCACTCGTTCGGCTTGAGTGACCCCACAGTGTTGATGAACTCCCGCGCCTGTTGTGCCGGGTCACGGTCGGGCGCCAGGTAGGCGTACCACCCGAGGCCGGTGAACGGTTGGCCACGCAGGTAGTCACGGCGCCCGGTCATCATCTTGTCCGGGCGATACCCACTGTACGTGCGGCAGATAATGCACTTGTACTGCTTGAGGTAGGCGGGTGCGTCCACGTTGGATTGGAACTCACTAATGTCCGCCATGCGAATGTCAGTCATCTTTTTCCTTGTGCCCTCGTGGCGCACGGCGTTGCAGCCAGGCCCCGAGGTCGTCTAGTGGCAGGACGCCAATGAGAATCAGGCCGATGATAAGTTCGGGGATAGGCACAGTCTTGGCCAGCATGGCGTCAACGATCACCCAGATACCGAGCCCGAAGATGACAACACGCCTGATCCACAGCCACACACTCGGCAGGTTCCCATTGTCAAACATCCGGGTGTGCATTGCGCATGTCGGCGTACGTGGCGTACGTGGCTTTCATGTCGGCATAGGTGCCGGTGGCCTCGAGGGCGTCAGCGTAGGACTGGCCACTGCGTAACTGGTAATCCACCACCAGGCCCGCGGGTATGTCATGCAATAGCTCACGCTCAATGGCGGCCTCATCCAACGTTGACCACGTATAGGTGAATATCCGCAACAGGTACGGGTCACCGTCCGCCTGTTCCTCAAAGTAGATTTGCGCCCCGGGCTCGAGGTACCGTTGGATACCGGCGAGGATGGCGCCCTTGGTGCCACGCCACACGCCGGGGGCGTGCGGGCCGATGAGCGCTCGCAAGTCATCCTTTGACATGCGCCGCGGGTAGGTGACACCGGCCCACACGGCGAGGGTGTACAGGAAGCTGTCAGGGCACCGGGCCGGATCGGCAAACGCGGTCCACCCCTCGTGGCCCTCGGCGTCCTCGCGTACGAGGGTGGCCACGTCCTCGAGCATGAGGCCGTTCGCGTCGAGGTAGGTGGCCAGCGCCCAGCCCACCGACTCATCGTCGCCTGTAAGGGGCTCTAGGGCCGCGTAGAGGTCCGCGCCGACCGAAGTGGTGATAGGGGCCGGGGTCACGTCGCACCGCCCTCTACGGTGCCTGTGAGGGCGCCGGGCGTGGTGAACGAGTGGGGGTCCGGTAGCAAGTAGTCGGCGGCGGCCCCGTTGATGGTGACCGACACCACCCGGTCCACGCCGAGGCACCGGTCCAGTAACGAGATGAGTTCATTGACATAGACGTACTGTTGCCGCGTGGTCGAGGCCGTGGGCGGGTAGATGACCTCACCGCCCGCAATGCTCGGGCTCGCCTCGTTCAGTCGGTAGTTGGCCGGTGACAGGTAGTCAGACAGTGCGGCATTGCACGCCGACTGCACCTGTGAGTCCTGTTGCCCGGCGAACGCCACCACGTCATAGTCCACCGCCACCGCCTCGTAGGTGGGGTCAATGACGTTGATAATCCAGTTGACCTCGCGCAGTGACTCAATCATGGTCACTACCTGTGCCTTCACATCGGACGGGCACGGGGTGCCATCGGCTTGGGCCACGATGAGGGTGACAGTGCGCGGGTTATCCCACGTGCCATCGGCCGGGTCAAACAGGTTCATGGCGATGGCCCGCCCGACACCCGGCACCTGAAGGGCGAGGATGGCGAAGTCTTGTGGCAGCACCGGCCGCAGTGCCACCATGCGCAACAGGACCGACAGGCGGTCAAGGTAGCTGTCGGGTGTCTCGGCGTCGGCGCCGGTGGCGGTGGGAATGGTCACCGTCACCGTGTCCACCCATGTCACCGGGTCCAACATCTGACCGTCGCCCTGTAGGCCGTTGCCATCGGCGCCGACGAGGACCGCGGCAAAGGGCACGTTGAATGCCTCGGTGGCACCGGGGGCAATGACCGCCTCTTGGGTGGTGGCGTAGGCCACGAGGTCATCGCCCGAGCGGGCCAGGGCAAATTGACTGCCGGTGTCGAGGGTGTACCCCGCGTCATCCTGTGCGGTGAAGGTGGCCAGCCCGGTGGCCGCGAGGGCGATGCCCGGGGTGATGCCAAGTACCTCGGTGCCATAGGTGGTGAAGATGGAACCGGGCACGTCACGGGCCAGGGCGCGAATCTCGGCGGCACTCTCTGACCACGCCTCGGTCATCCACACCTCGAGGTTGCCGTCAGCGGCCTGCCACCCCGGGGCTCGAGCGGCCAGGTTGTCAAACACCTGTTCCTGAATGGCGGCTTGGTCAGTCTCTACGTCGGGCGGTATATAGCCACCCTCGTCCACTGCCAACATGGCATTGGGGTTTTCGACTTCCTCATTGTCAGAGGGCAAGTCCATGGGTGACAGGTAGCTCACGCTTGGTCACCTTCCTCATTGTCGGCAGGGGCGATGAGCGCTCGCACAATCTGTAGCTCGGTGTCATCGGGGTCGGGCGCCGCCTCAATCAGTGACTCGACACGTGGCTCCCACTCGAGCAACGCACCGGCGAGGACACTGCGCACCCACGCCGGTGAGGTGTTGAACTCGAGTTCGGGGCGACCGAAGGCGGGCAGGGTGGTGCGCTGCCCTTGCACGGTGCGGATCACCGCCTCACAGCACGAGGCAATCTCTTGCACTGATTCCTGTTCGGCCACCACCGCGGAGGTGTGACCGCCGGGGCCGATGCCCCACCGGAACGGAAGAGTGAAGTGCGGCAGGTCGGTCACGGTTCGGGCTCGGGCTCAGGCTCGGGCTCAGGCGGGGCCTCGGCCTTGGGCGCGATGGCCTGCACTGTGGATAGAATCATGTCATCGGTAATGACCGCTTCGTCCTTGCCCGGTGAATAAGTGTCATCGTCGGGGTGACTGGCCAGTGCCGATTCCCACGCCTCACCCCACCCGGGCGCCGAGGCCCACACGTACCGTGAGTTGGCCACCCATGACAGTGGCGCCGTGACGCCATCGCCCCACGTGTCACCAATGTCGATGGCGCCTAGCTCCCACTGTTGGGTGGCGCAGGCGTTGAGGCGGGCTTGCATGTATGAGTCATTGGCGATTGCGTCAATTGCCAGGTACGAGTCAGTCATTGGTCAGTCTCCTGTTGTCATGAGGACGCCCCGATTTCCTCGAGCAAGATCGACGGCACACTCCCGGTCTGGTTTGCCAGCCAGGCGTATCCACCCACCGCCATCGGCTGGTAACCAATGGCCACCGAGGCGGGCGCGGCCGAGGCGTCGTAGACAAACTCTGACTCGAGGGTGACCGACTGATACAGGTAATTGGCGTCATCTACGCTCACCAGTTGCATGGCCAGTACCGTGGTGCCGTAGACGAGGGCACATCTCACCTGTGAACCCACCCCGCCACCACTGCCCGCCACACTGAACGTGGCACGCACGCGGTAGCGTTGGCCCGCCTTGCTCGGCACCGCCACCACCGGCGAGGCCATGAACCCATAGGACCCCTGCACGTTGGTGTACCCACTGGCACTGTTGTCTCCGACTCTCCACCAGTGGGCGTAGCTCGACGCCCCGGCCGGTGTGGTCCACTGTGTGTCAAGATCGGCCGCCGACTTCTTAGCCAGCACTTGACCGGTGGCGCCACCCACCGGCACACCCTGACTTGGGCCGGGTGGTCCCTGTGGCCCGGACTGATCGGTCTTACTGACCGATAGGTAATTCATCGCCGCGTCTTGCAGGAGGCTCAGCCCCGCCACACTGGTGTACACCCATAGCTCGAGGGTGTCTCCCGCCTGACAGGACACCACGCCACTGGCCGTGACGCCCGCGCTATTGGCCGCCGACGCGGCCTCGCCCGCAATGGACTTGAATACCTGTGCCCCGTTGCGGTAACAGGCCGCCCCCACCCCGATGGCCGCCCCCACGTTCAGTGCCACGTTTGCGTCAACGTGGTACATCCCCGCACTCGGGCACACATAACTCCCGTTGGCAATGTGACTCCCCGGGTCAGTGGCCACGGTGTCCACGGGTATCTTGGTCCAGGCGCCCGAGGGCACCGCGAACGCCGCGGTCCGGTAGGCCCGCGCCGCTGTGTTGCCGACACCACCCGCGATGCCCTGTGGTCCCTGTGGCCCCTGCGGCCCCTGTGGCCCGGCGCCCGCGGTGACGAGTGACACCGACATGTACGTCTGTGTGGTCCCGGCCAACACATTGACCGCCTGCCCACTGGCATACACGAACAACTCGAGGTAGTCACCCGCGGCACACACAATGTCATCCGCGACATGTGACGCAATGTACGACTGCACGGCAGGGTAATTCTGCGGGTCAATGATGAGTGTGCCGTTCTTGTACACC
>Ga0210397_10001485_pt1 | contig 14991 bp, 12 predicted proteins | sample IncBWH2OmetaG_FD_160126 | JGI IMG/M metagenome (GOLD analysis project Ga0210397, IMG submission 160126) | Forest soil microbial communities from Barre Woods Harvard Forest LTER site, Petersham, Massachusetts, United States - Inc-BW-H-2-O ...
CTCCACGGCAGCGAAATCGGCGATGGTGTCGACCCTGTCGCGCGGCACTTTGAGGTCCTCGACCGCCATGGCGACATATCCACCACCGAAGAAATCCAGGAAGGCGTCGATGTGTCCGGACTTTGCTGCGGCGCGCAGCCGGGCCGGCAGGCCGTCACCATAGTTGACCGGGACCGCGCCGTGGTCGGCGAGCCAGGCATCGTTGGACCGCCCGGCGATGCCGAGGACCGTGGCCCCGGCGCGTCGGGCGAGTTGAACCGCGATCGAACCGACACCGCCGGCCGCACCCGCGATCGCTACCGTCTCCCCCGGTACGAGGCGTACCGCCCGCACCGCGGCATAGGCAGTGGCGCCCGCGACGAACAGCGAACCGGCCACCTCCCAGGAAACCCCTGACGGCTTGACGGTCAACTGGTCTGCCGGCACTGTCGCGTATTCGGCGTGGCTGGACCGGCGCATGGAGAACCCGATCACCTCATCGCCCACAGCGAAATCGCTGACGCCGGAGCCGAGTTCGGCCACCACCCCCGCCAGGTCGCTGCCTTGACCGGAGGGAAATGTGGCCGGGAACTGGTCGGCCAGGGCGCCACTCCGGATCACCGCCTCACTCGGATTGATGCCGGCCGCCCTGACCTCGACCAGAACCTCACCGGCTTCCGGAACAGGGCGGGACACGTCGCGCACCTCGAGGACGTCGACGCCGCCGTACGAATCGAACTGCACTGCTTTAGGCATGACCGCCACAGTAGCAGATTTACATGACATGTCAAGCAGTTGATGCTCGGAGCGATCGGTGTGCGTTGCTATTCGGCAGGTATCCGACAGCGAGCTCACCTTTGGCCAGCCCGAAAGCGGTCACTCCGATCGCGTGTTGGCAGTCGCGAAACTCAGACGCTCATCGGCGCGCCACTCATGCGAGTTACAGCAGATGGAAGTGCATGTGCCCCTTGATAATTAGATGATATACCGCCCGTTTCTCGTTCTTTCGGCGTCCGCGCGACTCCGCTGACCCGCAGGGAACCGGCGCATCGAGGAATAGCCCGAGCGCCGAGTACGCAGCCCCGGTGGGCCACCCGACCGACTAGATGCGCGATTTGCTCGTGGGGCGAGCCCCGCGTTCTTCCGTCGCGTGAGGAGAGGCTGGGCCAGGTACAAGTTCCGGCCTATCTCGTAGTATCGATAATAAGTTATAATATCGTGACTACGCCAGCATGTACGACACGGGTATCCAGGGCAACAGCACGAACACGGACAGTTCGGTCTCGACGAACTTCGTTGACGCGGCTGGCCGAACATCACCTCGTTTTGTGCATGCGATCGTTACCAACCGAAAGGAGGCGACGGTGGATCCACGCGGGTTGACGTCAATCAAGTTGGGAGTGCGCAATGTTGAGGCGGTGGCCGGGTCTCACGAGGAATTTAGGCTGACACCGATGCGGTTGACGTCCTCGGGGTTATCGGCATCGACGCCGGTCTGGCAGAGCCGCAGCCGGGCGGGTTACGGGGGTTCGACCGCAGCGACCACCGGCAAGGTGGGACTGCCGTGAACGCCCCTGCCAAGCGTGAGGATGCTCAACGGATCGCCGTCGTCACGGGCGGTGCCGGAGCGATCGGCGGGGCGATCGTGGCCGCCCTGGAAGCCGATGGCCACCGCGTCGTGGTGATTGACCGCGATGCCGAGATTTCGGCGGACCTCGGTGACGAGGCGTCAACGCGTCGCGCTGCCGCCGAGGTACTGGACCGGTTCGGCCACTGCGACGTGCTTGTTCACACAGCGGCAGCTTTTGATGTCGCGACCCTGGCCGACCTAGATGCCCGGACGTGGCGGCGCATCCAGGCGGTCAACGTCGAGTCTGCACTCTGGTTGGCGCAGGCGTTCACGCCCGGCATGGCTGAGCGTGGGTTCGGCCGGATCGTGTTTTTCGCCTCTGACACGTTCTGGGAGCCGCCGGCACCGATGCTGGTGCCCTACATCGCCAGCAAAGGCGCGGTTGTCGGGCTCACGCGCGCTCTGGCGCGCGCGCTTGGCCCGGACGGCATCGCGGTGACCGCGGTCGCTCCCGGTCTCACCGACACACCGGGCTCGCGCACGGCCAATACCGACGTCCAGTTCGACGCCGTCGTTGAGCGGCAGGCCCTCAAGCGCCGGCTGACGCCGGCCGACGCGGCGGCTGCGGTGGCCTTCCTCGTTACCGACGGTGCGGCCGCACTCACCGGACAAACACTGATCACAGACGGTGGGCTCGTCTTTCACTAAGCACAGCGTCACCACTGCCTCGACGGCAGCTGTTCGTCCAGAGCCAAGGGCAAAGCGGTGGCCGCGGCCGTCGGTCAACCCACCACTTGGGGCTGCCTGGCCTATGAGTGAGCCAGCGCGGGCGATTCGGGCATAACGGCTGGATCGTCGTCTTCCCACAGCAGCAGCTGACGAACCGCCGGACGCGGCCCGTAGGGCCGGAGCATCGTGCTGGCCGGGCGCGGGCGCACCTGTTGGGGCCACCAGAACCAGCGCCCGAGAAGCGTTGCGACGGACGGTGTCATGAAGGAGCGCACGATCAGCGTGTCGAACAACAGTCCAAGGCCGATGGTGGTGCCGATCTGACCGAGCACGTGAAAGCCGCTGAACACGAACGCGCAAGCAAACCCCGTGATCGCCACGACAAGCACCGCCACCAGCAGCATCCATCCTCGTTTGGCGAGTGGCGTAATCGAAATCCCCTTCACCCGGTGCTATCCGGTGGTGACGAGCCCCAGCGCCCGGTCGATGGCGTCGGAGAGTTGTTGGGTGCCGTCGGGGGTGGCGGTGGGGCTTCGCCATACGACGTGGCCGTCGGGTCGTACCAGGACGCAGCCGGTGGTGTCGACCTCGGAGCGGCTGGCCCAGTCGCCGTAGGGGTCCCACAGGCCACCGCGTTCGCCGATCACGTGCACGGTGACCGGTACGCGGACGCGTTCTGCGATCTGTTTTGCGCTGGTGCGCCATTTGTGTCCGCCGACCCCGGTCAGCAGTGTGAATCCTTTGGGGTCAACCAGATCCAGCGAGGACAGTGGCTGGCGGTCACGTTCGAGTCGGGCGTGGGGGACACGCGCGCCGGGCCGGGTGGTCGGTGTGTAGTAGAGCACGGGGTCGCGTTCAGGTGCCGGTGGCGGCGTGGGCTCGGCGGTGATGACGTCGCTGTGATACACGTAACCCATTTCGATGCCGTGCGCGTTGAACTGATAATTGCTCAGTTCGATCGCTTCGCGCAGCGCGCGGCGCCGCTCCTCGCCGGCCACCCCGGGCTCGTAGAGCACGTTGAGCGCCTTCCAGCCATCCTCGGCGGACTGCCCTGGTTCTAGCCCGAGCGCGGCGTCGATGGCTGACCCCTCGTTGAGGCTGGTGATCGCGCGCTTGACCCCGGCAGCGCCGACGGGTTGGCGTTCGTCGCTGTAGCTGGCCAGCAGCCGCTCACTGGCGCGGCCATCCAGGACGAAGGCGAGCTTCCAGGCCAGGTTGTAGGCGTCGGTGACCGACATGTTCAGTCCCAGCCCGTTGGTCGGGGGGTGACGGTGCACCGCGTCGCCCATGCAGAACACGTTGCCCGACGAATAGCAGGCAGCCACCTGCGCGCGCACCTGCCAGGCCGCCACACCGAGAATCTCGGCCTCAACGTCCTCACCCACCACGGCTCGGATCCGCTGTTGCAACTCGTCTTGACTCAACTCCGAGGGCGTCAGCTCGTCAGGGTCATACATGAACGCCAAGACGAACTCGGTGTAGCGCTTGTGACAGATCAAGGTGCCCAGCCGCAGCGGCAGCAAGGGTCCGGGCATCACGTTCCAGCTCAACACTCCCGGGCGGTACTCGAAATACTTGTTCAGGTCGGCCCGAAACCAGATGTTGGCCGCCCGGCCCAGATCATCGGGGCCCTCAGCCATCAAACCGGCCTCGGCCAGCACCAGGCTACGGGCCCCATCGGCGCCGACCACGTAACGCGAGCGCACCCTGCGGGTGTCACCGGAGACACGGTCGCGGATCACGCTGGTGACACCGTCGCCGTCTTGGCGCAGTTCGACGAACTCGGTTTGAAACTCGATCTCGGCGCCGGCTTCCCGGGCAGCGGCCAGCAGCAACGGTTCAAGCACCGTCTGCGCGCAGTTGGCCATCGGCTCCGGGCTGGCAAGGAAATACTCGGCGGCCCTCTCCGGCCCGCCGCCCCACGTCTCCGACCGCGCCACCTCGGGATCAGCCAGCGTGGTGTACCACAGATTATTAGTCATCGCCGACTGCGGAATCGCCACCTCATGAAACTTCTCACTGATCCCCAACGCCCGGAACACCTCCACCGTGCGCTGATTAATGATGTGAGCACGCGGCGTGTGCGCGGTGCCCGGATGCCTTTCAATGGTCAAGGCCGGCACCCCATAACGCGCCAACGCCAATGCCAACGTCAGCCCCGCCGGGCCCGCCCCCACAATCAAGACGGGGATTTCGATGTCAGCGCCGCTTGCGCTGGAATCCACCATGACGCCTCCGAGGTGTGCATACCGAGTCGATTTGGGCCGCCGCCACTACACCGTTGAGGTGTGAACCCAACGGGCGATGTGGTCTGACTCACATCCACTCAAACACCGCAACTGCGCTTCGTCAACAATTTAGCGAGATTTGTCCTAAGTATCGTCAGGTTGACGGCGGGCCGAGACGGACCCCGGACACCGGATCCGTCCGGGCCCGGCCGCTGATTGAGGCATCCTAGACGCCGATATCGCATGCAGGGCATCGAAATTCGATCGCGCGTACACGCGTGCCCATCGGGCGTTGCCGGTGGCGGCTGTTCGAGGGCAAACGGGCCGGTCGGCGCACACGAACGACTCGTCTGCAAGACTGGGCAAAAATATTGTTATTTCATTGACCTATCGAGATAGTGCTTCTAGTGTGTGAAGTGCCCGCCCGTGGCGGGGCAGCGGCCTCGGCTGAGTGCTCCGGGCCTGCGCATGCAGGTTGTCGAGTCGGCGATCGCCGTTACCACCGGGTGGCAGATCTGGGCACGCCGAGGAGGATTGATGTCGAGCACTGTCACGGACGTCAAGGAATACCAGTGGTACGCGGGGGGTCAGTGGCGCGATGTCGCCAACGGCCAATTGTTTGACGATTTCGAGCCCTACACGGGCAATCTGTATGCGCGGGTGGCCGACTGCGGTGCCGAAGAAGCGCGAATTGCGATAGCCGCGGCGCATGAGGCGTTCGGTCCGTGGGCGGAGACGCCGCCGGCGGAGAAGGCTCGACTGTTCTTCAAGGCCGCCGAGATCGTCCGCCGCCGGGGGCCGGAGGTCGCAGGTGTTCTCGCGCGCGAAACCGGGAGCACGATTCCGTTCTCGGCCTTCCAGCAGGACCTGGTCGCCTCGACGCTGGAGCAGTCGGCGAGCTGGGTGTATCTGCCCAAAGGGGAAGTGCTGGCGTCGAATTTGGCTGGCACCCACTCGATCGGGGTGCGCAGACCGCTGGGTGTGGTCGCGAGCTTCACACCGTGGAACGGGGCGAACATCCTGGCGTGGCGCGCGGTGCTGAATCCCTTAGTGGCCGGCAACACGGTGGTGGTCAAACCTTCGGAGCTCGCTCCGGTGTCGGCGGGGTTGGTGGTCGCCGAGATTGCCGAGGAGGCCGGTTTTCCGCCTGGGGTAATCAACGTGGTGCCCCACGCACCGGGAGCCGCGGGTGCGATCGCCGATGAGTTCTTCGCGTCTGATCTCGTGCGGTGCATCAATCTCATCGGTGGGGTGAAGACGGCGAAAATGCTGGCCAGTAGGGCCGGTGAGACCCTCAAGCGCACCTGTTTGGAGCTCGGCGGCTACAACCCGATGATCATCCTCGACGACGTGGATGTCGACTACGCGGTACGGATGGCCACGTTCGGGTCGTTCTTCCACCAAGGTCAAATCTGTTTGAACACCCGCAAAATCATCATCCAGCGGGCCATCTATGACGAATTTCTCGACAAGTTCGTGGCACGGGTCAAGACCCTGCCGTCGGGTGATCCTCTTGATCCCCACACCATCATCGGACCCCTGGTTACCCAAGCGGCGGTGGATCTCGTGCATAAGCGCGTGCAGGAGGCGGTGGCGCTGGGAGCCGCCGTGCACACCGGGGGCACCTCGGAGGGTCTGGTCTTCCAGCCGACTGTGCTGACCGATGTGCCCTACACGGCTGAGGCCGCTAACGAGGAGACGTTTGGTCCGCTGGTTCTCGTTGACGTGGTCGACACCGCTGAGCAGGCCGTTGAGGTCGCCAACCGCACGCAGTACGGGTTGACGTCAACGATTCTGGCCGGCGACACCTACAAGGCATTTGAGTTGGCACCCAAGATCCTGCACGGCATCGTCAATGTGAATTCGCCGACAGTGAATGACGAAATCCACGCACCGATGGGAGGCGTGCGCAGCAGCGGCTGGGGACGGACCGGTCCAGAGTGCGTCGCCGATTTCAGCGACGTTATCTGGATCAACGCGACGAGCACTGAACGGCAGTTTCCATTCTGAGCTCGCCCGAGCGAGACCAGCTCGCGTGGTTGGTTTGAGTGAGAGGAGTCGGTGGTGAGCCTGCATGGGTTGACCTCAATCACGTTGGGTGTGCCGGATGTTGAGGTGGTGTCCGGGTATTACGAGGAGTTCGGGTTGACGCCGTCGGGGCGTTCACCCGACGGGGGGCAGCGCCGTTTTGCCACCGACGACGGTGGTGAGCAGCTGGTCATTACCCATGCGCCGCGGCGGCGGCTGCTCGAGATCGGGGTGGGTGCCGATGATCCCGACGACCTGGACCGCATCGAGTCCAACCTTGCCCGGTTGGGCGCCGAGTCTCGCCGCAGTGGTGAGGTGTTGGTGGTGGATGATCCGCACTCGGCGTTGCGGGTGTCGGTGAGCGTGGCACCGCGCATCGTTCAGTCGCCCCCCGAGCCGGTACCGATGAATGGGCCCGGTCGCCCGGATCGTGCCAACGTCCGGGCCCCCGGAATCGAACGCACCAACAAGGTGCGCCCGCGTCGGCTGGGTCATGTGGTGGTGGGCTCGCTGGATCAGGAGGCCTCCCAGCAATTTTTCACCCAGGGACTGGGTTTCAAGGTCACCGACCACGTGCCGAGTCTGGCGTCGTTTTTGCGCTGCTCGACTGATCATCACAATCTGCTGCTGCAGCAGGCGCCGCTGAATTTCTTGCACCACACCGCCTGGGAGGTCGACGACGTCGACGAGGTGGGCCGCGGCGCGCACGCGATGCTCCAAGAGCATCCCGAGCGCCACGTGTGGGGCCTGGGCCGTCACCATATCGGGTCGAACTTCTTCTGGTACCTCAAGGACCCGGCCGGCAACTTCTCGGAGTACTACGCCGATTTAGACTGCGTGCTCGATGACCAGTTGTGGAAGCCGTCGGTGGTGGAAGGAGCGCGCGGGATCTACAACTGGGGGCCCCCGCCGCCGCCGTCGTTCATCGAGCCCGACGATCTGGCGGCGTTGATGACCGGTGCGCACGCCCCGCGCTAACGACTGACAACACTAAAGGAGTTCTGATGCGCATCGCTTCGCGCCTTGGGCGTTCGGTCATCGTGGAGGCCAACCTCTGCGCCGATATCGAAACAGCCTCCAAGGCAGTGTTTAGCCACCAGGTTGATGATCTCTACCAGGATTGGCCGGCGTTTGTGCAGTGGGCGCGTAAGGCCGCACCCGTGGCGGATCAACCCTTTGAGCTCAGCGAGCTCGATGCGCCCGTGCAGCGTCCCCACCAGGTCTTTGGCATCGGGCTGAACTATCTCGAGCATGCCGCCGAGTCCGGTGTCAACGTACCCACGTCGGCCACGGTGTTCACCAAGTTCCCCACCTGTTTGGTCGGCCCGACCGCGGCCATCGAATTGCCCAGCACCCAATGCGACTGGGAAGTCGAACTGGTGGCGGTGATCGGGCGCACCGCTGACCGGGTCAGCGAAGCTGATGCCTGGAACTATGTCGCCGGAGTCACTGTCGGACAAGACATCTCCGAACGCGCCGTGCAGCTGTCCGGGCCGGTGCCGCAGTTCTCGTTGGGCAAGTCCTACCGCACTTTCGGTCCGATCGGGCCCTGGCTGGTCACCCCCGACGAGCTGGCCCGCCCCGACGACCTGGAACTGCAGTGCTCGGTGGCCGGCCGGGTGCTGCAAAAGGGCCGCACCAGCCAAATGGTGTTCTCGGTGTCCCAGCTCATCGCCCAGATCTCCACGGTATGCCCGATGCTGCCCCGCGATCTGCTGTTCACCGGCACCCCACCCGGGGTCGGCATGGCACGCAAACCCCAGGAATACCTCAAACCCGGCACCACCTTGATCAGCGAAATCGAAGGCATCGGCAAGCTCCTCAATCCCGTCGTCGCCGGTCACGGCTACCCACAGTCCGCCGGATAGCCTCCGCGATGGCGGGCCACATCAACCCCATCCGGGCGCCCAAGAGGCACATCGTGACCGGCCTGAGCGGCAACCTCGTTGCATCGAAAGACCGCCACCCCGACCGTGTTGCGTTGCACCGTGACGACTTGCGGTTCACCTTCGCCGAGTTCGACGCTGCGGCCGCCCGAGTTGCGACGCTGCTTGATAAGGCGGGAATCGAGCCGGGTGATCGGGTGGGTGTGATGTTGCCCAACACTCCGGCGTTCGCGATTGCGTTCTACGGCATCATGTACCGCGGCGCCGTCGCGGTTCTGATGAACCCGCTGCTGAAGGCCCGCGAGGTGGCCTATTACCTGTCCAACAGCGGAGCCAAGGCGCTGTTCGCGACTCCTTCCAGCGCCGACGAGGCCGCGTCGGGCGCCGAGCAGACGGCCGCTCAGTGCTGGATCGTCGATGACGCCGAGCTGGCGAAACTGACCGCCGACCTGCCCGAGCAAGGCACCCCGGTGCAACGCAATGACGATGACACCGCGGTCATCCTGTACACCTCGGGCACCACCGGCAAGCCCAAGGGTGCGATGCTCACCCACGGTGGTCTGGGCCGCAACGCCGAGGTTTGTGTGCGCACGCTGGTGGAGATCGGGCCGGACGACGTGCTGATGGGCAGCCTGCCGCTGTTTCATGTCTTCGGCTTGACCTTCGGGCTCAACTCCACGGTGTTGGCCGGTGCGACGTTGACGCTGATCCCCAGATTCGATCCGGGCAACGTGCTCGAGGTGATCGAGCGGGACGGCGTCACGGTGTTCGCGGGGGTGCCGACGATGTATTCAGCGTTGCTCGGCGTGGCATCGGCGGCCGCGCCGGAGGCCACCCGCAGTTTGCGGGTTTGCGTCTCCGGTGGTGCGGCCCTGCCGGTTCAGGTGCTCTCCGATTTCGAAAACGCTTTCGGCTGCGTGATTCTGGAGGGCTACGGGCTCTCGGAGACCTCTCCGGCGGCGTCATTCAATCATCCCCATCGGCCGCGCAAGGTCGGATCGATCGGCACTCCGATCGAAGGGGTGCAGATGCGGGTGGTCGATCTGAACGGAGCCGAGGTTGCCCAGGGCGAGGCCGGCGAGGTCCAGATCCGCGGCCACAACGTCATGAAGGGCTACTGGAACCTGCCCGAGGCCACCAACGCCACGATCACCCCCGATGGGTGGCTGAACACCGGAGATGTGGGACGTGTTGACGAGGACGGCTACTTCTACATCGTGGACCGGACCAAGGACCTGATCATCCGCGGCGGCTACAACGTGTATCCGCGCGAGATCGAGGAGGTCCTCTACGAGCATCCCGCGGTGGCCGAAGCCGCCGTCATCGGCATCCCGCACGACTCGCTGGGCGAAGAGGTCGGCGCCGCCGTCGCCCTGAAGAAGGGGGAGAGCGTCGACCCGGACGAGCTGCGCGACTACGTCAAGGCGCGGGTGGCCGCCTACAAGTATCCACGCCGGATCTGGCTGCTCGATGAGTTACCCAAGGGAGCCACTGGCAAGGTCCAGAAACGCGACATTACCGTTCCGACAAGTGAAAGCGCACCCTGACCATGGCGACTCCCACGACCAAAGCCGACGAGCTGGCCGCACCGCTTGACCTGCTGCTGATCAGCGCCGCCCGCCCGTTCGCCCGCCGGATGATGCCCGACGCGACCTGGGCCCGCCTGGGCGTGAGCCTGGCCAAACAGCCCGGCGCGGTGGCCGGCCGGGTCGGCACGCTGGCGCGCGAGCTGGGCAGTATTGTCGCGGGCCGATCGGATCGTGCCCCGGGCAGGGCCGATAAACGCTTCACCGACCCTGCGTGGCAACACAATCCGCTGCTGCACCGGATCATGCAGGGCTACCTGGCGGCCGCCGAAACCGCCGACGAGGTGCTTGTCGATGCCGATCTCGATTGGCGTGACCACGACAAGATGCGCTTCGTCATTGACAATCTGCTGGAGGGCCTGGCGCCCAGCAACAGCCCGCTGCTCAGCCCGCTGGGGTGGAAGGCGCTGATCGACACGGGCGGCGTAAGCGCTGTACGTGGGGTGAGGGCCTTCGCCCGAGACATGCTTTCCAAGCCGCGAGTGCCGGCGATGGTCGAACCCGACGCGTTCGCGGTGGGCGAGACGCTGGCCATCACCAAAGGCGCGGTGGTGGCCCAGAACTCGGTGTTCGAGTTGATCCAGTACGCGCCCCAGACCGCGAAGGTACGCACGGTTCCGCTGCTGATCGTGCCGCCGGTGATCAACAAGTTTTACGTCCTCGACCTGGCGCCCGGGCGCAGCATGATCGACTACCTCGTGGCGCAGGGTCAGCAGGTGTTTCTCATTTCCTGGCGCAATCCCCTTGCCCGTCACCGTGATTGGGACTTCGACACCTACGGCGCGGCCATCGTGGAGGCAATGGACGCAGTGGACAAGATCGCTGGTACCGACACCGTCCAGCTGCTGGGCATCTGCTCGGGGGGGACCCTGGCGGCGATGACGGCAGCGCATCTGACCGAGATCGGTGAGGCCGATCGAATTGCCGGCTTCGCCTTGGCCGTCACCGTGCTGGATCAGAGCCGGGCCGGGTTCGCGCTGGCGATGATGAGCGACCGGGCAGCGCAGGCGGCGATCCGCGTTTCGGCCAGGAAGGGCTACCTCGATGGACGCGCCCTGGCGGAGATGTTCGCCTGGCTGCGGCCCACCGATCTGGTATGGCGGTACTGGGTGAACAACTACGTTCAGGGCCGCCCGCCCGCCGCGTTCGACGTCTTGTTCTGGAACGCTGACGCCACCCGGATGGCTGCGGCGCTGCACCGCGACTTTGTGCTAATGGGGCTGAACAATTCGCTGGCCACCCCCGGTGCCGTGAGCATGCTGGGCAGCCCGGTCGACCTGTCAAAGGTGACTATGGACGCTTACGTCGTCGGCGGAGTCTCAGATCACATCTGTCCCTGGCAGGCGACCTATCGCAGCGCGCGACTCCTGGGCAGCAAGGACAACCGCTATGTGCTGTCCACCAGCGGTCATATCCAGGCGCTAGTCAACCCGCCGGGCAACCCGAAGGCGTCGTATCGGGCCGGTCCTGCGGACGCCGAGGACCCAGCGCAGTGGCTGGAATCCGCGCAGAAGTTATCCGACTCCTGGTGGGTGGATTTCATCGGCTGGCTTGCCGAGCGTAGCGGCCCAGAGGTCGACGCTCCGAAAACCCTTGGCGGGGACGGCTTCCCGCCACTCGGGCCGGCGCCCGGCAGCTACGTGATGGAAAAATAGTCGATGTTGCCCATCTGTATCCCGGAGCCAGCAATAACACCGGCGGCCCCAATCGGTGAGCAACACTATGTCGCCACCCGCGCGCAGCGCATCCGGGTGAACATTCGGCACGGATCCGGGGTGCCGTTGGTGCTATGTAACGGCATCGGTGCCAGCCTGGAGGTGCTCGATCCGCTGGTAGAACGGCTGGATCCGGATTCGACAGTAATCCGATTCGACGTTCCGGGAACCGGGGGATCCCCCACATCGGTTGTGCCTTATGGGTTTCCCTATCTTGCCTGGGTGCTGGGCGGGGTGCTCTCCAAGCTGGGAATCGGCGTGGTGGATGTGCTCGGGATCTCGTGGGGTGGGGCGCTTGCTCAGCAGTTCGCCTTGCAGAATCCGCGCCGATGCCGCCGCCTGGTGCTAGTCGCGACGGGTACGGGTGCGTTGATGGTGCCCGCTCATCCACGGATTCTGGCGAAACTGCTTACTCCACGCAGGTTCTCGGATGCAGACTACGGCGCGTCCATCGCCGCTGAGCTATATGGTGGCACTGTCCGCGCGCACGGTGACGACGTGGCGCGACTGTTCGCCCAGCAGTTGCACGCGGGATCGAAGATCGGCTACCTGCACCAGCTACTCGCGATGTCGATGTGGACCAGCCTGTTCGCGCTGCCCGCGGTTCGGCGGGATACCTTGATCGTGGCGGGCACGGATGATCCGATCATCCCGGTGGTCAACGCGCACATCATGCATGCGTTGCTGCCACACTCGCGGCTCTACCTGCATGCGGGCGGACACATCGATCTCGTGCACAACGCGGCGGAACTCGCGCCCGTCGTGAGCACGTTCTTGCGCGAACCCGGGGAACGTCCATGAGCGACAACAACATCGACATTTCCGATTTCTAGTGCGCCAAGCTCGGCGAGCGGCTTCCGGTTTGGCTGCAATCACAACCGAGAGGAAATGAGGAGCGGTGCCGTACAAATACACTTTCGAGGACATCCGGCACCGCCCGGTCGCGGTGATCGGAGCGGGAACGCTCGGTCGCCGCATCGCGTTGATGTTCGCTTCCCGCGGCGGGACCGCGCGGATCTACGGTCGCCGCGCCGAACAGCTCGCCGCCGCGACGCAATACGTGATCGAGGCCCTACCGGAGGTGGTGAAGGACGGGGGGTCCGGCGAGCTGGGCGTCGCGACGGCCACGACGTCCCTTGCCGAGGCGTTGGACGGCGCCTGGCTGGTGGTCGAGTCGGCCCCCGAAAAGCTTGAGATCAAGATTCCGCTGTGGGGCCAGATCGACGCGGCGGCGGCCGCGGATACCATCTTCGGGACCAACTCGTCGTCGTACCCGTCGCGTTTGATGGCCGAAAACGTGCGCGATAAAACGCGGCTGTGCAACATGCACTTCTACATGCCGCCGGAGGTCAACGCGGTCGAGCTGATGTCCGACGGCCAGACCGACCGCGGCCTGCTTGACACCCTGCTGACCGTCCTGCCCGAGTTCGGCCTCTATCCCTTCGAGGTGCGCCGGGAGTCGACCGGCTTCATCTTCAATCGCATCTGGGCAGCCATCAAGCGTGAGTCGCTGGCAGTGGTGGCCGAGGGCGTTGCCCGTCCGGAAGATGTCGATGGGATGTTCAAAGTCAATGCGCGCGTGCTGGCCGAGCCGTTCGGGTTGATGGATCTGGTCGGCCTAGACGTTGCGCTCGACATCGAGAATCACTATTGCGAAGAGTTCCCGTACCTGCCGAAGACATCGCGGGACTTGTTGCAGGGCTACGTCGATGCGGGCAAGCTCGGCGTCAAGACTGGCGAGGGCTTCTACACCTATCCGAAGGCCTCAACCACACAGGGCCAGCCCCAAACCGATCGCAATCATCGCCCACCTGATGCCACCCGGTGTTGACGGACGTCAGCGGTTCGGCGTTATCGGCCAATACGAATGTCTGAGTCAAGGGGTTCCATAACATCCGGTACCCCGCCGTTTCCGCCTGACTCGACGGCGTCGGCCCAGGGCAGGGGAATGGCGCCCGACCGGCCTCCATCCGAACCGCCGAGAGGGGACTTGCAGCGGCCATCGACCAATTGCATCGAGCGCGGCGCCCGTACCGGAGCAGTCGGCGAGTGAAAGGATGGCGCCGTGGCCGAGCGCGTCAGGTTCCCCAGCACCAGCGGACCCGCCCTGGCGGGTCTCGTCGATCTCCCCGAGCGTGAGGTCCGCGGATGGGGTGTCTTCGCCCATGGCTTCACACTCGGCAAGAACAGCGCGGCTGCCAGCCGGATCTGCAAACGGCTCGCCAGCGAGGGCATCGGCATGCTCCGCTTCGACAACCTCGGCTTGGGCGACTCCGAGGGTGACTGGGGCGACGGGTCGTTCTCGCACAAGGTCGCCGACACAGTCCGCGCGGTGCAGTTCATGAACGGATCGGGCCGCGAGGTACGCCTCCTCGTGGGGCATTCCTTTGGAGGCTCGGCCGTCATCGCCGCCGCGCACGAGTGCCACACGGTGGCGGCGGTGGCCAGTATCGGCGCGCCGTACCAACCGGCCCACGTCGAGCACAACTACGACGCCCTGGTCCAGCGGATCGAGGCGGACGGCGAGGCACCGTTCCTGATCGGCGGCAAGGCACTCACGCTCAAGCGACACTTCATCGAAGACGTCCGCGCCGCCGATCTGCGAGAACGGATCCGCACCCTGCACCGGGCGCTGATCGTCATGCATTCGCCGACCGACAACACTGTTGGCATCGCCAATGCGAGCGAGATCTTCCGCGCCGCGCGACACCCCCGCAGCTTCGTCTCGCTGGAAGGCGCCGACCATTTGCTCACCGAGAAGAACCAGGCGGCGCGGGCGGCCCGGATCATCAGCGCCTGGGCCGACCCCTATCTGTGAGTCGCGGCAGTCCAAGGTTGCGGCCGGCAACTTCTCGGAGCATTACGCCGGCCTGTAATTTCCCTGTGACTCAACCGTTTCGGCGTTGTGCGCCAACACTGCCGGGCGCGACTCGAGGACCTCGGCAAGCCGGGAACGCTCGCCGTTGAAGTCGGGGATCACGTGTTCGACGCCGGTGACCGTGGCACAGTGCGATCCCCTCGCTCGCAACAGGTTAACGACGGCGTCCACGTCGGGCAGCGCGTCGGCGTCGAACCCGCCGCTGTCGGGGTTCCAGTGCAGTTCCTCGGAAATCGCCGGCATCCGACGCAACGGGGGTGGTCGGCGCGTTGTAGTGTCGCGGCCAAGGCCGAGCCGATCAGGCCGGACGAACCCGCTATCGCGACGGTGGCCTTAGGACCAGCCTGAGCCACCTTGTCACAGCCCCAGGTCGGCCTCGAACGCCCCCTCTT
>Ga0210397_10001490_pt1 | contig 14963 bp, 12 predicted proteins | sample IncBWH2OmetaG_FD_160126 | JGI IMG/M metagenome (GOLD analysis project Ga0210397, IMG submission 160126) | Forest soil microbial communities from Barre Woods Harvard Forest LTER site, Petersham, Massachusetts, United States - Inc-BW-H-2-O ...
GACGCTGTGGACGGCTCGTCCACAGCACGGTGAGTGTCATGGAGGTGGGTACCAGCATTCTTCTCGAAATTTGTGCAGTGCATGAGTCCCTTTTTGGCACGAAACCGACATGCCGATGCCGTCGGGGCATGTCCGTTGTTGAGGGAGGAACGGACCTGTCCCGGAAGTTGTCCGACTTCCGAAATTGACCCCCACAACTGACATCGCAGCCGTAACAATCCAAGAAACTTCTGCGAATTGCCGTTCTTTGGGACTATCGTCACATCGCGCTGATCAAGGAAACTATCCCGGTCAGGAAATCAGCCGGAGGAACAGATGAGACGGCGGAAAAAATTCTATGCCTGGGGCTATGCCGACGAGGATCTGACCCCGGACGAAATCAAGCCTTGGGAAACAGATGTCGCAAAGCGATATGGGCTCTCCGGGTTCGACGTCACGCCGCCGCCCAAGGCTGAAGAGATTACGCTGCGTCCGTCACGCGTTGTCGTACCATCCGCGCTGCAACCCGTCGTTCGCACCGATCATCTCACGCGGCTGGAGCACTCTTATGGCAAGGCTTGGTTCGACGCCTGCCGCATGTTCCTGCGCTCGGTGCCCAATCCGCCTGACGCGGTGGCCTTTCCCGACAATGAACAGGACATCGTGCGCATCCTCGGCTGGTGCGACCAGATCGACGCCAAAGCCATTCCGTACGGCGGCGGCTCGTCCGTGGTGAAGGGCATCGAACCTGCGGCTGAGTTCGAAAAGGTCGTGACGATCTCGATGCGCCACATGGATAAGGTGCTGGAAGTCGATCCGGTAAGTCACGCTGCGCGTATCGAGGGCGGCGTTTACGGGCCTCACATCGAAGACCAGTTGCGCGAGACGCCGTTCACGATGCGCCACTACATGCAGGCTTACCGCTGCTCGACGCTGGGCGGCTGGATCGCCACGCGTTCGGGAGGTCACTATGCGACCCTTACCACCCACATCGACGATTTCGTCGAGAGCACGCGGGTGGTGACGCCGGTCGGCACCCTTGAGACGCGGCGCCTGCCGGGCTCCGGTGCAGGTCCAAGCCCCGATCGGATGTTCATCGGCTCCGAGGGTATCCTCGGCATCATCACCGAAGCATGGGTGCGGCTGCGTAAGAAGCCAACTTTCCGCGCCGCAACCAGCGTGCGCTTCAAGAACTTTTATGCTGGAGCTGACGCTGTGCGCGGGATCACGCAGGCTGGCCTTTATCCCGCCAACTGCCGGCTGCTCGAGGCGCGCGAGGCTCTGCCTAATATCCCATGGGAGAACGAAGAGGCCGTGCTGATGCTCACGTTCGAGTCGGCCGACCACCCGCTCGATGCCTGGATGGCCCGCGCGCTCGAAATCTGCCGAGATAGTGGCGGTGTCCCGGATGCCGCAGCAGTGGACGAAGAGAACTCGCACCGCAAAGGCGCCGCCGGCGCCTGGCGCAACAAATTTATCCGCGCTCCCCATTACAGCGAACACGCGGTCGCGCGCGGGTTGCTCTCCTCGACTTTCGAGACCTCGATGACATGGGAGCGGTTCCGCGATTTCCACGCGAAGATCACGAAGATCACCCACGATACCATCAGGCAGGTGACGGGCCGCCAGGGTACGGTCACCTGCCGTTTCACGCATGTCTATCCCGACGGGCCGTGCCTCTACTTCACGTTTGGCGGCATACTCGACAAGCGGATCATGCTCGACCAGTTCATGGCGGTGCTGACGACCTGTACGGCGGCGACTGTCGAGCATGGCGGTACGACGACCCACCATCATGCGGTGGGCCGGTTCCATAGGCCGTTCTATGACAGGCAGCGGCCCGAACTTTTTGCCCGTGCGCTGCGGGGCGCCAAACGTGAACTCGATCCGAAGGGCATTATGAATCCCGGTGTGTTGATTGATCCATGATCAGACACTGGGGGCGAACGCGCGTTGCCCCCAAAAAAAGGCAGCTGGTTGTGTAACAGAAGCCGATCAGTCCAGGTATCGGGGTTGTAGCGGTCAGTTTTTCTGGTAAGCGATGTGGTCCCTCACGTCCGCGCGAAACGTGTCAGCGGGCCCATAAAATTGCGTTCGTTCGTCACCCCCCAAAGTACTTTTTATCGGATGCAGAGCAGACCTCGGCCTGCTTCAGGATCGCTGTAAAGCTGGGAATAAAAATACTGACGAATATTCGTCAAATATATCGAGGGAGTATTTTCCTCATATTTATTCCGTAAAATATAAACCTTCTGAACGTGCTAGAATATGGGGTCCAAGCCGCGTCGGCTTTATGTTTGTGACTCAACCCCATGCGCCCGAAGAAATCAGCACGTTTTGACACTCTTCGTCTAAATACCGCCCCTCGTTGTCAGGCGAAATCTAAACAGTCTGGCGAGCGTTGCCGAGGGCCTGCCGTTCGCGGAAAGCGGACGTGCAGAATGCACGGTGGTGCCGGTGGTGGCGCTCCCAAGGGTCAGCGCAACGGCAATTATCGGCACGGCGGCAGCACCAAGGCGGGCTTAGCCCTGCTTCGGCACGTCAATATGCTGGGCAGATTGCTAAAGCGGCTCCCGCGATAACCGTCTGACGGCAGGGCATGTCCGTGAAGGCTTTAACCCTACCTGGCGAGCGATCAGCAGGTCACCAGGACAAACCTAAAGAGCGTGCGCTCCAGTGAACGCCCATGGAACAAAATTGGGAAACGGCGAGTGGGAAACCGTTGATCTTGCAGGAAACTACGAGAATATTGCCGATTGAAACAGCGTTAAGCCGAAACCTTAACTTCCGCTCTTCGGCGCCTTGTTGCGCGTTTTGAGTTCGCGATACCGTTTGGCGCCACCTTCACGATTGATCTGCTGGCCGCGCTCCACGGCCATGGCGTCATCTGGCACGTCGCGCGTGATGACCGAACCCGAACCGATATAGGCGCCGCTGCCGATCTTGACCGGGGCCACCAACGAGGAATTGGTGCCGACGAATGCGCCGGTACCGATTTCGGTTTTGTGCTTGCCGTAGCCGTCGTAGTTGCAGGTAATGGTGCCCGCGCCGATGTTCGCGTGGGCGCCGACATGCGTATCGCCGATATAACTCAAATGATTGACCTTGACGCCGGCATCGAGCGTTGAGGCCTTCGCCTCGACGAAATTGCCGATTTTGGCGCCCTCGCCGAGCGACGTTCCCGGTCGCAGGCGCGCGAACGGTCCGACCAGCGCGTTCCTTCCGATCGAAGAATGCACGATGTGGGTGAAGGAATGGATCACCGCGCCGTCCGCGATCGAAACACCGGGACCGATCACGACGAACGGCTCGATCGTCACATCGTTGCCGAACGTCGTGTCGGTGGAAAGGAAGACCGTCTCCGGTGCGATCATGGTCACGCCGGCATCAAGTGCCGCCTTGCGCAACCGTGTCTGCATCACTCGCTCGGCTTCGGCGAGTTGAGCCTTGGTGTTGATGCCGCGCACTTCATCCTCGCTGGTTTCGATCACAACAGCCTCCAATCCCAGGTCGCGAACGATCGCGACCGCGTCGGTCAGATAATATTCGCCCTTGCTGTTGGCGTTACCGATCTTTTCGAGAATCGCAAGCGCCTTGCTTCCGTCAAAGGCCATCACGCCGGCATTGCAAAGACTGATCGCGCACTCCGCCGGGCCGGCATCGTCCTGTTCGCGGATCGCGACCAGGTGGTTGTTTTCGACCACAAGCCGGCCATAGCCGGTCGGATCGGCGGCACGAAAGCCGAGCACGGCAAGAGCGGCGCCGTTCTTGAGGGCTTCGCGCAGCCGTTCGAATGTCGCCGCCGAAATCAGCGGCGTGTCGCCGAAGGCAATGAGCAGATCGTCCGCGCCAGCCGCGATGGCACCGCGTGCGGCGAGCACCGCGTGCGCCGTTCCCAGACGTTCGCGCTGGACAAACATCGACGCCTGCGGCCGCACGCGCCTGACTTCTCTTGCCACCGCATCGTGATCCGGCCCCACCACCACCGCGAGCGCACTCGAATTCGGGACTGCGGCCAGCACGTGCGACAACAGCGACTGCCCCGCAACCGGGTGCAGGACCTTGGGGCTTGCGGAGCGCATGCGCGTTCCCTCGCCGGCCGCAAGCACGATGGTGACGGCAGTCCTGCCGGTGGTCATCCGAAATTTCCCCGAAGTTCTTCGATGTGCGCGGTCATAAAGCGTTTTTGCACTGTTTGGAATAAGGCGGATTTGCAACCATAAGGGGCCGGGATTAAGGATGAGGGGAGAATTCCTGTTAATGTCTGGGTTGATTCGGTCAGGACCCTAAACTTGCCATGGCAAAGGATTCCGGCAATCTGGAGAAGCCTTTCGAGATCGAGAACTCGGGCGGCGTGCTTTCCGGGCTCCTGGCCGAGGAGGATGAATTCGACCGGCGAACGCTGTGGCGGCTCGGGTCCTGGGCGGTTGGTTCGGTCGGCGCGGTGGTCGTGGCCATTCTCGCAAGCCAGCTTGGAATGCGGCATGAGCAGATAGCTTCCGCCGACCTGGCGCGGCAGTCGCAGCAGATCGAACAGGTCGCCAGAGAGAACCAGAGCGAAGCCCGGCGGCTGGCATCGGCGATCGACACGCTCAACAGCGATCGAGATCGGCTCTATGCGCGGATTGGGGTCCTGGAGCAAGGCCTGGATTCGGTGACCGGCGCGATATCTCGGCAGAATCCGCAACCCCCATCCCCGCCCAGTGGCACACTGGCCGTTTCCGCGAGCGTCATTCCTCCGAATACGGCTCAAAGTGCCGCCGCCCAAAACGCCGCTTCATCAAGCAGTGCTTCCACCAATGCCGCGGCCGCCCCGCCTGCCCCGGCCGCGGCTCATTCCACCACGGCCACTGCCGCTGCGGCCGTGCCAGCGCCCGTGCAACCGACGGAAGCGCCGGCGAGCCCGCAAAAGCCCCCTGCGGCCGCCCCCGTCGTATCCCCCATGGCCGGAAGTCCACCGGCGACAGTCGAAAAGCCGCCAATCGTTGCCTCGAGTGCGGAGCCCGGTCCGACCCCGGCGCCTTCGGCAGCAGCTCCGTCAACGCCGACGGTGCCGCCTGCAATCCCGCCATCCACCTCGCTCGTGGCCTCGAAATCCATGATGGGGCCGCCCGATCCGGCAGCCGGAAAGCTGATCGAACCGCTTCCACCGCAGAAGGTCATTACGGCAGCGCCGATGCCGGACGTGGTGGCTTCGGCATCGCCAACCGAGGAGATCACGGAAGACGACCAGGCTCCGTCAGTGCCAAAGCTCGCGGTTCAGCGAACCGAATTTGGAGTCGATGTCGGGGGTGCGAACTCGATCCCCGGCTTGCGAGCGCTGTGGCGCGGGCTGCTCAAATCGAGGTCGAACGCGCCGCTCGCCGACTTGCGACCGATCATCGTGATCAAGGAAAACCGCAACGGGCTCGGCATGCAGCTTCGGCTTGTGGCCGGTCCGATCAATGATGCCGCGGCGGCAGCCAAAGTCTGTGCCGCGATGATGGCCAATGATCGAACCTGCGCGACGACGGTGTTCGAAGGCCAGCGCCTGACGATGAATGCCGACGAACAAATGCCTGCAGTGCCGGCGGCAGCTATCAGGCCTGCCGCGGATGCAACGCCTGCTCCCGACGTCAAACCCGCCCAAAAGCGATATGCGCCAAAGCGAGCGGCGCCCAACGAAGAGCCGGGCCAGAAACCCGAACAATCGAGCTTTTCGCAGATTTTCGGCCGGCGCCAATAGAAGTTCGGTCTGTAAGAATTGTTTCATTCTCAATGGCTTGCAGAAGGTTTCTCCCGGACTGCTGACGCGCGGTAACCGGCTCCGGAGGTCTCTTGCGGCCCTCGCGCAAAATCTTGCTTGCCACTTCTGGAAAAGCGGGTACGGCTGCTCCCGACAGACTTACGCGGCGTATCGCTCTTGGTTTTCGGAAAACAGGCCCGTGAAGAAAACTCCGTTTCGGCTCACGCCCTATCAAGTGCAGTTTCTGCTGGTGGTTGGCTTCGTCACCGTCGGCTACGCGCTCTATATCCGCTATCTTGCGATCGAATTTTCCGGCGAGGCGCTCGCCTGCGATGCCGGTTTGCAGACCATGCTCTGCAAGGCCCGTTCGCTGGCGACCTATCTGTTTCGAAATTCGGTTTTTGGCGTTGTCGCGCTGATCATCGCGACGCTTCACGTCATCCGGCCGTCGATCGTCCTGCTCACGGGCGGCCTGATCGCCGCCGGTCTTGGCGTCGTGCTTTACAACGTCGCCCTGTCAGGTCTTGCGATCGGGCTGCTTATTTTGGGATTTGCGCGGCCCGCGCCTGCCACAGCGTAGCGGCAAGCAGCAGATAGATCGCGCAGGTCCACAGCGACTGCCAGTTCTGCGGTCCTTCGTTGATGCCGGTGTAGACCGCCGCGCCCGCGAACAAGCCAGCAAATACCTGTTCGGCAACCGGACGCGTTCCCTCCTTCGGGCGATTGAGGAGCGTGAGGGCGGCGAACGGGATCGCCGCCATGGTCAATGCGGCGAACGGGAAATCCCTGTAGCGCGGGTCGAACACGAAGCCGAGCGCCGTCTCTGCGCCGATCACGACCGTCACGATCAGTGATAGCCCAAGCATGATCGTCAGGACCGATCGGCTCCTTTGCTCCTTCGGACCCAGCAATTCAACAAAGGTCGGCAACGCGCGGCCGGACATCAGGGCATGAGCGCCGAAAAGGGGAGCGGCTGTGGTGGCCACCAGCAGCCAGCCCCATAGCAGCGCTCCACCCACTCCGTAGCTTTCAATGAACATCTTGCGGGCGGCGACCCCGAACAGGATCCCGCCCGTCGTTGCCGACATTCCCACGGCGAACCAGGAAGCAAGCCGTGGCTGCCAGGGCCTGCGGCGCAACGCCAGCCAGGCCGAGCCGAACACCAGGATCGCCAGCGCCATTCCGCCTCCCGTCGCAAGCTTCCAGGACGGAAAGTTGGTGACTGCGATGCCGGGTGGATATTTCAGTGCTCGCCGCACGGAATCGAACAGACCCCAATATCCGCCGACCGTGCCCTCGAGCTGGCGCTTCCACGGCTGATCGTAAGCCTCGATCAGGTTGACGCGGAAGTTTTCGCGCCTGGCCATGTCGAGAATTTCCGAGACGACCCGGGCCTGATTGGTACGGGAGGGAAGCGCCGCGTCGCGCATCCGTCCTTCGCTCGGCCAGCCGGTTTCACCGATCAAAATCTCCTTGCCGGGAAATGCCACTGCCATTCGCCGACGGATCTGGTCGACATGGGCAGCGGCAAACCTGGCGCGGACCGGAAAATCCTCCCAGTATGGAAGGATGTGAATGGTGACGAAATCGACCGCGTCGTAGATTTCCCGGTTGCGCAGCCAGTATTCCCAGACGTCGGCATAGGTGACGGGGATGGAGACCTGCGCCTTGACCGAGCGGATCGTGGCGGCAAGGTCGGATACAGTCATTTCTCCCCGCAACAAAACCTCGTTGCCAACCACGAGCGCGGTGATCGTCGACGGATATTCCTTGACGAGTCTGAGGGTGGTCGAAATCCGCGCCAGATTTCTCTGGCGATTGCTCGACAGCCAGATTCCCTGAATGACTTTCAGCCCGACCTTCGCCGCGAATTCGGGAATCTGATCCAGCCCATTATCGGTCGAATAGGTGCGGATGCAGTCCGTGATCTTGGCAAGCTGGGCGAGATCCTCCGCGATCTGCTCCGCGCTCACTTGCGTCGCCGGCGAAAGCGGCGACTGCTCGCCGCGGAACGGGGCGTAGGATACGCATTGCAGCCTGGCATCCGGATCGATCGGCGCGCGCGCCAGATTGATCGGCGTGGCCAGCCACCACCACACCGCGGCAATCGCACCTAGGGATATCAGGAGAAGCGCCAGCGGCGTGCGTCGAGAAATCAGTTCCGTCCTCCGGCTAGTGTGGTGATTCAGAAGTTCTCTTCATTGTCGCCGCGAGTTCGTCAAGAGAACTTCTGAACCTAAACCACACTAGAATCATAGATTTCTAGTGTCCTTTCGAATCCGAAGTTCGCGAAAGAAACCGCCGCGAACGCGGCGAACTTCGGATTCGGGACACTAGTGGTCCGAATCTAGCATTCGCTCCCATATGCGGAGCCAAGTTCGCGAATGTCAGAATCAAGGGACAACCAGCAAGATATTAATGCTAGTGGAGCTCGCGATTTGACGTTCGCCTGAAGGATTCGCGGCAGAAGGGGTAGCGAACGGCAAATCGGCTCCAGTAGTGATCGTCGATTAGCCGGTCGCTGGCCGTCTGCCAAGAGCAGGAACGGCGGCAATCGCTGGCCCGGCAACGCCGTGCGCTTTTACCACAGCGCGATAAAGTTGTGAGTTTGCTGGACAAAATCCAAAATGTCCGTCATGGGATTGCGCCAAACCGCTTCGCCGCATTGGAGACCCATTTGAACGGCATTGCGTAGCGGCAGGACGGGCAGGAACAAGATCGGGGAATTCATGCGTCAGCGGGTGCTTCAGCTCAAGATTGCGGTTTTGCGTCACCTCGCCGTCTCCGGGTTGGCACTGCTGATCGGCGCCGGCGGCGCGTTTGCCCAAAGTGGAGCCCCGGCCAATCAGGACCAGTCCGGCAAACCAGCCGCCGGCAGCGCCGAAGCCGCCAAGGACAACCAGCGCAGGACGGATGAATTTGCGGAAGCTGCGCAAGCGATCAACGGCCCCGCCGGTAACCCGGAATGTGTCTGGCTCGGCCGCCGGGTCGTTCGCCTGATGTGGCGCGACGACCTTGATACCGCCTTTCGCCACCTCGACCTTTACGACCGTTTCGGTTGCCCCGGCGGGCATGTCCAGGCCACCTTCCGCTGCCTGACGCGGTTTGGTGCGCAAATCGACGACAAGGTGCAAAAGAGCCTGGATGATCGGGTCCACGCCTGCTGGATCAACCCGAACGCCCAGCCCCAGGCTGCGGCGGCAGCATCCCCTGCTCCCCCGGCCACGGCCGGCAATGCCGCCGCGGCGCCGGCCGCCTCCCCTTCGCCTACGCCAGCCGCATCCCAGGCCGCTCCGGCAAAATAGCCGGCCTGGGTGTTGGAACGCTGCTGATATCGGCGGGTTGACACGGCGCGCCCTTAAAACGCCACTGCGTCATACCAGTTGTTAAATCACGTGGCAGGATTATCTTCAGAATCGCTCCCGTGTCGGCCGAACCTAGGGGACGGGTTCGCTTGTCTCCATTGCAGGCCCCGTATGGTCTAGTTGCGATGCGCGCCGTCGTCGCCGTTTTGGTGTTTGTAACCGCTGCTCACGCTGCGCTTTGGGGAATATTCCAGGAAAAGCAACAGGCTCCTGATTTCCGCGGTATTCTGCCGAGCGTTTCCTATGCTCCGTTTGAAGGAACCGCCCATCCCGACGTCGACAACATTCCCACCGTCGAGAAAATTCGCGCCGACCTGAAGAAGCTCTCCACGATCACGCGCGCCATCCGTCTCTATTCATCCACCGGCGGCGTCGAGCTTGTTCCGCCGATTGCCGCCGAATTCGGCCTCAAGGTCACGGTCGGCGCCTGGATCGACAAGAACAATGATCGCAACGAGCGCGAGATCGATGCCGCCATCAATCTTGTCCGACGCAACAGTAACGTCATCGGTGTCGTCGTCGGCAACGAAACGATCTACCGCGGCGAGCAGAAGGTCGACGACCTGATCGAACTCATCAAGCGGGTGAAGAAATCGGTCAACGTGCCGGTGACGACCGGCGAAATCTGGAACATCTGGCGCGACTTTCCGCAGCTTGCCTATTCTGTCGATTTCATCGCCGCGCACGTCTTGCCCTACTGGGAAAACTTCACCGCCGGCCAGGCGGTGGACCAGGCGGTGGCGATGTTTCAGCTGTTGCGGGACCAGTTTCCGGGAAAGCGGATCGTGATTGCCGAGTTCGGCTGGCCGAGCGGCGGTTACAATTTGCGCAACGCTGTCCCCGGCCCCTTCGAGCAGGCTTCGGTGCTGCGCAATTTCGTCACCCGCGCCGAAGCCATTGGCATGGATTACAACATCGTCGAGGCGATCGATCAGCCCTGGAAATTCTTTGAAGGCGGCGTCGGACCCTATTGGGGCATTTTGAACGCGGCGCGCGAACCGAAATTCAGCTGGACCGGACCGATCGTCAATCCTGATTACTGGAAGCTTGCAACCATTGCGCTCCTCGTAGGCATCCTGCTGTCGCTGCCGATCCTGGCGCTGGCGCAGCCGACCGTCATGCAGGCGCTGCTGCTGTCCGCCGCGGCCAATGGCGTTGGCGCCTGGGCCGCCACGGTGTTCGCCTATTGGGCCGGCCATTACTTCGTCTTCGGCTCGGCCTTTGCCTTGACGCTCGGCCTGATCCTGCTGGTTCCACTGGTCTTGATCGCGATGGCGAGGGTCGAGGAAATCGCCGCCATCGCCTTTGGCCGAAGGCCGCGCCGCCTCTTGGTCAAGGACACCGTCGCCGTCACCGATGGCGCCCATCCAAAAGTCTCGATCCATATTCCCGCTTATTTCGAGCCGCCGGACATGCTCAAGCAGACGCTCGATGCGATCTCACGGCTCGATTATCCGAACTTCGAATGCGTCGTGATCATCAACAACACGCCCGATCCGGCGTTCTGGCAACCGATCCAGGATCACTGCCGCGCGCTTGGCGAGCGTTTCAAGTTCGTCAACGCCGAGAAGGTCGAGGGCTTCAAGGCCGGCGCGCTTCGGATTGCGATGGAGCGCACTGCGGCCGATGCAGAGATCATCGGCGTGATCGATGCCGACTACGTGGTCGAACCGGACTGGCTGAAGGATCTCGTTCCGGTTTTCGCCGATCCCCGCGTCGGTCTGGTGCAGGCCCCGCAGGATCATCGCGACGGCGACACCTCGCTGATGCATTACGTCATGAACGGCGAATATGCCGGCTTTTTCGATATCGGCATGGTTCAGCGCAACGAGGAGAACGCCATCATCGTGCACGGCACGATGTGCCTGATCCGCCGCGCGGCGATGGACATGGCGGGCGGCTGGTCCAGCGACACGATCTGCGAGGACACCGACCTCGGGCTTGCGATCCAGGAGCAAGGTTGGCTCACTCACTATACCAATACCCGCTATGGCCACGGGCTTTTGCCGGATACCTACGAGGCGTTCAAGAAACAGCGCCACCGCTGGGCCTATGGCGGTTTCCAGATCGTCAAGAAGCACTGGCGGCGTTTCCTGCCTGGCGAAAGCCGGCTGACGCGCGACCAGAGACGCGAGTTCCTGCTGGGCTGGCTGAACTGGCTGGGCGCCGAAAGCCTCGGGGTGCTCGTCGCCATCCTCAACCTGATCTGGGTGCCGATCGTCGCCTTCGCCGACATTGCCATTCCCGACAAGATCCTGACCCTGCCGATCATCGCCGCCTTTGTGGTTTCACTCCTGCATTTCCTCATCCTTTATCGCCTGCGCGTGCCGGTGAAATGGGGACAGATGCTGGGCGCGATGGTCGCGGCGATGTCGGTGCAGTGGACGGTGTCGCGGGCAGTCGCCAATGGCCTCATCACCGAACATCTTCCGTTCTCACGCACTTCCAAAGGCGGCTTGTCGCGGATGTCGATCGAATTCCAGGCGTTCTGGGAAGCGGTGATCGGCGTACTGCTTCTGGTCGGCGCAGCCGTTCTTGTCGTCACCAATAACTTCAAGGAAATTCGCGAAATCTATATTTTTGCGGTGGTGCTGGTGCTCGAAAGCCTGCCGTTCCTGTCGGCGGTGGCGATCGCGATCCTGGAGAGTTCACGGATCAACTCGTTTACCTTCTGGCGCGAGACCGGCATCCGGACGGCCGAACTGATCGGGCTGCGACCTGTGGCGATGCCAACCGTGGCAGGCCCGTCCCAGCCCGTCGCCTCCGAAATCCGCCGGGAGGCGAGTTGACAGGGCGCGCGCCTGTTTGGCAGGCGGCGCTCGAGGAGGGCTTTTTGACAGGCAGAATCTTCAGGCTGGCGCGGTTGTTGGCGTTGAGTGCGCTATTGACCGGCAACCGGCTGCCCCCTACACAGCGCGGCGAGCGAGCGCGTAGCTCAGACGGTAGAGCACGTGACTTTTAATCACGGGGTCCTGGGTTCGATCCCCAGCGCGCTCACCAACGAAATCAAACTGTTAGCCTGAATCGCCTGCCTGCCTGTTTCCCAATTTTGGTTATGGGAAGCGACAACGTGCCGCAGCTTCGTGAGGCGTTTTTCGAATGCCAAGGAGGCCGGAGACGCCTGCTGCGGGAACCTGATCGACTTGTTTGATGCCGTTGCAGGTCCTTCAACGCTTGACGATCAACCTGGGTGGTGAATCGGACACGGCTTAGCGAATTACGGTGGTTTGGCTGCGCCTCTACGCGCTTCCGAGTCCGGCCCGTGAGGCGGTCAGGCCAGAGGCCACAGAAAATAGACTGTTTGCAGGGGTTTCGAGCAATTGCGAGGCGCTGGATTTTTCTTCGCGGCGTCGCCAAAAGTTGAGGCGGCCCCGGACCCAAACCCGGAGACCGCATCAACACGGGATCACCATCCTCGATGAGGCGGTGCGAGCGAAGCTCAATTAAAGCCTGTCATGCTCCCCCAGGCGCCTGCCTCACTGGAATAGTTCGTTTCCGGCAGAGCGGGAATCTCACCAGCATTGGAGTTGCGGAAGTGCTGGCTTGTGAACAGCCTCGCATCACGGACGTGATGACGCTCTTTTGAGTAGGCAGTCCCTGTGGTCATCAAGGCTGCACCGAGAAAAGCGAGAACGATCTTGCGCATAATTGCCTCGTTTTTGGTTACTCGAGATCACGTAAGGCATGACACTCGTTTTGGTAATTCCGTGACCATCACAAGAACATTCGTTTTGAAAAATCCGCGACCATCACAAGAGCATCAAAGGAGAGTGAATGCATCGATCCAAAGAACGGCGAGGTCGTCGCCGAAGGGTGCGAGGCTTGGGATCGCCAGTTCAGCGATCAATCTTCCCCGATGCGCTCTCAGGTCATCGAGCGCCTTGCGGTTGCGAAGGCGGACGCGTCGACGATGCTTCTGATTCCCGGCTCCATGCGTCGATATTGAACCGGAGGGCGCCCAGGATCAGGATTTCGTTCATGAACGCCTTTTAATTCGGCGGCCCGGCACACAGCCCCCGCCGAAAGTGTGCCGAGCCTAGCCAGTGCGCTGGTCAAGTGAACCGGCTGGAATAGATGATGGCAACAATGGGCGATTCTGAGAACATGCGCGACTGCAACACTGTCGAATTATCTCTCGCGTTGTAGTCGCCAGCCTTTGCCGGTTACGAAGAGAGGCGCGACCGAAACCTGCGGCGCTCCGAACCGTCTCTTTTCCAGCCGGGCAGTCTGGCACAATCAAATTGACCACCCGCCTCGGGCAGTCGGGTGCCGGCCGATCGGTGCCAGCCAATCCTGGACTACCGCAACGCGAACCACACAAGGCCGATCCCCAAGGCAGTGACGCCGGCGCCGACATCGACAAGCACAGCGTTGTGCGATCCTGAGAGCAATCCCACCCCTTGTCCGAACCAGAAAAGCCTTGCAATAAATAGCGGGCCAACGACAAGGACGATCTTCATTGGAACCTGCCTTGCAGGGATTTCGGCGGCTCAGCACACAGCCTCCGCCGAAGGCGTGCCGAAGCAGCGAGTATGAAGCCTGCGTCGGATGTGTAAGCGCGGGACCGAAGCCTTCGCTTACTTTAGAGGGCTGTTTGCAGCCGATGTTAGTTTCCCACATTCGCAGCGAAATATGCGAAGCGTCCGGCCGTCCTTTGGGCTGTTGATGCTGAGCATAAGCTCAGCCTTCCTTTGGCATCGGACGCAGCGAATTACGTCCGCTTCAAACGCAGTACTTCGAAGGGTCATGCGACAGGCAGTCAGCCGATGCGGAGGTCTTCGGCAGCCGTCTTGCCACCTCGCGTCGTCACAAGCTCGTAGCTGATCTTAACGCCCTCGGCGAGACCGGCATATCCAGCCTTCTCAACAGCCGAAATATGGACGAACACGTCAGCCCCGCCACCATCTGGCTTAATGAAGCCATAGCCCTTCGTCGCGCTGAACCATTTCACCGTTCCCATACCCACTTCAAATCTCCTTCAAATAAAACCAACGATTCAACAGATGTGATTCTTCAGTCGATCTAGCGGCAAGTCCGCGGCAAAAAGCCGTCGCTGTTACGATACAGCGACGGCCGTTTGCCCAAAAAGTTAACGGATGGCTATGTCGGAGTCTCCTGGCGCGGTAGGGCATCCCGGGCAGAACAATGCCGCCGAGTACGGCGCAGCGGGATCGAATCAGTGTAGTTGAGACCTCAGCCTTCGACGCGCCCAGGAGTTGGCTGCAATAGACCCGTCGGCGCCACCCGAAGAACGCGCTCTGCATGGCGCCGACGTGCGACCCGACTTCGAACAAGCCGGGCGCACTCACCAAGGGTTTTTGTGGACTACTCCTTTTGCCTACCGGAAACGACGCAATCACGACAACATTGCCCAGCCAAGCTGGGCGTTATTTGTCAGTCGGAGTCGGCCATCATGGCCAGGCGTACCGTAAGCAATCATTGGTTCGTTTCAGTTCAAGCTCTAAGATCAGGGCATCGACTCGCACCATTTGCCAGAGAGACGAAGACATTTCCAACGGAGGCTGAAGCCAAGCAATATGCGAAGGAGATGCTCTCCGAAAGAAGCAAGATCATCGCGGGCACATTTCTGAACGCTCATCAGCCAGTTCGTCGTATCATCTCGGGTTCAGAGCTCCATCGCTGGATTTGGGCATTGTGACCGAGCAACCTGCCGCAATGGGCTTGCGGCAAGCGGGGCGCCGACGTTCGGCCTGACTTTGATTGGGATAAGCGATGATTGGGTATTGATGTTCCGAAACAGGAACTCACGAGGTTCTCGGGGATGTTAGTCCGCGTGAGCCAGATGTGGAGCCGGAACGAAAGCCCCCGCCGCGACTTTAGTCTGAGAGACCGCCGCTCGCCGTTACCAACGACGGCGCATGTCGCGGATAGCC